>Ga0214473_10005127_pt1 | contig 15724 bp, 13 predicted proteins | sample RVTome_7_FD_203509 | JGI IMG/M metagenome (GOLD analysis project Ga0214473, IMG submission 203509) | Soil microbial communities from uranium-contaminated site in the Upper Colorado River Basin, Wyoming, United States - RVT98D197 | ecosystem: Environmental > Terrestrial > Soil > Contaminated >... | reverse complement strand
CCATCCTGGCACCGCCGGCCGACTCACGGATCCTGGCCTACCGCCCGCTCCAGGGCCGCTGGCTCCGGCCCGGTGACGGCGCGGTGCTGGTGGTGAATCGTCGCCTGTTGGCGGACGACCCGTCGCTCGCGGTCGGCGGCGCCGTGACCCTCAGCATCGGGGGTCAACCGACCGCGTGGACCGTGGTGGGGGTGGTCGAGTCGGGACCGGCGGCGACCGCCTACGCGCCGCGGGAGGTCGTGGCCGGACTCCTGGGCGACGGCCGGGTGGACCGCGCGGTCATCGCCGCCGCGCTCGAGGGATGGGCCTCCCAGCTCGACCTGATCCAGCGGCTCCGCGGGGAGTTGGCCCGCCAGGGGTTCGAGGTCCAGACCAGCCAGCTCGTGGCCGAGAGCCGACAGGTCATGGAAGACCACCTGCTGATGGTGGTGGATTTCCTGTCGGTGATGGCCTGGTTGATGATCGCCGTGGGCGGGCTGGGCCTCGCGTCCACTATGAGCCTCGCGGTGCTGGAGCGGACCCGCGAGATCGGCGTGCTCAAGGCCATCGGGGCCAAGCACGGCGCCATCCACCTGCTGGTCCAGGCGGAGGCTCTGGTGATCGCCGGGCTCTCCTGGCTGGTGGCCATCCCGCTCTCCGCCCCGATGAGCGTGGTGCTAGGGCGCGCCTTCGGACGGATCATGTTCCGGACGCCGGTGGTCGTGGTCCCGGCGGCGTCGGGGCTCCTGTGGTGGCTGGCCGTGGCGCTGGGCGTGTCGGTCGCGGCCTCCGCCTGGCCCGCGTTCCGGGCGACCCGGGTGCCGACGGCCGCGGCGCTGGCGTATGAATGAGCGGTTGAGCGGCCCGAAGGTCTAGCGGCTCTACTGCCCACACCGCGGGGCCGACGCAGGTACGCTCGGCCTGGGCTTGGTACCACCACTCCATGACGGCAACTGTATCGTGCGCGAAAGCGGGAGGCGTTTCCCCTCCGGGTGAGGCACGCGCCGGTTGGTCCGTTCACGCTTTCACCGCGCGTTCACCACCGTGATCTCAAATGGATCACTCAGGGCCACGAGCTGGTGGTCCACCGCCCACCCAGCTCGGACGAAGTAGCGACCCGCAGGAGGGCCTTCGCCTGAGCTGGTGCGCAGCATCAGCGCACGGCTTGTTTGGACCGTATCGCCTCCGGCAATGCGAATCGATCGCGGCTGGAGGCAGTCGCTCATGATGATTGCCGCGCCGGCCTCGTCCACAATTTCGTGGAGTGGGGTTGGACAGCTGGAGAATTCCGCCGGCAGCGACGCGGTGTTCCAAGAGACGATCGTCATGACAGCCACCGTCGAGGCGTCCACCGTCGTTGGGGCAACCTCAACGCGAGTACGCATCGCTTCGACGCCGACCGCCGGGCCCACCGGGGTCTGGCAGGCGATCAGCGCACAGGGCACTACGCTAAAGAGAATGAGACGCACAAGGATCTCTCCCGGCGGCGCGGCCTGGTATATCACTTCTCCCCTAAAGTGCAAGCAGATTGCGGTGGGCGATAGCCCGTGCAGCCTGTGGCCGCCGGTGGAACCGCCACTGAAGGTGTTCTCGATCGCTTGATTGCGGCGTGAAAGCCCAGGAAGGTCGCGTTGCGGACGGCCGCGACAGCCCTCGCCATCTGCGCGCGGCTGCGCGCCGCTTGGGCGGCTGTGAGCCCGGACGCGACTCGCATGCGATCAGCTAATTCGTCGGAAACGAGCGCTAGTAATGCAAAATGCAGGTCCGAAAACCGCATGACTAGATCGACCCGGTCCGCAACCGACAAACCTGCCCAGAAGCGCCGCTCTCCCTCGGCACGCCGATCATCAGTGACGGTCGCATCCTGGAAGGCGGTAGACTGTATCTGTTCGCCTTCGCTCCTGCCGGCAGGCACCCTTCCCTGCCTAGCGGCCGACGCGGGTGTCACATATCCACTATTCAGAATAGGGGCTTCCGGGACCCACGGAGAACCAGAGGCTTCGCGATGGGCTGCCAGCGTAGCGGCCTAGCGTGCATGCTGCGCACGCTACCGCTCAACCGCCCCTCTCTGCCACCAACGCCAAAACCGGCGTCCCGAGAGTGAAAGGCTCCCGATCCACCCCGCCGTACCATGCCACGACCGGGAGTCCCGCGTTCCGGAACAGCTCGCGAATCTCCCGGAGCGTGAACACCCACTGGAGCCCCGTCCGCGTCACCGACTCGTCGCCCCGGGTGAAGGTGTACGTGGTCTCGATGCAGCTCTCGCCCGCGCGGTACCGATTCTCCTCGACGAACAGGATGTCGCCCACCTGCGCGGACTGGTGGGCCTCGAACCGCGGCAGGATACATTCGGCCGCCATCCCGGTGTCCATGGCGAACCGGGCCCCGGGCTTGAGCACCCGGCAGACCGCGGCGAGAAAGGCGCGCGTGCCTTCGGGGTCGAGGTAGCCGAAGCTGTTCCCGAAACAGTAGGCGGCGTCGAACCGGCCCTCCCAGGGCAACTCCCGCATCTCGGCCCGGCGCCACTCCACGGGCGGGACCGTGGCCGGGCGCCGGCGGGCCAGCTCGATCTGGCCGGGCGAGACGTCCACGCCGGTCAGCTGGTAGCCGCGCGCCGCCAGCGCCGCGGCATGCCGGCCGTCACCGCACGGCACGTCCAGCACGCGGGCGCCGGGCGCGAGGGCAAGCTCGCGCACCAGGAAGTCGCAATCGGCGGTCGTCCGTTCGGGCGGCACGGCCTGCCGCCACAAGTCGAGCACGATGCCCTCGAAGAACCCCTCGTACCACGGCTGCGTCATCGCCGGAACACGAAAAAGACGGCCCCGCACAGACACAGGGCGGCCCAGAGATAGTTCAGCCGCACCGGTTCCTTCATGTACAGCCACGCGAAGGGCACGAACACGGCCAGCGTTACGACCTCCTGGATGATCTTGAGCTGGCCGAGCGACAGGGAGGCGTGGCCGATCCGGTTAGCGGGCACTTGCAGCAGGTACTCGAACAGGGCAATGCCCCAGCTGGCCAGGGCGGCCACGATCCAGGGACGGTGACTCAGGTTCCTGAGGTGCGCGTACCAGGCGAACGTCATGAACACGTTCGACAGGATCAGCAACACGACGGTTTTCGCGGCGACGGGCATGGGAGCGCTGGGGAAAAGGGCGCTCCAAAACTAGCGGGGACGGCGCTCCGATGCTCGCTCCACCGTGGCGGCGTCCCAGAGCGGCCGGCGGGCCTCACCCAGCGGCACGCGAATCAGATCGCCGGGAACGGGCCGCGGGTTCCGGGGGAGCCGGTCCACGGGCAGGGTCAGGTGGTGGCCCCGCTCGTCCACCAGGATCGCGACCTCGAGCGCCACGCGGTCGAACATAAGCACGAGGTCGGCGGGCCGCGGCGGCGGAACGGGGGAGGGCTTCTTCTGGGGCGGCATGACAGGTCATACGGTGGCGAATTGCCGTCCCGCGCTCCGTGATGCACGGCCCGCCGGCCCGTGATTCGGCTCACGCGGCGCGACCATCGCGGGGAGTGGGGAGTGGGGAGTGGTACGCTCCGGTGCCATTCAGCACCGGAGCGCCCCCCGGCCTCAGGCCGACGGCCACCGCCAGCCCAGCGCGCCGGCCGTCAGGCCCGCGTAGATCAGCGCGTCGAACACCCCCCGGAGCGTGGCACCCCAGTTCCGCTTCCACCAGATGGAATTCTGGAGCAGGGCCAGCCCGAAGCCCGCGAACGCCGTGGCCCCCGCGAAGCGGAAGACGGTGAGATAGTGGGCCCCGGGCGGGAGCGCCCGCCCGCTCACGTAGGCGGCGAACACCGCCACGAGCACGCAGTAGAGGAACCACTGCACCAGGCTCGACCCCATGGTAATCGGCCCCTTGGGCAGCACCGTCATGAACCACACCGGGCCCTTGGCCAGCTTCTCCTGGTACTCCGGCGACTTCATGGCGGCGGACGACCCGGCGTGCGGGATGACGTAGTCGCCCGGCGGGACGTCGAACTTCCGCAACGCGTCGGCCACGGCCGCCTCGTTGGGCACGGCCTTGACGTCCGCCTTGTGGTAGCCGAGGAACATGTGGATGATCGAGCTCACCACGAACACCAGAACGGCCGCGATGAGAATGGGAAGCCACAACGCGCTGAGTGGGACCATGGTTCGCCTCCAAGGGAGTTGGCCGGCCGGAATGGGGGCCCGTCGCGTGGATTCCGCTTCGGGCCGGCACCAATGCTGTCGCCTCGGACGCCTGGCCGCCAGACGGGGTCAGTCCGGCCGCCGGCGGCGCAGCCGGGGCAGCCAGCGCCCGACCTCGCGGGTGTACGCATCGTACGCCGGCCCGAAGCGCCGCCGGAGGTTGGGCTCCTCGTACCCCAGGACAAAGAGATTGAAGGCGACGAACACGGTCGCGGCGTACACCAGCAGGTCACGCGAGCCGGCGAGCAGCACCTGTCCCAGGACCAGCAGCGTGACGCTCAGATACATGGGATTCCGGACGTGGCGGTACAACCCGCGTACCACCAGCTCCCGGGGCGGATCGACCGGCGACAGCGTGCCCCGGCCGCTCCGGGCGAACTCCCACACACACGCCCCGAGCAGCGTGGCGCCGGCGGCCACCATCGCCAGGCCCAAGACATGTCCAGGCCGGTTGAGTTCGAGGTCCACGCGGCTCACCCCGAAGTACCGCCACGGGACATACCCCGCGAGCATGCCCGGGAGCAGCGTGACCCAGAGCAGGCTCCGGAGCGCGAGCCACCATCGGTTCATGGCGCGCCCGTTCCGTACCGCTCGGCCATCTTCCGCACCGTGTTCGCACCCCGGAACGTCGCCGGCAGCCCCAGCGCCTTCTCCATCTTGGCGGGTGAGAACTCAGAATCGCTGAATCGGGTCCGGCACAGCCAGTAGAGCTCGCGCCGGTGCAGCGCGAGCTCGTCACCGGGCGGCCGGAACGAGAGGACCAGGCGCCGGGCGGCGGCGTCCAGGGGCTTGGGCAGGAATCCGATGTAGAGCGACGCCCCGTCCTCGGGAAACGGCTGATGCCGCGCGATCTCGGCCAGCTCGGCGGCGGTGCGGAGAAAGGTGGCGACCTCGTAGCCCAGCGCGCGGCGCAGGTGACCCGCGATGCGGCGCTCGAGCGTGCCCCCGTTCCGGGCCCGCGTATCGAACACCACGTTGCCGCTGGCGATGTAGGTCTCGACGTTCGTGAGACCCAGCGCCGTGAACTCACGGCGCAGGGCCTCCATCTTGACCACGTGCCCGCCCACGTTGATGGCGCGCAGGAAGGCGGCGTACCGGCTCACCGCACCACCGAGACGGTGAGTGAGGAGGGGTACGCGGCCGAGTGGTGGACCGCGCTGTGCGCCACGACGCCGGTCGACTCGTCGTAGTTCCGGCCCCCGGTGTTCAGGTTCCGGTCGAAGCGCGGGAAGTTGCTGCTCGACACCTCGATCCGGATCCGGTGCCCCGCGTCGAACCAGTTGCTGGTGGTCATCGGCTGGAAGGCGACCTTGTAGACCCTGTCTCGCTCCATCCAGACCGGCGCCCGGTCGTAGCCGTCGCGGTACCGCATCCGCTGGATGGTCTCGTCCAGGTTGTAGGCCCGGCCGTCGGGATACACGTCGAGCACCTTGACCGTGAAGTCGGTGTCCCTGGCGTCGCTCGAGACATAGAGGGTGACCTCGATGGGGCCGCTCACCTCTATCCCTTCCGGCAACGGCTCGGTCGAATAAACCAGGATGTCCGGCCGCGCCTCCATCTCCCGCTGATCGAACGCGCCGCCCTGCACCGCATTGCCGGTACAGCACACGTTGCCGCCGTGGGACGGCACGGGATTCATGGGGTCGTAGGTGAACCGGTCGGGGCGGTCCGTGGCGGGCGGCCGCGACGCCAGCATGCCGTCGCCGGTCAGCGTGTTGGCCCGGCCGCCGCTCGACAGGTGGAAGGTGAGCGGCTCGGCGCCGCGCGGCGGCCAGGTGTCGGACGTCTGCCACCGGTTGGCGCCCATGGTGTAATAGCGCACCCTGGGCAGGGTGTCGAGCAGCCGGGACGGCTCGCCCTTGAGAAAGGCGTCGAACCAGCCGTAGGTGAGCGCGTCGTAGTCGTACCGGGCGTCGCCCACGTTCCGCTCGCCCACCACCAGACTCTCCGTCGCGCGCTTGTAGGCGCAGTGCAGCGTGGGCGCGATCACGGCGTACTGGCGGTCGCCCGCCCCGCCCTTCGCCGTCCGGCGCACGTGATTGTACGCCGCCAGGTTGGGCCCGACCGACACGTCGTACCATGACATGAACCAGAGTCCGGGCACGTTGACGGGCATGTCGTCGTGCCACAGGCCGCCCCGATACCAGGCGGAGTCGTTGGGGGCGCGGAGGATCATGGCCCCGCCGGTGGCGACCGGCATGGAGTCGGCGAAGACCCCGCGCGGGCCGTCCACCGCGCGGAAGATGTCCTTGACCGGCAGGTGCCGGAGGGCTTGCGACCAATCCACCGGCGGAAGCTGCGCCGCCAGATCGAACGCCTTGGAGGCGCGGATCAGGTCTTCCTGCGAGGTGCCCGGCGCGAACATCGGGCGGACCTGGTTCTGCTGCCCGTAGAGCCAGGCGATGAACAGCATCTGCACGGCACCGCCGCGGTACCAGTTGCCCTGCTCGTAGTAGGGTCCCACCCGGCCCACCCCGGCGCCGAAGCCCTGCGGAATGATGGTCGCGAGCCCGGGCGGCGCCGTGGAGGCGACCGCCAGCTGCCACTCCGCGGTAGACGAGCACCCGATCAGCCCCACCTTGCCGTTCGACCACGGGCGGGTCGAAATCCACCGGATCGCGTCGTAGCCGTCGGTGACGGGCGGGCCCAGGATGTCGTAGTTCCCTTCAGAGAAGAAGCGGCCGCGCTCGTTCATGTTGACGTACGCATAGCCCCGCTTCACCGCGTCCAGCTCGGCGGTCAGCGACCGCGGCACACCGTTGCGCACGTCCCAGAAGTTGAAGTTGTACGGAGTGCGCACGAAAACCGTGGGGTAGGTTCTCGAGGAGTCCTTGGGCCGATAGACGTCGGCGGCCATGCGGGTCCCGTCGCGCATCGTCACCATCAGCTTGCGCTCCACCACGGCGACCGACTGGAGCTCCCGCTCGACGTCCCAGCGCTGCTTGACCTGCTCGGGCGAGAGGCCGCCGCCGCGGCCCTGGGCGTGGGCGGCCAGGCCGATCGCCGCGAGCAGCCCGGCGGCGAGGACGAACGGACGTACGGTGCCAATCATTCGCGGTGCTCCGATGAGGGGCCGAAGGCGCTGCAGCTGGTAGATACTATCGCTTGACCGGGCAAGCCGCGACTTCACGCCGCGCGTGGTGTCGCAGGAGCTCGGTCACCGGCGAATCCGCACGATCCCGAGCCGCTCGGGGGGGGTGGCATTGCCGGGGCTCGGGTACCGTAGTCTTGTCCGGTGAAATCGGCGCGGTGTCGGGCGTCTGGACGGCATGAGGCTCGACGATGCCGGCGCGGGCTCGCCGAGTCAACCCGAATGTCGGTACCGGTTTCCTCCCGACGGGGAAATAGTTAAAGCTCACTTGAGCTTTAACTCGGCGGGCTGGGTGGAGCATCAGCAGGCCGGAAGGCCGGTGCGTCGTTGGTCCTCGGCCACCCGGCTGCTTATCGTACGGCCACCGGAGGTTGCCGCCATGCTGGCCCGTCTCGCCCTGCTGTCCTTCAGCGCACTCGCCCTCACCGGCCTCCCCCTTCAGGCACAGATCGGCGCCGCGGAGTATGCCGCCCGGCGAGACTCGCTGGCCGCCCGCATCGACTCGGGCGTGGTCATCGCGTTCGGCGGTCGCACGCCGGTGGCCGACGTCGGACCGTTCTATCAGGTGCCGGCGTTTCGGTATCTCACCGGCTACGAGTACGCCGACGCGGCGCTCATCATGGTCGTTCGGGGCGGGCGCGGCGCCGGCATGCTCTTCGTCCACCGGACCGCCCCCCGCCGCTCCCTCTACTACGGGATCGAGCCCGACTCCGCCGACCTGGCGCGCGAGCTGGGGCTCCCCTCGCGGCCGGCCGAAGACCTCGCCCCAGCCGCCGACTCGCTCGCGGCGCTTGGGCTTCCGTTCTATACCCTCCGGGACTTTGCCGCGGCCGACTTTGCCCAGGCCGATTCGCTCACCCGGGGCGGCGCGTTCATGAGCGCACTCGCGGGCCGACACCGGGGGCTCGCGGTGCGGGACGCCCACCCGATCCTGGACCGCCTCCGGGCGCGGAAGAGCCCGGCCGAGCTGGCGCTCATTCGCAAGGCGGCCGAGGTCAGCGCCGAGGGCCACCACGCCCTGATGCGCGGCATCGCCGAGGGCATGCACGAGTACGACCTCCAAGCCATCGTTGAGTCCGCGTTCCTCCGGGAGGGAGCGGAACGGCCGGCGTACGGCTCCATCGTGGGGTCGGGGCCCAACGGCACGCTGCTCCACTACATGAAGAACCGGCGCGCCCTGCGGCCGGGCGAGCTGGTGGTGATCGACGCCGGCGCCGAGTATCGGGGGTACACGGCCGACATCACCCGCACCCTGCCGGTGAGCGGCACATTCACGCCCGAGCAGCGGGCGCTCTATCAGATCGTGCGCGACGCCGAGGCCGCGGCCGAGCGGAATTCCGGACCGGGCATGTCCATCCAGGCGGCGCAGGACTCGTCGGTCGACGTGCGGGCGCGGGGCCTGGCCCGGCTGGGACTCATCGAGTCGGCCGAGGCCACGTTCGATCCGCCCTGGCCGGCCGACTGCGCCCGGACCCCGCGCGCCTGCCGCCAGGTCATGCTCTTCGCCATTCACGGCATCACCCACGGGCTGGGCCTCGAGGTGCACGACCCGTTGCAGGCCTACTACGACGACCGGCGCTTCCGGCCGGGGGACGCGTTCACCATCGAGCCGGGCATCTATGTCTCCCTGCGCCAGCTCGACATCCTGCCCGACACGCCACGGAACCGGGCCTTCGCCGCCAAGGTCCGCGCCGCGGTCGAGCGGTACCAGGGCACCGGCATCCGGATCGAGGACGACTACGTCATCACCGAGCGCGGCCTGGAGTGGATTTCCCGCGTGCCGCGGGAGATCGATGAGATCGAGGCGCTCATCCGGCAGCGGAGCGCCCCGATCCCATAATCGGGCCTCTACCGCCGAGCGACCGTGCCCAGCTCCAACGCCTGGGCCGCTTCCACCAGCCGCACGAACTCGGCCCGATACCCGTTTTCATCCTCTCCCATCGCCCCGCGCGCCCGCTCGAGCACGCGCGCCACGTCGGCCGTGCCCCGGAACTCCGACTGCCGGAGCAGGAGCCCGAACTCCACCACCGCGGTCTGGAACCGGAACTCGGGCGACGGCCGCGACCGTGCCTCGTCGAGTACGGTGTGCGTGAACAGCCGGCTCTCGTCTCCGTCGGGCGCCTTGTACCGGAACTTGACGAACAGGAGCTCCGGACCGGCCGACGCCGAGGATGGGTTCGCCACGGTCTGATACCGGAGCGAATCCGGCGCCCAGACCTTCACGTCGCTCTCGACCCCCACCGGGATGATCTCGTAGAGGGCGGTCACCGAGTGCCCCGAACCCATGTCGCCGGCGTCCTTGGTGTCGTCGTTGAACTCCTCGTTCCGGAGCATCCGGTTTTCGTAGCCGATCAGCCGGTACGCCTGCACCCGCGCCGGATTGAACTCCACCTGGATCTTCACGTCCTTGGCGACCGTGTGGAGCGTACCGCCCAGTTCCTGCACGAACACCTTCTTGGCCTCGAGGATGTTGTCGATGTAGGCGTAGTTGCCGTTTCCGTGGTCGGCCAGCTGCTCCATCTTCCGGTCCTGGAGGTTCCCCTCGCCCACGCTCACGATCGTGAGGAACACGCCCGACTTGCGCTTTTGCTCGATGAGGCGCACCAGCTCGCCCTCACCGCTCACCCCGACGTTGAAGTCGCCGTCGGTGGCGAGGATGACGCGGTTGTTGCCGCCCTCGATCAGGTGCCGCCGCGCCACGTCATAGGCCAGCACGATGCCCTGGCCGCCCGCGGTCGAGCCGCCCGCCTCCAGGCGGTCGATGGCCGCGAGGATCCTGGCCTTCTGGTCGCCCGACGTGGATTCCAGCACCTGCCCCGCCGCGCCCGCGTAGACCACGATGGCCACCCGGTCGTCCTCCGTGAGCTGCTCGACCAGCAGCCGGAAGGCCCGCTTCACCAGGGGCAGCTTGTTCTCGGGCATCATCGAGCCCGACACGTCGAGCAGGAACACCAGGTTCGACCGCGGCAGGCGGTCGGTCGCGATCTTCTTCGCCTGGATCCCGATCCGCACCAGCCGGTGCGCCGGCCGCCACGGAGCCGCGGAGACTTCGGTGTGCACCGCGACCGGGTGCTCGCCCGTGGGCGCGGCGTAGTCGTAGGTGAAGTAGTTGATCATCTCTTCGATCCGCACCGCGTCCGCCGGCGGCAGCCGGCCGCCCATGAGGAATCGCCGGATGTTGGCGTACGACGCGCGATCCACGTCGGCCGCGAAGGTCGAGAGTGGGTTGGCCGTGACGGCCAGGAAGGGGTTCTCGACCAGATGGCCGTACTCCTCGCGGTCCTTGGGCGCGGGGCCGAACTGCCAACCATAGGGGCGCTCGGCCGCATCGGGGACCGCGATGTACCCCGATTGGAGCCGTAGAACCGGGGCGGGCTGGACGACGTCGCCCACGGCCATCTCCGCCCGAAGGGGTTCCAGCGTGGTAGTCGACATTTGGAGCCTGATGGCGATGGTCCGGGTCTTCCCCGCCTCGATCACCACGTTCCGGATCTCGGAGGACTGGTACCCGATGCGGCGCGCCAACAGGACGTAGGTGCCCGGACGCACCGGGGAAAACGCATAGTGGCCGGCGCTGTCGGTCAGGGCCGAGAGCCCGGTCCCCTGAATCAGTACCTGGGCGCCTTCGAGCGGCGCCCCGGACTGGGCGTCCGCCACCGTGCCCTGGAGGCGCCCGGTTCGTTGGGCGGCGAGCGGCGACCCCAGACCGAGGGACAGCAGGAAGGCGGCAGTCAGGACGCCTCCCCTGGGAACGAACGAGCTACATCTCATGGGACCTCCCGCGCAGGGGGTTGGAACAGACCGGCCCGGAGTGGCCGGCCCGTCCAGGTCCTGAGACGTTTCAGCCTGCGAGCATTGCACAGGGGGGAGCGCCAGGCCACCTTGAAGCCGACTCTCTCGGAGCCACGGTCAATGACCCCTCGTTGGTTCGCCCTTGGACTTGCCGGCGCCTCCGTCGCCTGTGGTGACGGGACGGGCCCCGACCTGACGCTGGCGAATCTCGCCGGCATCTGGACCGCCACCGAAATCTCCGTGACCAACAACCTCGAGCCGGACCTGACCGAGGACCTCTTCGCCGAGGGCGTGCGGTTTCAGATCACCATTGAAGGGGACGGGGCGTACGCGGTGGAGTTCAGCAATCCCCTGGGGTCGGACGGCTACGACGGCTCCCTGACCGTGGAGGGCGACAGCCTCATCCTGCTGCGGAGCGACGTCCCGGGCGAGCGCACGGGGGTGCACGCGCGCTTCGAAAGCGACCAGCTCGCGCTCACCTGGCTGGGGACCGAGCAATGCGGTTCGTACGGCTGGCACGCGCCCACCTGTCCCATCCCCGCCACCTTCTCGCTGACGTTGGCCCGCGAGCCATGAGCACCGACGACTACTCGGTCCGCATCACCGACATCGGACTCACGCGGACGGCGCGCAATGCCGGCAGCAGCGACCCCGCCAGCGTCATGACGAGGGCCAACCCCACGGCCGCCAGCATCGTGGCCGGGTCGGCCGGCTTCACCCCGAAGAGCAAGGCACTCATTCCCCGCGCCGCCAGATACGCGGCGACGACCCCGGGCACGATGCCCAGCACCGCAAGGAGCAGTCCCTCGCGCAGCACCAGGCGCGCGATGCCGCCGGGCTCCGCACCTAACGCCAGCCGCACGCCGATCTCCTGCCGCCGCTGCGACACCGTGAACGCCAGAAGCCCATGGATCCCCACGCCCGCGAGGACCAGGGCCAGCACCGCGAGCGCCACCAGCACCCGGAGCTGGGCCCGCCGCGGCGCGGTCTGACTCGCCACCACGTCCGCCAGGGTCGCCACGTCCGAGATGGGCTGCTCGGCGTCGGCCGACCGGATGATCCGGCGCACGGCGGGCACCAAGGCCGCCGCCGGCACCGACGAGCGGATGACCAGGTCCTTGGGGTCGTAGAAGATCAGCCCGCCGTCGGGCACCTGGAGGTGCGAGAGATAGACCTGCGGCTCGCTGGTCCGCTCCAGCCCGCGCACCCGGACGTCGCTCACGACGCCCACCACCGTGCGTTCGAAGAAGGCGAACTGAAACACCTTTCCGATGGGGTCCTCGCCCGGCCAATGGCGCCGCGCGAGCGCTTCGCTCACCACCGCGACGAACGGCCGGTCGAACGTGTCCCCCGCCTCGATGTCGCGACCCCGCAGCAGCGGAATCCCCATAGTGGCGAAGAACCCCGGCGTCACGAATCGCAGGCTGGCCGCGTTGTCCCGCGTCTCCTCCCGCCCCGGTATCGTAACGCCCCAAATGCCGCCGGTCATCACCATGGGGAGGAAGCTGACGTACGCGGCGCTTTCGACCCCCGGGAGCGCCCTCAGGTCCGAGAGCACCCGGGTGTAGAACTCGTCGCGCCGGAGGGGGTCGTCGTACCTGGGTCTGGGAAGGTGCGTCCGCAGGGTCAGCACACCGTCGGGGCGGAACCCGGGGTCGGTCGCCTGCACTCGCCACACCGCGCGCATCAGGAGGCCGGACGTGATCAGCAGCACCACCGACATCGCGACTTCGACGGTGACCAGGCCCGCCCGGAGCCGCTGCTTCCGGCCGCCACCCGCGCGGGCGCCGTCCCGGAGCGCGGTGAACCCGCCGCCCCGGCCCGCCCGGAGCGCCGGGACGAGTCCGAATCCGATGCCGGTGAACGCGGTGAACAGGGCGGCAACGGCCAGGATTCGGAGGTCGAGCGTCGGCTGCTCGGCAATGGGGAGCGTGGTGGGAACGAGCCGGGTGAGCAGCGGCACCGCCAGGACGGCGACCAGCACGCCCACCGCCCCACCGACGGCGGCGAGCGTCACGCTCTCGGTGATCATCTGGCGCACCAATCGCTCGCGCCCGGCCCCCAGGGCGGCACGCACCGCCAGCTCGCGCTCCCGGGCCGCGGCCCGGGCCAGCAGCAGGTTGGCGAGATTGGCGCAGGCCAGCAGCAGGATGCAGAGGGCCGCGCCGCACAGCGCCAGCAGCAGGAACCGCGCGCGGTCCTGCACCTCGTCCTGGAGCCGCACCAGGAAGGCCCCGGTCTCGGCGTTGGTCTCGGGATAGTCGCGCGCCAGCCGCGCGGCCACGACCTCGAGGTCGGCCTGAGCCTGCTCCAGGGTCACGCCGTCCTTGAGGCGGCCGACACCCTTCAAGAACGTGTTGTCCCGGTCCTGGAAGTCGTCCGGACTGACCACCAGCGGCAGCCAGGCCTCGACGCCCCGGCTGGGGAAGTAGTAACCGGGCGGCATCACGCCGATCACTTCGTACGGCGCCCCATTGAGATTGACACTCCGGCCCAGCACCCCGCGGTCGCCGCCGAACTGCGATTGCCAGAGACCATACCCCAGGACCGCGGTGCGGAGGTCGGCATCCCCATCGGTCTCGGGCTCGAAGACGCGTCCCAGGAGCGGCGACACGCCGACCAGGGGCAGCAGGTCGGGCGTGACCGAGGCGATTTGGAGCCGCCGCGGGTCGCCGGCGCCCACCAGGTTCACCGCCCCGTCGGCGTAGGCGCCCATCGCCTCGAAGGTCGAGTTGAGGCGTTTCCAGTCCTGATGGTCGGCGGGTGACAGCTCGTTGTAGCCCCTGCCCGTGAGTGAGCGCTCGAACAGCTTCACCAGCCGGTCGGCCTCAGGGTATGGCAGCGGCCGGAGCAGCACGAAGTCGGCCACCGAGAACGCCGCGGTGTTGGCGCCCACGCCGAGTGCCGTGACCAGGATGGCGGTGAACGCGAACCCGCGGGCGTGGCCCAGCGTGCGGACCGTGTAGCGCAGGTCCTGGCGCAGCACGTCCCAATGCAGGGCCAGGGCGTTGGGCACGACGTCGGCCACGGCGCCCAGGAACAGTCCGACCCGGCCGAGCGGCCCGGCGCCGGCCAGGTGCTGGGCGAAGACCGCGCTCATCTCGTCCCCGTACTCGAGGCGGAACGAGGTCGGGTAGAGCCGGAGCAACGCCCGGTAGAGCCGGATCATGAGCGCTTGGGCAGGAGCCCGGCTCCCCGGGCCAGCCGGACCAGCTGGGCCAGCCGGTTCGACTCGGCCCGCGCGACCGCGGTGCCGAACGGCGTGATGCGGTAGTAACGGCGCCGCGGGTCGTCCAGCGACGCGTTGGGCTTCCGCGGCTCGGTGATCAGGCCCTGTTCTAGCAGCCGCTGGATGGTGCGGTACAGGGTCCCGGCCGAGAGGCGGAGCGCGCCGTCGGTGCGGGCTTCCACGTCCTGGATGATGCCGTACCCGTGGCGGTCGCCGGCGGCCAGGGCCAGGAGGATGTGGAAGGTGGCCGAGGGGAGCGGGAGCAGGGCGGCGATGTCGGCGGGGTCGTGGACCATAGGGCAACTATATCCAGAGTGGATATATTGTCAATGGCTATAGCAGCCACCGGCACTGGCACCCCCCTCGCCCCCCAGTAACTTTCGCCCAGACCAACCACCTCGATCATGCGCGCACTTCATCATTGGATATTGGTCATTGGACATTCTGCCTTCGCTGTTGTTCTGGCGCCGGCCCTGGCCGCTCAAGGCGACTTCCGCGTCCCCCGCTTCCCCATCACCGACTCCCCCATCCAGCTCACCGGCGACGCCCGCCCCCAGCAGTACCTGGGCGTGATCGGCCGGCGGGCCGCGTGGCTGGGCACGGAAACCGGCGCGGCCGAGCTGTGGGTCCACCCGCTGAAACTCGTGTCCGGCTTCCAGCTCGATTTCAAGATCCCCGACTACGACACCCCGGTCCGCGGCGCGGACGTCGCCCGCACCGTGACGGTGCGACCCGAGCTCGTCACCATCACCTACAGCCACGCCACCTTCACCGTCCGCCAGCACATCCTGGCCCCGCTCGACGCCCCCGGCCTGCTGGTGCTACTGGAGGTGGACACCTTTCGACCACTGGAGATCGTGGGGAGCTTCCGCACCGTCTTCCAGTTCGCCTGGCCCGCGGCCTTCGGCGGGCAATACTCGCTCTGGAGCGACACCGACCACGCCTTCATCCTGTCGGAGAGCCTCCGGAAACGGAACGCGGTGATCGGGTCGCCCTGGATCACGTCCGGGACCTCGCACCCGGCCCACGCCCTGCCCGACGCGCCCAGTGAATTCCGGATTCCGGTGGACACCGCCCGGGCCCGCACCGAGTTCATCCCCATCGCCATCGCCGCCGGCGTGGCTCCCCGCGACTCGGTGCTCGGCTGGTATCGGGACCTGATCGCCAACGCCCAGACGCACTACGAGAAGAAGCGCGACCACGTGACCCGGCTTCTGGCCGAGGCCGCCGACATCGAGACCCCGGACGCCGAGCTGAACCGGGCCTATGCCTGGAGCCTGATCAACCTGGACGAGCAGCTCACCTGCAACCCCGACCTGGGCTGCGGGCTGGTGGCCGGCTGGGGGCCGTCGGGCCAGGGACAGCGGCCCGGGTTCGGCTGGTTCTTCGGAGGCGACGCCGCCATCAACTCGCTGGCCATGGACGCCACCGGCCTCTGGTCCCAGGTGGCCGA
>Ga0214473_10005126_pt1 | contig 15725 bp, 10 predicted proteins | sample RVTome_7_FD_203509 | JGI IMG/M metagenome (GOLD analysis project Ga0214473, IMG submission 203509) | Soil microbial communities from uranium-contaminated site in the Upper Colorado River Basin, Wyoming, United States - RVT98D197 | ecosystem: Environmental > Terrestrial > Soil > Contaminated >... | reverse complement strand
GTGGAGGACGCAACCCACGACGTGCCGCCGGGTGACGTCCGCCACGCCGCCTTCGCCCTGGAGGCCTACTGGCGGCGCTACCCGCCCGGCACCATTCATCTGGTGGTGGTGGACCCCGGCGTGGGTTCCGCGCGCCGGGCGCTCGTGGGCGCCGCGGACGGCCGCCTGCTGGTGGCGCCCGACAACGGCGTGCTCGGCCGGGTGCTCGCGGCCGCCGACGCCGCCGAGCTGCACGTCATCGAGAATCCGGACCTCATGGGTGAGGCCGCCTCCGCCACCTTCCATGGCCGGGACGTCTTCGCCCCCGCCGCGGCTCACCTGGCGTGCGGCGTGCCACCGGAGCGCTTCGGCCCCCCCGTGCGGGATCCCGAGCCGCTCGACATTCCTGCACCGCTCCGCAGTGATGGAGTGGTGCAGGGGGAAGTGGTGCACGTGGACCGCTTCGGCACCCTCGTGAGCAACATCCCGGGGGAGTGGGTAGCGCGGGACGCCACCGTGAGCGTGGAAGACGCGGTGGTCGGCGGGGTGCGGCGGAGCTACGCGGACGTGGAGCCCGGCCGACCCGTGGCGCTCGTCGGGTCAGCCGGGCTCCTCGAGGTGGCGGTGCGCAACGGCAGCGCCACCCGCGTGCTCGGGTGCGGGCGGGGCGCCGAAGTGACGCTCACCCGCGCCTGAGGCTCAGCTCTCCAGCCACTCCCGGTCGGCGGGCGAGAGGCGCTTCTGCCGCGGCGCCAGCAAGCGCACCGCGAGCCACCCCACCAGCACCAGCGGCGCAACCTTGAAGAGCAGGGTGAAGACCAGGCCCACGGCGGCGCCCACCACGGCCAGGACCACCCCGGCCACGAGCACCACCACCAGACTGATGGCCAGCAGCGTCAGCAGAGCAGAAAGCATTCTATCCTCCTTCATGCGTGGGCCGAGCCGGCAAGGCCCGGTGTGGCCGTTCAGTCTATCCAGACCACCTTGATGCTGCCGAAGGCGGCGTCGATGTCCACCGTCAGCTTGTGCGCGGCGCTCTCCCAGTCGGTGGAGTAGAAGGCGTCCCCGCGCTTCACGAGCCCCTCACTGTCGAAGCCGGCCAGGAAGCCGTCCTTGACCACCCGCACACCCAGGCCGCGCGGCACCCGCAGCGTGAGGGCGCCCAACCCCATCCTGACGCTCACGCTGGTGTCCAGCCGCGGCGCGCCGCGAAAGTCCAGCGTCACGTCACCCACGCCGCCGCTCACCTCGATCCGGCGGGCATGCAGATTGCCCAGCCCGATGGCCTCGAACTGCGCGGCACCCACCTCCACCACCAAGCGTTCCGCCGTCTCCGGGTTGGGCTCCGATACGTTGAGCAGCGTGCGGCTGGCTCCGGTGGCAATGTGCGCCTCCAGGATGCGCAGCCCGCCCAGCTCCAGTTCGGCATCCACCGCGCCGAAGGCCAGGTCCAGCTCCAGCGGCACGTCCGGCGAGAACGCCGCGCGCAGGTGCCCGGATTTCACGTCCCGGCCGCGGATATTGCCACCGCCCACGCCGAGCTTGAGCAGGCCGCTGTCGAAGGCGGCCACCGGGTCGAAGAGGTCGTCGTCGTAACGCATGGAGGTCCGGTAGAGCGTGCCCGGATCGCCGGGCTTCACCTCGAAGCGGCCGGCGGCGTACTCCACCTCCACGCGGAGCAGCGTGTCCCCGTCCACGGCCCTGCTGGCGGAGAGCGTCCGCCAGTCCTGCGCCGCCGCCGCCGCCGGCAGCGCCAGCGCCGCGGCCAGCACCACGATCAGGCGTCGGTCAAACATTGCCGTCCTCCGCGAAGAGTCCCTCGTCCACCACCGGCTCCCGGCCCAGGGGGCGCGTTCCGCCGCGCGAGATCAGCACAGCGCCCAGCCCCACGGAGAGGGCGGCCCAGGTGAGGGCGCAGCCGAAGAACATGAGCAGTCCGAAGATGAAGCTCAGCAACCGGCCGGCCATGTGCGCCACCATGGCCGCGAAGAACATGGACATGAGCAGTCCCACGCCGGAGACCAGGAAGTAGTAGGAATTGGCCCGGTGGAACCACTCGCTGCCGCGGAAGCGGTACTCCGCCATGGCCTCGCCCGCGGCGTGGGCCACGCCCAGGTAGCCCAGCATGATGGCCACGGCCACGGCCAGCGGGAAGCCCGGCACCCAGACCAGCAGGCCGGGGATTCCCACGATCGAGATGACCAGGGCAATGATGCCCAGGAAGAAGGCCGGCAGCACCAGGAAGGAGCCGGCGATGCCCACCAGCAGCGAGCGCACGGTCATGCGGCGCGCCGTATCGGCTACGCCCTCGAGGTACTTGCGGCCACCGAAGAAGATGGTGGCGAAGCCGATGCCTACCAGGATGGCCATCGTGACGAGCAGTCCGATGATGCCCTCGAGGGCGTCGCCCACATTGTGGAATGGGCCGCGACTCTGGCGGCTGCGGCTTGCGGAACGCGCCTCCACCGTGGCGCGCCGATCCTCCAGCTCATCGACCGTGGACTCCAGCTCATTGATGCGGTCCAGCAGGCGGGCCACGCTGTCGGAGCCCTGAGCTGCCGGGTCGAGAGCGGCCGCCCCCTCGATGTTGGCCAGCGCCGCCGCGGGCGTCTGCCCCCGGAGCGCCGCCTCCAGGGCACGGTCCAGGCGGTCGCCCACGCCGTCCGAGGAGGGCGCGTCCCAGGCCTCGAGCAGCGCGCTCAGATCCGCGTTGGGGGTTTCCATGGCCTGCTCGAGCAGCTCCCGCCAGGCACGGTCCAGGGCCCCACCCAGAGCGGCTCGGCCGAGCGACGTACCGTCCAGGTAGGCCTGTCCCGCCCGCACCGCGAGCGAGAATTCCTGGCCGCCCGCCAGCTCCAGCTGGAGCCTGGCCTCGTCCCGGGAAAGCGCGATCTGACTGGAGCGAATGTTCACCGGCGCGTCGGCGCTGGCGGCCTGTTCGGCACCGGCCTGCGCGACTGCGGTGGTCTGGCCCGCTCCGGCTCCCTGGGCGGCCAGCGCCGGGCCCGCCCACAGGAGCGTGGCGCCGAAGACAGCGGCCGCGAGGGCGCGCACCGTGCTAGAAGCAGTACGAAGCATGATTCGTTTCCCGTTCGGGGGTCCGGTAGAGGTTCCGGTACAGCACCCATATGGAGAGTGTCGTGGACAGCAGCGCCACGGTTGCCACGAGCCCGATGCCCTGGACGCCCGCGTTGGCGTAGAACGCGTCCGCGGTGGCGAGCAGCCGGGTGACCAGCGCGCTCTGCAGCACGGCGCTGGAGGTCTCACTGGCCAGCCGGTTGGCACCGGTGGCAAAGACATCCGTGGCAAAGACCCAGAGACCGCTGGCGGTGACGTAGGATCTGGACAGGAGCCAGGCAAGCACGCTGCTCCCGAGCGCCACGGGCAACGCCAGCAGCGCCACCGCGGCGGCCCAGCCGCGCGTGCTGTCCGGCACCCAGCGCTGCAGGCGGCCGTACGCGGCGGCGTGCCAGGGTCGGGCGATCCGCACCCGGGCCATGACCGCGTTGCCGAAGTCGGCCGAGGGGGCCAGCCGCGGCAGCGTCCGCAGCGCGGTGAAGAGGGCCCGCCATTCCTCCAGCTGGCCCTGGCACCAGCTACACGCCACGACGTGCGATTCGAGGCTCGCCAGCTCGGCGTCCTCGAGTCGTCCTTCGACGTAGGCTTCGAACCTGTCGTCCGTCGGATGGTGCATGCTCTCCTCGTTCGTTGCAGCCCGGTGCGGGGCTTCGGATCACCTTACGGCTCCGGCCCCTCCGGGGTTTCAGATGCGCAGATGCGCCAGTTTCTTCTTCAACTCGTTGCGTCCACGGTGGATGAAGGTCTTCACCGTGCCCAGCGGAACGTCCATGATCTCGGCGATCTCCTCATACGGCCGGCCCTCCACATGGCAGAGTGTGATGGCCACGCGATACTCGGGTCGGAGCGTACCGATGGCGGTCTCGATCTCGCTGCCCAGCTCCCGGCTCGCGGTATACTCCTCCGGCGTCTCGTCGGAGGACTCGGGCGTCAGTGTGGACGCCTCCACCTCCGCGCTCGTACGGGCGTGCGGGGAGCCGTCGATGGAGAGGGTGACCGGCTGCTTCTTGCGCACGTGGTCGAGCGCCGTGTTATGGGCGATCTTGAAGATCCACGAACTGAATTTTCGCGTGGGGTCGTAGCGATCGATGGCGTTCAGCACCTTGATGAAGGTGTCCTGCGCCAGGTCCTCCGCTTTTTCCCGGTCCCGCACGACCCGGTAGATGAGCGAGAACACCGGCCGCTGGTAGCGGCCGATGAGCTCGCGGTATGCCGCCTCACGACCCTCACGGGCGTGGGCGACCACCTCCTGGTCGGTCAACTGGGAGTAATCCAACGCTCTCCTGCAGGGGCGGACCGCCGCGCGGCCCAGGATGCATCCGCGTTGCTCTACGGCACGCGCCGCCCGGAGTTTCACCGCGGGTGGCTTGATCGGCCCGCCCGCTGAGGGTATCATCCCGGCCGTTCCTCCTCGGGGCGCCAGGATTCAGCAAATCTAAGCGTCGGGGGCGCGCGGAGCTAAGGTCCGTCGTCCGGCGCGGAAACGGCATGCATGCAGGAATCACCGGGGCGCTCCGTGCTGCCTCCGCGGGAGGAAAAGGCTGCTGCGGTACGCGCCATGTTCGGCGCCATCGCGCCGCGCTACGATCTGCTGAACCATCTCCTCAGCCTGAATCGCGACCGCCGCTGGCGGCGCCGCGCAGTGGATCTGCTGCTGGCCCACGCGCCCGCTGACGGCCGCTACCTGGACGCCTGCGCGGGCACGCTGGACCTGGCCCGCGAACTGGCCATGCGGCCGGGCTTCACCGGGACGGTGGTGGCGTGTGACTTCAGCCTGCCGATGCTGCGGGGGGGGCTGCCGAAGGCGCGGGGGTTGGCACTAGCGCCGGTATGCGGGGATGCGCTCCGGCTACCCGTGCCGGACGCCGCCTTCCATGGCGCCACCGTGGGCTTCGGGGTGCGCAACCTGGCCGACCTGGACGCGGGGCTCCGCGAACTGCGGCGGGTCCTCCGGCCCGGCGGCCGCCTGGTCATCCTGGAGTTCACCACGCCCGGCTGGCAGCCCTTCCGCGCCCTCTATCTGGCCTATTTCCGCCGCATCCTGCCGCTCGTGGGCCGCATGGTCTCGCGGCATGGATCCGCCTACGACTACCTGCCGGCCTCGGTGCTGGACTTCCCCGCGCCGCGCGAGCTGGCGGAACGCCTGGAGGCCGCCGGCTTCGGCGATGTGGTGTGGGAGACGCGCACCGGCGGCATCGTGGCCATCCACGGCGGGACAGCCGTCTAGGCGGGCTCCAGCAGCGCCAGCGGCAGGGTGGCCAGGAGCGGTGCGAGCGCCAGGCGGCCTCCCCGGCTACCGGCCTCCTCCCCGGTGAGCGCGTTGCGCCATGCGCCCTCCATTTCAAGCGACGTCCCTTCCCATACTCCGGCCCGCACCGCCGGCTCCATTGCCACCGCGAACGCCATCAGTCGCGGGGCCACCGTCACGGGCCCACGGGCGCTCCCCCGCTGGAAGGCGAACAGGTGTTGGGCCGCGGGGCCGACGGCCTCCAGGGGTGTGTAGTCCCCTCCTGCGAAGGCGGCGTGACGCGCGCGCCACGCCAGCGCCGCGCGCGTCACGTACAGCTTGAGCGCGCCGCTCCGCCAGTCGTCCACCAGGGCGGCCACCCCCGCGGCGCGCGGCGCCCGCACCAGAGGCTCCAGCTCGGTCAGCAGCCGCGCGCGTGCCGCGAAGTCCACCGGGCGGCGATTGTCGGGGTCCACCAGGTCGTAGCGCCACAGCTCGCTGCCGCGGTACAGGTCGGGCGTGCCCGGGGCGGTGGCCTTGATCAGTAGCTGGGCTAGCGAGCCGAGGGCGCCGGGCGCCGCCGTGCGGGCCGCCAGGGCGCCGGCCTCCCGGCGGAAGTCAGCGTGGTCCGGATGCGTGAGCAGCCGCGTCAGCATGGCCTGGAGCGCCTCCTCATACTGCGGGTCGGGATCCCGCCAGCTGGTGCGCGCCTTGGCCTCCCGGGCCGCCTTCACGGCATAGGCGCGCAGCCGAACGAGCCACGCCTCCTCCACGCGCCCGTGCAGCGGCCATGTGCCCACGATGATTTGCAGGAGGAGGTAGACGGTGTCATCCAGCGCTGGCGCCGGGACGCTACGCTCGACCCCGGGCCGCAACCCGGGAACGGCGTTGGGTCGCCCAGCGACGGTAGGTTCCGACCCGGGCGCGGGGGCGTTCCATCCCTCGATGGCGCCGTTCGATCCCTCGGTGGTGCCGGTCCAGCCCTCGATGGTGCCGGTCCAACCTTCGACGGCCGCCGCCCAGTCGTCCGGCAGCTCCGCCAACACGTCCAGGCGCGCCCGCACATCCTCGCTCCGCTTGGTGTCGTGGGTGGAGGTGGTGTTCAGCGTCCGCGGCGCCGCGGCGCGCCCGGCCAGGAAGGCGTGCACCTCCGCCGGGGGCGTCCACGGGCGATCCAGCTCGGCACCCACGTCGCTGCCGGCGGCCAGGGCGCTGTAGCGGTACAGGGCCGTGTCCTCGTATCCCTTGGCCATGAGCGGGCCGGTGAGCTGCTGCCAGCGTTGCACGAAGGCCAGGGCGGGGCGGAGCCGCCTGCCCAGCACGTTGGCGTCCAGCAGGAGCACGGCGCGCAGGAAGGGCAGGGTGCCGGCGGCGCTCTGCCCGGCCAGGGCCTCTTCCGCCGCGCCGAGCGCGGCTTCGACGCGCCGGCGGTCCTCCGCGCTCAGCTCGGTACCGCGGACGTAGGTGCGGTAGACCTCCATGCGCACGCTGGCCTCCGCCAGCGCCTCCCGGAGCGCGGGATCGGCCGCCGGCACGGGCACGCCCTCACGCAGCGCGGTGAGTTCCCTGGCCAGGAGGTCCAGCTCACCGCTGAAGAGGCGCTCGAGCACCTGGCGTTTGCGTGCCAGGGCCATGTCGGTGGGCTCCACGCGCATGCCGGTGAGTCGCCCGTGCAGCGCCTGCAGGGCACGTCCACCCGCTTCCGACACGAGCAGGCCGTTCAGCGTCACGAGGAATTCGTAGCCGGTGGTGCCGTCCACGGGCCAGTCCGCGGGGAGCCGCTCGTCGGGCGCCAGGATCTTCTCCACCAGCAGCCACGCGTCCGGCCGGTGCGCGTCCAGCAGAGCCCGCAACCGGCGCAGGTAGCCGGCGGGGTCGAGCAGGCCGTCCACGTGGTCCACGCGCACACCGGCCACGGCAGGGTGGGCAAGACAGCGGTCCAGCCCGGCGTGTACCGCGTCGAAGACCGCCGGGTCCTCCACGCGTACGCTCACCAGATCGTCGATGTCGAAGAAGCGACGGTAGCCCACCACGCCGGCGCAGGAGCGCCAGAAGCGGAGCGAATAGTGCTGCAGCTCCAGGAGCTCCCGGAGCATGCGCGTACGGTCCGCAGCGGGGAGCGCGTCGAAACGCGCGACCAACCGGGCCGCGTCGGCGGGGTCTCCCGCACCGGCGGTGTCCGCTATGCCGGTTGGGCCTCCCGCACCGGCAGTGTCTGCCATACCGGCGGCCTCCGCTTCGGCGGTGGTGTCCCTTGCGGCATCCGATTGTCCACCGGTGCTCCGGGCCATTAACGCTACGCCCTCCGGGGAGCACGGGAAGCGTCGCTCGAAGTACGTCACCACCACGCCGCCGTCCTCCACGCCCAGTGCCAGTTCGCTGGCGGCCAGGACGTCCTCCAGCGGCGCGCCCAGCACGGGGAGCGGGATGGGGAAGGGCTCCGGGCTCGTATGCCAGCTGAGGTCGAACCAGCGCGCGTACGGTGAGGCGGCGCCGCGGCGCAGCACGTCCCGCCAGGCGGGGTTCTCCTCCGCGGCGGCCATGTGATTGGGGACGATGTCCAGGAGCAGGCTCATGCCGTGCTCGGCGGCGGCGTCCGCCAGCGCCACGAACGCCTCCATGCCCCCCAACTCGGCGCGCACGCGACCCGGATCCGTCACGTCGTAGCCGTGGGTGCTCCCGGCGCGCGCCTCCAGCACGGGGGAGAGATAGACGTGCGTGATGCCCAGCCGCGCCAGATAGGGCACGTGGCGGCGCGCCTCGTGGAGGTCGAAGCCCGGCTCGAGCTGGAGGCGGTAGGTGGCCGCCTGCCGGGTCACTCCACCGCGATGTGCAGGCGCTCGCCCGTGACGCGGAACAGCTCCACCCACCGAGCGGCCATCTCGTCACCCTCCTCGGCGCAGATGGCCTGGGCAGGCCAGGCGTCCCTCAGGAGCGAGAAGGTGAGGTTCTGCGCCGGGCCCAGGTCGGGCGTCAGGGCGGGGTGCTCGAGGAGGGTGGTGGCAGCGGCCAGCTCCTCCAGGGCGCCCAGGTCGTCGGGGTCCTCACGGAGGCGGAGCGCCTGGCGGCGCAGCGCGCGTCCGAGCGACCACCCCAGCGCGCCGGTATCCAGACCCACGTGCGCCTCGTCCGCCTCGGCCAGCAGCCGGCGCACCCGCTCCGCATCCACCCGCGGCGCGTCCAGCGCGGCGCGCAGCTGGCTGTTCAGCGCGTACTCCGCCGCCAGCCGGAACGCGCCCGGCAGCGGCTGGTCGTGGGCGGCCAGGAAACGCATCAGGTTGGCGTTCTCGCCGTAGATGCGGGCCAGCCCGTCCCCGGCCTCCTGCACCGCCGGACGCAGGATGCGGTACAGGATCTCCCGCTGCCGATCCGCGAAGAGTGAGCGCAGCGAGAAGGTGTAGTCCGGGAACTCGTGCGCCAGGCGCTGCACCACGGCCGCGAAGTCGCCGTCCTCGAACGGCTGAACCAGCCCCTCCCGGAGCTGGCCGAAGCGGCCTGGGTCGATCGAGGCGCGCGTGCCACCGTTGACGTTGGGGCCGCCCATGTGCAGCACGGCGAAGGTGACGGGCGCGCTGGCGCCGGTGATGGAGGAGGTGATGCGCACCCGCCCGGCGAAGAGCGCGGCATCGCCGCTGGCGCGACGATCGGCCTGCTCCACGTCCACGTCATAACAGTAGACACGGGCGTGGTCGCCTTCGGGATCGAAGAGCGAGCTGACCGCGTAGTGCGCGGCCACCCGGGGCAGGTCCACGCGCGCCGGCCGCACCATGGTCTCCCAGATGCGGGCGCCGTTCTCCAGCTGTGGGAGGTTGCTCTCCGCGGTGGCCAGGCGCTCCACGAACCCGTCCTCCACGGCCAGCCCCAGGCGGAGCTCAGCCAGCTGCACGGCGCGGCCGGCGTAATGCAGCACCTGGACGGTCTCGATACCCGAGAGCTCGTTGAAGAACCAGCCGCAGCTGGTGTACATGAGCATGGCGTGGCGCTGCAGCTCCAGGAGTTGCAGCGCGGCCACGCGGTCGTCCCCCTGCAGGTCCCGTCCGGCGTGGCGCTCCAGGAACGCGCTCACGTTGGCTGGCGAGCGATCCAGGATGACGTCCACGTAATCGTCGCGCGCGGCCCAGGGATCGCCGAGCAGCGGCCGGGCCGCCTCCTCGTAAGCGGGGGCAAGGGCGTCCCGCAGCCAGTCGAGCGCTTCACGCAGTGGCGCGCGCCAGCGCTGGTGCCAGCCCTCCTGGCCGCCGGTATGGCAGCCGCAGTCGCTGCGCCACCGCTCCACGCCGTGGGCACAGCTCCAGGAGGAGGCCTCCACGATGCGTGCTTCGTGGGTGGGCGGGTGCTTGGCCAGGTAGGAGGCGTAGTTGATGAGCTCGGCCTTGCCCCCGTCACGGATGTGCTGGAGCGCGAAGGCCAGCGCCATCTCGCCATGCCGGTGATGGTGGCCGTAGCTCTCGCCGTCCGTGGCGATGTGGGCCAGCTGCGGTGCGTCCCGGCGATCCTGGAGCAGGCCCGTGAGCCGCTGCGCGAAGCGGGCGCCGTCCGTGAGCAGCCCCTCGAACGCCACCGCGCGGGAAGCGGGCCCGTCATAGAAGAAGACGGTGATCTCGCGCCCGGAAGGCAGGCGCACCAGGTAGGGCATGCGCGGGTCCACGGAGCCGTCCGAGACATCATACCAGTCTCCACCGCCGTGCTTGCCGCCGTTGCCGCCGCCGGTGCGGTCGAGCGGCCGGACGGCCGCCGCCTGGTTCGGCGCCAGGACGGTGAAGCGGATGCCCTCGGCCGCGAGCGCCTCGAGGGAGGGGGTGTCGGCCGCCGTTTCGGCCAGCCACATGCCCTCGGGCGCGCGCCCGAAGCGGTGCTGGAAGTCACGCACGCCCCAGTGCACCTGCGTGCGTCGGTCGGCGCGGTTGGCGAGCGGCAGGATCATGTGCCCGTACGACTGGGCCATGGCGGAGCCGTGGCCGCGGAAGCGCTCGATGCTCAGGCGGTCGGCCGCCAGGATGGCGCCGTAGGTATCGGGTGCGTGATCGGCCAGCCACTTGAGCAGGGTGGGACCGAAGTTGAATGAGATGTCCGCGTAGTTGTTCACGATGCCTGTGATGCGCCCGCGCGGATCCAGGATGCGGGCCTCCCCGTTGGGGCCGTAGCACTCGGCGGTGATGCGCTCATTCCAGTCGTGGAACGGGCGCGCGGAGTCCTGCCGCTCGATCTCCTCCAGCCAGGGGTTCTCGCGCGGGGGCTGGTAGAAATGCCCGTGCACGCAGACGTAGCGGTTCATGCTTCCTGCTCTTCGAGAACGAGCGCCGCGGCGCTCCAGGGGGCCAGCTCGATCGTCTCCACCGGCTCGCGCCGTTCCGACTCCGGATGCTCGAAGTCACCGTCGGGGCGCCAGCGCGGGGCGCCGGTGTCCAGCAGGACGCGCCAGCCTCCCGCCGCCTCCGGCAGCGCGACCCGTTCGTTGCCGGCGCCGAAATGGAGCAGCAGGAGCGCGCTGCCGCCGGCGCCGGCGGTGCGGACCGTGAGCACGCCGCGTGCCTCGTCCACCTCCACGCGGATGTCCTCCATCGTGGCGGGGCGGAGCGCAGCTACCTCGCGGCGCAGGCGGAGCAGGGTACGGTGCAGCGCCAGCAGGGCGGCGTGGGCCGGCTGGCCGGTTCGGTTGCGGTCCAGCACGGCGCTCCGGAAGGTGCTCTCCGCCTGCGGATCGGGCACCGCTGCCGCCGGGTCGTCGTGGAAGCCCGCGAACTCCGCCCGCCGTCCCCGCCGCACGGCCTCCACCAGCGCCGGCTCGGTGTGGCTCACGAAGTAGGGGAACGGGTTGGTCTCGCCGTACTCCTCACCCATGAAGAGGAGGGGCGTAAAGGGGGAGAGGAGCACGGTGGCGGCGGCCAGGCGGAGTCGCGCGTGGGGCAGTGTGGCGGCCAGGCGGTCGCCCGCGGGGCGGTTGCCCACCTGGTCGTGGTTCTGGGTATAGACCACGAAGGCCCGGGGTGGCATGCCCTGCGGCGCGGCGCCGTGGCTCCGGTCGCGGTAGCGCGAGTACTGGCCGGTGTAGACGTAGCCGCGGCGGTACGCCTCGCCGAGCTGCGCCAGGGCACCGAAATCGGCGTAGTAGCCGGCTGTCTCCCCCGTCAGGAGCGCGTGCAGGGCGTGGTGGAAGTCATCCAGCCACTGGCCGTCCATACCCAGGCCGCCGCGCTCGGGACCGTAGAGCACGCGCGGATCGCCCAGGTCACTCTCGGCAATGATGACGGCGGGGCGCCCGTCGGCGGCGGCCCGGGCACGGGCGCGCGCCGCCAGCTCGCGCAGGAACGGGCGGGCGGAGCGGTCCAGGATGGCGTGCACGGCGTCCACGCGGAGGCCGTCGATGTGGTACTCGCCCACCCACTGGCAGGCGTTCTCCACGAAGTAGGCGCGCACCTGGTCACTGCCGCGTTCGTCGAAGTTCAGTGCCTTGCCCCACGGGGTGTGGTAGACGTGGGTGAAGTACGGGCCGTAGGAAGCCAGGTAATTGCCCTCCGGCCCCAGGTGGTTGTAGACCACGTCCAGCACCACCGCAAGGCCGTGGCGGTGGGCGGCGTCCACCAGCCGCTTGAGTCCGCGCGGCCCGCCGTAGCTCTCCTGCACGGCAAAGGGGTGGACGCCGTCGTAGCCCCAGTTGCGCGTGCCGGGAAAGGCGGCCACCGGCATGAGCTCGAGCGCCCGGATGCCCAGCTCGGCCAGCGCGGGCAGCTGCGGGACGACGGCGTCGAAGGTGCCCTCGGGCGTGAACGCGCCGACGTGCAGCTCGTAGAGGACCCAGTCGCGCAGCGGCGGCGGGCGCCAGGCATCGTCCGTCCAGGCGAAGGCCCCGCCGGCGACGGCCGAGGGGCCGTGCACGCCCTCGGGTTGCCAGCGCGAGGCAGGGTCGGGGAGCGGATCGCCCCCATCGAGCCGGAAGCGGTAGCGCGCGCCTTCGGCCACGCCGTCCACGACGGCCGCGTGGTAGCCGCGGGGCAGCGGCGCGAGTGGAACGTGACGGGCGTCGTCGCTTAGAAGAACCAGTTCCACCCGCTCGGCGTGCGGTGCCCAGACCCGAAACGATGCCCCGCCGCCGGGCAGCGGACGCGCGCCCAGCGGTAAATCGGCGAGCTGGCTCAACCGGCCGCTCCCGCCTTCAGCACGAGCACGCCCAGCGGCGGCAGGCGGAGCACCACCGAGTGGGAATGGCCGTGCGAGGCCACGGGCGCGCTCTCCATACCGCCCAGGTTGCCCTGGCCGCTGCCGCCGTAGACGGCGGCGTCACCGTTCAGCACCTCTTCCCAGAGTCCCGGTTCGGGGACGCCCACGCGGTAGTTCTCCTGCACCACGGGCGTGAAGTTCAGCACGATCACCAGACGCTGCCGCTCGTCCGCTCCCTGCCGGATGAAGCTGACCACGCTGTTCCGGCTGTCATTGGCGTCCAGCCAGGCGAACCCGTCGGGGCGGAAATCCCGCTCGTGCAGGGCGGGCTCGCCGCGATAGATGCGGTTCAGGTCGGCCGTCCAGCGGCGTACGCCCTCGTGCTGCGGATCGTCCAGCAGGTGCCAGTCCAGGCTGCGCTCGTGGCCCCACTCCTGGCCCTGCCCGAATTCGCTGCCCATGAAGAGCAGCTTCTTGCCGGGCATGGTCCACATGTAGCCCAGCAGGAGGCGCAGGTTGGCAAACTTCTGCCACGCGTCGCCCGGCATCTTGCCGAGCAGGGAGCCCTTGCCGTGCACCACCTCGTCGTGGGAGAGGGGCAGCACGAAGTTCTCGTTGAACGCGTAGACCATGCGGAAGGTCAGCTCACCGTGATGGTAGGTGCGGTGGATGGGGTCGCGCCGCATGTACTGCAGGGTGTCATGCATCCACCCCATGTCCCACTTCATGCCGAAGCCCAGGCCGCCCGCGTAGGTGGGTCGCGAGACCATGGGCCAGGCGGTGGACTCCTCCGCCACCGTCACCGTGTCGGGGTGGGCGCCGTAGACATCCTCGTTCAGCCGGCGCAGGAAGCCGATGGCCTCCAGGTTCTCGCGTCCCCCCCACTCATTGGGGATCCACTCGCCAGCCTCGCGGGAGTAGTCCAGGTAGAGCATGGAGGCCACGGCGTCCACGCGCAGGCCGTCGGCGTGGCAGACCTCCATCCAGAACATGGCGCTGGAGAGCAGGAAGCTGCGCACCTCGTGGCGGCCGTAGTTGAAGATGGCGCTCTTCCAGTCCGGGTGAAAACCCTGCCGCGGATCCTCGTGCTCGAAGAGGTGGGTGCCATCGAAGTACTTGAGACCGTGGGCGTCCTCGGGGAAATGGGAGGGCACCCAGTCCAGCAGCACGCCCACGCCGCGCTGGTGGAGGGTGTCCACCAGGTGCATGAAGTCCTGCGGCGTGCCGAAGCGGCTGGTGGGCGCGAAGTAGCCGGTGGTCTGGTAGCCCCAGGAGCCGTAGAAGGGGTGCTCCATGACGGGCAGGAACTCCACGTGGGTGAAGCCCATCTCCACCACGTGATCGGCCAGCGGCTCGGCCATCTCACGATAGGTGAGGGGGCGCCAGCCGCCCTCGCCGTCCGGCGTGCGGCGCCAGGAGCCGATGTGCAGCTCGTAGACGCTCATGGGGGCGTCGGCGGCGTTGCGCGCGGCGCGGCCCTCCATCCAGTCCGCGTCACCCCACTCGTACTCCAGCTCCCACACCACGGAGCCGGTCCGGGGCGGCACCTCGTGGCGGAAGCCGAAGGGATCGGCCTTGTCCTGCTCGTGGCCGTTCTTGCCGCGCACCCGATACTTGTAGATGGTGCCCTTCTCCGCCTCGGGCACGAAGGCGGTCCAGATGCCGGAGGAACCCACGCGCTCCAGGGGATGAAGCGATGCGTCCCAGCCGTTGAAATCCCCCATCACCGCCACCCGCTCGGCGTTCGGCGCCCAGACGGAGAAGCGCACGCCCTCCTGCCCGTCCTCCCGCGCCAGGTGGGCGCCCAGCTTGCGGTAGAGGCGGTTGTGCGTGCCCTCGTTGAAGAGATGCAGATCCTGCTCGCCGAGCACGGCGCGTTGCGGGGCGGGCGGGGTGGATCGACTCATGTGTCTCCGATGCGGTTCAAGGCTTTCCGGTGCCGCGGGCGCGTTGGACGCGCGCCAGGGTCTCCTCCACGCGCGGTAGCGCGCCCCATGCTTCCAGCGGGTGCGCGGCCCGCCGCCGCCAGTTCGGGCGCTGCTCCGAGGTGCCGGGCACGTTCTGCGGGCGGGTCTCCCCCCACAGGTCCTCCGCACTGGCGAGCAGGATTCGTGCGGGGCCCGCGGCCAGCCGCTCCAGGAGCGCTGGAAAGGCCTCCTCCGCCGGGCTTTCGGCGGGCAGCTCCACCGCGCGCGCCAGCGCGCCACGGACGGCTGCGCGCTCCGCGCGGGCAGCAGCTTCCTCCTCCTCGGCCAGCCAGCCGAGCGCGCGCTGATCGGCCAGGTCGGCGCCGCTCCAGAAGGCTGCGAAGGGGGGCATGTCGTGCGTGTTCAGCGTGGCCAGCGCTTCCCGCGGCGCGGCGGGCAGCGGATGGCCCTCGTGCGGGCGCGCCTCGAAGGGGGCCACGTACATGCGCAGCACGTGGCGCTCGGCCAGGGCGTGCCGGATGCGGTCGGTGACGGTGCCCAGGTCCTCCCCGATGACCGGCGTGCCCGCCCGCCAGGATTCCAGTGTGAGCACAGCGAAGAGTTCCTCCACGGCGTTGGTGACGTAGACGCCGTCCGTGGCGGGGAAGCCGTCGGGAATCCAGTAGAGGCGCTCCAGGGACATGACGTGGTCCAGGCGGAGCGCCCCCGCATGGCGGAGCTGGTGGCGCAGGCAGGCCGCGAAGTAGCGGTGCCCCCCCGCCCGGGCGGCGGCGGGAGCGAGCGGCGGGAAGCCCCAGTTCTGACCGCCGCCGAAGAGGGCGTCGGGGGGTGCGCCCGCGGCCATGCCGATGGCGAAGAGGTGGCGCTCGCGCCACACGTCGTAGCCGGCGCCGTGGACGCCCAGCGGCAGGTCCAGGTAGAGGTCGGCGGCGGTGGCGTCGGCGTGGTGGGCGGCCAGTTGGCGGTCGGCGGCCCACTGCGCGAAGAGGTGGTAGCGCTCCTCCCGCGGATCCACGTCCGCGTCCTCCAGCCGGCCCGCGCGGGCGCGCGCCGGCCACGCCGGCCAGCCGCAACCGAAGCGGGCCGTGGCGCCGCGGAAGCGGGCGTAGTCGGCGGCCCGGGGGCGCTCCTCGAGGAAGCGGCGGAAGTCCGCGTCCTCCTCGGCCCCGCCGCGCGCGAAGAACGCCGCCGCGGCCGCCTCGAGCGCTCGCCGGTGGTCACCGGCCGCGGTTCGGTAGTCCACCAGTTCGGTGGCGGGGGCCATGCGCGGCGGCACGGCCCCGTCCGCCGCGCGGGCGCGCACCGCCGCTTCCTCCGGATCCACGTAGAGCTCGTTCCAGAAGAGGCGGCTCGCG
>Ga0214473_10005125_pt1 | contig 15728 bp, 13 predicted proteins | sample RVTome_7_FD_203509 | JGI IMG/M metagenome (GOLD analysis project Ga0214473, IMG submission 203509) | Soil microbial communities from uranium-contaminated site in the Upper Colorado River Basin, Wyoming, United States - RVT98D197 | ecosystem: Environmental > Terrestrial > Soil > Contaminated >... | reverse complement strand
ATGGAACTCTGTGATCGATCTGAATCTAAAAGGGACGCTGATGTGTTGTCATGAGGTGATTGAGCATATGATGAAGAAGCGAAGTGGCAAGATTATCAATATTGGATCTGTTGCCGGGATGATCGGTTCCTCTATGGCCATGGCTGATTATTCGGCAGCCAAAGCGGGTGTCATTGGATTCACGAAGGCATTGGCCAAAGAGTTAGGTCCTTACGGGATCAATGTTAATTGTGTTTCTCCAGGGCCCATTGGGACTCCACACTTCTTTACACTGGATCAAGGAACCGTAAAAAAGCTTGAAAGCTTTACCCACTTGAAGAGATTGGGGAAACCCGAGGAGATAGCTAATGTGATCATTTTCCTGGCATCTGATGAAGCCAGTTATGTAACAGGTCAGAATTATGCCGTCTGCGGAGGACGGAGTTTAGGATGGTAATAATTATCACTAAAATTTTATAGAAGGAGGATCCTAATGAAAAAGTTAGAAAAATCAAAAGCTTTAGGCAGGAAAATTCGTCAAGACGACCCGGAAGAGTTAGCCACCTCTACTTGGACATTGGTGAGCGATGCCATTCGTGCAGGAAAGGTTGATGAGGCACTCACCTACCTTGATTATGGTTCTTGGGAGGCCAAAATGATGCATGATAGTATGTGTTCATTTGTTGAGGATGCTTTTACTCACCTCGCCACTTTTGGTGAGGAAGAGATCTATAAGCTCTTAAGAAAGAGGTACGAACCCGTCATCCGGCGCTGGCTATCGGATACACCAGGTGTGAAGGAGACGATGGAAAGGGCGATTGAGTTCCAAAGAGGCCACGGTGGAAATACCACCGTCACTGAAGAACCGGATCGGTATGTGGTGAGGTGTGATCCATGCGGGAGTGGCGGTCAGTTGAGAAGAACTAAAAATGTGGGAATAGCAAAAAAGGCATATCCTTGGACATGGGGCAAAAGCGGAGTTCCCTATTACTGTATCCATTGCAGTGTCATGTGGGAGATTCTGCCCATTGAAATGCGTGGATATCCGATAAGAATTAATCTTATCGGTGATAATCCATCGGATCCATGTATCCACCTTTATTATAAGAAGCCCGAGTTAATTCCTGAAGAATATTTTAAAAGAATTGGTCAGGCATCAAAGAGATAAGCAGCAATTGAATGATACGATGTTGAAAAGAGAAAACGATTCAAGGGAACGGAAGAATGAGATGGAAAAACAAGATGTTTTCAACTACGAAATACCCAGGCGACTTGTAGGACGGGTGGCGATTGTCACCGGCGGTGGGCACGGGATTGGGAAAGCCTGTGTATTGCGCCTTGCGAAAGAGGGGGCAAGAGTTGTGATCGCAGAACTCGATGCAACGGCTGCGTCAAAAGTAGTAACAAATCTGATGGAAGAAGGATACGATGCCCTGGCAGTGCCCGCTGATGTTGCAGATGAAGCGAACATGCAGAGGATGGCCAAACAGGCGATCGAAGCATTTGGACGTATCGATATCCTGGTCAACAACGCAGCAATGGTCATCACTGTGCCCATCTCCCGCCTCCCCTTCGATGAGATCGATCCGGACGAATGGGATCGGGTGATGCGGGTGAACCTTAAGGGAATGTGGCTGGCGAGTCGGGCGGTGGTTCCGCAGATGCGGAAGCAGAGATACGGCAAGATCGTTAATATTGGGTCGGGAACAGCGTTTATTGGACGTGCAGAGCGCATTCATTACGTCACATCGAAAGCGGGTGTCATTGGATTCACCCGTTCTCTTGCACGGGCCCTTGGAAAAGACGGTATTACGGTGAACTGTGTTGCCCCTGGGGGGACCCTGAGTGAAGAAAATCCAGATGAAGATACTATTAAGAGACGAGAGAGCGTTATTGCGATGCGAGCGATTGCCCGTGTGGAGAGACCGGAAGATATCGTTGGTGCTGTTGCCTTCTTTGCTTCTCCTGACAGTGACTTCATTACAGGTCAGTCTCTTCTCGTTAACGGGGGAGACTTCATGCAATAAGGTGGTTCATGGAGTCTGGTTTTATGGCTAAATAATTTTATAATTTAGTATCAATCCTTTCGGAGATTCTGATGAAGATTGAAGTCAGGCTATTCTCGTTTCTTTGTAAATTGGTTGGGAAAGACGAGAATCGTTATTTCTTTAGCATGGAGATAGGAGAGGGAGCAACATGTGCTGATCTTTTAGCTGTTCTCCATATTCCTCAGAATCTTCCTAAAGTTATTCTCATCAATGGAATGGTGAAAGACGAGAAAGTTCTCTTGCATGAAGGTGACGAGGTAAGCATTCTACCTCCTGTAGAAGGGGGATGAATTATGATGGAAATCGTAGTGATTGGAAATGGAGTAGCAGGAGAGGCCGCTTGCTCAGCAATTCGATCGAGAACCAAAGAGGCAAAGATAACCTTGATTTCGGAGGAGTCTCATCCTTTCTATTCTCCCTGCGTCTTAACACAATATATTTCAAAAGAACTTAAGAGATCAGGAGTTTTTCTAAAAACCTTGAGGGACTACGAAAAAGAGGGCATTAATGCTCTATTAGGTAATAGGGTTGAAAGGATTGATCCCGTTGGGAGAATGGTTTTCTTGAATGACCGCGAAATTGCCTATGATAAACTGATCCTGGCCACTGGCAGCCGTCCCATTGTTCCGACCATAGAGGGAGTTCAGAAAAAGGGAGTAAAGGTACTGAAGTTCCTGAGGGATGCTGATCGTATCTTCAGGGCCCAAGGGATCAAGGCGATCATCATCGGCTCAGGCCCTGTTGGCGTCGAATTGGCTGTTGCCCTTCGAAAGAGGAACTGGGAGGTTTGCCTGATTGAGGCTCTGGATTGGATAATGCCAAACCAGTTCGATGAAAAGGGATCCTTTATCGTAAGAAATATTCTTGAAAATCATGGGATTAAGATTCTGACCGCTGAAAAGGTTCTATCTATTGAGGGGAAGCCCCATGTGAATGGAGTTGTGAACAGCAGAGCAGGGAGGCGCGAGGCGGATATGGTTGTCTTGACGATTGGGATGAGGCCTTCTACCCAACTGGCGCGGCAGGCGGGAGTTGAGGTCGGTGAGTTAGAAGGTATCCTGACGAATGAAGAAATGGAAACAAACATCAAGGATATCTATGCCTGCGGTGATTGTGTGGAAGGCAAAGATCCATTCACGTTGAAACCGAAACTAAGCCTGCTCTGGCCTCAAGCCGAAAGGCAGGGTACGGTGGCTGGATATAACTGCATAGGGGAACATCGCTCCATCCGCTGGGTGCCCGATGTGATCAACTTAGATGTCTTTGGGACATTTGTAGGAGCCATGGGGCAGCCTGCAAGGATGATCAACCATGGAAAGACAGAAATGGTCGAAGTGGTTGGAAAAGAAAAATACCATTGCTTCGTTCTATCTGAAGGAAGATGGGTAGGAGGGCAGTTTATTGGGGACCATGAAGGGATGGGGATCCTTCTGCCTTTCATGGGGAGGGATTACGAAGAGGTCTGCAAAAAGATTAGGGATGAAGAGGAGGCAACTCGATTCCCTTGGTACTATCCAACCAGAGATTTTTTCTATAAGATGGAGGAACCTTGATGAGCACTCAATTCCATTATCTCTTTGAACCGATCAGAGTTGGATCTGTAACATTGAAGAATCGGATCGTGAGCACAGCGCATAGTACGCGTTTCACAGAAGATGGAGTGGTGGGAGACCGATTCTGCGATTATCATGAGGCCAGGGCCAAAGGCGGAGTAGGTCTCATCATTACGGAGGCCCAACCCGTTCACCCATCGTCCGTACCCAGAATGGGCATGATCCATAACTGGAATGACCGAGTGATTCCTGGATTTAAAAATTTGGCCAAGGCCGTTCAAAAGCATGGAGCGAAGCTCTTCGGTCAGATTAGCCACCATGGTAGGCAGATGAGTTCTTCTATTACCCAACGTTCTATCCTTGCTCCTTCTGCCCTCCCATGTCCTCTAAAGCGAGAAGTCCCTAAAGAGATGGAGATTGAGGAGATCCAGGAGATTGTGGATCATTTCGGGAAAGCAGCGGGAAGACTAAAGGAGGGAGGATTTGATGGGGTAGAGGTGATGGTCGGGCATGGTTACCTTTTGAATGAATTCTTATCCCCAGCGATGAACAAGAGAGAGGATGAATATGGAGGAAGCCTCGGAAACAGGTTAAGAATCATTTTTGAAATCCTTAATAACGTGCGAAAGAATGTGGGGAATGACTTTACCTGCGGCATAAGAATGAGTGGTGATGAATTTATCAAAGAGGGACTCACTCTCGAAGAGATGAAGGAGGTGGCACGCCTGCTCGAGGGGACGGGACAGGTGGATTATCTTAATGTGAGTGCCGGAAATTATGCTGTTCCCCATTTCATTGTCCCGCCATGGTATGTCCCTCCAGGTGCTTTTGTCTATCTCTCAGCAGGGATCAAGGGAGAGGTAAATCTCCCTGTGGGCTGCATCGGGAGAATCAATGATCCTCTTTTAGCAGAGAAGATTCTCGAATCTCATCAAGCCGATTTGGTCGGGATGTGTCGGGCACTGATCGCTGACCCTGAACTTCCTAAAAAAGCTTTGGAAGGACGGTTGGAGGATATTCGACCCTGCATAGGCTGCCGACAAATGTGCTCCGGGGTTGGCACAGCGACCACCCTATTTTTAGGATGCACGGTCAATCCCTCTGTGGGATATGAAAGGGAAAAAGAAGCACTGAAGCCCACTGAGAAAAAGAAAAAGGTTCTTGTGATCGGTGGGGGGCCAGCGGGGCTCGAGGCCAGCCGGATGGCGGCATCTAGAGGACATGAGGTCATCCTTTTTGAACGAAATAAAGAGTTAGGGGGTCAGGTAGAGCTATTTACCCGTGATCCCATGCGAGCTGAGTTCGGAGGGCTCATCCGGTTTCTCGTAAAGCAGAACGAGAAGCTGGGGGTAGATGTGAGGCTTGGAAAGGAGGTAACTCCTGAGATGGTGATAGAGGAGAAACCAGATGCAGTCGTTTTGGCAACTGGATCGATTCCTTGGAGACCCCCCATTCCTGGGATAGAAGGTGAAAGGGTTCTTGACTCCTGGCAAGTTCTGAAAAAGGAGAAGGAGGTGGGGGCAAATGTCCTGATTATCGCCGGCAGAGAAGGGCATCAGGCACCTGTGAGCCTGGCAGAATTTTTAAAGGATCAGGACAAAAAGGTTCAAGTATTGAGTGAACTTTCTGTGGTCGGTGCAGATATTGAGACGAACACCTTTCGAATGCTCTATCAAAGGCTCTTTGAGAAAGGGGTGGTTCTTCGCCCATTTACAGGAGTAAAGGAGATTAAGGATAGAAAAGTGATCGTCTACAATGTCTTTACCAAACATGAGGAGGAGATCGATGAAGTGGATACGGTCGTGATTGCCGCAGGAAATCGAAGCAATCATCAATTATATAAATCACTAAAAGGTAAGGTCAAAGAACTCTATTCCATCGGTGATTGTGTCTCCCCTCGCAAGGTAAGTGATGCAATCCTGGAAGGAAATCGGATAGGAGGGTTTATTTAGGAAGATGAGAGAAGGTGACTTGTGGGTTGTTCTTGAGCAAAGAGATGGCGAGCTTCTCGATATTTCAAAAGAGTTATGCAGCCAGGGGAGGAGGATGAAAAGATCCTCTTCAGGGCTGGTTGCAATTCTTGTGGGAATGGAGGTAAAAGGATTAGCTTACCGCTTGGGGCAATATGGGGTTGAGAAGGCCTATCTGGTTGAAGGGGAAGAGTGGGAACGATTCAATCCTGAGCCCCTCGTCGATCTTCTTTCAAGGGTCATCCTTGAAAGATTACCTTCTGCAGTGCTTTTCGGTTCAACCTCCTTTGGAAATGCTTTGGCTCCGCGACTTGCCATTCGTCATCAAGGGACTCTGGTGACCGATTGTATTGATCTAAGAAAACAAGGAGAGGGTTGGGTAGCGATGAAGCCCATTCAGGGGGGGAAACTCAATTTGAGGATGGTTCCTGCCTCAGAACGCTTACCGTTTTTCACGTTACAACCAGGGGTGTTTGAGGTTGAAGAAATCACCCCTGCTCAGCCTATGGAGATTGAGCAGATCCGCTATGAAACTTCATTAGAGAAGATCTGTTCAAAGATAATTGGTTTTATAAAGGCTGACCCAAAGAGTGCCTACATAGAAGAAGCAGAGTTGATTGTGGCAGGGGGAAAAGGTCTGAGTAATGAGAAAGGATTCAGATATCTTGAAGATCTGGCAGATTTATTAGGAGCGACAGTGGCTGGGTCCCGTGTTGCTGTTGATTTTGGATGGGTACCTTATGAACGTCAAATCGGATTAACCGGGAAGAAAGTGACACCCAGGCTACTTTTCGCGATAGGGATTTCAGGTGCCTTTGAATTCACAATTGGAATCAAGGATTCCAAATTCATTGTGGCGATTAACAAAGATCCCAATGCACCCATCTTCAAGGTGGCGGACATAGGAATTATCGGTGATCTCCATGAGATACTGCCAAAGCTAAATGAAACCCTGCGAAAGATAAAGGAGTAAGGATGGAAGGTCGGGAGGTTTTTTGGAATATCAGTGGCGCAGGGTGGATGTACCTCCTCACACTCATTGCTCTGCTGTTCTTCTTCTATGGGGTTTACAAGCATTTAAGCTTTTGGAGAAAAGGGGACAGGGTGAAGGACCATCACCCATTTCTACTCAGGCTAAGGTTTTTTCTCTCTCAAGCCTTTTTACAGAGAAGGATTTTTCGAAAACCCTATAACGGGGTGATGCATCTTTTATTTTTTTGGGGATGTTTCATCCTCTTTTTGGGTACACTCCTTTTGGCCATTCAGTATGATCTCTTGGGTCCCATCTTTGGTCTATCCTTTCTTCGTGGCTATTTTTACATGATCTATTCTTTCGCTCTCGATCTTTTTGGCCTTTTTGCTCTCATCGGTACAGGGATGGCCTTGGTTCGAAGATACTTTTTAAAGAAAAACCTGAGAACAAAACACTGGTCAGACAGCCTTGCCCTTTGGTTGCTCTTCTTTATATTAGTGACAGGTTTCGCAATTGAATGGATACGAATTGGGGTGGCAGAGGTGGCTGCTGAACGATCGTACCCCCTCGTTTCACAAATACCTGGCCTGTTCCAGGGAGTTTCTCATCCTGAAATGCTAAAGGGTCTTCATAGGATCTTATGGTGGGTCCATCTCTTCTTGGCTCTTATCCTCATCGGCATGATTCCCTTCACAAAATTGTTTCACATGCTTTCAACCTCTCTTCTAACGCTTTCAAGAGTTCCAGAGTTGAAAGGTGCCCTTACTCCGGTCTTTTTAGAGCCGCTCCAAATCAAGGGTGATCGGTTGACACATCTTTTTCGCCACCAGTTGGTCGGTCTTGATGCCTGCACTCAATGTCAGCGGTGCGAAGAAACCTGTCCGGTAACGAAGACGAATGAAAGGTTCTCTCCATTGAAGATCCTCCAGGAGTTGAAAAGAGGTCTCTATGGTTCAAAGAACAATTTGAATTTATTGAAAGAGACAGAATCACTGGAAAGGGTTTGGGAGTGCCTTACCTGTAGGTATTGCGAAGAGCAATGCCCCGTTTCCTTGGAGATCGTAGATAAGGTCATAGAAGTAAGACGGCACCGAGTCATGGAGGTTGCTCGCTTTCCTGCTGAAATCAAATCGGTCTTCAGAACCTTGGAGACGTTTAAAGATCCTTGGGCCATGGGACAATCCTTTCGTGAAGATTGGATCCAGGGGGAGAAGTCCAAGAAACATTTGCGGAGTGGAAATGGATTTTTAGTCTGGGTAGGATGCCAATCCGCTTTTCACGAACGAAACAAAAGGACAGCTTCCTCATTTATAAAACTTCTTGACGCGTTGGATATCGATTATTTTCTTCTGGGTAAGGAGGAGGTCTGCTGCGGCGATCTGGCAAGAAGAACGGGGAATGAATACCTTTCTCGAAACCTCATTTTGAAAAACATCGAAACCTTTCATAAATATGGTGTCCAAAAGATTGTTACCCTCTGTCCCCATTGTTTCCACGTGATCAAGGAGGAATATCCTCATTGGGGTGGAAGATTTGAAGTCATGCCCCATTCAGAGTTCATTGCAGGCCTCATCACAGAGGGAACGCTGTCTGTTCCAGATCGCTTGGATCGTCTCGTGACTTATCATGATTCGTGTTACCTGGGAAGATATCATGGTCAATTTGATCCTCCCCGGTCCATCTTAAAGCAGATCTTGAAGGGTGACCTTATTGAGATGGATAAAAATAGATCAGATAGCCTTTGTTGCGGAGCGGGTGGGGGAAGTTTTTGGCTGAGGGGTAATTCTGGAGAAAAGATTAACAGGGGACGTCTGGAGGAAATCAGGGCCAAGAGGGTTCAAGTTATTTGTACGAGTTGTCCCTATTGTCTGGTGATGTTTGAAGAGGCAACCCGAAATACAGGAACCACAGATCTTGCTGTGATGGATTTAGTGGAGTTCATCAACCATCCGGAATAGGCTTAGAAATGGAAAAAGAAACTTTCAGGATGGTGGTCTGCCTAAAGATCATCCACGAACTCTGCTCAGAGAGAGGGTTTGATCCATTGAAGAGGACCATTGACCCAGAATACCTGATCAGGAGGATCAATCCATTTGATGAATTTTCTATGGAGATGGCACTCCTCCTTAAAGAGGGGAAGCAAAAGAGGGGAGCCCGAGCCGAAATCGTTGCCCTTTCTATTGCTCAGGCTGAGGATGAGGGCCTATTAAAGCGGTGTCTTGCCATGGGAGCGGATCGAGCTTTTCGGATCTGGGACGAAGGATTCGAAACCCTCGGCGGGATGGCGTTGGCTTACTTACTCTCGGCAGGCATTCTGCGGATCGGAGGGGATCTCGTCTTTTGTGGAAAGAAAGCTGTGGACAGGAATGGAAACGAAGCGGGAGGCTATCTGGCTGAATTTCTCCAGTTCCCCCAAATATCTGGAGTTACTGCCGTCGACATCTCTGAAAATGGGAAAGGGTTTGTCTGTCGAAGAAGGGTTGAAAGGCTGGGTTGGGATTTGGTAGAGACATCCACCCCAGTCGTTTTAACGGTCGAGAGGGGAGAGAATGAGCCCCGCTATCCCAATGTATATTCCATTCTCAACTGGCTTGGAAAAGAGATCGAGATTCTTGATCGGGCTTCCATTGGAGTTGAAGCGAATCAGCTTGAGGAATGGAATTCCGTTGTTCAGATTAAAGAATGGAGCCGGCCCAAACCCAAGAAGGTGTTTACGCCCAAGAGCAATCTTCCTCCCGAAGAAAGGATACGACTGGCTATGACAGGAGGAATGGACAAGAAAAAGACAATTTTTTTGCAAGGAGAGATGAAAGGGATGATATCCCAGATGGTCGATTTTCTGGTTAAGCAGAAGTTCATTAAAGAAGGTGGAAAAACGTAGATGGAACAAAGATATGGAAAAAAAATTTTTACGAGTTGGGGAGAGGAGATCAAACCTCATTATACGGAAGAAGATCTTAGGGCTTTTGAATTTGACCCACATCGGGATTTAGGGGCACCAGGCGAATACCCTTACACTCGAGGGATCGACTCGGAGATGTATCGGAAAGACCTCTGGGTCATGGGCCAATATGCGGGATTTGGTACGGCTGAGGAAGCCAACCAACGCTACAAATTTTTATTGAGCCAGGGTGCAAGCGGTTTCTCTCTCGCCCTGGATCTCCCCACTCAATTGGGGTACGATTCCGATCACCCATTGAGCCAGGGGGAGGTTGGTAAGATTGGCGTAGCTATCGATTCGCTCCATGACATGGAATTGATTTTTGAAGGAATTCGTTTGGATCAGGTGAAGCATATTCGCACTACGGCCAACGCCATTGGTCCCATCGCTCTGGCAATGTTTATTGCCTTAAGTGAGAAACAAGGAGTAGACCCTGGTAAAACTCAGATTATTATCCAGAATGATGTTTTAAAAGAGTATGTAGCCCGGGGCACCCAAATCTTCCCGCCTCAGCCCTCCCTCGAATTTACTGCTGATGCCATTGAATACTCCGTAAAGCACTTTCCCAGTTGGCAACCCTTGATGGTCTGTGGTTATCACTATCGAGATGCAGGAGCAAACGCCGCACAAGAGGTTGCTTTTACTTTTGCCAATACCATTGCTTATATCGAGGCTGCTTTGAGAAGGGGATTGGAGATTGATGAGATTGCCTCTAAGATACGGGTTCATTTCGGGGCTCATATGGACCTTTTTGAAGAAGTCGCCAAATTGAGGGCTGCTCGAAGAATGTGGGCACGGATGGTGAAAGGATACGGTGCAAAAGACGAGAAGTCCCTCCTCTTCCAACATCACAGTGGGACCATTGGGGGAACCCTCATTGCCCAACAGCCATTGACAAACTTAGTCAGAGTAACCATTGAAGCGCTTTCAGCGATTTTGGGGGGAAGTCAATCTTTGAGAACTTCCTCTTACGATGAGGCCCACGCTATTCCTACCGAGGAAGCCGAAAGGTTGGCGATTCGAACCCAACAGATCATTGCCTATGAAAGCGGAATCACAAAAACAGTTGATCCCCTTGCGGGTTCTTATTTTGTTGAAACCTTAACTCACATGATTGAGGTAAAGGCAAAAGAATATCTTGAGAAGATCGATCAAATGGGAGGAGCTGTGGCGGCTATTGAGAATGGATTTATTGATAGGGAAATTTCAGAAAATGCTTACCTTACTCAGAGGGAGATCGAGAAAGGGGAACGGATCATTGTAGGCCTGAATCGTTTTAAAGTGGACGAAAAGATCAAGATAAAAACCTTTAAAGGAAAGATCTCGACAGAAAAAAGACAGATTCAGAAGTTACATAGGTTGAGGCGAGAAAGAAATCATAAAGCCGTCAATAGTAAGTTGGCCGATTTAAGAGAGGCCGCTCACCAGAAAATGAACTTAGTGGAGCCCATCCTTCTCGCAGTAAAAGAGTACGCAACCGTTCAGGAAATCTGTGATGTCCTAAGGGGGGCATTTGGGGAATACCATTCCGTCCTAAAGGGTGTGTAATTAAAGTACTAGGATATCGAAATCATCAACGACTTGCTCTGCATTGCGAAGGGAGGCGGTGGACTGCCTTAAATTCTTTAAAGAAATGGCCTGGATGATACAGTTGATAAGTGAAATCACAGCGGCAAAGGAATTGAAATAGGTCGGGGAACTTGAAGCCACCTCAATGACGAAGTCTGAAATTCGGCCTAGGGGAGAGGTGATTCGATCTGTGATGCCAATCACCTTACATTGCTTTTTTTTGAGAAATTGAGCCAGTTTCAAGGTGTGTTTAGAGTACCGTGGAAAACTGAAGGCGAGGGCGATGTCCTTTTTGTTCGCCTCCGCCAAAATGTTATAGAAGTTGTGATCTTCTAACCTTAAGAGGACCACATCTTTCAAAATTCGTCCCAAAAAGAAACTGCAAAGATAGGCCATCGAATAGGAAGTCCGAAAGCCAAGAATATATTTTTTTCTTGCTTGAGTCACCAGTTTCGTCACTCTTTCTAACTGGTCTTGGGAAAGGTTCTTTCTGAGTAAAAGAAGATGGCGGATATCGTTATTGAGGATTGGGATGTGAATGTCCTCCTTTTCCCTGCCAGAAATTTTTCTTAGTTTTTGAGAGGGTTTGATCTTTTCCTTGATCCATTCTGCCAAATCCTTTTGAAGATCCGGGTAACCCTGGTATCCAATGAATTTTGTAAACCTAAGAACTGTAGATTCACTAACTCCGACTTCTTTTCCTAAATTCAAAGCGGAGATAAAAGGGATTCCTTCCCGATTTTCAAGGATATATTCAGCAACCTTTCGGAATCCCTTCGATAAGGAATCAAAATGCTCTCTGATGGTTGATTCTAACTCCACTTTCATAATGAACACCGATCCGTGTAATTGTAATAGCAACCCCTTCTGATTTGATTGTGAGACATTTTATTTTCTTAGGATTTTATAACTCTATATATAAATTAATTGCGAAAATGTCAAGGTTAATAAAATTGTGTTATTCTGGTAAAGAACTCTTAAAATTCAATGTCATGAGAGAGGTGCCTTGATGAAGATTAAAAAAATTGATCACATCGGAATTGCTGTTAAAGATTTGGAAGAAGCTCTCAAATTATACACGGATATCTTTAGCTTGGAGATTAAAAAAATCGAAGAATTCAAAGACTTGAAAGTAAAGATCGCTTTCTTACCCGTAGGGGAAGTGATGGTGGAATTAGTTCAGCCTACCAGTACCGATGCACCCTTAGCGAAACGAATTCGTGAAAATGGAGAAGGATTATATCATCTAGCACTCAGGGTAGAAAATATTGATGAAGCCTTACAAAAAATGAAGCAAAGTGGGATAGAAATGCGGGATAAAGAACCAAGGCTCGGAGGAATGGGTTCAAAAATTGCTTTTTCAAAACCGGATTCAACCCATAATGTCATGATTGAATTGGTTGAACGAACCAAAGAATTGGGAGATTAAAAAGGACTCCTCATTTGAAGAAGGAAGAAAAAACAATGGAGAAAAAAGAGGAATTTCAAACGGTTTCTTCCATCCCAGTGAAAGAAGTTTATACCCCCTCCGATTTGGAGGAAATGGGGTTTGACTATACCAGGGATCTCGGTTTGCCGGGGACTTATCCATTTGTTCGAGGGATCTTCAAAGAGATGTATAGGGAAAATTTGTGGATTATGGGTCAATATAGCGGCTATGGGACAGCCGAGGAATCCAATAGAAGGTACAAATATCTCATTGAACAGGGGGCCACTGGCTTTTCTATTGCCTTAGATTTGCCTACACAGGTTGGCTATGATTCGGATCATCCCATGGCTCAGGGCGAGGTGGGAAGGGTTGGTGTTGCGATCAATTCCCTTAAGGATATGGAGATTCTCTTTGATGGGATTCCTTTAAATAGGGTTCGGCAGATCCGAACCACTGCCAATGCGATCGGTCCAATTTTTATCGCCCTTTTTTTGGCGATGGCTGAAAAACAGGGCATTTCTCCTCTTGATTTTTCTATTCTACTCCAAAATGATGTCTTGAAGGAATACGTGGCACGGGGAACTTATATCTTTCCCCCGAAACCATCGGTGAGGCTTTGTACCGATGTTATTGAATACTGCTCGACTCACTTACCCGAATGGATTCCCATCAATTTTTGTGGCTATCATTTGCGTGAAGCCGGTTGTACAGCAGTTCAAGAGATAGCATTTACCTTTGCCAATGCCATTGCTTACATTGAATCGACAATAGCCAGAGGATTGCAGATTGATCAGTTAGCTCTAAAATTAACTTGCATGTTTAGCGGGGGCATCGATCTTTTTGAAGAGATAGCGAAATTCAGGGCCGCAAGGAAAATCTGGGCCAAGTTAATGGAAGAAAGGTTTGGAGCTAAGGACCCAAGGTCTCAATCGTTACGTATCTTTTGTTTCACAGCGGGCAGTCCTCTTACCCTCCAACAGCCATTGAATAATATTGTCAGGGTTACCTTAGAAGCCCTTGGTGCAGTGTTAGGGGGGGTCCAAATCATGGCCACCTCTTCTTATGATGAAGGGTACGCCACACCATCTCGCGAGGCCGCTACGATTGCTTTGAGGACACAACAGATTATTGCTTACGAGAGTGGGGCGGTCCATACCGTAGACCCACTTGGAGGTTCTTTTTTTATAGAAAGATTAACTCGGGAGATTGAAGAACGCGTTTGGAAATATATTGAAAAAATTGATGGTATGGGGGGAGCGATCACAGCCATTGAAAGCCGTTTCTTTCAAAATGAGATTGAAGAAGCTGCCTATCGATACCAAAAAAGGATTGAAAAGAGAGAAGCCATCGTTGTTGGAGTGAACGAATTCAAATCGAGTGATGTAAAAAAGATCGAAATCCTAAAAGTAAATCCGGAGGTAGAAGAAAAACAGGTAAAAAACCTTCTGGAGATGAAAAAGGGCCGTGACCATCAAAAAGTCAAGAAATGTTTAACTGTTTTGAAACATGTGGTTCAAGAGGGAGAAAATGTGATCCCGGCCACTTTCGAAGCTATAAAGGCCTATGCGACCATAGGAGAAATATGTGACACCCTGAAAGAGGTTTTCGGAGAATATAAGGAATTTTGCTGAGGGAGACTCGATCCAAAAAAAATGAAGGATATCCAATCTTTCGGAAAAAGGATTGGAAGAGGATTTTATGATAGAAAATGGAATAAAGAAGGGTCCTGAGATTACGGTCTCAGATAGCAGGGGGAAAATAGAAAAAAGGAGAAGGGTTGTAAGAGAAGGTTTATTTGATTGGCCATCCGAAAACCCTTCTTTGATTGGAGTCAGATGTAAGAAATGCAAAGAAGTTTTTTTCCCAAAAAGATTCATTTGTCCAATCTGTTTTCAGGAGGGTACCCTTGAAAATATTCCTCTCAGTCACAAGGGGAATTTATACACTTTCTGCATCTTAGAGAGGGGGCCTATGGGGTTTGATCCTCCTTATGCGGTAGGGTATATTGATCTACCTGAGGGAGTGAGGATTTACTCGATCTTAACAGAGGCAGACATGAAAAAGTTAGAGATTGGAATGGAGATGGAACTGGTCATCGAATCCATTCGAAAAACTTCGGATGGGGAAGAAATCATCGGATATAAATTCAAACCCGTCCTATAAAGACGTTGAGTGTTTAGAGGAGAGTGGAATGAGGGAGGTCAGCGTGATCGGTGTGGGGATGACCCGATTTGGTAAATTCCCCGAGAGGAATGTGCTCGAATTTGGAGTGGAGGCATGTTTTAAAGCCATTAAAGATGCGAACATGGATCCAAAGTTCATTCAGGTTGCTTATGCGGGCCATGCCCGGACAGGTCAACTTCAGGGTCGAGAATGCGGGATAGGACAATCTGTTCTGTGGGAGCTTGGCATCACAGGGATTCCAATTTCAAGTGTAGGGAATTTTTGTTCGAGTGGATCGACGGCCTTTAGAGAAGCATGGATTGCAGTGGCCTCAGGGATGTATGATGTTGCCTTAGCCATGGGGGTTGAGCAACTTTCCGTTCGAATGGGGAAAGGCCGCCCTTTGACTTCGGACGGGATCGAATTACTGACTTCATTGGGTTTCGTTCCTGCTACCTTTTTTGCAAACCTTGCCGTTCGACATATGTATGAATATGGCACCACAAAGGAACAAATGGCCCTGGTGGCAATAAAAAACCGTAAAAACGCTTGTTCCAATCCATTTGCCCAATATCAAGAAGAAGTAACGATGGAGGAGGTCTTGGGGGCTCCGATGATCGTTTATCCCCTTACGTTATATAGTTGTTGCCCCACCGGCGACGGAGGAGCCGCCGCCGTATTGTGTAGTAAGGACATAGCCAAAAGATTCCGGAGCAATCCGATTGATGTGGCCGCATGTGCCTTAAGCTCAGGGGTCTACCAAAAAAAGAAAGATTATACCACGCTTTTCGTGACGAAAGAGGCCGCAAGGCAAGCTTATGAATTTTCGGGGATCAGTCCAGGGGATGTTGATGTGGCCGAGGTTCATGACTGTTTTAGCATCTCGGAGCTCGTTCATTATGAAGATTTGGGATTTTGCAAAAAAGGTGAAGGGGGAAAAATGATCGAAACAGGAGCGACGAATATTGATGGGAAGGTCGCCGTGAATCCAAGCGGAGGATTACTCAGCAAGGGACATCCCTTGGGAGCAACAGGGATGGCACAAGTTGCAGAGATTGTATGGCAACTGAGAGGGGAAGCAAAGGGGAGACAGGCAAAGAATC
>Ga0214473_10005124_pt1 | contig 15728 bp, 14 predicted proteins | sample RVTome_7_FD_203509 | JGI IMG/M metagenome (GOLD analysis project Ga0214473, IMG submission 203509) | Soil microbial communities from uranium-contaminated site in the Upper Colorado River Basin, Wyoming, United States - RVT98D197 | ecosystem: Environmental > Terrestrial > Soil > Contaminated >... | reverse complement strand
CAACTCCAAACACATGATAGAGCACACTTGTAGACATGGTTTTACCCTTCGGATTTTTCCATGAAGTGTAAGGCCATGTCTTTTCTTATGCAAGCTCACCTACCCGTTAGTCGGAAGAACCAAGAAAACAAGCCAGACCACCGCCTTCAGGACGCGTCGGAATCCGGACACCTTGCCGCCGAGGCCCTTCATCGCGGTTAGCAGTTCAGCACCGTTGGCATACCGGTCCTTCGGCTGGTGCTTCAGGCAGCGAGCGATGACCACATCCCACTGCGTGGAAAGTCCCTTGACAAGCTGAGAGGCAGGTTCGGCCATGCCGGAGGGGCGCCGCCCGGTCAATATGCGGTAGAGCATCACGCCGAAAGCGTAGATGTCGCTGGCGGGGCCGACCTGCACGCCCGGTAGGTCACCCCTCTGTTCCGGGCTCATGTAGTCGTACGTGCCCAGCAGACTCTCCGCAGTAGTGCGATGCGAGGCTTTGCTGTCGTCGGGGGAGATCGTCTCTTGATCCCCAAGACTCACTTCGGCCTTGCCGATGGGTCTTTGTGGGGAGCGCAAGGTCGGTGTATCCGAGAGCGTGCCATGCATGGAAAGCTGGATGCTCTGATGAATCTGCGTGCGGACGAACTCCTCACCAATGGCCTTGGCCAGGCCGAAATCCGTAATCCGGGCGTTACCCGACTTATCTATCAGGATATTGGCCGGCTTAATATCCCGGTGGACGACACCCTGCCTTTGGGCGAAGGCCAGCGCCTCGGCCACCTGGGTCACCCAGACGCGGGCCTGCTCCTGTGACAGGCGGCCATCTGCGCTGGTTGCCAGCACCTCATGCATGGATTGCGGCTTACCCCGCGGACCCTCGATGTAGTCCATGACCAGGTAGTACCGCGCTGACTTCTCATCGTGGCCGACGTGGTGCACCCGCACGATATGGGGGTGCTCAAGCTGAGCCATGAGCCGGCCCTCGTCGAAGAACCGCGCGACGAAGTCTTTGTCTCGCGTCGCCTCCTGCGGGAGCAGCTTGATGGCGTATCGCAGCTTCGTATGCACATTCTCGCCCAGCCAAACCTCCCCCATTCCCCCGGCACCGATTCTATCGATCAGCTTGTAGTCGCCAAGCCGTCTTTCAACAAGTTCCGCCATAGGTTATTATTCTAAGACATCTTAGGCATAGCACCAAGCAATTTCGGCAAAGCACAGCATTGTGCGTGCAACTGTCCCATGATTCCGTCGAACCATCCCAATTGACAAATCCCGATCAGCCCGGTGCTTCTGACTTTGCCGTATGTTCCTGCAATACCCAAGGCCGCCTGCAAAAATTGCACAAGTTCTTAACACTGAAGATCCGCGTTTCTATACGGTCTATGAAGTCTCAGGAAACTCCGAACACAATGGAAGCCGATGAAGACCTGCCAACAGAACCATCGAAAGTGTAGATGAAAAGTGTAGGCGGATGTCTCTCCTCACGACCCACCGACGCTACGTATTCTTTTATCATACATTGATCTGCCTTGATACAGGGTGTATTATCACTCCATGAGTGTAAAATCAAATCTTCAATCAGTATCAGTAGTGTTCGTTCAAAAGGAGTCTACACCATGAACGCCAAGCTTGCTTTCGTCTTTGCTCTGCCGTTTATCTTGCTTTGCAGCGGCGCCATCGCCCAAGAGCTGACCTCGGACATTCCCTACGTGGAGAAAGGTCACGAACGCCATGTCCTCGATATCTACACGCCGGAAGAACCGGCCGAGAAGAGTCTGCCCGTCATATTTTGGATCCACGGCGGCGGATGGCAGGTTGGCGACAAAAGTGATGTAGCACTGAAACCCAAGGCGCTGACCGAGCGAGGTTTTGTCTTCGTCTCGACGAATTATCGACTTCTGCCGGAAGTGAAAATGGAAGACCTGATCGGCGACGTGGCCAAGTCGCTCGGTTGGGTGCACAAGCACATCGCCCGGTATGGCGGAGACCCCGAGCGTATCTTTGTGGGCGGACACTCTGCCGGCGCTCAATTGGCGGCGTTGATCTGTATCGACGATCGTTACCTGAAGAAAGAAGGCGTGTCGTTCGATGTCCTCAAAGGCTGTGTCCCGGTGGACGGCGATACCTATGACATTCCCAAGATCATCATGACAGCGGAGCACCGACAAGCGATCTACGGCGGCAAGATGTTTACCTTTGGTCATCGCCAGAAATTCGGGAACGACCCGGAGAAGCACGTAGATTTTTCGGCATGGTTCAATTTCATATGCCCAAAGGTAACACTTTTCAAGCTTGTGCAATGGGCACGAACAATCATAACAGTCTAACAAAACAGGAGTTGCGGAGAAAATGGCAACTTGTGGGGTACAGAAAAGTGTTACCCTGTTCTGAACCATGCCGATTTTTCGGCCGTGACGCATGTGGCGAAGGACAAAGGGATACCGCCGTTCCTCGTCCTGTATTTTTCTGGCAATCCAGATACGCGAGCCCAGGCGCAACGCCTTGAGAGCGTTCTGAAGGCAGCGGGAATCCCGGCCAAGGCGTATGGGAAGAGCGACAGCAATCACGGCCGTTTGAATAACGACCTCGGCAAGCCTGATGATCCGGCGACGCAGGAACTCTACAAGTTTCTGGGGCCGTTAGCCGGCGGAAGCAGCGAAAAAGCCAAATAGATTGGGTCGTTATCTGAGCAACAGACAGGCAAGCCGTTGGTCACCTTTAACGTGATCGATGGGCGATTTCTCGCATTTGTAAGAACTCAATTCTCTTGGTACAATAAATACCAATGGGCCTCCCTTAATCTTCGTAATACGAACGCTTAGGCTCAGTATGTGGGAGGTCAGAATATGAGACAACAACGTGCATAGTGCTCAATCACGACCACCTGCATCGATGTAACCGCTCCTAGGTCAGAATGCCGTCCCAGCCTTTCCGGTACGGACGCCGGATGAACTGGTCGGCTTCCGGCGCATTACGGGCGCGCAGATTGATGTAGTCCCACTCGAGCTTCTTGCCGGTTCGGTAGGCCACGTTGCCGAGGTGGTTCGACTCGGTGACCCAGCCTGAATACAGGAAGTTCGAGCCCGGCGCCGGCCCCTCGCCCTTGCACGCCTGGATCCATTCAATGTAGTGGCCGGGCGAACGTGGGAGTGTTTCCGGCGGAGTCGGGTAGTCCTTGAACTTCTCTTCGGGCAGCAGTTGAGGCCCGCCGCGCCCGCCGCTGTAGAGCATGCCCTCGTCGCCGATGAACAGTTGGGCGCGGTCGCTCATTTTGCTTGCATCAAACTGCGGCGGTCTTCCTTCGCCCTGATACCAGACGAGCTTGAGCGGCGGGTGCGAACCGCGGGCGGGGAACTCATACGTCACGGTCATCGTAGCCGGCGCCAATTCCGCGTGGGCCTTGCCCATGGGAGACACGGCCTCGATCGTCAGGGGCTGACAGATATCCAGCACCTGGAACACGACGTCGTTGTCATGGCCGCCGAGGTCGCTCATCGTGCCGTTGCCGAAGTCCCACCACCGATACCAGCGCGGACCGGGCAGGTACGTTGCGTGGAACGGCCGCATCGGCGCGGGCCCGATCCACAGATCCCAGTGGATGTTTGGTGGGACGGGCATTTCTTCCTTGAACCGATTCGTGATCTGAATGCCGTTGTAGAACCCGTGCGGCTTGTCGTATTTCTCAGCCGACTCGGCGTTCTGCAGACCCCACGCACGACCCGCCCAGACGTGCACCTCGCGCACCGGCCCGATCGCGCCGGCCATGAGCAGCTCCTTGATCTGGCGCCGAACCGCAGAAGCGTGGCCCTGGTTGCCCGTCTGCGTGGCGAGGTGGGGGTCCTTCGCGGCGGTCTCGCGAATCAACCTCGCCTCCCAGACGTCGTGGGTGAGCGGCTTCTCACAGTAGACGTGCTTGCCGTGCGTCAGCGCCAGATACGTTGCCAAAGCGTGGGTGTGCTCGGTGGTGCTGATCATGACGGCATCGAAGTCGTTCGGGTTGTCGAATACCCGGCGGAAATCATTGTATTTCTTAGCTTTCGGGAATCTCTGGGCCGCAGCATCCACGGCATGCTCGTTGACGTCGCAGAGGACCGTGATGTTCTCGGCTGGAATACCCGTGGGAGGACCGGAGGGGGCCGCTGCCTGGGCGCCCCTCCCACGGCCGCTGTCGCCATCGCCGTTCATGTTCGCGTTGGCACGGCCTCCGCAGGCGATCATCGCAATGTTCAGCTTGTTGTTGAGGTTCTGGCCCCGCAGGAAGGCCGGCGCACCCGTAATCACTCCGCCGGCAGCAGCTAGGGCGCCGCCGACCAGTTCGCGGCGGGTTATCTTACGTTCTCGCGTGTTCTTGGTGATCCTTTTTTTCATCGTGTGCTCCTTGGTCTTAGAATTCTAAGTCTTAAGGCGGAGTCCAAACCCAGGCGCGTCGGGCAGGATGATATTGCCCTGCGAACCGAATCGGTATTCTGAGTAGTCAATTTCTTGAGCGCCACCTGGAATGCCTTCTGCTATCACCACAATCACCATAACGCCAACGTTCATCTGCGCGTTCGCTGCGCATCTCACCCTCGCAGATCAGACTGACACGTGTCCCCTCAATAAAATTATCAATCCTCCTCAATAAGCATTATGCTCTTCTCGATCTGGGCATTCGGTGAAACGCGCGGTTTCTTGCCGCTGGCTGTCGTAAGCCCCCGGACCCGCACCTTCTGGCACCGTGCGTAAGGGAAGGGTCGATCCGCCGGTTCGATGTCGTCGCCACGATCATTATTGCCGTCGGGATCGCTGAAGAAGTACATGCCCTGGTAGTCTTCAGGATGGTTCGAGTCGTCAACATACAATCCGTTGATCGTTATCTCACGAGGCATGAAGCACTTGTATCCAAAATTGTGTATGCCGTCGTTGCTTACGTAGATCATTTGCGGCCAACGCCTATTTCCGCCGGCCGGAATCCAGCGGCAATTGCGGATAACGACATCGCCTTCCCACGTGCTGCCATAATCGCTGCGGAAATTGACCAGTGCGCTGCCATACAAGGTGGAATCCTCGACTGTAAGCAGGCCACGGCCGATGGCGTTCAGTCCCATATAGCCGAGTGTACAGCGGCGGATCACGTAAGTGCCGGAAACTCCCATATGTGTGTCCATTCTGGAAAGCGTACAGTCCTCGAGCAGAATGTTCTTGCAGAAGTTCGTCCCAATCACGCCCCAGCGCGTAGAATCGTTAATGTGGTTCATCCGACAGTTGATCATGTGGAAATTAACCACATTGTTCGCGCTGTAGTCGTACGATCCCATGCTCACCGGCTTACCCGCCGCCCCGATGGTTGAATAGGTCTTGTGTGCGGTGGCGAAGCAGTTGCGCAGGATGATGTTCGCGCAGTCGCTGATGCTGATAAATCCGGAGTAGGGGTGGCCGACTGCGGTTTCCCCGACAACGTAGTGGGTCAGGCCGTCCACTTCCGTGTTGGAACGGGATATCTTGATGTTCCGGGCCCAATAGTTGTAGCCGACCTCCTGCTTCATCCGATTCGCAAAGGTGGTGAACACGCCGCCCCGCAGGGTAAGTGGTTTTTCGTCAATCGGACGGGCCTCAACACGACTGACGTTGTCGTAGTCCCAGTCGACGTCGCCCTCCACCGAGCCGTCCCGACGCAGGATGAAGCAGTCGTGCTGGGAAACCCCCGAGTTCCGGTTGAGGCCGCGCCGGATGTATCGCCTTATCTTGCGGTTCGTCACCACGACGTGACAGTCGTGCTTGGGCCGTACATCCACTTGTTTCTGGTCGCGCGTCAGCCGGTCGATCGACAGTTTTTCAGGCTCAAGCAGCGAACGCACTGAAAATATTGACGTTCTGTGATTCTCCACCTGCGTGTCGTCAATGGTGAAACGCGACGTATTCCAGTCGGTGTCGGTGGCGATGATCGCGGTCAGCGCCTTACCGCCGAGATGGTACGTCGCGTCAGGCCTTGTTTTGACGCTTAATCCATGCGCATTCGCATACTCATGTGCTTTACAAATCGCAAGCAGATCATCGTTTACACCGTTGCCAACCGCGCCGAACGCTTCGTAAGTGACAATCTCGTCAGGAGGCGCGTTACTGGCCAACTGCAGTGCCAGCACGAGCGCAGCCCGGCCGTACCCATTGAATCCTTCGGCTTTGATCGTTAGCAAGGACTGGAAGATAGCCATTATCGACACGAACAGGATCGTATTTCGCTTGGAACTCATGGACTTACCATAACTGATAGGATATTTGAAATTACAGCCATAGAGTGATTCTACCCCTGGTATCAAGGCAGATCAAGAGACTATTACATTAGGAGCATAGTCGACCTATTTCAATCCAAGTACCATAGAACCAACCTGATTCATGTCTAACAAGGGCGTAGACGTCCTATCCTGTCCGGACGCGATAGCCCGGGCCATAGAAGAGACTTTGCCTTCAAGAGGTTCCGATCTTAAATCACCCTTCCAGCGAGTATGTGAAGAATGCGGTCATTCAATGCGATGGGAGGCAAGGTGTGCCGCTTGCGATTTCTGTGGGCATAGCAATTGCGGATGATGCCCCTCAGATACATTGATTCCCCTTGATCTGACTGACCAACTCGCATCTGAGCAACGGACAGGCAAGCCGTTGGTCAGTGAATCTCTGCCCCCCCTTGCCCCGCGACAGCCGGGAGGCGGGTTGTTGAGAGAACTGGAGCGGGAACCCTTTGCTGTAGGCATTGCTCTTGTTCTGAACAGCAAAAGGTGTTATGGTTTCTACTGCCTCGGCAGCGCTATCATTCGCTACCGATGGCAGAGTCCAATTTTTTCAAAGTCATGATGCAAGCATAAGGAGAACAACAATGCCGAATGTAGCGGCAGTACTCACACAGGAGATATCACGAATAGCTCGGCGGGAGATCCGGAGCGAGACTGGTTCATTCAAGAAGGCATCATCGCAATATAGGCGAGCCATCGCTGAACTGAAACGCCAAGTCTCGAACCTTCAACGCAGAATTCCCCTGCTTGAAAGGCAAATGCTGCAAAGCGCCCCGTCCCCACTTACCGGCGCTGACGCGATAAACGTACGATTTACAGCGAAAGGCCTGTGTTCCCAGCGGCAACGATTGGGCCTCAGCGCCGCAGATTATGGCAAGCTGGTTGGAGTGACCGGTCAGACGATCTACAGTTGGGAGAATGGGCTGAGCCGCCCCCGTAGGCACCAGTTGCCGGCTCTCGCGTCGATCCGCCCGATGGGCAAAAGAGAAGCCCGAGCTCGTCTTGAGCAGCTGACCAGGGGCAGCCGGAAGTAGTAAACTGAGGAATCCGTCAATACGGCCCTTTTGGATTTTTAAGGCAGATTAGAGGCACTGCTAAACCCGTCCTTCTGGATCTCCCGCCTCATCTCATACCTCTCCCTGCTAATCCTCACCGCATAATCCCTCAACTGTGTCCCTAAGGTCTTCTCTATCATCAGAATAGTCTCGAATGCCTCCACATAAACTTGGGAGAACAATCGTTGGAACCGCCACCTTACCCCCTGCCGTGTCATCCGAAACGTTGTATGAACCTTCTGGCCGTATGTGCCTTTGAGAACCATGTAGCTGGGCCTACCAGGCTTCAATTCCACCCACAAGTCCTTGGACTCCATCAGGGTTCTCAGATTTTCCACGAACATTTTGTCCTTTTCGGTTAGTTTCATGCCTGATTACCATAACGTCCTGGCCGTCCTGCCAGATATCAGCAGTGCCAGCGTGGGCCAAAAAGATGGCCGCGATAAACCGCCATATAAGGTCCTTCCGGGCATTTTCGATCAGCGGCGGGATCTGGCCGAGGCTCAGCGGGAAATCCCGCAGATGCTTGCGAACGTGCATTTCATAACGCTCCAGATCAAAGGCATCTCGCAGCTCAATCTCAACGGCCTCATCAGTCCCCAGTGTAAGACTGTTCAGGGCTTCCACTAATCCGGGCACGCCCTCCAACTGAATGCCTTCCAGAGACAGGTCACTCGATCGGCATTCTGCAAGCATCTGTCTGACGCGCTCTTTGAGTCCTTTCTTCCTCTCTCTGGATTCAGCGACCTTCTGACGGAAGTAGTCCGCGTCGAAGACCAAGCCATCAAACAGAAACTTTGATCGGATGTCGCTGTGGCACTTCTTGCATTGGTATCTCCGCACACACAAAGCCGGCACGCCGCCGCAGTTCAGGCATCGCTCAAACTCGACCGTGGGATCAAATTCCACGTCACAGGCTGTGCAGCGGCACTTTCCTTCTGCGACCATTTCAAGCGCGCCATCACATTGTGGACAACGATGGCCCAGCAGCATAACGCTGTGGAAGAATTGCTTCGCCTTTTGCACAAAGATCTCTACAGCCTTGGCCATATCGAAAGCCATGGCTATGATATTCATGGACCGACTTCTGCTGGCTGATCGAGCTTCTGGTGCTTGGGTGTGAACTTCCTCTTGCAGTTCTTGCACAGTCTTATCTGCCGAACGCCCTGCGTTTTGGTCTTTCTAAAGCCCTTCTTTTGGCTGTCATGGCCATTACAGAAGGGACAGACTGGGGGTCTTCCTCTTGGCATAGGCATCACCTCGCGGTACCTTTGGGAGGTCCAAGTATATAAAGCTGTCGATTCAGGGAAAGAACAGGGACACCCCCAGAGTGCGGTTCGAGTGGAACTTGCGGTGTATGTTTGTATGTAGTGCTTTCTATAACTATTTACTACTACTCAAAGACGACGCTTATAAATCTATGCAAAAGAGGCTTGGCCGATGATTACCACTGGTCAGTGGTTACAGAAAATCGGACACATCTGCTACAACGGCCCTTTCATTTTTCCACTCGAACCTTACTCCCCCACTCCTGACCAATAAGCTTAAATACTTGCTGCTCCAGTAAAGACATTTGGAGGTGAACTTCGAATGGAACCAGCCAAAGTACGCACAAAGATTGCAAGTCAAATACAACACATGGTTCATTCTACGATTGTGAGAAATAAACGCTTCCTGGATGATGAGCAGCTCATCCGGTCGGAACAGCTTGCCGTGCTTGAAGAGATCTTCAATGCCAATGTTCGTGATGTAGAGATCAAGGAGTTGAGTAGCCATTTCGCACCGGTATTCCGCAATGACCACCCATGCCATATAGCGATATGGGGTAAGACCGGAACCGGAAAGACCCTTACGCTCACGTATTTCCTGAATCTGCTTTCTGAAATGTGTCAGGCCCAGAAAGTCCCTATCCGCTGGGTACACCTGGACTTGTCCAATCCCCGGCCATGCTTTCGGGCGTTGAATGATTTGGCCTGCCTCCTTAATGCCAGCAAACGGTACGAAAAAGGCATTTCACTGGAAGAAATGATGCTCCACATTGAGGAGAAGCTCTCCGACTATCGCGGCTATCTCATACTGCTGATAGACGAAATTGACAATGTCCGGCATGACAAGAACAACTTCATCGCATTTCTGGTTCGCAGATTGCCCCAGCAGATCCCTGCCAAGCTGGTGTTGGTCTTGGTGTCCAACCGGCTGGACTGGCCGGATCACCTGGACCCCAGGGTCAAGTCGTTCCTCAAGCTTAACGAGCTTGTCTTCGAGCCGTATGATGCCATTGATTTACAGCACATTCTTCGTACCCGCGTGGAAAAGGCCCTGAATCCAGAAGCGGTTGAGGCGGGTGTCATTGAGAAGATCGCCGCCATGGCGAGCCGTGAACATGGAGATGCCCGCAAGGCTGTTGGTTTGCTCGCAAAAAGCGCCTACTTAGCCGAGAAAGCCGGCTCTGCAATCACAATCAGCACAGTAGATCAGGCTGCTGGCGAACTGCAGACAGACCGCTACCTGACCCTGCTTCGTACGGCCCCAACTCAATTGCAGGCGGCTATGGCCGCCGTTATTGAGGCGGGGCGCAAATCAAGGAAGTCGGTCATTGGCACCGGCCAAGCCTATGACGCCTACAGGGAGTTTTGCGGCAAAAGAAACATCAGACCACTGACCGCTCGTGTCTTCGGCGACCTGATTGCCGAGCTGGATCTCTATTGTCTCCTGAGAAGCCGGATAATCTCGCGTGGCCGCTACGGCCGTACCCGTGAGATCACGCTGGACTTGCCGCAAGAGTTGGTGGACAGAATGTACGGTATGATACTTTCGGACTCGCGACTGAGCTGAGCTGTTCACGTTTGCTCAGGGGCGTGTAAACTCCGCGCCCCCTGTAAACTGCACCCTTGCTATAAACTGCGGCCGATCCCATGCCTCCGCGCTGTTGGCAAAAAACCGAAAAGGTTAAATAGTAGTGGCGCCCATAGGTCTCGTATGAGACTCGATAACCTCATAGAAGACCTGCTCATAAAGGATCTTCTTGAATCCGCCCTGCCGGATTTTGTATTAGCTTTTACATTTTTCACGTCGCTAAGCTACGCCGTCCTGGGCAAACGATTCGGTCAGCAGAGACCAGCCATTGCCATGTCGGCAACTATTGGCTTTGCCTTGACGGTTGGTCTTATCTGGTGGGAACGAGCCACAGGATTTTCAATTCGGGATTTGGGGGCTATTGCCATCGGCTTTGCGGTTATTGTCCTGGCATTCGTCATGTACCAGTCTATCCGCCAGATAGGCGGCTCCTGGGCCGGGGCAGCCATTGCATTTGGTGTAAGTATCTTGATCGCCAAACTATTGGAGCTGAACGTCCCCATCGATCCTGAAATCATCCAGATTGTGACCATGGTAGCCCTGATTGCAGGGATCTTGGCGTTAGTCTCTCATACCCGAGGTCACGCAGTTCAGCTTCAGCGGGTGCCGGTCCGCACACCTGAGGTCCGCCATGATATGACCGATCTCTATGGCGGGCGGCAGTTGTCGGATCGGCTTACCAGGGGACTGCGAAGGCTCCGCCGCGAGACCAGAACCATCGATGAGCATCCGCAGGAGGCCATTGGGATTTCACAGCAACTACAACGCATGCTTCCTGCCGAAGGCTGGCTGACCGAGCGCATGGCCCAACTAAGGGCAAAGGCACATCAAATCCGGAACGGGCACATTGCCAGGCTGGAAGAGACCCGCTCCGTGCTCTCCAAATTGCCTGCTTCAGCAAAGAAGAAGGCGGCTACTGATCTTGTTGCTGGATACAGGCAGATTGCCGGCATCGACACCCGTTTGGAGCGGCTCGACAGGGCTGTGGCGGAAAACGAACGCCGAATCATCGAGCTGACCCGAAGGGCCCGCCAGTATACCGCCTCGTATGACCACAAGGGGTTAGCCGACTGCCTCAAGGCTGCAGAGAAGCTCCAGCATCACAACAGCACACTTATCAAACTGATCAGCCGCACAGAGCAAAAGCTCTCTGCTGTCGCCAAGAAAGTCGCAAACGAGGTGAGGCAAGTTGAAAAATGAAGTCAAAGACGAGAAGCTTGACGGGATGCTGACTGACCTGGATCCGCCCTATGAATCCAAGGAAGAGTTAAAGATCGGCCGCTTGCTCGACCGGTATGGCATCCCGTTCCTCTACAAGCAGCCAACAATCATATATGACCAGGGCAGAAACGATATCTGGAAGCCGACGTTTACGCTGCTTCCCTATGGCGGCGCGGTCATCGATTATGTTAACACTGCTGAACAACAGCTGCTCCAAAGAGAACAATTGTATCGGTACAATCAGATACCGGTCGTTGTGGTCGGTCCGCCAGACTTGGACAAGCCGAACTGGGATGTGGATCTCTACCGGAAGCTCCAGCGGCTGTCTCGTCAGCCCGTCGACCCGATGCGGTATGCACCAGCGAATGCCGAAGGGTGGGAACCAAGGTCCGAAACAGTTCTATTTCGGCCCAACTGAATGCTCCGTTGTCCGGTCGCCTAAAAAGCTCCGGTACGGCCAGCAAGAAGGCAGTTTCTTTGGAGGGGGGTAATCGTACAACAAGTCCTGAGTCCTGGTTTGTAAGTGTTTGTAGCTAAACGACTAATGACTGACATTATTGGACTTATGATGCTGGCCGAAGCGGAGCCGAAGCCGCGCCGTAGGTGAAACGAACTCGCTTGTGGCGCGCCTGTTGCGCGCTTCGCCGCTTGGGTTGGTCCATTTCAAATACACGATCACAAGCCCGGCGAGACAGACGATATTGTTAGGTGGGAATCAGAAGCGAATATCACCTTGACATGGAATGTCCAAAAGGAAGCCTTGAGCCTAACGGATCAAGAGGTGGCGGGCAAGAGCTTTCGTCATGCAGCGGCATAAGTGCAGTAATCGTGTCCTTTCGGCAGGCCTGAAAAAAATCTCAATTTATCACGCGGTTTGGTGGGTCTGGGTGCAGGTGACTTGAGTTTTTTGCAGCGTGTCCCGGTAGGTCCAGGGCATCCAATCGGCCGGGCGGGCCGATAGCTCGTTGGCGTGCTTCTGGAGTTCGGTCAGATAGTCGAAGGGGTTGACGCCGTTCAATTCGCAGGTGTGAATGAAGCTCATAAACAGATCGCCCACGCGAGCACCGTTTTGGGTCTTATAGAAGTAGGCATTCTTACGATGGAGAATAGCTTTTTTGAGGGCTCGTTCACAGACGTTGTTATCTAACGGGGCTGCGGGTACTCGCAGGAATAGCGTCAGCTCGTTCCAGTGCTTGAGCATGTAGCTGATCGCCTCACCCAGCCCGCTGTTGGGTTCCACCTTGTGTTGCTCGATCTGCTCGGTGAGCCACGTCTTGAGTTCCACCATCTTGGGGCCACTTTCGGTCTGATGGAACTTCAGCCGCTGTTGGGCAGACAGCCCTTGGTCCTTCGCCACAGCATCGTTGGTGTAGACCGCCTTGAGGATCAGGAGCACATGCAGGCACTCGTCGGGGAAGTTCATGGCCACGTCTACGAACTGCCGGCGTGCGTGGGCCAGGCAGTGGGCCACGATGGTCTGGAGCTCTTCGGGCAGATCGGGCAGATTGCGGCTCAACGCATCGCACATCTGGAGGGGCCGGCCCAGCTCACAGGCCCGTTGTTTCAATACGGCGGTGAGGTTCTCCCCGGCGTGCCGGTGGCCCGTGAAGAACAGGGCGATCTGGTGCTTCTGGAGGACCGAGATGATCCCGGAGGTGAATACGCCCGTGCGATCAGAGGTTTCCGTCGAATCCGAGCCCGTCGATGCGCCGGACTGGCCGAGCAGGGCCAGGATCTTCATCTTGGTATCGTCATTGTGGAATACCTGGCCTTGGGCGGCTTGGCGAAGCATCTCCTCGAAGACCGGTTCGAGCAGGTCGGCACAGTGCTCCACGATCTCCCACTGGGTCGCCGCCGGTAGAGGCAGGCCCAGGCTGCCCTGGAGCCGCTCGAGTCGATTGAACGGAAGCCCGCTGCCATACTTCAATAACGCGATCATGCTCGCCGATTCGGGGTCATATTTGTCCGGCCCCACGCCCGGAGGCGCCTGGGCGGTGAAGATCTGCCCACACAGGTTGCATCGCAGCTTCTGCAATTCATACACGGTGGCCCCGAGAGGCGCCTGGCCCCGGATTCGCACCATGTGGCCTGGTTCTACGCTCTCATACACCGTGCCCTTCTTGCAGTTCGGGCAGGCGTCCCCGGGCTTGAGGGACTCGTGGGGCACACGGACTTTCTCGGCGCCCCCAAACGCGGCGACGCCGTTACGGCCATGCCCTTGGGCTTTCTGTTGGGTCTGGGGGGCGTTGACTTTGGCCGCGTCGTCTCCAGAGTTGCTTTTCTTGTCAGCCTCATCCAGAATCTTCTCCATCACCTTGTGCGTCGTTTCCGTAGTCACGCCGAAGAGCAACTGCTTGAGCCGCTGGACCGAGACCCGGTTCTTCTCCAACTCCTGCGTCAGATAGATCAGCGTCTCCATCGCGGCATGAAGCTTGTCGTATTCGGCTTGACTCAAGGCCGTCTTGGCCCGCTCCAGGATCGCCTCCAGCTCGCTCCTATCCAGCTCTATCCGCTCGGGGCTCCCTGCCGGCCCGGCCGGTCCGTCCGACGTCTGGGGGGCTGGGCTGGGTCGTCGCCGACGTCGCTTCCCGCCGTGTCTTCGAATTCTTCGCAGGGCGCTCATGGTCAAACTCCCAACACATCCTGGCACAAAACGAACAGGTATATTATCGGGCAAAAGCGGGCTTTGGCTTCAACTATTCAAGAGGGTGTGAATGTGGACAGCTCACTTTTCTCACGGGCCCACACCCACCCGACGCCAGGACGGGACCCCTTGGGCCGCTGCCGCATTGCCGCCGGACAGCAGGACCGCAAGCTGATGGGCCTCCAGGGCCTTGGTCGCCGATGAGGCGCTCTGCGGCCACCACGGGAACCGACCCTTCGAGAGCCGCTTCTGGCACAGCCAGAAGCCCTGGCCATCGTAGACCAGGATCTTGATCGCCTTGCGGCTGCGGTTGCCAAAGACAAACACGTATCCGCTAAAAGGATCCTGGCGAAGCGCCTCGCGGCACACCCGGGCCAGCCCATCGATCCCCTTGCGGAAATCGGCCGGCTCGACGGCCACCAGAATCCGCATCTGGGGTGTGACCTGGATCATCCCCGGCGGCTCCGGAACCCGCGAGCGAACGACGCCAGGTCCGCCATGCGAGCTCCTCTGACGTGCATCCGCACCGTCGTGCCGTCTCCATCTCCTAACTCGATCGTACACTCGATGGATGGGCTCGTCACCGGGCTTGGCAGAAGTTCAAGGAATTCACATTGAGTCCCCCCGCGTTCAGATGGCTCCGTGGCTGTCGCCGCCAGATGCTTCTTGAGCGACTCGTACTTCAGGCCCAACGCACGGGCGGTCTTGTTAAGCCCGTGCGTGCGGGCAAGGGCCACGGCGTTCTGCCAGAGGCCCTCGGGCAGTCGGGCACGTTTGTTGGGCTGTCGGCTCCGCCAGCGATCCAACTGGCGACGTGCTCTGGACAGGGCCATAGGAATGTTCGCAGGCTGTCTGGTGCTCATCAGTCGGTCTCCCAAAATAGGTTTTGCCGGCCCGCCCGACGACCCATCCCATGGGCCGCCGATCAAGCGGAACACGCCGGCCACAACTGACGATACCAGCCAATAAGAACTATTTCATGCAGCCTTGCCGAAAGGACACGAATGTCCAAAAGGAAGCCTTGAGCCTAACGGATCAAGAGGTGGCGGGCAAGAGCTTTCGTCATGCAGCGGCATAAGTGCAGTAATCAGGCGTATTTATGCTTGTACAATATTTGCACCCTACGCCATCCGCGATTGAGGCAACGGGGAGGCAATTCATAATTGACATTGATCAGCCCGCCACTCTTCGGTCTTTTCCGGCTTGCCCCAGGCTTCGTCAATCTTGACCGAACTCCGCAGTCCCAATGTATCCATATCCTCGTACGCCGATGCGAGGCATCTGCCCCACAGGGCTCCGATCACAAAGGGCCTGCTTTTGCTACCAATTGTGCATTGGATCACACGGACAGGCGCAGCCTGATAACCTGGCAGGACCTTGACGCAATTTCCACATACAATCCTTCTTGCAGCAGCTTTTCAGCCGCTGTGTTGTCCCTTGTTTCACTTATCCAGCCCTCTGCAGGGTTCTTGAGGAGCAGGACATCCTGCGTGTAATGGGCATGCTCGGCATCTGAGGGACTTGGCCGGCCGCTAATGATGTCGTTCAGCGAGAGAACGACGTTCCTCGCAACTGAACTGGCGTTGATCACACCGATCACAATTTCACTGGCGTCAAAGCGGGCCAGACAGATCACATCCTGCTGGCCATTCTCTAACAATCTGTAGTCGCCCCTCACCAGTTGTGGATACTCCTTCCGCAGGC
>Ga0214473_10005122_pt1 | contig 15729 bp, 15 predicted proteins | sample RVTome_7_FD_203509 | JGI IMG/M metagenome (GOLD analysis project Ga0214473, IMG submission 203509) | Soil microbial communities from uranium-contaminated site in the Upper Colorado River Basin, Wyoming, United States - RVT98D197 | ecosystem: Environmental > Terrestrial > Soil > Contaminated >... | reverse complement strand
CGAAGAGCGCGGCAGAGTTCCAGTCGCGTTCGTCGTTCTCGGAGAAGAGCATGAAGTACGGGGCGTGGGTCCAGTCGACCCCGAAGTCCTGGACGATGGAGAACTCGTCCCGCGACATGCTCTCGGTCAGCCCCGCGTTGGGCGGAGGGTTCGATTGGTTTGTCGGGGACTACAAGGGCGGAGTCAAGAAGCGTGGGAACGCGTCTTCGGATTCCGAGGCGAAAAGTGCCGCAGAGGCTGCCGCTCGCTCGCTCGGCATGAAGTTCAGCCAGTCTTCCAACGGAGGCACCCAGATGCGTAAGTTCGCCGACGCAGCGAAGCAGATGAAATACGGAGCGAGTTGGACTTCCGGCAACGAAGGGATCGTGGAAGCAACGATCCAGGGATATCGGATGGAAGCGTATCCGCCAGACGCATCCGGATCGCTGTGGCGTGTCATTGACACGAAAGCGAACAAGGTTGCGAAGACCGGATACGCACCGACTATCGGAGCTTCCAAGTCCGCCGCAGAAGCCGCTGCCCGTTCCCTCGGCATGAAGTTCAGCCAGTCTTCCAACGGAGGCACCCAGATGCGTAAGTTCGCCGACCTGACCGACGAGGAGAAGGACAAGGCCGTCTCCGCCAAGATGCGCGAGATGAAGCTCGCCGACGGCAACGAGGAAGACGACGAGGAGACGCTCCGCGCCAAGGCGTTCGCCGCGCTCCGCCTCGCCGACGGCGACGTCTGCCCCGAGTGCGGTCTCGACGCCGACGACTGCACGTGCCCCGACGCCGCCGCCGCGATGGCCGACGTCCTCCAACCCGACGAGCCGCTCACCGAGGGCGCGAAGGAGAAGAAGGGCTCCCCCGGCGGACAGGCCGGCACGAGCGAGACTTCGGCGCGCCAGTTCGCCGCGATGGCCAAGGCGCTCGGCGGCATCCTCGCCGGTCAGAAGCAGATGCTCAAGATGATGGGCAAGGCGTACGACATGAAGGTCGACGAGGACGACGAGGACCTGAAGGCCGCCGAGGCCCCCGAGGAGGACGAGGACGACGGCCCCGTCGAGATGAAGGCGTCGGCGAAGCTCATGGCGCGCCTCTCGACCGTCGAGGGGAAGCTCAAGACCGCTGAGACCTCGCGGCAGATCGACAAGGCAGTGAAGTACGCGCTGCGTGAGGTCGATGGGTACTCCCTCGGCGACAACGAGGAGGCGTACATCCGCAAGGGCGCGAGGAAGTACGGGATCGACTGGATCAAGGATCACGTCGCGGAGGTGAAGCGGCTCGCGCCGAAGGCCCCGACCGACGGCTCCGAGGACGGCGTCGGCGGAGAGAACGTCGGCGACCTTCCCGACGAGGTGCTCGCGTACCGCGCCCGCGGTCCCGAGAAGCTGGAGCGCGCCATCCGCCACTATAGCGAGTGGCAGCAGCTCAAGCAGCACGGGCACGGGTCGTTCGCGAAGGACGAGTCGCCGAAGCGCTATATCGACACGCAGATGCAGTACTCCGCGGTCGACGGCAACGGAGTCGTGAAGTAGTCCGAGCGACCTGGACGAGGCGACATGGACGAGTTCAGCAGGGAAACGTAGTCAGGAGACGAGAACATGGCACTGACCGCCGATGCGAGGCGCGATTCGAGGGAGGGGTACATCCCGCTCATCGCCGCCCAGGTCGTGAACGCTAGCGTCGAGTACGCGGGCGGATTCGCGTGCATGAACTCCCGCGGGCACGGCACGGCCGGCTCCCGCGGGCGTTCCCAGGCGTGGACGTCCGCGAACTTCCAGATCCCGCTCGGGTTCGCCTGGGGTGGCGTCACGGGCGACACGGCCGCGTCTCCGATCCCCGAGGTGCAGATCGACGCCAGCGACACGTTCGAGCGCGTCGCCGTCACGGGCACGGGATCCGTCGCGGATCAGGGGCGCGTCGTGTTCCTCTCCGACGACGAGACGTGGACGGTCACGCGGCCCGCGCCGGGCCATCCCGCGGGGATGATCGTCCGCTGGTACACGGGCACCACGTGCCTCGTGCTCCGCTTCGGCGCGGCGACGCTTGCGTCCATCGCGCTCGCGGGGCTCGGGCAGTACACGTGGCACCTCGGGAAGATCGCGTCGTCTCGGACCGTCAGCGGGAACCACCTGACTGGGATCGAGGCCCCGCACCACGGCCGCTTCACGAGCTTCTACGGCATCGTCGACCGCAAGTCGACGACGGCGACGCTCAACGAGGCGTTCAACCTGGAGATCGGCGCGGCGAACGTCACGGGCGGCGTGGTCACCTGGGCCTTCGCCGACGACGTCGGAACCAAGCTCGCGGGGACCGCGATCACCGGGACGAACGAGTTTCACGAGGGCGACCTCATCGATGTCGAGGGCGTGATCACGGGCGCGGGAGCCGCGACCGACGTGGGCGACCTCAACCTCTACGCGACCGTCCAGATGGACCTCGGGAACTAGTAGTTCAAGAATTCGAGCGCGGCGCGGGCCGCACATACAGGCACCAGCTAGGGAGAAGACAACATGGCGAATCCCGTCGTAGCCGGCAACATCCTGGCCGCCGGCCTCCGCGCCGAGTTCGCGAACACGTACGGCCCGACGTACACGGCCGTCAAGGAGCGGCTCTCGTCCGTGATGGAGCTTGGGATCCCGTCCGACAAGGCGGTGGAGATCTTCGGCTACCTGGAATCGAGCCCCTACCCGCAGCGGTGGGTCGACGGCGAGAACATCCCGAGCCGCAACTTCCTCTCGCGCCAGTTCTCCGTCACGAACTGGACCTGGGGGATGCAGGTCAAGTGGAAGATCAACGACCGTCAGGACGACCAGACGAGGAGCCTGTTCGATCAGGCGCGGGCGGCGGGCGACCATTGGGCCACGCTCCCCGAGCGTCTGTTCTTCCAGATCCTCACGAGCACGGCCGACGCGACGCTGCTCCCCGCGATCCCGAACGCCCCCGACGGGCTCGCGCTCTTCGCCGCCAACCGCTTCGGCCTCGGCGCGGGAAACATCGTGGCGACCGGGGGTGTCGCAACGACCGCCGCGGTCCAGGCCAACTTCTTCGGCGCCATCGCGGCGTTCGGCCAGTTCCAGGACACCGAGGGGCAGCCGCTCTGGGGGCAGGACAAGCTCGACCAGGGCTTCACGGTGATCTACAACGTCGCGAACCAGCAGGTCTTCACGCAGGCGTTCATGCAGAACCTCGTGCAGGGGACCGCCGCGGCGCCGTCGAACGTGATCATGAACGCGGGGCTGAACGTCACGCTCTGGCCCACGCAGCGCATCACGAACAACTCGTGGTACATCTTCATGAAGGGCGCGCCGAAGAAGCCCATCTTTGAGCTCATTCGCCAGCCGCTCCAGGAGCACGCGGCGACGATGGACACGAGCGACTTCGTGAAGCAGACCCGCGTAGAGTACATCCAGTGGGATAGTCGGGGAAGCGCTTCCGTGGCAGTGCCTTATGCGGCGATTGCCGTCCAGTAGCCCCTACAGCGAAGCAACATACTAGGTTCGCCCACGAACGGACGAGCGGTGTGCCGGGCACCGAACGACCCCGCGCGTGGGCGTCGCCGTTTCGAGGCGTCCCGAGCGACAGGAGCGAGACATGGCGCGCGACGAAGGTCAGATCGTGGCGAAGGGCGGCGCGGCGGTGGTCGAGTACGTCGAGGACGTGACGCGGAAGTGGTGGATCGGGCTGAACTCCACGGCGACCGTCCACGGCGTCGAGCGGACCTTGCCCGTGCAGAACCACACGGTCGGCGGGCAGGAGTTCAGCGTCTTCACGGACGACACCGCGGTCGACCCGGCAACGAAGCAGTGGAACAAGCTCGCGCGGCCGGGCCGCGTGGTCGACCTGACCGACGCGGACGTGGCGCGGATCAAGGACGACATGAAGCGGCACGTGGTCCGCTTCTTCGGGCAGCGGGCGCAGGTGCTCGACACGAACGGCAGCGCGAGCCGCCCGTACACGGCGTCGCGCGGCGACGTCCCGATCGCCAAGTTCTGCTACATGAAGCAGCTCGCGAACGACGGCAGCGGCGTCGGCGGGACGAAGCCCGACCCGTTGGAGAAGTAGCCCGTTCGAGAGGACGATGCGGGCGGGCGGTTTGCCCGCCCCTCGACGCGGGGCGGGCCGGCACCCGCTCCGCCGAGAGATTCTGACGGAGGCGTGGCGTGTCGCTCGAAACGAACGTGACGGCTCGGGTATCCAACACGCGGCTCGTGCAGTTCACGAACCCGGACAACCCGCAGGCGACGACGGTAGACGCGACGCGCTTGTCCGCCGCCGCGACGGACACGATCGCCGACTTCCTCAACGAGACGGGTCGCGTCTACGACGACGCGAACCCGATCCACGTGTCGCTGTGCGTTCTCGGCGTAATCTGTCGACTGAAGGTGATCATGGGCGAGCCGGCTGCGTTCGACTCGGCCGAGTGTAGCGCGTGGCAGACGAAACTCGCAGCGATCCGCACGGGGAGGTTCATGCCCGTCACCGACAGCACGCTCGATCCGTCGACGGAGCAGTCGGGGGCGCGTCCTGACGCGGATCGCGCGACGTACGACGATCTAGTTCCGAGGGCAGTGCCACAGGATCCAAGGACGTTCATGCTGCCGTAGTGTAGGAGACACCGACGATGGCATCCCCGAGTGAGGCGGAAATCCAGACCCAGTGGAAGGCCCTCGTCAAGTACCTGGACGAGTGTCGGTTGTTCGGCAACGTCACTGCGACGAACAACATCGTGTCGCTGGAAGACGCGATCATGCAGGCGCTCGAAACGGACTACGCGGATCGCATCTTGTCTGTCCTAGCGAGTGACCGCTCCGCGTTCGGCTCGATCCTCAACAGCTCTGCCTCACTGCACTCCGCGATCTTGCTCACCTACGCGAAGCTGATGGCGATCCCCGAGACCAACATCCAGCTCGTCATTGATAAGCTCTACGAATGGTTCATCACCTACACCCTGCGTGTCAAGAGCCGCTCGTTCACCTTCGGTTCGCCGGCTGCGGGGGGTGGGAACATCGGGAACGGAACGATCCTCCGACTCAACAAGGACGAGAACAACTTCGACATCGAGGCCCAGGTCCCCGAGTTGAAGACCGCGACGTGTGTGCTTGACGCGAACTCGGGGGCGTCGGTCCACGAGGAGATATTCGAGTTCGCGGGGGCGAACGGCGGGAAGGACGTGCTCGAATACTGGAACGGCTCGCGTGGCACGCGGCGAATCCAGGCGCTCTCCGCGCGGCAAAGTCTCCTGCTCAACCCGAGCTTCAGTGACTTCTCGGGCACGGCTGCGATTCCGACGGACATCACGAACTGGACATCCTCCGTGGCCGTCGTGGGAGACGGCAGCGACTACGTCCTGGACGCGGTGAACTACTACCGCAACTACCAGGGGGACCCGGGTCCGTACGCGATCAAGATGAAACTGACGCGGACGCTTTCCCAGGTGCTCTCCCTCCGCGGCACGCAACTCGATCCGAACGTGCCCTATCTCCTGCGGGTCGCGTATAACGCGCAGGTGGGAACGGCGGTCGGCGACCTCACGATCGAGATGGGGAACAAGACGACGACGAGGACGATTACGGGTGACCTCGGGTGGCTACCACTCTATACGCCGTCGGCCCCCGGGACGAATTGCTGGCTCAAGAACTTCAACGAGTCGGCGCTTGACGTCAAGATCACGTTCACGCGGACATCGGGTGACCTCCTGATCGATGACGTGCTACTGGTCCCTGCGACGGGCTTCGTGGGCGGGTGGTACTGGCTCATCGGTGGAACGACGAAGTTCCTCATGGATGACACGTTCTCCTGGACCGACACGGCGACTGAGTCGAAGGTGCAGCGCGAGCTTGCTAGGGCCACGGGGCGATATCTGCCGCACACGACGGGTGGCGGGATCACGTTCGCGGACCCGTAGCATGAGGGCAATGTGGCAGACGACACCAACCTGAAGATCAACTATCACGGGACGAAAGTCGAGGCTCTTGAGAGACTCGCGACCGACCCGTCTGCCATCCTCGGGGAAGTCGGCATCCATTTGGTGAGCGTCACTCAGAAGGCGTTCCGCGAGCAGAGACGCGGGACAGATTCATGGACGCCCCGTCGCATTCCGAACATCCCCGGAGCGTTGCGTGACCTGGAGAACTCCCCGAACGTGAAGGCGCGTCGGTTCCAGGGGAGGCCTGCCGTTGTCGACACGGCTCAACTCTCGAAGTCCTTCACGTGGCGATTCGCGAGCAAGCACCGCATCCTGTTTGGGACCAAGGTGCCCTACGCCAACATCCAACAGTTCGGCGGTGCGTCGCGAATCAAGATCACGAAGATGATGCGCGAGAACCTGGGGAAGTGGCTCAAGAAGCAGCGTGGAAAGGAAAAGCGCGAGGAGAAGAAGTCGGGCGAGAAGACCGAGAACCCGATGTCCGCAGCGTTCGGGTGGCTGTTCTCCATCCCCGTTGGGTCGAGTGCGGTGTTCCGAGTCAAGGCCCGGCCGTTCGTTGGCTTCTATCCAGATGACCGCAAGAAGATGAACGAGATCATCCTGCGTCATCTCAAGAAGGCGTAGATGACGACGCCGAACGCACGCAACATTGTCTTCGCTCCTGGGCGTCTATCCTATGGCGCGACGAGCCTGACGACTGACTATCCTCACGGAGGGACGGCGCTTGGCAACGTGCGTGCAATTCGTGCCATCCCGGGGAGGCGATACGAATTCGTGCGGGCCGAGGAATTCGGAGGGGAACGCATCGAGGCCCTAGACGTAGGCGGTGACGGCTGGGTACTCTCGGCGATCCTGCGCGGATGCGACAATGATGCGTACGCCGCTCTGTTCCCAAACACGTCGGTCGGAACGACGTCTCAGCATAGGCTGATCACGGAGACTGCGAGTTCGACGAACAGGGCAGGCAGGCTTCTGGCTTCCACGGGAGTGAGACTAGTCTTTACGCCATACGCACTAGAAGACCACAACTTCCTGGTCTTGCACCGCGCGGTTCCGATGTTGGACGCGACGGCATCGTTAGCGTTCTCTCTGAGCGAGCAGCTCGACGTCGCCGTCGTCTTTGCTGGATTTCGCGACTCGACCGGAAAGTCCGCGAGCTATGGGCGTAGGAGAGACATTACCCTATGAGGCTCATCCAAGCCGCTGGATTCAGCCCGAAGGTGTCGCTCACCGACGATCAACGCAAGGACATGGTCGCGTGCGCAACGTCGTTCCTGCGATCTGGTGGTATCCTGACGTTAGAGAATTGGGTAGAGCTTGGCGCCGACGAGCGTGTTGCGTTTGACTTGGCTGGTAGCATCATCGCCGTAGAGAAGGCCACACGAATCGGGCTCGCTTGCGAGGGCAACATTGGCCGGGCGGCGATATCGGCGGAGGTTGATGGAGGGAAGGCCGTCGCCGACATCTTGGTTGAACGTGCGGCTATTGATGCATCAAACATAATGGATAAAACCACCGTGGATTACAGCGGATGACCCCTTGGCAGATAGCGCAGCAGATCAGATTCTTGCTCTCCGCGGCGACGTGGCCAGACGCGGGAGGCGTGGTCGTGTTCGGCCGGGTCGTCATCGTCACGACCGCGTTCAAGGCGCTCTTCGCCAACTTTCGATCTCCGTCGCTGGCGATCCGTCCTAGCAGCGCTACGACCGATCCCGAGGAAACGGGACTCATCGTGCAGCAGTTCGAGCTGCTTCTCGCCGTCGCTGTGCATGGGGACCCCGAGGGACAGTCCGCTGTGATCGGTCATGGGCGCACGGTAGGCCAGACTGGGAGTCAGGGACGCGGACTCCTGGAGGTGGAAGAGGAGATCAAGCGGACAATCAAGCGACTGGGAGACTCTCAGGGTGTTCGGATTGTATTGGCGTCGGGCAGCGAGGGTGGCGGGGTCGTCACGGACGAGGACAAGCCATTCGCCGTCACGAGGTCGTACAACGTCGACACGCACTGCACGACGGACCGCTACTATCATCCTCCACAGAACCTCGTGGCGACGGCCGGAGGCGGAAGTATCACGTTGACGTGGACGCTGCCACCCACTCGATTTGACACGCGCCGAATGATCGTTCGGAGGTCCAGCGGGAGTACGGCACCCGCGACGGCGGTGACAGGAACGGACATTCCCGTTGCATCGCTCGCGGCCACGGTGGTGGACTCCCCCGGCGCAGGCACGTGGTCCTACGCTATCTTCATGGCGTATGACGAATCTGGATCCGGGACCGACGAGCGGTATAGCGAACAGGAGACTGGTACGACGAGGACTGCGACGTAGATGGCCGACGTAGAAGTTCCAGTCACGTTGAACACGACGCCGATGAATAAGAAGCTCGGCGAGGCGAAGGAGGACTTCAAGAAGCTGATCGACGACCTGAAGGAAGGCTTCAGCGGCGTTGCCTCCGTGGCGGGGGCCATTGGGACAACGGCGTCGGTCGGCATGGCTGGCCTTCGCGCCGGGTTCGGTGGTGCGGCCAACGCCGCCGCGACGGAGTCTATCAGGTGGCTCATGCAAGACGCCACGGCGTCGCAGGTAGCGAAGGAACGCGTCGCCAGCGAGTTCGAGCAACGATACAAGAACGTCCCGAAAGAGCTGATCGAGAACAACGACGCACTCAAAAAGCTCGCGGAGATCATGGTGAAGCGATACGTACAGGAAGAGGAGCGGAAGCGCGCGGCGGGGCAACTGGCGTACCCCATCGGGGAGCGCGTCACGGACAAGGCGACGGAGGCAGCAGGAATTGCCGTACGCGAGAAGCTCCTAGAGAGCATGGGAATCACAAGCAGGTAGAACGTGCCAACAGTCACCAGAGAGCTATCGATCGCGTACGGTTCTGTTACCGTGGGCGGGTTGTCGGACGTCTATCTATTGGATGGACCGCACGCGCTGACCGAGGGGTACGAGACGGCGACGCTGTCGTGCAACGTCGTGTGCGTGGGGTCGACCGCCGTCGCGTTCGCGACGAACTGCACGGCCTTGGAAGACGCCTTCCGCACCCCACGACAGAATCTCACTGTGACACTCAGCGGACAGACGCTCAAGTCGTGGAGTCATAGCGGGAACACTGGCTTCTACGCGAATCCGAGCATCCAGAAGCTCGGGGATATCATGTCCACGGGGAGGAGCCGTCGATACGCGATCACGATCGCGGTCAACCGTCCCGCGGACTTGTCCGGGCAGATCGGAAGACTCAACTCGTCGTCGTCGCTCATCATTGCGAGTGACAACAAGCGAACGATCACGATGAGCGGTCGCTACACGGCGACGGGCGGAGGTACGGCACTGGCGAACTACGTCACCGGCATCTCTGCGTTCCAAGCGAGCATCATTTCGTTGTTTGCCGTTGGGGTGACCTTCGAGAAGACGAGCGAGACGCGCACCATTGATGACGCCAACAAGTTCTGCGACTACAGTCGCACGCTTTCAGAGATCAATGCCTCCGACCAGATCGCAGGCGTCACCAATCACCAGCTCACTCTATCCCGTTCGTACACGTCGCCGGGAGACTCCTATCAGATGGGAGGTTCGGCTCGACGGTTGATCACCATCGCAGCTTCGTTCCGCGGCGGCGTGGATTTCGGCACGAATGCCCGGCAGAAGTGGGACAGCACCATCGTCCCCTGGATCGTTGGAAAAGTGTCCAGCGTGTTTGGCCTTGGCGGATCGGTCATCGTAGACCACGTCGTGACGGTCCCCGTTCGCTACGGGGAACCGATGACGGGCAGCCTGACGTTCATCGCGCTCAATGGATCGAACACAGTCGAATTCTCGTGGATGCTCGATCAGCGCACCAATGGCGGGAAGGCCATTCTTCCCGCCTGGGATGTTGACCAGCATTCCGCGTACGTCTTCACGGGGCCTGAACTGGTGGAGCGTACACTGACGACTAGGACGGTGATGGTATCTGGTCCTCTACTCGTGCCCGATGGCCCGATGTTCATGGACAAGTTGCTACCTCACGAATTGCTCCCTGAAGATGACAGCTGGGTGTCGCTCACCACGAACGCGTCCGAGCACCCGATCGAGCGAGGTTTGCCCGGTGGTGCCAGCCTCAAGTTCATCGAGCGGAACACGTCCCAACAGCAGCAGTACGTCACGCTGGCGAAGGGTACGCAGATCAACCCGAGTATCTTGGGCGCCAATTTGCAGTTCCTGTGATGTCCGACAAGACCTCATCCAACTTGAGTGGCTTCACGCTCCTCGGGAACCCGCAGTGGACGTTCTCGTCTGGCGTGACCCCATCCACGGCGACATTTGAGGTGTCCAACCAAGATGCCGTCCTGATCATGAACGGATTCGCCGGGAAGATTCCGGTGGAGTTGCACATCATCCCATCGGGACCGAGCGCGATAGGCGAGTTGAAGGTGTCCAGCTTGGTGGTCGTGGACACGGTACCCACGGGCACGCCGCTTACCACCGGGGTCGTCGTAGCGGATCGTAGGTGGTTTTGGCCGAAGCGTCACGTCTTGCGACGATACAACGTTCGCAGGAAGACAGGCAACATGCGTCTGCTCACGGAAGATGCTATGGGTGGTGTCGGAGCATCCGTGGAGGACGTTGGCTTCGCGAAGTGGAGCCTGAAAAACGGCACCAGCGAATGGAAGGCGTCACAGATCCTCGTGGACGTGTACAAGCGGATAGATCCGAGCGGGAAACTGTCTGTGCTCGCAAACGCCCTTGCGTGGGACAACATCCAGATCAGCGATTTGGAGCTTGACGACGCTGGTGATGCCGCTCTCGCGCGCGTGCTCGGGTACATGAACGGGATGGACCTGTTTGTAGACAAGGATAGCGTCACGCGGGTGTACAGCAAGCTAGACGGTTCCGAAAGCGTCCTCTTCAAGATGACGGGGCCTCCATCGGTGGGCGGAGGTTTTCCGATCAACGTCGACCATCGCGTACAGCGTCCATCGAAGATCGTGGTCTACTTCAATCGCGAGATCGAGTGTCGTTTCGATTATCTGGACGGCACCGGAACAACGACCACCGCGAACCTGGGCGTTGATTTGCTTGACAATGTCCTGCCAAGCCAGGATCTATCGCTCGACGTAGGCGGTCGGACCGTGATGATGGGGACGTGGATCACGATCCAAGAAGCTCTCGACGCCTGGGCAGCCACGACGCCGGTGGGACGGGAACGACTATCAGTCGACGTACTGCGCGAGAATTGGTACGGCGACTTCATGAATTACTATGCCTTCGACGGCGGCATGATACACAATGCCGTGTGGGCGTCACGGCTCGCCGTGCTCAAGCAACACTTCCGACGGACGTATCGTATCCCCCGTGAATGGATGGATCGCATCTATCAAGTCAAGGCACGTCGAGTCGCCGTGTGGGATGAGGAAACGGGGGGCATGGCTCCATCTCCTACGTGGATGGACTACACGCTCATCTTCGACCGCGGACGACCCATGATGGTAAGTGGCGTCGGAGCTAACTTGAAGTCGCATACGGTCTACGATCTGTCCGTGGAGGGATACGCACAGAGATTCACGGCTGGGAGTTCAGCGCCCGTTGTCTTGTCGATTGTCGACCCAGACGAGGGAGTGATCAGCATCTCGTTTCGAGGTGATCCAGGGCAGGTCTACGTGGAACTGGTTCCCGGCGTGTTCAGTACGGTTGTGTTCAAGGACCCGACCGCGTTCAACCTACCCAGGTTCCGTAACGAGATAGTCAACGTCGCGGGGGATGTCACGGCGACGTTGAGGGAGCGCTTTGGGATGGCGACCGTAGTCACGGTGGCGCTCGGAGCGCCTAACGATGAGAGTCAACTCCAGGCCATCGAGATCACGGCGCAGCAAGCCGAGGCGAAGATCCGCGATTCACATTTCATGCCAGCGTTGGGGCCAGCGCAGGACTTGCGAATTGGTCCGTCAATCATGACGGCGCGGTTCGCGTGGCAAGACAGTGCAGGTATGGCGGCAAAGGTTCGCAGCGCGATGGGATTCAACGCGACCGACGGAGCAACCGTGGCTCGTGGGATGGAACTCGTAAACCAGTGGATCAACAAGAAAGATTGCGAGGATGTCGCTCTGGCGTTCGCTGCCGCGTACTACGCTGGGCTACAGGACAGGATCGCTGGGACGAAGACGACGGGCCTCAACCCGACGCTGGAGCCGTTCGGTGCGAGCGACGCCGTGGTTCATCGCGTCAACTCAGACGGGTCCGCAACGTCGGTTGTGTCGTCATCGCCGTACATATCGACAAGGGTTGACCCGTTCTCGTTGCTTCCTGGCAGCGTCAGGCGAACCATCCGCAGGGAGGTATTCCAGAACACATGAGCTATCTATCGGACATTTCGGCCGGCGGAATCGACCCGCTGCGCGACCACCGCACAGACGCCGACGTGCACAATCGGTCGGTGCGATTCGCTGCGCGTGTCACGAAAGCCGACCCACTCGGGTTGGTGTCCGTCCACGACGGCACGCAGGACACGCTCGGAGACATCAGCTGCGCCGCGTTCTGGCCAAAGTCGACGCGGAGCATCTCGGGCTGGGCGTTCGCGTGGCCCGCGGTCGTCGCGCGTGGACAGGTCACGACGGGGGGCGCAGGTGGTGGAACGACCCCGACCACGCCTACGGTCGTCGTGACGCCTGATGGCGGGGGGAACGCCCCGGGGGCTGGGGTAACCTACTCCCGAGGGGCGAGTGCCCCCGCGGCGGGAACCACACAGCAGACAGGGGGCACCGTAGCGGGCGGCGGCGGATCGACCTCGACGAAATTCATCAACTCGGGTCCTGGGCAGGGCGCGGTGTACACGCCCGGATATCAGGGCGATCAGCCAGCAAGCACGTCGCCGAGTGGTGGGATCACGGTTGATCTCGCAAAGGACAGACTCAATGGGGCTCTTCCTGGGAACATCGTTGTTCATCGGCAGGACTTCATCAAGATGAATCCGACGTCCGTCGACTCGGCTGGGACCTGAGTCCGACCCGTTCCGGCGCGTGCGTCGGATGACGGTGGTACGTTCTGGGTGGGAGCGGACATGAGGACCAAGAGGAAAGGCACGGTCTGGGGAGCGGTGTTCGGAAATCCGAACATCACGAACGATCCGCGTAAAATCAGCGGAGGAACGTTCGTGGGCCTTCGCCCCGGGAAAGACGGGACCGTGTGGGGGGCGAGCTTCGGGAATTGGGACGGCACGGCACAACGAATAGGGACATATGATCCTACGACGGGACGGACAAGCGCACCCGTGAACCGAGGAGGCACGATGTACGTAGGGTCCCGTCGGACCTGGGGAGTATCGTTCCGTGACTGACTTCTTGGTCGGAGCGGGAGCATCTAAAGGGGCGGCTGTCAGCCCCCCGGCGACGGGAGGCCGGTACGACGTTGGCCGCCCCGCCTCTGTTCCGACCGTGGACGCGGGCGCGACACCCTCGACGGCAAGCGGCGCCGCGACTGTCGGACTGCTCCCGATCATCGACGGGGGGTATGGACCCGACTCGCGGTACTCTGTCCTCGACGTGCCGATCCGTCCGGGTGGCGGGAAGTACCCGGTTGGTACGGTCGGGATCATGCTCGCCGCGTCGAAGGAGAAGGCGCAGGAGAACCTTTTCTTTCCGACGCAGACCGCGTTCTCGATGGTGGCCGTCAACGCGGCGGGCGACCCGTCGATGGCGAGCATCGTCAGCGATCTCACGAAAGAGAGCGAGATTGACCCGACGCGCACGGCACGGCTGCAAAGCGCGTGGTGGGTCGTCAAGGGATCGAAACCCGAAGAGAACACGCTCGCGTGGCAACTCGGGAAGTCGGGTCGCGGCGACGTCTATGGCGGCATGGTCATTGACTCGCCGTCGGGCTCAGGGCCGATGGGCTCGAAAGTCCTCGCGTGCGTGAGCGTGAACCAGGGCGGGTTCCTCGACGTCGGCAGCGCGAGCGACAAGCACTTCCTGTTCGCGGACGCGGACGGGCACCGCGTCAACCGCGCGCACATCGGGACGGGCGCCCTGTTCCGTCTCGACAACGTGATGGATGGCCCTCTCGCGTTCGAGGCGGTCGAGGCTCCAACGGTCGTCTGCGGACCGAACAACATCCCCGTGCATCTCGGATGGGACGCAAAACTCAACGCATGGCGCTGGTGGGCGGAGAGCGCGTTCCAGATCGTGCCGCCCCCGCCGTGGATACCGACTGAGACCCCGACGCCAAAGCCTCCGAAACCCCCCGATGAGCCGACGATACCGTCTGAACCGCCGTGGGTTGGCGGGGGGTCCCCGGCGCAGCCTCCCCCGATCTACCTCCCGCCCTATGCCGATGATGAGGACCCGAACTGGAAGTATCCGGACCTCCCGACTGACCCGCACTTTTTCGACCTTGGCGGCTCAAGCCCAGCCGACGGCGCGGTAGGCTTCCAGGGCGCGGTGGACGAGATCCTCGCTGTGGCGGGCGGGGGGACGCCGTCCGCATCGAGCGCCCCGGGGCATCAGACCACGGACCGGCCCAGTCCCGTGGCGAGCACGCACCTGGAGATCTCCTCGCCGTCTATCGCGGGACAGCCCGTCGCGACGGGCGACGGGATACCCGACATCAAGAGCAATCCGACTCCGGGGGCCGAGGCGCTCGCCGCCTACGCATACGGTTGCCCCGTGACTGTCCACATGGAGGCGTTCGGGGCGCAGAACGCTCTCGACTCGTTCCTCCGTACGGAGCAGCCCGGCATCGGCCGATGGCCGAGCGGGAGCGGCCCTGGCGGATGGCAGGTGCTTTGCCCGCAGGCGAGCCTGCTCCTACAGGACCCAGCGAGCATCAATCGTCCCGTGTCGCCTACCCTCTTCGTCGCGGGGCCAAACGTCTCATTCGGATCGGGCACCGTGGACCGCACGACGGGCGCGATGCATGACGGATGGTCGTGGGGCGAGGATGCGGGTGCGCTCACGTTCACCGACTACTCTATCGGCGTTGGCTCGGACGAATTCAAGCTCACGCCCGCGGGAGACGTCGCATTCCAGGCTGGCACGGGTGACTGGGGCACGTTGACGCACGCGATTACAGGTTCGCAGACATGGACGTTTCCGGACCAGACCGGCACCGTGGCGCTCACGAGCGACATCCCCGCGCCCTCGGCGTGGTACGGGGGGGCAGCCCTCGTGGAGCCTGGGGGCGGGAACACAATCGCAACGGCTCCGACTACGGAGGCGTTCTACACATACACGCTCACGGCGACGGGGGACCAGACGATCGACATGGACGGGGCTATCCCGCACGGAAGTTTGGGGCAGGTGATCAAATTCCTCGTCCAGAGCGATGCGGCAGCGGCGAGGACCATCACGTTCGGCGCGTGGCTTGCGCCCACAGGGACGCTCGTGACTCCTGCCGTAGCGGGCTCCGTGGTCGCGATCGACTTCGCGAGCGACGGCGTGTCGCAATGGGTGGAGAACTCACGACAGACGGCGGGAGTATAGCGTGAGCGCGAACAACCGTTTTGGCGGCGGCGTGGAGCTCGAGGTCGAAGGCGTCCCGGCCCTCCCTATTGTCGGACGCGCGGGCCGTCTCGTGTTCCTGACGACGGACGCGAGCCTGTACCGCGACAACGGTGTAGCATGGGAACGCATCGCGCAGAAGTTCGACCCGCCGCAGCCGCACGCGACGAGCCACGAGGACTTGGGCTCCGACCCGATGCGCGGGATCATCAAGGTCAGCGGCATCGAGGCGACGGCGATTCCGAATCGTCTCGGCAACAGCGTCAACATCGGAAACATCCACTTCGACCTTGGCAAGGGCACCATCATCCGTTCGCCGAACGGCCAGCGCTGGCAGATTGTCG
>Ga0214473_10005121_pt1 | contig 15731 bp, 16 predicted proteins | sample RVTome_7_FD_203509 | JGI IMG/M metagenome (GOLD analysis project Ga0214473, IMG submission 203509) | Soil microbial communities from uranium-contaminated site in the Upper Colorado River Basin, Wyoming, United States - RVT98D197 | ecosystem: Environmental > Terrestrial > Soil > Contaminated >... | reverse complement strand
TCAGGCGACCTGTCTGGCAACAGGCTGTATCGACCTCAATCTCTCGAACCGCCGTATACGGACCCGTATGTACGGTGGTGTGGGAGGGGACCGGCGGGGGTCACCCGCCGGCCCCTATCCCGATTCTCCGAGACCTGATGGCCGCGGGCGACGAAGTGGTGAAACGTATCGAGGCGGAGCTGCTGGACATTGTGGCGAGCGGACCCGCGCACGCAATCGAGCGGGCGCGATCCAATATCTACCTCGTGCTGCACGGAGCGATGCGTAGCTACCTCGCGGAAGCCGCGGTCATGCTCGCAGAGCGGGACAGAATGGACCGCTCTGCCGCTCATGCGGATGTGGAGGGCCATCTCGTCGACCTGCATGAGGTGCTGCAGAATCTGGTATAGGCAGCAGACCCAGGCACCACGGACGACCTGGGACAGCGCCGGCAACCGCGCGCGCTGTCGGAAAGGGAAGGGAAGGGATTGAACCCAGCCGCGCCCCGCGAACCAGACCGGTCCGCGGGGCGCGCTGATGAGCGACCGTCGCTTAGGTGAAGAGCCGGGTGGCGCCACGCCGCAGGCGAGGGCGCGCACCCGGTGAGGCCGCCTACTTCTCCTCGTCCACGATCTCGTAGTCCGCCTCCACCACGTCCTCGTCGGCGCCACCTGGCGCCCCGGCCGTGGCATCCGCCTCCGCACCCTCCGCACCGCCCTCGGCGCCCTCCGGCGGCGCCTGCTCCGCCGCCTGCGCCTGATAGAACTGCTGCCCCGCCGCGCTGAAGGCCTGCATGAGCTCGTCGCGGGCGGCGTTCAGCTCAGCCAGGTCGTCCTGCTTGAGCGCCTTCTTGGCGCGCTCCACGGCGGCCTCCAGGCGCTCCTTGGCCTCGCCCGAGACCTTGTCCCCCCACTCAGCGGTGTCCTTCTCCACCTGGTAGACCAGGGAGTCCAGCTGGTTGCGCGTGTCGATCTTCTCCTTGCGCTCCTTGTCCTCACCGGCGTGGGACTCGGCGTCCTTGACCATCTTGTCGATCTCGGTGTCGCTGAGCCCGCCCGACGCCTCGATGCGGATCTTCTGCTCCTTGCTCGTGGCCTTGTCTTTGGCGGCCACGTGCAGGATGCCGTTGGCGTCGATGTCGAAGGCCACCTCGATCTGCGGCGTGCCGCGCGGCGCCGGCGGGATGCCGGTGAGCTGGAAGCGGCCGATGGTCTTGTTGTCCACGGCCATGGGGCGCTCGCCCTGCAGCACGTGGATCTCCACCGTGGTCTGGCTGTCCTCGGCGGTGGAGAAGGTCTCCTGCTTCTTGGTGGGGATGGTGGTGTTCCTTGAGATGAGCGTGGTCATCACCCCGCCCAGCGTCTCGATGCCGAGTGAGAGGGGCGTCACGTCCAGCAGCAGGACGTCCTTCACCTCGCCCGCCAGCACGCCGCCCTGGACGGCGGCGCCGATGGCCACCACCTCGTCGGGGTTCACGCCCTTGTGGGGCTCCTTGCCAAAGAACTCCTTGACCTTCTCCTGGATCTTGGGGATGCGCGTGGAGCCACCCACCAGGATGACCTCGTCGATCTTGTCCGGGCTGAGCCCCGCATCCTCGAGCGCCTTTTTCATGGGCGGCAGCGTGCGCTGCACCAGGTCCTCCACGAGCTGCTCGAACTTGGCCCGCGTGAGGGTCACGTTGAGGTGCTTGGGGCCCTCCTGCGTGGCCGTGATGAAGGGCAGATTGATGTCCGTCTGGGCCGTGGAGCTGAGCTCCATCTTGGCCTTCTCCGCCGCCTCCTTCAGGCGCTGCAGCGCCATGGCGTCCTTGGAGAGGTCGATGCCCTGGTCCTTCTTGAACTCGTCCACCAGCCAGTCGATGACGCGCTGGTCGAAGTCGTCGCCACCCAGGTGCGTGTCCCCGTTGGTGGCCTTCACCTCGAAGACGCCCTCGCCCAGCTCCAGGATGGAGATGTCATAAGTGCCGCCGCCCAGGTCGTAGACGGCGATCATCTCGTCCTTTTTCTTGTCCAGACCGTAGGCCAGCGCCGCCGCGGTGGGCTCGTTGATGATGCGCAGCACCTCCAGGCCGGCGATCTTGCCGGCGTCCTTGGTGGCCTGCCGCTGGGTGTCATTGAAGTAGGCGGGCACGGTGATGACCGCCTGCTGCACCTCGGTGCCCAAATAGTCCTCGGCCGTCTGCTTCATCTTCTGCAGGATCATGGCCGAGATCTCGGGCGGCGTGAACGTCTTGTCCGCGTTCTGGACCTTGACCTCCACGCGGCCCGAGCCGTCCGTGGTCACCTCGTAGGGGACCAGCTTCTTCTCCGAGTCCACCTCGTCCCCGCGCCGGCCCATGAAGCGCTTGATGGAGAAGATGGTGTTCCGGGGGTTGGTAATGGCCTGGCGACGTGCCACCTGACCGACCAGCCGCTCGCCGTCCTTGGTGAACGCCACCACCGAGGGCGTCGTGCGGCCGCCTTCCGCGTTGGGGATGACCACCGGGTCGCCGCCCTCCATGACCGCGACCACCGAGTTGGTCGTTCCCAGGTCGATGCCAATGACTTTCGCCATGCCTGCTCCTGTTGCTTTCGGGTGAGACTGCCGGGCACACAAGGTGCAACAGCCATACCGCGCGGAAGGGCGATTTTCCCGCCATAACGGCGGGATTTCGGCAGAGTACTGCCATTTCGGCAGTGGGTTGGCAGGCCGCGGCAGGCCGGCGATTGACATGCGCTCCCCGGCGCGTCTATCCTGCCCGCGGTCGAGCGCCCCCCTGCAGGAGACGCCGTGTTCCCCCTACGGGACGAGAATCCCACCAACCTGACTCCGTGGGTAACCGCGGGATTCGTAGCGGCCAACGTGCTCGTCTGGCTCTACCTGCAGGGCGGGGGATTGAACGAGCAGACGCTGGCCAGCTCGGTCTGCTCGTTCGGCGCGATCCCGGCCGAGATCACGGGCCAGACCGGCGGCTACAGCGGCGTGGAGCTGGCGCCGGGCCTGCCGCCGTGCCGCTTCGGCGGCCTCACCTGGGCCACGGCGTTCACGAGCATGTTCCTGCACGGGAGCTGGTTCCACCTGCTCGGTAACATGTGGTTCCTGTGGCTCTTCGGGAACAACGTGGAGGACTCCATGGGCCACGTCCGCTTTGCGCTCTTCTACCTGATCTGCGGCCTGGCGGGGGCGGCGGCGCACATCTTCCTGGCGCCGGATTCGCCCATCCCCACGGTGGGCGCCTCGGGCGCCATCAGCGGCCTCATGGGCGGCTACCTGGTACTCTATCCGCGCGTGAAGATCCAGACCATCTTCCTCTTCGTCTTCATCGTGCGCATCATCGCGGTGCCCGCCTGGTTCGTGCTCATCCTGTGGTTCGCCATCCAGCTGTTCTCGGGCTGGGCGGAACCGGCGGCGGGCGGTGGCGGCGTGGCTTTCTGGGCGCACGTGGGCGGCTTCGCGGCGGGCGTGCTGCTGGTCAAGCTGTTCGAGAACCGTGCGCTGGTGACGGCGCACCTGCACGGCACACCGGCATGAGCGCGGGGGAGGTGACACGAGCGCCGGATGGAGCCGACGGGAGCGCCGGCGTGGCCGGCATGGTCGCGGAGGCCACGGCCTATCTGCGTGAGCGGGGCGTGGCGCCGCCGCGGGCGGCGCTGGTCCTCGGCTCGGGCCTCGGCGCGCTCGTGGACGGCATGGAGGACGCCGTGCGCGTGCCCTTCGGGGAGATCCCCGGCTTTGCCGAGTCCACGGTGGAGGGACACGCCGGGACGCTGGTGGGCGGCCGCCTGGAGGGCGTGCCGTGCGTGGCGCTGCAGGGACGCTATCATCTCTACGAGGGCCACGCCGCGGCCACGGTGGCCTTCCCCGTGCGCGTGCTGCTGGCCCTCGGCGCGGAGGTCCTGCTGGTCACCAACGCGGCGGGCGGGGCCAACGCCGCGTTCCGGGCGGGCGACCTCATGCTCATCGAGGATCACATCAACCTGCTCGGTCAGAACCCGCTCACCGGTCCCGTGGTGCCCGGGGACGAGCGCTTCCCGGACATGACCCACGCCTACGATCCGGGGCTCCGCGCCCTGGCGGCGGAGGTGGCGCGCACGGCGGGTATCACGCTGCGCACCGGCGTCTACTGCGCCGTGCCGGGCCCCAGCTACGAGACGCCCGCCGAGGTGCGCATGCTGCAGCGGCTGGGCGCGGACGCCATCGGCATGAGCACCGTGCCGGAGGTGCTGGTGGCGCGGGCACGGGGCGCGCGCGTGCTCGGCCTCTCGCTCATCACCAACGTGGCCGCGGGGCTCTCCGGACAGCCGCTATCCCACGCGGAGGTGGTGGCGGCCGGCCGCGCGGCGGCGGCGCCTTTCGAGGCGCTGGTCCGCGGCGTGGTGCGCCGGCTAGATTGACGCTTCACCCGGCCACATCCGGGGCGCCGGTCCAGGGCGGGCCGGGGCACCCGCACCCGCAGACGGGGACATTTTCCATGAAAGCGACCCTGCACGGCATCCCGCCACGGCTACCGCACCTCCTGCTCGTCCTGGCCTGTTTCGGCTGCGCCGATCGGGGCGCGGACGCCGGCGCCGATGCGGAGCCGGTGCGCGGCGGCACGGTGGTCATTGCCGGCCCCAACGATCTGGACGTGGCCAACAGCCTGGTCTCCACCGAGCGCTACACGCAGGAGCTGCTGCGCTACGTGCTGGCGCTGCCGCTGCTCTACCATGGTCCCGACCTGGAGCTGCAGCCGGCCCTGGCGGATTCCTGGGAGCTGCTCGCAGACACGGGCGTGGTCTTCCACCTGCGCCCGGACGTGCGCTGGCACGACGGCGTGCCCACCCGGGCGGCCGACGTGGCGTTCACGTATGCCCGCGCCATGGATCCCGCCACCGGCTATCCGAGCGTGGACTACCTGGCGCGCTGGTCGGAGCCGCAGGTGGTGGACTCGCTCACCGTGCGCTTCACGTGGGAGCCGCACGCCGAGCCGCTCGCGGGCGTGCCCTTCCTGCCGGTCATGCCCGCTCACCTGCTCGACAGCATCCCGGCCGACCGCATGCGGCAGGCCGCCTTCAACCGGGCGCCGGTGGGCAACGGGCCCTTCCGCTTCGTGGAGTACCGGGGCGGGGACCGCTGGGTGTTCGAGGCCAATGACGACTTCCCCGAGGCGCTCGGCGGCCGCCCCTGGATCGACCGCCTGGTGTGGCGCGTGATCCCGGAGGCCGCGGCCCAGGAGGTGGAACTGCGCACCGGCAACGCGCACATGATCCTCTCGCCCCGCGCGCCGGAGCTGGCCGAGCTGGACGCGCTGCCGGGGATCCGCGCCATCGTGCGGCCGGGGCGGCAGTACGGGTTCGTGGCATGGAACGCTCAGCGCCCGCCGCTGGGCGACCCCGCCGTGCGCCGCGCGCTCACCATGGCCCTGGACCGCGACCGCATGATCGAGGGGCTGCGGAGCGGCTACGGGGAACCCGCCGTGGGGCCCATCGGGCCATTCCACTGGTCCGTGGATGAGGGGCTGGAGCCCGTGCCGCAGGATCCTGCCGGGGCGCGGGCGCTGCTGGAGGAGGCGGGCATCCGGGACCGGGACGGCGACGGCTACCGGGAGGACGCCTCCGGCGCGGCGCTCAGCATCGAGCTGATGATGCCCGCGAGCAACGCCATGAACCGGGACCTGGCCGAGCTCATCCGTGCCGACCTGGACTCGGTGGGTGTGCGGCTGGTGCCGCGGCAGGTGGAGTCCTCCACGCTGATCGGCACGGTAACGGCTCCCACCCGGGACTTCGACGCCTTCCTGCTGGGCTGGGAGGCGGACTACCGGGTGAATCTGCGTGACCTCTTCCACAGCGCCGGCGCGGAGGGGCCCTACGGCTTTGCTTCCTACGCCAACCCCGAGGTGGATTCCCTCATCGACGCGGTCGCTGAGGCACGCACCCGGGAGGAAGCCACGCCCCTCTACCGGCGGCTGCAAGAGGTGCTGCGCGACGAGCAGCCGTGGAGCTTCCTGTACTACTATCCCGATCTGGTGGCGGCGCGGGACGAGCTGCGCGGGGTGGAGATGGACATCCGCGGCATCTTCATCTCGGTGGGGGACTGGTGGCTGGGTAGCGGCGGGGCAAGCGACGCGGTGCCCGGGGCAAGCGAGGCGGCGCCGCCGCCGGCCGACAGCGCCCGCTAGCGCGGACCGGGCACGAAGTGGTTGAGCGGACCGTGCCCCTGGCCGAGCCCGGGCGCCGTGGCAATGGCCCGGTGCAGCCAGGTCAGGGCGTCCTCGACGGCCCGCTCCAGCGAGCGGCCGTGGGCCAGTCCGGCGGTCACCGCCGCCGACAGGGTGCAGCCCGTCCCGTGGGTGCTGGTGGTGTCCAGGCGCGCATGGCTGAAGGTGCGCACCGCGCCGTCCCGGGTGCACAGCACGTCCACCGCCTCACGACCCTCCAGGTGGCCCCCCTTCACCAGCGCCGCCGCGGCTCCCATGCCCACCAGTGCCCGCGCCGCTCGCTCCATGCCGGCCACGTCGGTCACCGACTGCCCGGTCAGGATGGCCGCCTCGTCCAGGTTGGGCGTCACGAGGGCGGCCAGGGGCACAAGCCGGCGCGCCACGGCCCCTTCGGCATCCGCGTCCAGCAGCCGGTCACCGCTGGTGGCCACCATCACGGGGTCCAGCACATAGGCGGGCAGGGCGTGCGCCTCGATGGCCGTGGCCACGGCCTCCACCAGCTGCCGGGTGGCCAGCATACCGGTCTTGCACGCCGCGGGCGGCAGATCCTCGGCTACCGCCGCGATCTGCGCGCGGACCATCTCCACCGGCACGGCCTGCACCGCCCGCACGCCGGTGGTGTTCTGCGCCGTGATGGCGCAGATGGCCGAGGTGCCGAAGACGCCGAACGCGTGGAAGGTCTTGAGGTCGGCCTGGATGCCCGCACCGCCACCGCTGTCACTGCCGGCGATGGTCAGGGCCGTGGGCAGCTTCATGCGCGCTCCTGGCTACCGGGGGTCCGCACGAAGGTACGGACCCCCGCAGCCAGTGGCGAGGCGCGACTTGCGCTAGCGCGCCGCCGGGTGATTGCGCATGCGCCGCTGGAAGGCAGCGTAGTCGGACGAATTCATGCTGAGCCCGCGCAGCGTGCCCGCCGGCAGCGCCGCGATGGCGGCCTCCACGTCCTGGATGCGCTCCCGCGTGGTGGGGTGCGTGGAGAACCAGCGTTCCACGGTGGACGGCTGGCGCTCCTGCATCTCCAGCAATTCGTTGAAGAAGCTGGTGAGCCCGCGCGGATCGATGCCGCTCCGCACCAGGAGCGGTATGGCCTCGGTGTCCGCCTCGCGCTCCGCGTCGCGGCTGAAGCCAGCGAAGATGGCACTGCCCAGCACGCCCACGCCGGCGCGTTCCACGCCGCTGGGCTGGCGGCCCAGCAGGACGTAGGCGGCGGTGAGCCCCAGGTTCGCGCCCTGTGCCTTCTCCATCTGCTCCACGCTGTGGCGCTCCTCCACGTGCGCGATCTCGTGGGCCAGCACACCGGCCAGCTCGGCCTGATTGTCCGTGGCTTCGATAAGGCCGCGATTCACGTAGACGTAGCCGCCCGGCACGGCGAAGGCGTTGACGTCATCCGCGTTCACGATGTAGAACCTGTAGGCCAGCTGCCGGTCTCCTTGCGACGCCAGCTGCCTGCCCAGGCGATTGATGTAGTTGTGCAGCGTGGCGTCTTCCACGATGGGCAGCTGCTGGTTGATCTCCGCGGCGTACTGCGTGCCCATCTCCACCTCCTGCTGGGTGGATATGCCGCACGCGGCCAGGACGGTGCTGCCGGCCACCAGGGCCGCGCCGCCGCTCCGGCGAAGGGATGAAGAGAGCTTGATCATCGTACCACTCCATGACTCGGGACCGCGCCGGCGGGGCCGGCATCCGGGACGCGGCACGGAGCCGCGCGATCCGGTCGGGCGGGGACATGCCCCCCCGTATCCCGTCGAGCAAGGCACGTTCCACAATTCCGGGCGGCCATGAAAGCGTTGAGCGCAGCGGAGTCCGGGTTGCTGCAGAGCCTTGCCCGGCGCAGGGTCCGCGAGCGTGAGGGCCTCTTCCTGGCCGAGGGCGTGCGGGTGGTGGAGGAGCTCCTGGAAGCCGGCATCGCCCTGCGCCTGGCGGTCCTATCGTCCTCCCTGGAGGACACCGAGCGCGGCGCGGCCGTGGCCGCCCGACTGGCCAGCCGCACAGAGGTGCGGCGCGTGGCGGACCATGAGCTGGCCCGCCTGGCCCCCACGGAGACCCCACAGGGCGTGCTCGTGGCGGCGAGCCTGCCCGCCGCCACCCTGGACGAGCTGGACGTTCCGGAGCGGGCGCTCGGCCTGGTGCTGGATGGCGTACAGGATCCGGGCAACCTGGGCACGCTGGCCCGCACGGCGGAGGCCTTCGGCGCCGCCTTTCTGGCGGCGCTGCCGGGGACGGTGGATCCGTGGAACCCGAAGGCCGTTCGGGGCGCGGCCGGCGCCCTCTTCCGGCTGCCCGTGGTGCAGCCGAACGTCGACGCCCTGCTGAGCTGGCTGGCGGAATGGGAGATGGCGCTGTGGGCGGCGGACAGCGGCGGTGTACCAGTCCGTGACCTGGCACGGCCGGCCCGCGTGGCGCTCGCGGTGGGCAACGAAGGCGCGGGGCTGGGCGCGGCGCTGCGCGCGGCGAGCGCCGCGCGCGTGGGGGTGCCGATACGAGCCGGGACGGAGTCGCTGAACGTGGCCGTGGCGGCGGGCATCCTGCTGCACGAACTGGCGGTGCGCGGATGAGCGGACCCTGCTGCACGAACCGGCGGTGAGCGGATGAGCGGACCCCTACTGCACGAACGGGCGGTGAGCGGATGACCGGACCCCTGCTGTGGACCTGGGCCTTTGCCGTGGGCTTGGCCCTGGGCTCGTTCCTGAATGTGTGCGTCTATCGCTGGCCGGCCGGCCAGTCGGTGCTGCGCCCGCGCTCCCGTTGCCCCGGCTGCGGGACCATGGTGGCCTGGCATGACAACGTGCCCGTGCTGGGGTGGGTGGCGCTGCGCGGCCGCTGCCGGCACTGCGCCATGCCGCTGTCCGTGCAGTACCCTCTGGTGGAGCTGGCCGTGGCGGTGATCTGGATGGGCGCCGCCATCCGCCTGGGACCCACGGTGGCGGCGTTCACGTCGGCCAGCTTTCTCACGCTCCTCCTGGGCATTGCCCTCACGGACGCGCGCGAGATGATCATCCCGGACCAGTTCTCCCTGGGGGGGACCGTACTGGGCCTGGCTCTGGCCGCGTGGCCCGGCGGCATGGCCTTCCGCTCCGCGCTCCTGGGCGCCGCGGCCAGCTACGCCATCCTGTGGGCCATCAAGCTGGTGGCCGAGCGGCTGCTGCGGAAGCCGGCGCTGGGCGTGGGAGACATCCACATGATGGCCATGGTGGGCGCCTTCCTGGGGCTGCCCGGCGCGCTGCTCACCCTGCTCCTGGGCGCCGCCCTTGGCCTCGTGATCGGGGTGCCGGTGAGCGCGCTGCGCGGCCGGCTGGAGGCCATGGGCACCTACCTTCCGCTGGGCGTCTTCCTGGCCATGGGTGCGCTCGTGGCGCACACCTTCGGGGAGCGCATCATCAACTGGTACATTGCCCTGGTGCTCGGCGTCTGAGGGCAGGGGGCGCCCGCCGCGCTCCGCGGCCGGCGGCTACGGATCGCTGCGCTCGCGCATGTAGCCACAGGTGCGGTACACGGCGCTATGGATCACTGCAGTCCCTCATGTAGCCGCAGGTGCGGCACACGAGCTTGCAGGAGGCGGTGTATTCCATGGTCCCGCCGCAACGCTCGCACGGCACCGGTGCGTCGGGGTCGTAATCAGGGGTGAAGTCCACGCGATCGGCCACGGTGGCGTCCGCCACGAAGCGCTCGGGTCGGAAGGCCGCGAGCGCCACCGGGGGAGGCTCGCCGGCCAGGAGCGCCGCCACCACGTCCGCGCTCACGGGGGCCAGCAGGATCCCGTTCCGGTAGTGGCCGGTGGCGTAGATCAGCCCCCGGGCCTCCGGGTCCTCCCCCAGGAACGGCAGATGGTCCGGCGTGCCGGGCCGATACCCGCACCACGTCTCGGCCACGGGCAGGGCGGCGCAGGCCGGGAGCGCCTCCAGCGCCGCCTCCAGGAGCGCCGCCACCCCCGCCGCCGTGGGTCCGGGCGCGTAGCCCACCTCCGCCTCCGTGGCGCCGACCAGGAGGCGCCCGTCGCTGCGCGGGATGAGGTAACAGCGCGGCGTACTCACCACCCGCTCGAGCAGTGGCCCGGGGCCGCGGAGCGCCACCATTTCCCCGCGTACGGGGAACACCGGGAGCGGCCGCGGCAGGCCGCGTAGCGCGCCGCTCCAACTGCCCGCCGCCACCACTACCGCGTCGGCGGCCAGCAGCTTCCCGTCCGCCAGGCGCACGCCGCGCACCCGGCCCTGGCGCACGGCCACGCCCTGCACGCTCGCCGCGGCGCGCATCTCCACGCCGGCCACGGCCGCCGCCGCGGCCGCCGCACTGCCGAGCGCGCGCGGATCCACGTGGTGATCGCGCTCCACCAGCACCGCGCCGGTGAGGGCGGGGGAGAGCGCCGGCTCCATGCGCCGAGCCGCCGCGGCGGCCACCGGGCGTACCCCGAAAGCGGCCGCGTGCGGGGACGTGACCAGCGCCTCCAGGTGGCCGCTGTCCCCGCTGCCGAAGGCCACGTGCAGTTTGCCGCTGCGCCGGTAATCCACGGCGCGGCCGCTCTCGGCTTCCAGGCCAGCCACGAACGCGGGGAAGAGATCCAGACTGGCCGTGGCCAGCGTCAGGAACGCGGGGTCGCCGGCCTCCGGGAGCGGCGAGAGCATGCCGCCCGCCGCCCAGGTGGCGCCGCGCCCGGGCTGGTCCCGCTCCAGGAGCACCACCGCGGCCCCCCGGCGCGCCAGGGCGCGGGCCGCGGCCAACCCCACGATGCCGCCACCGATGACGGCCACGTCCCAGCCGCCGCGGGTAGGCTCAGCCGCCATCCAGCCCCTGCTCCAGGTAGCGCCGGGAGAGCGCCACGTAGTGCTCGGCGCTGCCGCGCACCCAGGCGGCGGAGCTGCCGGAGAGCTCCTTGCGCACGCGCGCGGGAGCACCGGCCACGAGCGTGCGCGCCGGGACCTCCATGCCGTCCGGCACCACGCTGAGCGCCGCCACCAGCGCCTCTTCGCCCACCACCACGCCCTGCAGCAGCACGGCGTTCATGCCGATGAGCGCTCCGCGGCCGATGCTGCAGCTCTCGAAAACCGCTCCGTGACCCACCGTCACATCCTCCCCCACGATCGTGGGGCCGCGGGCGCTCACGTGCAGCACGCAGTTGTCCTGGATGCTCGTACGAGCGCCCACGCGGATGCCGTGCTCGGGGTCGTCTCCCCGGAGCACCGCACCGAACCAGATGCTGGCCTCCGCGCCGACCTCCACGTTGCCGATGAGCACGGCCGTGGGCGCCACGAAGGCGGTGGGGTGGATGCGGGGGGTCTGCCCCCCGAAGGTGACGATGTGCGCCATGGGACTCCGGTGTGGGCGCCGGCCGCTGGACCGCGCCGGTGGTTGGTGGGCGCCGGCGGGGCGTCAGGAGCCGGCGCGTGGATCCCGCGCTGTGGTCCCGGCGTCCTCGTCGCTTAGGGCCGTTGGAGCGGTGTCTTCCTCCGCGTCTGCCGGCAACGGGTTGACCACGGGCTCCTGGCCCGGGCTCGGTGCGCCGGCTTCCTGCTCCGCTGCGTCGGGCGCGCGCGGTGGCGCCGCCCGCTTGAGCCGTGCGCGGATGACCTGCGTATCGGTGGCCTCCACGACCTCGATGATCACGCCGTGTCGCTCGAAGACGTCCCCGGCTTCCGGCACGTGACCCAGCTCCTCCAGCAGGTAGCCGTTCAGCGAGCGGTGCTCGAGCTGGGGCAGGGCGGAGTTGAAGAAGTGGTTGATCTCCCTCAGGTCCACGTCGCCGCTGGCTTCCACCTCGTTGCGCGAGATGCGCAGGATGGGCTCCTCCGCCAGATCGGTCTCGTCCTCGATCTCACCCACCAGCTCCTCCAGCACGTCTTCCAGCGAGACCACGCCATCGGTGCCGCCGTACTCGTCCACCACCACGGCCAGGTGAATACGGCGCGTCTGGAAGTCGCGCAGCAGGCGGGTGAGCGTGATGGAGCCGGGCACCACGAGCGGCTCGCGGGCCAGGGTCCGCAACGGCACGTCGCGTTGCCCGGAGATGAGGGCCTGGTAGGCGTCACGGACGTAGAGGACGCCGGTGATGTCGTCGATGGACTCCCGGTAGACGGGCACGCGTGAGAAGCGCACCGTGCCGAGTTGACCGGTGATCTCACCCAGCCGCTGATCGTCCCGCCAGGCGAAGACGTCCACGCGCGGGGTCATGATGTCCCAGGCCTTGGTGTCATCCAACCGGAAGGCGCGTTCGATGAGCTGGCGCTCGTGCTCCTCGATGCCGCCTGCCACCGCCGTGAGCTGCCTGAGTTCGGTCTCGGTGATGGAGGACAGCGCCCCGTTGCGGCGGTCCGGCGCCATGCGCGCCAGGCGGGCCAGGACGAACAGCAGGGGGCCGAGCGCGCCGGTCACGAAGCGGAGCGGCGGGGCAATGCGCAGCGCCATGCCCACCCCCCGATTGATGGCGAAGCCGATGGGCAGGAGCTCGCCGAAATAGAGCACCAGGAAGGTCATCACGCCCACCGCACCGGCCACGCCCACCATCTCCCACTGGGCGTGCACCAGGGTGGCGGCCAGGGCGCCCGCGCTCACGTCGGCAAAGGCATCACCCAGGCGCAGGAGCACCAGCACGCGCTCGGGCCGACCACGGAGCGCCGCCAGCGCCTCCGCGCCGGGCGTGCCTTCCTCGGCCAGGGCATGCACCCGGGACTCGGGGAGTGAAAACACGGCCAGTTCCGCCGCCGACAGCACGGCGGACAGCACGATGGCCAGGATCAGCGCCGCCACCAGGAGAATCATGGTCCGAACCTCGGTGTGCGGGGCGGGAGCGTAGCACCGGCTGGGAAGGGGGGGGCGGTGTCCCCCCGGCTACTGGGGCCTACGTCCATTTTCGGCTGGATTCGATGATTTCCTGCACCAGGTCCTCGGCGCTGCGCGCGTCCGCCTCCGCCTGGAAGTTGGCCAGCACGCGGTGGCGCAGGACGGCGGGCGCCACCGCCCGGACGTCATCCAGATTGGGCATGCCGCGGGCGTCCATGGCGGCCCGGGCCTTGGCGCCCAGCACCAGGTACTGGGAGGCGCGTGGGCCGGCGCCCCAGCTGACGTAGCGCCGGGTCAGGGCGGGCGCTTCCTCGTCGGCCGGGCGTGTGGCGCGGGCCAGGCGCACGGCATAGGAGACCAGGGAGGGCGGCGCGGGCACGCGGCGCACCAGCCGCTGCAGCGCTTGCAGCTCCGAGGCGTCGAGCACCCGGTTCACCTCGGGCGTGTGGCTGCCCGTGGTCTGCATGGCCACCTGCTCCTCTTCCTGACGGGAGGGGTAGCCGATGCGCAGCTCCAGCATGAAGCGGTCGAGCTGCGCCTCGGGCAGGGGATAGGTCCCCTCCTGCTCGATGGGGTTCTGGGTGGCGAGCACGAAGAACGGCCGGTCGAGCGTCATGGTCTCGCCGGCGGCCGTTACCTGGCGCTCCTGCATGGCCTGGAGCAGCGCGGCCTGGGTCTTGGGCGGCGTGCGGTTGATCTCGTCCGCCAGCACCACGTTGGCAAAGACGGGCCCCCGCACGAACCGGAAGGTGCGCCGCCCCGTGGAGCGATCCTCCTCCAGCACCTCCGTGCCGGTGATGTCGGAAGGCATCAGGTCGGGGGTGAACTGGATGCGGCTGAAGCGCAGTTCGAGCGCCTCGGCCAGCGTGGAGATGAGCAGCGTCTTGGCCAGGCCCGGTACCCCCACCAGCAGCGCGTGGCCGTCGGCCAGCAGGGCGGTGAGCAGACCCTGGACGATCTCCTTCTGGCCGACGACGCGCCGGGCGATCTCACGCTCCAGATCGCCGCGCACCTCCGCGAGGCGGTCCAGCAGCGCTACGTCCTCACTGCCTTCGGCCAGGGGGGCCGTATTGACTTCCATCGGATTCCTTCGCGGCTCAGCGTGCGGGTTCGTCGAGTGGGAGCGGAATGGCCAGCTGGATTGCGCGTTCGTCGGCCAGGAAATGTCCCTCCGCCACGAAAGTGCCGGTGCGGCCCCCGTGCGGCCAGTCGGCGCTGTAGCGGCGGGTCTCACCTGGCGGCAGGGTGTCCACGGTCAGGACCTGGGCAAAGCTGCGCGTGGCCGACCAGCTCCAGACACTCTCGCCGTCCTCCCGGCGAACCAGGAAATCGTAGCGCTGGGCGGAGGGAAACTCCAGCGCCACGGGCTGTTCCGACACGTTCGTCACGTGCAGCGTCAGATGAACCGACGCTTCCATCACGCGGGCATCCATCGACCCTGCCAGCGGATAGCCCTGCCTGGCCTCATCGGCACGGCTGCCGCAGCCCATCAACGTGGCCAACAGCAACGCCACGACGGCTCCTCCGATCCTCACCGCGTCCTCCGGTCAACGGAATAGAATGCGCGCCCGGGTGCGCGGGGCGTGCAAATTAGGGCCCCTCCCCCGCGGGCGCCAACGCGCACGTCGTCGCTTCGCGGTGGGGCACCTAAAAGAAGCTTGCGAAAAAATTCACAAGCCGGTAGCTTGCCGGTCTGTCGTTTTTTGGGGATCGGAGCCGATGACCGAACCGGACAAGCCGCCTTCGCTCGCCGCGGAGGCGTCGAGATACCTCGGCATCGGCATGACCTGGGCGCTATCGACCGCGCTCTTTCTTTATGTCGGCACCGTGCTGGATCGCCGGCTGGGCACCGATCCCTGGCTGAGCCTCATCGGCGCCTTCGTGGGTGCGGCGGCCGGGTTCTGGTACATGTACTGGCACCTGGTGATCGCGCCGCGGGAGCGGGACGGGACGCGCCGGGAGGGGGAGGGACGTGATGGCTGAAGCCGCCGGGGGCGATCGCCTGAAGCTCTGGCTGCTGTACGCCGCGGCCGCGGCGGCCGTGGGCGTGGTGGGTGGCCTGCTCGGGGCGGCCTTCCTGGAGGGCCCCGCGCTGCGGGGGCTCCGCGTGGCGGCGGCGCTGGCCTGCGGGATTCAGCTGCTGGCTTTTGCCGCGCTCGTGGCGCTGCGTGACGCGCCCGGCTCGCTGTTCCTGATCGGGTGGGGGGGCGGCATCCTGCTGCGCTTCATGGCGGTGGGGGTGCTGGCGTTCTGGCTGCAGCGCACCGTGGCCTTGCCACTGGCGGCAACGCTCTTATCGTTCGTGTTTTTCCTGTTCGTGCTCCTGCTGCTGGAGCCCGTGTTCCTGCGCCGAGGTTCGCGACGCAAACAATGATGGGAAGCCTACTTTCTATACTCCGGGCCGCTGCTCCAGAAGAGGGCGGCGCGTTCGACATCCCCGGCATGATTCTGCACCACCTGGCCGATGCCCACGAGTGGGAAGCGCCCTTTATTGGTGTGGTGCACCTGCCCACGTGGGAGCCGGTGCAGATCGGCCCGTTGAGCGTGGATTTCTCCATCACCAAGCACGTGCTGTTCATGTTCTTCGCGGCCGTGCTGGTGCTCATCTTCATGCTGGCCGCCGCCCGGCAGGCCAGGAAGCGCCAGGCCGAGGGCGCCGTGCGCGGTCCGCAGGGCGCGGCCAACGCCCTCGAGGCCATGGTGCTCTACATCCGTGACGAGATCGCGCTCAAGAACATCGGCCACGGGGGCGAGCGCTTCGTGTCCTACATCGTGGCGGTCTTCTTCTTCATTCTCTTCTGCAATC
>Ga0214473_10005120_pt1 | contig 15731 bp, 18 predicted proteins | sample RVTome_7_FD_203509 | JGI IMG/M metagenome (GOLD analysis project Ga0214473, IMG submission 203509) | Soil microbial communities from uranium-contaminated site in the Upper Colorado River Basin, Wyoming, United States - RVT98D197 | ecosystem: Environmental > Terrestrial > Soil > Contaminated >... | reverse complement strand
AGACCGCGGCGCTCGGCGTCCGTCTGCATGATGCGCAGGATCAGATCGTCCTTCTTCATGCGGCCGGCGCCTTGGATTTCCAGATCCCGCGACATACCTCGCAGGTCCGGTAGATTCATAGACTCAAGTTGGGCGATATTCATGAGATGGGACTCCAGGGCCGGTAGGGCTCGCGCTTCGGCGCGGGGGCGCCGAATGGCGGAACCTCCGTCGTGTCAGCGCGCGCGGTCAGGTGTACTCAAGCGATGCAAGGCGTCTTCTAGGCTGGGCTCGCTAGGGGAACTACCTGGGGCTTACCGTTCTGTTACTGGTCGGCATTATAACATGCAGCCCCTGGCAGTGCAAGGCGGGCCAGGCCGTCAAGCCGGTTTTCTCCCCAGGACCCTAGTCCTCCCCTTAGTAGATCAGAGGCGCTCCTTCAGAGCCATTGAACCCGCCACCGGCGAGGTAGGAAGCCGTCCCCAGTTAGTGCAGCCACGTCTCCACGAGATAGTAGCCGAGGACGCCGGCCCACAGCCACGAATCAAGGCGATCGAGCGCGCCGCCGTGTCCCGGGAGGATCGTTCCCGAATCCTTGATCTGAACCTCGCGCTTGATCATGCTGATGCCCAGGTCGCCGAGCGGGGTCAGGATCCCCATGACGGCACCGAGGATAAGCCCTCTCCCGGCCGATACCCCGCCGGTCGGGGCAGCTACGGTCCACAGAGCGGCAAACCCGGCCCCCGCGGCGGCCGCCCCCACAATGCCAGCCAGGTAGCCTTCCCAGGTTTTCTTCGGGCTCAGGCGGGGCGCCAGGCGCCGGCGCCCTATAGCCCGCCCAATGAAGTAGGCGGCCGAATCGCCGATCCATACCGCCGGCAGGGCGGTCAGGAGCCACCACACGCCGTCGGGCAGAGAGCGCAGCGAGACGAGGTACGCTCCCACCCACCCCAGGTAGGCCACCCCGCCCAGGCCGACGGCGAAGTCGGTGCCCGAACGACCGGCCCCGCGTTCGTAATCGATCAAATGCCAGGTCATCAATGCCAAGCCGGACATGGCCAGTATGGCCGGGCCGCTGCCGAATCCATCGGCCTGCCTGCCCAGGGCCAGCGCGGCCACGCCGGCGACCAGCAGCGGCGTGGACAGCGCCAGGCCGTGAGCCCGAAACAAGGCGGCGTATTCCGCCGCCGCCAATCCCAGGACGAGCGCCACTCCCGCGGCGAAGATCCACCCGCCGGCGGCGATGATGGCGAACGCCGTCGGCAGGAGGATCACGACGACGACGGTACGCTCGCGCAGCATATCAAGCAGGAGGGACGGGTTCCGCCACCTGGCCGAAGCGGCGCTCGCGCTGGGCGAATTCCCGCAGCGCCTCGAGCAGCTCTTCGCGGCCGAAATCCGGCCAGCACGTCGGGGTGACGTACCACTCGGCGTAGGCCCCCTGCCAGATGAGGAAGTTGCTGACGCGCAGCTCGCCGGAGGTGCGGATGATCAGGTCGGGGTCAGGGGAGGCGGCGGTGAACAGGTAGCGGTGGACAAGATCCTCGTCGACCTCGTCCGGATCAATGCCGTCGGCCAGCATGCGGCGAATGGCGTGCACGATCTCATCACGGCCGCCGTAGTTCCAGGCGATGTTGAGGACAAGGCGCGAGTTGTCATGAGTGAGATCGACGGCCTGCCGGACTTTCTCCTGAAGGGCCGGCGCCAGCCCTTCCAATCGTCCGATGTGGCGCAGCTGGACGCCATTGGCGTGCAGTTCATTCAACTCACGATCGATGACATCCTCCAGGATGTTCATCAGGCCGCGCACTTCATCGGGCGGCCGCCTCCAATTCTCCGTCGAAAAAGCGTAAATGGTGAGGTAGTGAACGCCGAACTCCACGCACGCTTCGAGCACCCGCCGCAGGTTGTCGACCCCGGCGCGATGGCCGGCCAGGCGCGGCAGGCCCCGGGCGCGCGCCCAGCGGCCGTTGCCGTCCATGATGATGGCCACGTGTTGCGGGACTTTGGCGGGGATGTCGTTCGAATGGGCCACGGCGATCCCGAACGAGGCCGGGTCAGACCTCCAGGACCTCGTTTTCCTTGCGCTCGGCAGCCTTGGTGATGTGCTCGATGTGATCGTCGGTGATCTTCTGCAATTCCTGTTCGCCGCGCTTGAGGTCGTCCTCCGAGATGACCTTCTCTCGCTCGAACTCACGCAGATCGTTGTGGACATCGCGACGCACGTTGCGCACGGCCACCCGGGCCTCCTCCGACCGGCTGCGGACGATTTTGACCAGGTCGTGGCGCCGCTCTTCGGTCAGGGGCGGAATGACGAGACGGATCAGTTTCCCGTCGTTGTTCGGCGTCAATCCGAGTTCGGAGGCCTGGATCGCCCGTTCGATATCCTTGAGGCTGGCCTGATCGAACGGACGGATGGTGAGAAGGCGCGGCTCGGGGGCTGAGATGGTCGCCAGTTGCATGAGCGGGGTCGGGCTGCCGTAGTATTCCACCAGGAGCTTCTCGACCAGCGCGGGCGAGGCGCGTCCCGTGCGGATGGTCGCCAGCTCGTCCTCCAGCGAACGCACCGCCCCCTTCATGCGCGAAGTGGCTTCCGACAGGGCCTCGTTGACCATGGGAGACGTCTCCTGCTCGGGTAGGCCGCCCGAGGAGATCCTGGGGCCCCAAGGATAGCCCAAAACGGTCGATTTGCGTAGCGGGGGGCGACCTCGCCGCCGGTCAGGCGCCGATCTTGGTCCCGACGGCTTCGCCGTGAACGGCACGCACCAGGCTCTCCGGCTGCCACAGGTCGAGAACCAGGATCGGCAGCTCATTGTCCATGCAGAGGGAGATGGCGGTGCTGTCCATGAATTGCAGGCGGCGATTGAGAGCTTCAATGTACGTCAGCGTCTCGAAGCGGCGAGCGTTCGGATCTTTCTGAGGATCGGACTCGTAGACCCCGTCGACCTTGGTGGCCTTGATGACCACTTTGGCGTCGATCTCCATCGCCCGCAGGGCGGCGGCCGTGTCGGTGGAGAAGTAGGGGTTTCCTGTGCCGCCGCCGAGGATGACGACGCGCCCCTTCTCCAGGTGGCGGATGGCGCGCCGGCGGATGTACGGCTCGGCGACGGCCCGCATCTCGATGGCGGTCATCACACGCGTGATCACTCCGGCTCGTTCGAGGGCATCCTGCAAGGCCAATGAATTCATCACCGTGCCAACCATGCCCATGTAATCGGCCGTGGCTCGCTCCATGCCGCGCCGAATCCCCTCCCGGCCCCTCCACAGGTTGCCGGCGCCGATGACCACCGCCACTTGGATCCCCAGCCCGGCGACCTCCTGGACCTTGGCCGCGACCTCATCGGCCCGCGTGGGGTCGATCCCCACGCCGTGCGGGCCGGCCAGCGCCTCCCCGCCAAGCTTGAGCAGGATGCGAGCGTAAACGGGTTCGGGCATGCTCCCCTGGCCTCCGGCGGTGGAACATCGGGCCAACCTTGCGGTTGGCCCGATCGGTTACAGCTCCTCGCCCACCGTCCAGCGCACGAAGCGCCGGACGCTGATGTTCTCTCCCGTGGTGGCGATCATCTCCTGCAGCAGGTCGGCCAGCGTCCGAGTTTCGTCTCGAATGTAGGGCTGGCGCAGCAGACAGGTATCGACGTAGAACTTCTCCAGGCGGCCAGCCACGATTCGTTCGGCGATGGCCGAGGATTTGCCGTCGGCCTGAGCCTCCCGCTGTGCCTCGGACCGCTCACCCTCCAGGACGTCCGCCGGGATGTCCTCCGGTCGCACCCAGCGCGGCGAAGCCGCCGCAACCTGCAGGGCGACCTCATGGGCAAAGGCGCGGAATTCCTTGGTCCGGCCGACGAAGTCCGTTTCGCAGTTGACCTCGACGATGACTCCGACGCGCCCGTCCCCATGGCTGTAGATGTCGAGAACGCCGTTGCGCGTCTCTCGGCCGGACCGCTTGGAGGCGGCGGCCAGGCCCTTCTCGCGCAGCTGGGCCGCCGCGCGCTCCAGGTCGCCTCCGTTGGCTTCCAGGGCGTCACGACAATCCTTGAAGCCGGCGCCGGTTTCCTCGCGCAGCTGTTTGATCAGCTCGGCCGTACTGGCCATCAGCTTTCCTCGGCCGGCGGCGCTTCCGGTTCCTTCTCGCCGTCCTTGGGCTCGACGACCTCGGTCGCACCGGCCGCCTGAATGAACTTCGCCATCAGGTCTTCATCGAATGCGCCGCTCTGCAGCTTGGCCAGAGTCGCCTCGCCCAGCAGTTCCTCGTCCGTCTTGTCGGGCTCTTCAGCCGCCTGACGGCGCCGGTCCTCGTCGAGCATTCCCTCGGCCTCGGCCTCGGGCAGATCCTTGCGCAGCGCTTTGCCCTCCAGCACGGCGTCGGCGATCTTGGCCGTCAGGAGCTTGATCGCCCGGATGGCGTCGTCGTTCGAAGGGATGACGTAATCGACTCCGGCCGGGTCACAGTTCGTATCGACCAGGGCCAGCACGGGGAGCTTCAGCAGGTTGGCCTCATGGATCGACGTTTCTTCGCGGCGAACGTCGACGACAAAGAGCAGGCCGGGGAGAGCGTGCATGACCCGCAGGCCGCCGAGGCGCGCCGCCAGCCGTTCCATCTTGCGGGTCTGCCCCAGGGCTTCCTTCTTCGTAAGTTTCTCGAACTCCCCGTTGTCGCGGGCCTTCTCGAGGTTGCCGAGTTCTTCGATCCGGCTGTAGATGGTCCGCCAGTTGGTCAGCGTTCCGCCCAGCCAACGGACGTTGACGTAGGGCATGCCGCAGCGGACGGCTTCGGCCTCGATCGTCTCTTGTGCCTGCCGCTTCGTGCCGATGAAGAGCACGCCCCCGCCGGCCGCCACGGTGTCCCGCACCAGGGCGTAGCCCTTGTCGAGGGCTTCGACGGTCTGCTGCAGGTCGATGATGTGGATTCCGTTCCGTTCGGTGAAGATGTAGGGCTTCATCGCCGGGTTCCACTTGCGGGTTCGATGGCCGAAGTGGACGCCGGTTTCGAGCAGCGCCTTCATGCTGATGACGGGCATTAGGTCGAGCCTCCTCGCGTTGAGCCTCCGCTTCCGTCATCCCCGGCCGGAACCCCCTTTCGGAGGCACGCCCGATCGGGTCGGGAAGCGTGTGGGATAACCCCGTTGGCGGGGTGGCCCCGCTACCGGGGTGGCCCCGATACCGGGGCAGAAAGTCTCCCGCCAGGCTCGATCCCCTGACGGGAGCGCAAGTCAAGTCTATCATGCTGGAGACGAGGCGTCAAAGCCGGTTCGCCCAATCGTTCACGGCCCTGCCGGGGACCTGAGGCTAGCTGCGCATCCGCGGGTTCGTTGGGCGCAAGGCAAGACCCTCACCCCAATCCCCTCTCCCGCGAAACGGGAGAGGGGCAAGGGCCTCTGAGGCGGCGCCCTGCCTGCCTCAAAGGATGAGGGTGGGAGTCGAAAGGGGAGCGGGGCTTTCCCCCGCTCCCCTAAATGTATTGCTTTGTCCCCCCTCTCCCGCTCCGCGGGAGAGGGGGTTAGGGGGTGAGGGTCCGGCTACGCCTTGGCCTCCACCCTCTTCAAAAACCGATCGAGATCGATGACCACGCGCCGGTGTTCGGCTTCGCCGACCTTCTCGGCCTCGTCCCAGACCTCGGCCTTGAAATCGACGGCGCGCGCTTCGACCCCCACCACCTCCGCCCGGATGCGCACCGTTCTGCCCAACGGAGTCGGCGCCAAGTGCCGGACGTGGATATCCACTCCGACGGTCGATTGCCCCTGCGGCAGGCCGTCGTCGATCATCCGCCGGCAGGTTCGCTCGACCAGCAGGGCCATGGCCGGGGTGGCGAAGACGCGCAGGTTGCCGCTGCCCAGGTGAGAGGCGACCAGGTCGGGCGTCACCTCCTGGGTCGCTTCGGCCGACTGCCCGACGCGAACCGGGAGGCCGGTCATGGCGATGGCCCGTAGCCGACGGCAATGGCCAGCGCGTGCTCGTGGGTGTGGCTCATGCTCACGGTCCACATCTCGACCCCGAGCTCTCCCGAGAGCTGCTGCGCTCGGCCGTAAAGACGAAGCAGAGGCTGGCGCCGTGGGCCATTGACGATCTCGATGTCCTTCCAGCCGACCTCGCCGATCCCGGTCCCCAAGGCCTTGGAGACGGCTTCTTTGGCGGCAAAGCGCGCCGCCAGGGCGGGCGTGTTCCCGGCGGCGTCAATCAGTTCCTGCGGGGTGAAGAACCGCTCGAAAAAGCGGTCGCCGTGCCGCAGGATGGCCTGGTCGATCCGCTCCACTTCGATTAGATCGACGCCGGAGCGCATCACCCCCATGCCCTCCACAGCCCTGAGAATGGAGGCATGGGGGTCACCCCTGCGCCTCCCACCGTCTTGGCGCAGTCGTCACCCTTGCGCCTCCCGTGGTTCTGAGAAGGATCGGTGAGCTACGGGGATCATCCCCCTGCTCCTTTCAAGGGAGGGCCGGCCACCGCAATCGCCAGCCGATCGGGGGAGAGGAAACGCCGCCCCGTTCGCAGGACGTCGTCGCGCGTCACGGCCGAAATTCTCTCGGCATAGCGCACGTAGTAGTCTAAGCCGAGATGGTAACGCTCCATGTTGACCAGAGCACCGGCCACACCCTCGTTGGATTCCAGCTGCAACGGCAGCCGCCCAATGAAGTTGGCCTGGTTCTCGCGGAGCTCGGCGGTCGACACCTGCCGGCCGACGAAACGGCGTATCTCCTTGCGGATGAGATCGATGGCCCGATCGACGTTGGCCGGGTTGACCCCCGCCAGCACCGACCAGGGCCCCGGGCCCGGTCCACCGGTGAGCGCTGAGTAGGCGTAGTAGGCCAGGCCGGCGTCTTCGCGCACGGCGTCCCCGATGCGGCCGTACATTCCGAAGCGGCCCAGGATGTTGTTGCCGACCGCCGCCGCCAGGTAGTCCGGGTCGAAGCGGCTGGGGCCTGGGACTCCCAGGACAACGTCGCACTGGCTCTTGCCGGCCAGCGTCCGATCCTGGCGCGCCACGCCCGCCAGCGGGCGCAGCGGCGGCAGCTCGGTCTCGCCCGGCTGATCGGGATTCGACCAGCCGCCGAGCGCCGCTTCCACGGCTTCGATCGCCGCGCGACGCCGGACCGCCCCGACGACAGCGATCACCATACCGCGCGGGCCGTACATCCGACGATGGAACGCGGCTGTGTCGCCGGCTTTCAGGCGGCTCACCGTTTCGGGCATGCCCTCCGCCGGAAGGCTGTAAGGGTGTCCGGCATACGCCAGCCGGTCGAATTCCAGGCCGGCGACGGCGCCGGTGTCCTGATCGCGTATGGCGAGCGAGGTCAGTTTTTCACCCCGCACCCGCTCGACCTCTTGAGCCGGAAACGAGGGTTGGCTCAGGGCCTCGGCCAGAATTCCCAGCACATGCTCCAGGTCTTCCGCCAACGACTTTCCCTGGAAGGAGGTGGTGTGCTTCCCCGCGGAAAACGAAAGCGACGCCCCGATGGATTCGATCGACTCATAGATCTGCTGGAACGAGCGCCGGCGCGTGCCGCGCATCAGCGAAGAGGCCGTCAGGTTCGCCAGGCCGGCCTGCGCCTCGCGCTCGTGCAGCCCGCCGGCCAGCAGGTAACCGCTGAGCACGACCGACGGGCTGGAAAAACTCTCCCGCGCCAGGACGACCAGTCCGTTGGCCAGCACCTCGCGCCGGATGGTGTCCGGCCCGGGCAGCGAGCGGGGCTCCAGACGAGGGAAGGATACGCGTGAATCAGGCATGGGCGGCCGCCGTCGGGCGGTACATGCCGACGACCCGCGAGGACGGGCGCAAATACGTTTGGGCGACGCGCAGAACATCGTCGGCCGTGACGGCGGCGATTCTCTTGAGGTAGCCCTCGAACCAGGTGGTATCGGCGAACATCTCGCTGTAGCCGAGCCAGAAGGCCTGGTTGGTGATGCTTTCGCTGCCGTAGGCAAACAACGCTCGCGCCTGCTTGATCGCCTTCTGCACTTCATCCGCCCCGACCGGCCCGTCGAGGACGCGCCGAAGCTCCTCGTCCATGCGCGCCAGCACCTGTTCGGGCGTCTTGCCCGGCCGAACCGTCGCTCGCAGGGAATACAGGTAGGGATCGATCGTCGCGGACAGATCGCCGCTGACCGCCGCCGCCAGCTCGCCTTGAACCAGAGCCCGGTAGAGCCGGGAGGTCTTGTTCGACAGGCCCGAACCGAAGAGATTGAGGCTGGAGGCGCCCGCCAGAATGCTGTCGAGGACGGCCAGCGGGAAGAAGTCGGGGTGCGAAGCGGAGGGCGCCCGGTAGGCGACCTCCAGGAAGGGGGTCTCGCCGGGACCTTCGACGACCAGCCGGTGTTCGCCGGACTGCTGCGGCTCTGGCCTGACGTTTACCGTCGGCGCTGTCCTGGGCGGAACGCGACCGAAGAGCTCACGGAGCCGGCGCAGCAGGGCCGGCGCGCGGAAATCGCCGGCGACGGCCACCACGGCGTTGGAGGGGACGTAGTAGCTGCGGTAGTGGCGGTAGAGGTCGTCACGGGTCATCGTGCGCAGGTCGGCCATGTCGCCGATGACTTCGTGATGATACGGGTGGACGCGAAAGGCGGCCGCCTGGACCTCCTCGGAAAGCCGGAAGGTCGGTTCGTTCTCATGCCCTTCGCGCTCGGAGATGATGACGGTCCGCTCGGAGCGGACCTCGTCGGCGGCGAACAGACTCTTCGCCATCCGGTCGGCTTCCAGCCGCAGGGCGATGTCGATCCGGTCGGCGGGCATCGTTTCGAAGTAGGCCGTCCAATCGTGCCAGGTGAACGCGTTCCAGAACCCCCCGTCGCGGGCGATGGCCCGATCCAACTGACTGGCGGGAAACGCTCGCGTGCCTTTGAACTGCATGTGCTCGACCCAATGGGAAATGCCGGTGACCCCCGGGCGCTCGTTGCGCGAGCCGACCCGGTACCAGACCCAGAACGAAATCAAGGGAGCCGTGTGGACTTCCTTGAGGCGTATCTCCAGCCCGTTGCGAAGGCGGGCCTTCACCACCCGCGTGTTCCGGGCGGGGCTCAAGGGGCGGCCTCATGCGCCGCGGCGGGGACGCCAGGATGACTATCGCGCCCGTAGCCGCGGCCGATGCCGCGGTAGCGAAAACCCAGGCGCAGCATGTCGGCCGGTTCGTACAGGTTGCGCCCGTCCACCACAACCGGTTGGCGCATGGCCCCGCGGATTCGCTCCAGGTCGAGCTGCTTGAACTCGTTCCACTCGGTGCAGACGACGAGCGCGTCGGCGCCTTCGGCCAGCGTGTAGGGTGTCTCGGCCATCTCGACGTCCGGCAGGAGCTCGGCCGCCCGTGGCATGGCGACCGGATCGTAGGCTCGAAGGCGCGCCCCCGCCTCCGTCAGCAGACGGGCGAGCTCCAGAGAAGGGGCTTCACGCATGTCGTCCGTATTCGGCTTGAAGGAGAGGCCCAGCAATCCGACCACCCGCCCGTGCAGGTCGCCGACCAGGGCCGACACCTGATCTACCAGCTCTTGACGGCGGTCGGCATTGATATCCATCACGGCCTGGAGCAGCGCCGGGTGGCGTCCCTTGTCGGCGGCCATGAAAGCCAGCGCGGCCACATCCTTGGGGAAGCAGGAACCGCCGTAGCCCAGGCCGGCCTCGAGGAAATGGGCGCCGATGCGCGGATCGTAGCCCATGCCGCGTGCAACCTCCTTGACATCGGCGCCCAGGGCTTCGCAGATGTTGGCGATCTCATTGATGAAGGAAATCTTCGTCGCCAGGAAGGCGTTCGAAGCGTACTTGATCATTTCCGCCGTGCGCAGGTCGGTGATCATGATGGGCGCGCGCAGGGCAAGATGGAGCTCGGCCACCTGGTGGGCGGGGCCCTCTTCGAGCGAGCCGAGCACCACCCGCGCCGGGTTCATGAAGTCGAGGATGGCCGAGCCCTCGCGAAGGAACTCGGGGCACGAGACGACGGAAAAGGGGATCGGGCGAGGTTGATTCGCCCGGATGATCTCGGCCACCCAGTCCCCCGTCCCTACCGGAACCGTGGATTTGTTGACCACAATCAAGGGCCGGACCATATTCCGTGCGATCGACTCGGAGGCGGCTTGGACATACTGCAAGTCCGCATCGCCGTCGACGCTGGCGGGGGTGGCCACGGCGATGAAAGCGAAATCGGCGTTCTGGAGCGACGAGGTGTAGGAGGTGGTGAAGGACAGGCGGCCGGCCGCCACGTTGCGGGCGACGACCTCTTTCAGACCTGGCTCGTAGATCGGCAGCTGCCCCTGTTGCAGGCCGGCGATCCGCCCGGCGTCGATGTCGACAGCCACGACCCGGTTGCCCAGGTCAGCGAAACACGCGCCGGTCACCAGCCCGACGTATCCTACGCCGATGACGCTGATGTCTTTCACGCCGCCCTCCACAAAAGCACCACCCGAAACGGGCGGGGTCGAAATGATACCATGCCCCGCCGTGCCGGCCGTTGCGTTGGGTGCCCAGAGCGAGGCTCACCCCCTCACCGCCCTTTCCTTCCCACGTCGGACGTTACGGGTCGTCGAAGGTCATAATCCTCCAGTGACGACTTTCACTTGTTGCACCGATGGCCACCCCCTAGACTTGAGCAAGCGGGTAACTATTGTCCGTTAGACGCATGGGTCCCCAACTCGGGGGGAGGCTGGAATGCAGATCACAAAACAGGCCGACTACGCCGTCCGCGCAGTGCTGTACTTGGCCGGGCTCTCGGATGGGCGGCGGGCGCCGACCAGCCAGATCGCCCGAGACCAAAAGATCCCCCCGTCCTTCCTGGCCAAGATCGTTTCCCAGCTTTCGGTCGCCGGGATGGTGCAGACCTCGCGCGGGGCGCGCGGCGGCGTGACGCTGGCGCGGGATCCGGGGGAAATCACCTTGCTCGAAGTGATCGAGGCCATCGACGGTCCGATTGCCCTCAACGAGTGCGTGACCGACACCGGCATTTGTTCCTTCGGGCCCGGTTGCGCGGTTCGCGATGTGTGGTGTGAGGCCCAGGCGCGGCTCGTCAAGGACCTCTCCGGGACGTCCTTCGGCACCCTGATGGCGCGCAGCAACGGCAAGTTCACCCACTAGGCCTTCCTCCTGATTCCATCAGGCCGCACCAGATCCTGGTGCGGCCTTGCGTTTCGGCCCGGACTCGGGCAGAGTCACAGCCTGCGACGTCCGCCTTGCCTGAGGCGCCCCGAAGGTGAGCTCGGACCTTCATGGGAGCCTTCGCGGGTGCCCCGGATCTGCGCTACCCGTCTTCGTTCGCCCCGTTAAGGAGGCCCTATGGATGTGGCGGAGGCAATCCGACTCAAGCGCGCGGTCAGGGCGTTCGCGGATGAGCCGCTCTCGCCGGACGACGTCACGGCTATCCTCAACGCCGGGCGGCGAGCTCAGTCTTCGAAGAATACTCAGCCCTGGCGTTTTGTGGCCGTCCAGGACCGTTCGACCCTGAAGACCCTGGCTGGGCTCGGCACCTATGCCGGTCATCTGGAGGGTGCCGCTCTGGGGGTGGTCATCGCCACTCCCGATCCGGCCCAGCGTTGGTCGATTCTTTTCGATGCCGGCCAGGCGGCAGCCTACATGCAGCTGGCAGCGTGGGAACGCGGGATCGGTTCATGCCTGGCGACGCTGTACGAATCCGAGGCTGCCCGCACCCTGCTCGCCCTACCGCCCGAGCTCCATGTGAACGTAGCCCTGTCCTTCGGGCGCCCGCAGGATCCATCCGTGATGACGTCGGCTCCTCGCCCTGGCGGCCGCCAACCTGCCGGGAGTCTGGTGCATTGGGAGCGCTGGTAGCGGTCCGGTTCCAGACCCCGCGTCCGAGTGCCCCAGGTACAATCCACCGCCATGTCCTCAACGTCATGGAAAGGCCTGCTGCTGGTCGGGCTGGCTGTGGCCGCCTCTGCGCTCATTCCAGGCGAACGGGTGCTCGGACGATCCATCGGCATTGTCTATCTGCACGGCGCGTGGGTTTGGACGGCGCTGGCAGGTTTTGCCGCCGCGGCGCTGGCCGGCCTCGTTGGACTATCGCAACGCCTGGAAACATGGAACCGCTGGTCGATCGCCCTCGGACAAACCGGAGCGCTGTTTTGGATCACATATCTGCCCCTGAGCCTGTGGGCGATGCGCGCCACGTGGGGCGGACTGTATCTAGCCGAGCCTCGTTGGCGCCTTGGCGTGAACTTCGCGTTGGCGGCGCTGATGCTGCAGGCGGGGGTTCTTCTCATCAACCGTCCCGCCTGGGCGAGTGCCCTTAACCTGGCCTTCTTCGCGGTGTTGTCCATCTCCGTCGCTTCAACGCAGGCCGTCTTGCATCCCCCTTCCCCGGTTTTCAGCTCCGCCTCTGTCGCCGTCAAGGTTGGCTTCCTGACGATCTTTGGGTTGTGCCTCGGCGCGGCGTATTGCCTGGCCCGAGTCCTGCGCGCACGACATGTCTGACGGCCACCTCACGGCCCGCCCGGCCCGCCTCCGCTATCAACTGGTGGCTTTCTTTGCCACGCGCGCCGTCATCAACACGGCCTACCGGATGGTGTACCCGTTCCTGCCGGCCCTGGCACGCGGCCTGGGAGTTGATGTCCGGAGCATCGCGTTGGCCGTCACCGCCCGCTCGAGTCTGGGCCTGGCCGCTCCTCTGCTCGGCTCCGCCGCCGACATTGGCGGCCGGAAACGCGGGATGCTCGCAGGCCTCGGCCTGATCGCATTCGGCCTGGCCGTCGTTTCGATCCACCCCACCTACGCCACATTCTTCGCCGCCCTCCTGTTCACCGCAGGAGGCAAGATCCTGTTCGACCCCTCGATGCAAGCCTACCTCGGCGACCGAATAGGGTACGCGCAACGCAGCCTGGCGATCGCCGCCACCGAGCTTGGCTGGTCGCTCTCGTTTCTTGTCGGGATTCCCATCGCCGGATGGCTGATCGATCGGGGCGGGTGGACGGCTCCCTTCCCGTGGCTGGCCGGGTGTGCCCTCGCAGCCGCCGCACTTCTGGCCGTGATCCTTCCGTCCGATCATGTACGTCGTGCACCTCCGCCCTCTCTGGTTCGGCATCTGAAGGCGGTGCTGCGCCATCCGGCGGCAGTCGCCGGCCTGGCTCTCGGCCTCCTGTTGAGTTCGGCCAACGAGACCGTCAGCATCGTCTTCGGTCTCTGGATGGAGCAGAGCTTCGGTTTGCAGGTGGCTGCGCTGGGCGCTGCCTCGGCCGTCATCGGGCTGGCGGAGCTTGGCGGTGAAGGGCTGGTGGCCGGGCTGTCCGATCGGCTCGGCAAGCGAAAGGCAGTTGCGCTGGGTGTCGGGCTCAACTCCCTGGCCGCCCTTTTGCTGCCGATCATCGGGACCTCGATTCCCGGTGCCCTGGTCGCTTTGTTCGCGTTCTACATCACCTTCGAGTTCACCCTGGTGAGCAGCCTGCCTCTGATGACCGAGCTCGTGCCTGCCGCCCGCGCCACGATGATGGCCGCCAATGTGGCCGCCCTCTCCCTCGGGCGTGCCCTGGGGGCGTTCGCCGGTCCACCGCTCTTCTCCGGCGGCATCGCAGCCAACGGTGTCGCCGCCGCCGTGCTCAACCTGGCCGCCCTGCTGACGTTGGCCTTCTTCGTGCGCGAGCATGCCGACCCCCGCGCCGTGGAAGCCTGACGGGACGATGAAGAGGCGTGGTATGGTACAGGCGCCCACCTCCCACGCTTGATTCGCCGGAGGCTCCTGTGGTTCACGCCGATCTGCTCCTTCATTCCGCCGCTCAGCTTCTGACCATCCCCGGCGGGCCACAGCGCGGCCGCGATCTCGGCCGTCTCGGCCTGATCGAGGACGGCGCCGTGGCCATCGCCGGCGGCCGGATCCTTTCCGTCGGACGCACGGCCGACCTCCGCCGAGCCTGCGAAGCAAGCCAGGAATTCGACGCCAGCGGACGAGTCGTCATGCCGGGCTTCGTCGACCCCCACACCCACGTGATTTGGGCCGGCGACCGGGCGGCCGAATTCGAAATGCGGGTCTCGGGGGCGAGCTATATGGAGATCCTGCAGGCGGGCGGGGGCATTGTCTCGACGATGCAGCAGACCCGCGGCGCCACTGTCGATCAGCTGGTCGAGCAGGCCCGGCCGCGACTGGAGCGCATGCGGCGGCATGGGACGACCACCGCCGAGGCCAAGACCGGCTATGGTTTGGAGACGGCCGCTGAGCTGCGCATGCTGGAGGCGATTCTCCGCTTGGATGCCGACGGACCCGTCCGGCTGGCCCCGACCTTCCTCGGCGCCCACGCTGTGCCGCCGGAGTTCCGCGGGCGCACCGACGACTATGTAAATCTCGTGGGTGACGAGATGCTTCCGGCCGTTCGCGCCTGGTGGTCCGAGCGCGCCTCTTCCCGCCCGCTTCCCTTCGTAGACGTCTTCTGCGAAGAAGGCGCCTTCAACCTGGAGCAGAGCCGCCGCCTCATGACGCGAGCGCGGGAGCTCGGCTTTCCGCTCAAGATCCACGCCGACGAGTTCGCCGGCCTGGGCGGGACTGGGCTGGCGGTCGAGCTGGGCGCCGTCTCGGCCGACCACCTCGTGCACACGCCGGCGGCGGAGATCACCGCGCTCGGGCACGCAACGACAGTCGCCGTGGCTCTGCCCTGCACTCCCTTTGGCTTGGCGGAATCCGCCTACACGCCCGCCCGCGCCATCCTGGAAGCCGGTGGCACGTTGGCGCTGGCGACGGACCTCAATCCAGGGACGGCTTGGTGCGAGAGCATGCAGTTCGCCATCGCCCTGGCGTGCCGATACATGCGGCTGACCCCGGCGCAAGCGATTGCCGCCGCCACCATCAACGCCGCGGCCGCCATCGGTCGACAAGACCGGGTGGGAAGCGTGGAGGCCGGCAAAGACGCCGACCTGGTCGTGCTCGAAGTCCCCGACTACCGGCACCTCGGCTATCGTTTCGGCACCAATCTTGCAGCCACCGTCCTGCAGGCCGGGCGTTTCGTCGCCTGACCGCCGGCAGGAGTGGTGGTATGGAAATCTTCCAGAATCAGGGGATCATCCAGGCGGTCGTCGCCGTTTTCCTAGTGCTGACAGCGTGGTGGGTGTTGCGTATGGTGATGGGCTGGATCCGCCGCCTATCGCGGCTCGGTTGCCTGGCTGGCGTCGCCCTGTTGCTGGTAGCCGTGATCTTGATCCGCATGAGTTGAGGGAACGGAAGGCCCGAAAGGAAACGGCCCGGGGCTTGCCGCTCCGGGCCGAATCGTTTAACGAAGCGAACGCGATCTAGCCGGCCGGAATGACCCACCACAGGATCAGATAGGCCAGCAAGCCGGGAACGCCGCCGGGAATCAAGGCAATCAAGAACGCCAGACGGAACCAGCCGGCCCCGATTCCAAAGAACTCCCCCAGGCCCCCGCACACGCCCGCCACCCAGCGGTTGCTCCGCGAGCGGCGCAGGCCGCGCGATGTCGTATCTTTCATCTTCCGGACCTCCACGTTCATCCTAAGCCCGTATCCGCCGGGTTGCCTGACAGGAGCCCGACGGCTGCCCGAATGAGCGCGGCCCCTCGCGAGGAGGGGCCGCGCCAACTGAATCGGGCCTGACCTTGCCGATTTAGTAGTCGGGCATCGGCGGCGGCGCCGGCTTGTCCTTCTCGGGCATGTCGGTCACCAGCGCTTCCGTCGTCAGGATCATGGCGGCGATGGAGGCGGCGTTCTCGAGAGCGCCCTTCGTCACCTTGGCCGGGTCGATGATGCCGGCTTTGACCATGTCGACGTACTCGTCCTTGAGGACGTCGTAGCCGAAGTTCTTGTTCTTCTTCTCGGCCTGCATGCG
>Ga0214473_10005119_pt1 | contig 15731 bp, 17 predicted proteins | sample RVTome_7_FD_203509 | JGI IMG/M metagenome (GOLD analysis project Ga0214473, IMG submission 203509) | Soil microbial communities from uranium-contaminated site in the Upper Colorado River Basin, Wyoming, United States - RVT98D197 | ecosystem: Environmental > Terrestrial > Soil > Contaminated >... | reverse complement strand
CGCACGCCTGCTCCGCCACCGCCAGGTCCACGCCCAGGAGCGCGGCCATCGCGCCGGTGCCCACCGGCACCGCTTCCTGCATGAACTCCCCGCGCCGCCGCACGAGGCGCACCGCCTCCGGGAAGCGCAGCGCTCCCGCGACCACCAGCGCCGAGTATTCGCCCAGGCTGTGGCCGGCGGCCAGCCGCGGCGTCACCCCGCGCTCGGCCAGCGCGGCCGCCGCCGCCACGCTCGCGGTGAGCACCGCGGGCTGGGTGTTGGCGGTCAGCGCGAGATCGCCGGCCGGCCCCTCGAAGCAGAGCCGCGAGAGCGGGAACCCGAGCGCGGTGTCGGCCTCGGACCATACCGCCGCGGCGGCCGGCGAGGCTTCCGCCAGCACGCGGCCCATCCCGACCTCCTGCGAGCCCTGGCCGGGAAAGAGAAAGGCGATCACGCCCGCTACCATCGGAGCAGCGCCGCGCCCCATGTGAAGCCGCCGCCGAAGGCCGCGAGCAGGACGAGATCGCCGGGCTTCACGCGCCCGGCCGACCACGCCTCCTCGAGGGCCACGTAGACCGAGGCGGCCCCGGTGTTGCCGTAGCGCTCCACGTTGATCATCACGCGCTCCACCGGCACCTTGAGCCGCTTCACCGCCGCCTCGATGATGCGGAGGTTCGCCTGGTGCGGCACGAAGAGGTCGAGGTCGGCGGCGGTGAAGCCGTTGTTCTTGAGGATGCGCTCCGCGCAGTCGCCGAACATCCGCACCGCCACCTTGAACACCTCGTTGCCCTTCATCTTGGCGAAGTGCAGCCGCTGGTCGACGGTCTCCTGGGTGGCGGGACGGAGCGAGCCGCCCGCGGGCTGGATCAGCAGATCCCCGTAGCGGCCGTCCGAGTAGAGATCGGTGTCGATGATGCCGGAGTCGTCGGTGGAGGGCCGGAGCACGGCCGCGCCCGCCGCGTCGGCGAGCAGGATGCAGGTGCCGCGGTCGGTGAAGTCGGTGATGCGCGAGAGGCACTCGGCGCCGATCGTGAGCACGGTGCGGTACTTGCCGGTCTGGATGTACTGGGCCCCGATGGAGAGGCTGTAGACCGAGCCCGAGCAGGCCGCGTAGACGTCCACCGAGCCCGCGTTGCGGCAGCCGAGCCGATGCTGGACCAGGTTGGCGGTGGTCGGGAAATGCATGTCCCCCGCGGTGGTGCCCACCACGATGAAGTCGATCTCCTCGGCGGTCACCTGCGCCCGCTCCATCGCCTGCCGGGCGGCCCGGATGGCCAGGTCCGAGGGCCCCTCGCCCTCCTCGACGATGTGGCGCTCCCGGATACCGGTGCGCTGGACGATCCACTCGTCGGAGGTCGCGACCATCTTCTCGAGCTCCTGGTTGGTGAGGATCCGCTTGGGCGCGTAGGCGCCGACACCGACGATGCGGGCCCGGCTCATTCCCGGCCTCCCTCCCGTCCCTCGGCCAGGATAGCCTCGGCCTCGAGCGCGGTCTTGATGTGCTGGTTCACGTCGTTGCGAACCCATTCCGCCGCCACCCGCACCGCGTTCTTGATCGCCTTCACCGGCGAGGCGCCGTGGCAGATGATGGCGGCGCCGTTCATGCCGAGCAGCGGGGCGCCGCCCATCTCGGTGTAGTCCACGCGGCGCTTGAGCCGCGCGAAGGCCCGCTTGGAGAGCGCGGCGCCCGCTATCGACCAGACGTCACGCGAGAGCTCCTCGCGGATCATGGCGGTGAGCATCTCGGCCAGGCTCTCGGAGACCTTCAGGCAGACGTTGCCGGTGAAGCCGTCGGTCACCACCACGTCGCAGCGCCCGTTGTAGATGTCGCGCCCCTCGATGTTGCCGATGAAGTTCAGCGAGGAGCCGCGCAGCTCCTCGAAAGCTTCCTTGGTCAGCTCGTTGCCCTTGCCCTCTTCCTCGCCCACCGACAGCAGCCCCACCCGCGGATTGTCCTTGCCCACGATGTGCCGCGAGTAGACGTGCCCCATGACCGCGAACTGGAAGAGGTGGCGCGGCTTCGGATCCACGTTGGCGCCCGCGTCGATGAGCACGGTGTAGCCGGACAGGCTCGGCAGCGGCGCCGCGATCGCCGGACGGTCCACGCCGGGCAGCACGCCCATCACGTACATGCCGATCCCCATCGCCGCGCCGGTGTTCCCGGCGGAGACGAAGGCGCCGCACTCCCCCTCCTTGACCAGCTCGGCGGCCACGCGCAGCGACGAATCGCGCTTGCGGCGCAGGGCCTGCGAGGGCGATTCGGCCATGCCCACCACCTGCGAGGCGTGGCGCACGCTGATCGGCAGGTCCTGGGCGCCCAGCCGCGCGATCTCGCGCTCGATGGCGGCCCGGTCGCCGACCAGCACCGAGGCCAGGCCGAACTCCCGGCACGCGGCCACCGCGCCCTCGACCACGACGGCGGGGCCGAAGTCGCCTCCCATGGCGTCGACCGCAATCTTCATGGCGCCGATCTTAGGGCACCGCCGGGCTCAGCCGGAAGCTATTCCCCCTCGACCGAGATGACTTCCCGTCCCTTGTAGAAGCCGCAGTGGGGGCAGATGCGGTGGGGCGGCTTGACCTCGCGGCACTGCGGGCAGAGCGACCGCGTCGGGGCGACCATCTTGTAGTGCGTGCGCCGCTTGCGGCCCCGCGTCTTGGAGTGTCGTCGCTTGGGAAGAGGCATCGGGTCTCCTATCGTGTCCGCCCGGCCCAGTCCTTGAGGGCCGCCCAGCGCGGATCGGGGGCGCGCGTCTCGCACGCGCAGGCCGTGACATTGCGGTTGCCGCCGCAGACGGGGCACAGGCCCTGGCAGCTCTCGCGGCACAGCGGCTTCATGGGCAGGGCCAGGGTGGTCTCGGTCTCGAGCAGGGCCGTGAGATCCAGGAGCCCGTTCCGGTAGACATCGGTCTCCAGCTCGTCGGGGCCCAGCTCCCGCTCCTCGCCGCGTGTCGCGGGGATGGGCACGAAGCGGGCATCCACGGCGGGGCGGACGGTCACGGTGTAGGGCTCGAGGCAGCGTCCGCACTGTAGCGGCACGCGCGCCGCCAGGTCCCCGCGGACGAAGACGGTCTCCCCGTCCTTCTCGACGGTCAGCGACAGATCGTCGAGGGTCCAGGCCGCATCCTGGAACGGCCGCGGAAAGTCCGCGACGCCCTCGATGCGCAGACCGTCTTCGGGAATGTCGGCGACGTGGATGAGCACGAGAAGGACCTCTAACTTTATGTCAATTAAGGCGTTTTTCTAGAACCGCGCCAGTATAAGCGTGGGGGTACCCCTTGTCAACCGAAAAGCCCGTAAACCCGCCGGTTGCTTGACGGTCTGGGGGACGGCTGCTAGCATTCGGCACAGGGAGGACGAGCGTATGGCCAATCTCATGAAAACCGGGGTCCTGCTGGCGGCCCTGACCGTGCTGCTCGTGCTCATCGGCGGGGCGATCGGCGGGCAAAACGGCATGGTCATGGCCTTCGTCCTGGCCATGGTCATGAACTTCGGCAGCTACTGGTTCTCGGACCGGATCGTGCTGGCCATGTACCGGGCCCAGCCGGTGGACGAGGCCCAGGCCCCCGCCCTGTACCGCATCGTCCGCACGCTGGCGACCCGGGCCGGCATCCCGATGCCGCGCGTCTACATGCTCCCGGAGGCGACGCCCAACGCGTTCGCGACGGGCCGGAACCCGCAGCACGCCGCGGTCGCGGTCACCGAAGGCATCATGCGCGTCATGAGCGAGGACGAGCTGGAGGGCGTGCTGGCCCACGAGCTCTCCCACGTGCAGAACCGGGACACCCTGATCATGGCCATCGCCGCGACCCTGGCCGGGGCCATCACCTACATGGCGCACATGGCGCAGTGGGCGATGATCTTCGGCGGCGGCCGGCGGGACAGCGACGAGGACGGAGGCGGCGGGGGCGTCGTGGGCGGGCTCCTCATGATCGTGCTGGCACCGCTGGCGGCCACCCTGATCCAGCTCGCGGTCTCGCGCTCGCGCGAGTTCCAGGCCGACGCGAGCGGCGCCCAGATGGCCGGGCAGCCCTGGGGTCTGGCCAAGGCGCTCGAGAAGCTCGAGACGGCCTCCAAGATGGCCCCGATGCAGGCGACGCCGGCGACGGCGCACCTGTTCATCGTCAATCCCCTCACCGGCGGCGGCTGGACCACCCTGTTCTCGACGCATCCGCCCGTCGCGGAGCGGGTGGCGCGGCTGCGCGCCATGTCCGGGTCTCAGGCCAGGTAGCCTGATCGCCGGCCTCATCGCAGACTTCGCAGCGGGTCCGGGGAGACAAGGCACCGTCTCCCCTTTTTCGCGGAAATGATCGCGGCGCGCGAGCTTCGAAAGACCTACGGGTCCAACGTCGTCATCGACGGCGTGTCGTTCATTCTGGGCGGCGGTCAGTGCCTGGCCCTCCTCGGACCGAACGGCGCCGGCAAGACCACGCTGCTCCGCATCCTCGCGACGCTCCTGCGCCCGACCGCGGGCTCGCTCCTCGTGGGCGGCGTCGACGCCCTCCGCGAGCCCGAGCGGGTGCGTCCGCTCCTCGGCATGGTCGCGCACGGCTCCTACGTCTACGAAGACCTCACCGCTCGCGAGAACCTGCGCTTCTGGGAGACCATGCGCGGGGGCGATGCCTCCCCCGCCCGCCTCATGGCCGCGCTCGGCCAGGTGGAGCTGGACGGCGTCGCCGACGAGCGCGTGCGCACCTTCTCGGCCGGGATGAAGCGACGCCTCGCGCTGGCCCGCGTGCTCCTGGCCGAGGCCCGGGTGCTGCTGCTCGACGAGCCGTTCACCGGGCTCGACCGGCGCGGGCGGAAGTGGGTGAGCGAGTTCCTGCAGGCCTTCAAGACGGCCGGCGGCGCCGCGGTGGTCGCCACCCACAGCTTCGGGGGCGGGCTCGGCGTGGCCGACCGCGTCGGCATCCTGATGGGCGGCCGCCTGCTCGTGGACCGGCCGGCCGTCGACCTCTCCGGCGCGGAGCTGCACCGCCTCTACGAGAGCCTCACCGAGTCGATCGAGACCGGCCCATGACCTACGCCCGCCGCGCCTGGATCATCTTCTACAAAGACCTGCTCATCGAGCGGCGTTCGAAGGAGCACACCAACGCGCTCCTCTTCTTCTGCCTGCTCCTGCTCTTCCTCTTCCAGTTCACCCTGGGTCCGGACCGCGACCGCCTGGCCGCGGCCCTGCCCGGCCTGCTCTGGCTCGGCTTCATCCTGGCCGGCCTGCTGGGCCTCGGGCGGAGCTTTCTCACCGAGCGCGAGAACGACTGCTGGGAGGGGCTGCGGCTCACACCGGGCGACAAGTCGGCCATCTATCTCGGCAAGCTCGCCGGGAACTGTGTCCTGATGACGGCGGTTGAGATCATCCTGGTGATACTCTTCGCCGTGTTCTACAACGTGGATCTCTGGACGCCGGCCGCGCCGCTGGCCCTGGTCCTGGCCCTCGGCACCGTCGGGCTGGCGTCCGTCGGGACACTCTTCGCGGCCATGACCACGCAGGTGCGCGCCCGCGAGCTGCTCTTCCCGGTGCTGCTCCTGCCCGTGCAGGTGCCGGTGCTGCTGGCGACGGTGAGCGCGACCCAGGCGCTGCTGCTCGGCCAGCCCCTGGCCGACGTGGCGCACTGGCTCAAGCTGCTGGCCGGCGCCGATCTCGTGTACGTCACGATCGGGCTGCTCACCTTCGAGTTCGTGCTCGAGGGCTGATGAGATGACGCGCGCGCTCGGCTGGTTGGCGGCGCTGGGACTGCTGGTGGGGCTCGCGGCGGGATTCCTCTACGCGCCCCGGGAGGCCGTGCAGGGCAACGTGCAGCGCATCATGTACCTGCACGTGCCCTCGGTCCTCACCGCCTATCTCGCCTTCGGGCTCGTGCTGCTGGGCAGCATCGCCTACCTCGCGACCCGGCGCCCGGGCTGGGACCGGCTGGCGGGCAGCGCGGGCGAGATCGGCGTGCTCTTCACCGGGCTCACCATCGTCTCCGGCTCCATCTGGGGCAAGCCCACCTGGGGGACGTGGTGGACGTGGGATGCGCGGCTCACCTCGACCGCGGTGCTCTTCCTCGTCTACGTGGGGTATCTGATGCTGCGGAGCCTCATCGAGGATCCCGACGCGCGCGCGCGCTACGCCGCCGTGGTGGGCATCCTGGGCGCGGTCAATATCCCGATCGTGCACTTCTCGGTCAAGTGGTGGCGGGCGTTGCATCAGCCCTCGACCATCCTGGGGCCGGAGCCCTCACCCCTGGCGTTCCCACTCAAACTCGCGCTGTACGTGAACATCGTGGCGTTCGTGCTGCTCTTCTCCTACTTGCTCTCTCGCCGGGTGGAGATCGCACGCACGGAAGAGGAGACCGTCTGATGCCGGACAACTGGGCCTACGTGTTCGCCGCCTACGGCATCGCGGCCGTCGCGCTCTTCGGCTACTGGCGCCACCTGGCCCGCCGGGCCCGCGCCCTCACGCAGCCGCGCCCCGCCCCGAAGGCGCGCCCGGCATGAACCGCAGGGCCAAGTTCATCGCGGGCGGCCTCGTCATCGTGGCCGCGCTCGCGTATCTCATCTACGCGGGCGTGAGCCAGTCGGTGGTCTACTTCGTCACCCCGAGCGAGCTCGGCGCCGCCCCGGTGGCCGGCAAGTCGTATCGGTTGGGCGGCATGGTGCAGCCCGGCACGCTCAAGTGGGACCCGAAGGCCCTCGATCTGCGCTTCATCCTCTCCGACGGCCAGGCCTCGGTGCCGGTGCGCCACCGGGGCACGCCGCCCGATCTCTTCGCCGAGAGCCGCGGCGCCGTGGTCGAGGGCACCTGGAGCCGCGACGGCTACTTCCAGGCCACGACCATCCTGGCCAAGCACTCCGAGGAGTACAAGGCCCCGCACGACGCGAGCCAGGCCGGCTACAAGGAATTGCTCAAGACGCTGCGAAGCGGGGAGAGCAAACCATGACGCCCGAGCTGGGCTACGCCGCGACGGTCGCGGCCCTCGTGCTGGCGGTCTACGGCTCCGGCGCCGCCGCGTGGAGCGCGGTGAAGGGGCGCGCCGAGCTGCGCGCCTCGTCGGAGCGGGCCGCCATCGGCGTGTGGCTGCTCATCACCGCCTGCATGCTGCTGCTGGTCTACGCGTTCCTGACCTTCGACTTCTCGGTGAAGTACGTGGCCTCCAACACCAACCGGGGCACGCCCTTCTACTACCGCATCACCGCGCTCTGGGGCGCGCTCGAGGGCTCGATCATCCTGTGGGCGTGGATGCTCTCGCTCTACACCCTGATCGTGGTGAACCGCTACCGCCGCACCCAGCCGCAGCTCTACCCATGGACGCTGTCCGTGATGCTCGGCATCGCCGCCTTCTTCCTCCTGGTCATGACGATCCCGGCGCCGCCCTTCGAGCGCCTCTCGCCCATCCCCGCCGACGGCCGCGGCCTCAACCCGCTGCTCGAGGACTCGGGGATGATCACGCACCCGGTGGCGCTGTACCTGGGCTTCACCGGCTTCACGGTGCCCTTCGCCTTCGCGATGGCCGCCCTCATCGTCGGGCGCACCGGGGACGAGTGGATCACCATCACCCGCCGCTGGACCATCGTGGCCTGGTACTTCCTCTCGCTCGGCCTGCTGATCGGCGGCTGGTGGAGCTATCACGTGCTCGGCTGGGGCGGCTACTGGGCCTGGGATCCGGTGGAGAACGCGGCCTTCATGCCGTGGCTCACCGCCACCGCCTTCCTGCACTCGGTGATGATCCAGGAGCGGCGGCGCATGCTGAAGCTCTGGAACCTCGCCCTGATCATCCTCACCTTCAGCCTCACCCTCTTCGGCACGTTCCTCACCCGCTCCGGCATCATCGGCTCGGTCCACGCCTTCAGCCAGGGCTCGGTCGGCCAGTTCTTCCTCGCCTTCCTGGCCCTGATCGTGCTCGGCGCCCTGTCGCTGCTCGCGTGGCGGCTCGACCGGCTGCGCGCGCAGGGCGAGCTCGACTCGATCGTCTCCCGCGAATCCGCTTTCCTGCTGAACAACCTCTTCCTGATCGCGGCCGCCTTCACCGTCTTCTTCGGCACCGTGTTCCCGCTGCTCTCGGAAGCCATCAAGGGCGTGAAGGTGAGCGTGGGTGCGCCGTTCTTCAACCTGGTCAATATCCCGATCTTCCTCGCCCTGATCTTCCTGATGGGCGTGGGCCCGCTGATCGCCTGGCGCCGCGCCTCCGCCGAGAACCTGCGCCGCAACTTCCTCAAGCCGGTGCTGATCGGGATCGCGGGGGCCGCGTTGTGCCGCGCGCTGGGCGTGGCCAACACGGTGGTGCTGGTCTGCCTGGCCCTCGTCGGATTCGTCGCCGCCACGATCGCGCTCGACTTCGCCCGCGCCGCCCGCGCCCGCCGGCGCACCGGCGACGGCTGGCGCGAGGCCACCTGGGGGCTCGCGCTGCGCCAGAACCGCCGCTACGGCGGCTTCGTGGTGCACCTGGGCATCCTGATCATCGCGCTGGGCGTGGCCGGCTCGCAGGCCTGGTCCACCCAGACGGAGGCCACGCTCAACCGCGGCGAGAGCCTGGAGCTCGGCGGCTACACCATCCGTTTCGAGGGCCTCCAGGCCGCGGAGGAGTCCAACCACTTCAAGGTCGTCGGTACCTTCACGGTGTCCGATCGCCGGGGCCCCTACACCGTCCTCACCCCGGCCAAGAAGTTCTACCCGCAGGAGCAGACCCCGATCGCGGCGGTGGACTACCGCCTGGGCTTCCTCGAGGACCTCTACCTCGTGCTGGGCGAGTTCGCCCGTGACGGCTCGCACGCCACCATCAAGATCCAGATCAACCGCATGGTCTCCTGGCTCTGGATCGGCGGCCTGGTGCTGACCCTCGGCGCCGCCCTGGCCATCGCCCCCGAGCGCCGGCGCGTGCCCGCGGCGGCCCGCGCGGGAGAGCGCGCGGTCGCATGAGCGGGCGCCGGCGCGTCCTGCGCTGGGCGATCCCGCTCGCGGTCGTGCCGGTGCTGGTGCTGCTGGCCTACGGCTTCCGCACCGATCCGCGCGAGATCCGTTCGCCGCTGCTGGGCAAGCCGGCCTCGCCCTTCGCGCTGACGACCTTCGACGGCAAGCCGATCTCGCTCGACGCGCTCCGCGGGCAAGTGGTCGTCGTCAACTTCTGGGCCTCGTGGTGCATCCCCGCCTGCTACGACGAGGCGCCGAGCCTCGAGCGGGCCTGGCAGGCCTACCGGAACCGCGGCGTCGTCCTGATCGGCGTCAACATCCAGGACAAAGAAGAACCGGCCCGGCGCTTCCTGACCCAGTTCGGCCACACCTTCCCGAACGCGCCCGACCCCTCGGGGCGCGTCTCGGTGGACTACGGCGTCTACGGCGTCCCCGAGACCTTCTTCATCGATCGCAAAGGCCAGGTGCGCTTCAAGCACGTCGGCGCCGTCACCGACGAGATCATGAAGCAGCACATCGAGAAGCTGCTAGAGGAGCCGGCGTGAGCCGGCGGCTTACGGTGGTTGCTCTGCTCCTGATCGCGGCGCTCGCGGCGGGCTCCCCGCTCGGCGCCGCGCCGGTGAGCGAGGACACCGTGCACGAGGTGGCGGCCCAACTCCGCTGCGTGGTCTGCCAGAGCCTCTCGGTGGCCGACTCGCCCTCGGAGACCGCGCGTCAGATGAAGGCGATCATCCGCGAGCGGCTGGCCGCCGGCGAGACACCGGAGCAGGTCAAGGCCTACTTCGTGGACAAGTACGGCCTGTGGATCCTGCTCGCCCCGCCCCGCCAGGGCTTCAACCTGCTGGTGTGGGTCGTCCCCTTCGTGGGCCTCGCCGCCGGTCTGGTGCTGGTCCTGCTGCTGGCGCGGCGTTGGAGCCGTCGCGCCGCGTCGGCGCCCGCCGTCGCGCGGCCCGACGCGGCCATGCGCGAGCGCATCCGGCGCGAGATGGCCGAGCGCGAGCCGTGAGCGGGCTGCAGCTCACGCTGATCGCGGTGCTCGCGCTCCCCGCGCTCGCTATCGTGCTCTGGCCCCTGCTCCGTGGCCGGGCCGATGGCGCGGCGCCGATGGGTGAGCCGCCACGTGACGATCGCCGGCTCGAGCTGGAGGAAGAGAAGTCTGCCCTCTACCGGGCGTTGCGCGAGCTGCAGTTCGACCACGAGGCCGGCCACCTGTCCGATCCGGACTACGAGGGCCTGCGCGAGCGCTACGAGACGCGCGCCGCCGCGCTGATCACGGAGCTAGACGCGCTGGGCCCTGCCCCGAAGAAACCCGCGAGCGCGAAAGCGGCGAGCGCGCCCGCATCAGAGTCGACGCCCCGCGTGGCCTGGACCCGGCAACCCGTCACCCTCGCGGCCGGCGCGGTGGTGCTCGTGATCTTCGGCGTGGTCATCGGCATCAACGCCGGCCGCTACACCGAGCCGGATCAGACCATGACGCCGCCGGGTGCGCGTCTCCCGGTCCCCGCGCAAGGCGCCTCGCCCGTAGGGCCGCCCAGCGTGACGATCGAGCCCGGCGAGCCGATCCCGCCCGAGATGCTGGCCGGCATGCTGCGCGCCGCCCGCCAGAGCCTCTTCGACGGCCAATACTCCCAGGCCATCGCCGCCTACCAGGCCGTCCTCAAGCGCGATGCCCGGAACGTGGACGCCCTCACCCACATGGCGCTCATCGTGTCCATCGGCGGCCACGCCGACACCGCGCTCGAGACTCTCGACAAGGCGCTCGCCATCGACCCGAAGTACCCGCCGGCCTACCTCTACCGCGGCCAGGTTCTCTACGAGCAGAAGCAGGACTACGCGGGCGCGGTGAAATCCTGGGAGCGCTTCCTGGTCCTGGTGCCCAAGGGCGAAGACCACGACCGCGTGGTAGCGCTGGTGGAGACAGCCCGCACCAAGCAGCAAGCCCGCTAGCTCTTCCCTCCCCTCGCGGCCGGAGGGGGAGAGGGCTAGGGTGAGGGGGCGGGTGCAGATCGGCTCAACCGCCCAACCGACGCTCGATCTCGGCAATCCGCGACTGAAGCGGGCCCACATGCTCCTTGAGCGTTGCCAGGTCTCGCTCGAGAATCTCCCGCCGCCCGGCAGTTGCTGCGAGATGGCGTAGTACTCCTCTCCAGCCGCTCCAGCCGCGGTTAGATCTCGTCGGGGCCGTGATTCGACGGTCGATCTGGCCGAACTGGCCTTCGATCTGACCGAACTGCCCAGTCAGAAACTCGACCAGTTCCTGATACTCGCTCGGGCCCGATGCTGATCGTCTGGCTCGCCGTCGCCCCCGATGCCGCCGTGGCGACCGCCGTGATCGCCAGGGCAACGCTGTCGACCGGGACCACAGCGACGAAGGTCCCACTCGCCACGGCCGCCGGGAAGCCGTTGACCGTCACCCCGATCTCGCCATCACTGCCACTCACAGTCCCATGCGCCAACAGTGTCCCCGCCGGCACCGTCGCGCCTGAAGCCGGCTGGGTGATTGTGATCGCCACATTAGCCACGGTGAAGGCTTGCTGAGCCGGCGTCGGATCCTCGTTGCCCGCCTGGTCCCGCGCCTTGACCTCGAAAGTGTGCGGGCCCGGGCTGAGGGCGGGGACCGTCACCGTCGTCGCGCCGGAGAATTCGCTGAACGGCCCGCCGTCCAGCCGCCAGGCGTAGACCAGGTTCGCCAGGGCCGACAGGTTGTCGCTCCCCGTGAAGCTAAAGGTCGCGCTGGAGCCGGTCACCGATCCCGTCGGACCGCCGGTGATCTGCGTATCCGGCGGCGATTGTCCACGATCACTAGACGCTGGACCGTGCTCGTGTTCCCCGCTCGGTCGGTGGCGCCGGCGGTCAGCGTCTGGGTGCCGTCCGCCACGGCGCTCGTGCTCCAGGACGCGGTCGCGCTGAGCGAGGCGGCCGGCGGGAGCGCACAGCAGAGCCGCGATAGCGGACGCGAGCGCGATCGAGCGACGTGATGCGAATCGAGCCACGTGCCCTCGCCATGTCGGAGCGTGCACGGCAATCGAGTGAAACTGGCGCGGCACACTAGGGCCATACGCGAAGACGTTTCAAGTGAATTCGTCAAGATTTTTGTCACACAGCAAGGACAACTCGCGGTTGCACAGAAGACTGTGCAACCGACTCGTCACATTGCACAGACCCCTGTGCAGTCGCGACGAACGTCGTGATGCTTGCTCAGCGTCATCATGTTCGGGTATCGTCCGGGCGGCATGCGTGGAAGACGCGCCGTGAGTGTCGCAGCGACGATGGCTCTCGCCTCCGTGATCATTCTGGCAGGCGGACCGCCGATCGCCGCTGCGTCCGACGGCGCGCTTCGGCTCATCGATGGCGATGGCGTCGTGCACCTCACCAACGTGCCCGCGGATCCACGCTACCGCGGCTTGCCCGGAGCGTCCGGCACCGGCGTCGGGTGGCTGCGGCTGCCCGCGCGCGCCGCGACGCGGTACGCGGCGGATATCCAGGAGATCTCACGCGAGCACGGCGTGAGCCCCGCGCTGATCGAGGCGGTGGTGCGGACGGAGTCGGGATTCGATCCGACCGCGGTGTCTCCGAAGGGCGCGGGCGGGCTGATGCAGCTCATGCCGAAGACGGCGGCAGCGCTCGGGGTGCCCGACCGCTTCGACCCGCGCGAGAACATCAGCGGCGGGGTCCGGCATCTGCGCTATCTCCTGGACCGCTACCAGGGCAGCGTGCCGCTGGCGCTGGCCGCCTATAACGCGGGGGAGGCCGCCGTCGACGCTCATCGGGGCGTTCCCCCCTACCCCGAGACCCAGCAGTACGTCCGGCGCGTCCTGCGCCATGCGGGCCAGCCCAACTCGGGCGCGAGCGGGGCCGCCATCTACCGATACGCGGGACCGGATGACATCCTCACGTACAGCAACCTGCCGGCTCGGCCGCGACCCTGAAACAATAACGACACGCTGTCGACACGGAGTGACGGTTGACGACCCGCCGCGGCGACGCCCATAATCCCGCCACCTTGAACAGCCTCTCGGTGCCGCCGCTCCGCCTCGGCGAGATTCTCGTGCGGGCGCGCGTCGTCACCGACGAGCTGCTCCAGGAGGCGCTCGCCCGGGCCGGAGAGGACCGCCAGCGGCTCGGCGAGGCGCTGGTCGCCACGGGCGCCGCCAGTGCGGAAGACGTGCTGAAAGCGCTTGCGGCCCAGCAGGAGCTGCCCTATCTCTCCGCCGAGGAGCTGCCCTCGACGCCGACCGCTCTCAAGGACCTGTCGCCCAAGTACCTGCGCCAGTACGTCGCCTGCCCGATCGCGGTCGAAGGCACCACGGTGACGGTGGCGACGGCGGATCCCACGAATCCCCTGCTGCTCGACGATCTCCAGCAGAGCCTCTCCCTCGCCATCAAGCTCTGCGTCGCGCCGGGGCCGGCCATCCTCGACGCGATCGAGCGGACCTACGGGGCCAACACCGCGCTGCAGAAGATCGTGGAGGGAATGGGGTCGGGCGCCGATCGCCACGCCGAGCCGGAGGACGACGTCGATCACCTGCGCGACCTGGCCTTCGAGGCTCCGGTCGTCCGGCTCGTCAACCTGCTCATCGAGGAGGCGCTGGCCGCCGATGCCTCGGACATCCACATCGAGCCCTTCGAGGACAGCCTGCGCGTCCGGTACCGCATCGACGGGCTGCTCTACGATCAGGAAGCTCCGCCGCGGCGGCTGCAGGCCGCGCTCACCTCACGCATCAAGATCATGGCGGAACTGAACATCGCCGAGCGGCGGCTGCCGCAGGACGGGCGCATCCGGGTCACCGCGCCCGGGGGCCGGCGCGTGGACATCCGCGTCTCCACGGTGCCCACGATCCACGGCGAGTCCATCGTCATGCGGCTGCTGGATCGCTCCTCGGTCTTCCTGCCCTTCGATCGGCTGGGCTTCTCGCCCGCCGCCGCCCGGGCCTTCGAGGGCCTGATCCGTCAGTCCCACGGCATCCTGCTCGTCACCGGGCCCACCGGGTCCGGAAAGACCACCACGCTCTACGCCGCGCTCGACAAGATCAATCGGCCGGATCTGAAGATCATCACGGTCGAGGACCCGGTCGAGTACCAGCTGAAGGGCATCAACCAGATCCCGGTGCGGCCCAAGATCGGCCTGTCGTTCGCCTCCGGTCTCCGCCACATCGTTCGGCAGGACCCGGACGTCATCATGGTCGGCGAGATCCGCGATCTGGAGACGGCGGAGATCGCCATCCAGGCCGCGCTCACCGGGCACCTGGTCTTCTCCACGCTCCACACCAACGATGCCCCCGGCGCGGTGACGCGGCTCCAGGACATGGGCTGCGAGCCCTATCTGGTCTCCTCCGTGCTCAACGGCGTGCTGGCCCAGCGGCTCGTGCGCCGCATCTGCCAGGCCTGCCGCGCGCCGGACCATCCGGACCCGGCCGAGCTGCTGGCCCTCGGGGTCACCGACGCCACCGGCGTGGAGCTGTTCCGCGGCAAGGGCTGCGACGACTGCCGCGGGACGGGCTATCGCGGGCGCACCGGCATCTACGAGCTGTTCCGCATCACCGAGGAGGCGCGGAGCCTGGTGGTGCGCAAGGCGCCCGGCGGCGAGATCCGCCGCCACGCGGTGGCGCAGGGCATGGTGACGCTGCGCGAGGACGCGTGGGCGAAGGCCTGCGCCGGGCTGACCACGGTCGAGGAGATCCTGCGCGTGACGCAGGAGGACACGTAGGCGTGACGGTCTTCGCGTACCGGGCGGCGGATCGCCGCGGGCAGACCATCGACGGGGTGATGGAGGCGACCGACGCGCGTGCCGTCGTCGAGCGCCTGCAGCGCGACGCGTATTTCCCGATCGCGATCGACGCGCAGGATCAGCGGCGCCGCGTGCTGGGCCTCGCCTGGCCCGAGACGGGGCGCGGCCGCGTCGCGGGCCGCGATCTGGTCTCGTTCACCCAACAGCTCGCCACCCTGATCGAGGCCGGCCTCCCGCTGGATCGCGCGCTCGCCATCCAGGCCGAGCTGGCGCCGACGCCGCGCCTGCGCGCCATCACGGGCGACGTGCTGCGGAGCGTGCAGGGCGGCAGCTCGCTGGCCGACGCGCTCGGCAAGCATCACCCGCGCCCCTTCTCGCGGCTCTACATCAACATGGTGCGGGCGGGCGAGAAGGGCGGGGTGCTCGAGACGACCCTGCGCCGGCTGGCCGGCTTCCTCGAGGAGTCGCAGGAGTTCCGCGACGCCCTCGTCTCCGCGCTGATCTATCCCGTGCTGCTCACCGGTGTGGGCGCGGCCGCCGTCGTCTTCCTCATGGCCTTCGTGATCCCGCGCTTCGCCATCATCTTCAAGGACCTGGGCGCGACGATCCCCCTTCCGACACTACTCCTCCTCGAAGCCAGCAGCGTGATCCACCACTACTGGTGGCTGCTCGCCTTGCTGGCCGTGGGCGGCGTGCTGGCGGGCCGCATGGTGCTGTCGACGCCGCGCGGGCGCCTCGGCGCCGACCGGCTGCTGCTGCGATTGCCGGTCGCGGGCGAGGTCATCGTCAAGACCGAGGTGGCCCGCTTCACGCGCATCCTGGGCACGCTGCTGCGGAGCGGCGTCGCCATGATCCCGGCCCTCACCGTGGTCAAGGACATGCTCGGCAATCAGGTGCTGGCCCGCGCCGTCGAGGGCCTCGGCGAGGGCGTGCGGCGGGGCGCCGGCCTGGCCCAGCCGATGGCCGAGGCACGCGCCTTCCCGCCCCTGGCCGTTCACATGGTGCGCGTCGGCGAGGAGACAGGCCGGCTCGAGGAGACGCTGCTGCAGGTGGCCGCGTCCCTGGAGGCCGACACGCGCAAGCTCGTCAAGCGCCTGATCGCGCTGGCCGAGCCCTGCATCATCTTGTTCATGGGGC
>Ga0214473_10005118_pt1 | contig 15731 bp, 15 predicted proteins | sample RVTome_7_FD_203509 | JGI IMG/M metagenome (GOLD analysis project Ga0214473, IMG submission 203509) | Soil microbial communities from uranium-contaminated site in the Upper Colorado River Basin, Wyoming, United States - RVT98D197 | ecosystem: Environmental > Terrestrial > Soil > Contaminated >... | reverse complement strand
ACGCCGACGCGCTGGCCCACCGCGCCATGGCCAAGGGCGCTCCGGGCTTCCCACTGGTCATCAAGACCTTCGGCGAGTGGATCGTGGATGCCGAGGGGCAGATCGACCGCGGCCGGCTCTCCAAGGTCGTGTTCTCCGATCCTGGGGCCCTGGAGAAGCTGGAAGCCATCATTCACCCGCTGGTGACCCACGCCATCGACCTGCTGGTGCGGCGGGCCAAGCACAGCGTCGTGGTGATCGAGGCCATCAAACTGCTGGAAACCGATCTGGTCGCCGGCTGCGACGTGGTCTGGGTGGTGACCGCCGCGGAGAGCCTGCAGATCTCGCGCTTGATGCACAAGCGCAACTTCTCCGAGGGGGTGGCCAAACAGCGCATCGCGGCGCAGCTCCCCCAGACCAGCAAGCTGCGCATGGCCAATGTAGTCATCCGCAATGAGGGGTCCTTTGAGAACACCTGGGAACAGGTGCAGACCGCCTGGGCCTCCCTGCCCAAGCCCAAGGAACCGCTGCTGGAGAAGCCGCCGGCCACCCACCCCGGGCAGCTCATCGTGCGCCGCGGCCGCCCACAGGACGCCGACCTGATCGCCCGCTTCATCGGCCAGGTGACCCACGGCAAGAAGCAGATGACCCGCGAGGATGTCATGGCGGCCTTCGGCGAAAAAGCCTTCCTGCTGATCGAGCGCGACAGCCACATCGCCGGCATCGCCGGCTGGCAAGTGGAAAACCTGGTCACCCGCATCGACGAGCTGTACTTCGCACCCAACCTACCCTTGGAGGAAGCGATCCCGGCACTGATGAATTCGGTGGAGACCGCCTCGCACGAGCTGCAGAGCGAGGCCTCCCTGCTCTTCCTGCCTCCTTATCTGGCCCAGCATGCCGCCGCCTGGCGCGGGGTCGGCTACCGCCCGCAGACCATCCAGAGCCTGGGCGTTCGGGCCTGGCAGGAGGCGGCCGCCGAATCCATGCCGCGTGGCGCCTCGCTGTGGTTCAAGCGCCTACGCGAGGACCGCGTGCTGCGGCCTATGTAGGCCAGTTCCTCCGCGACAATCACCCCGCTCAGCTGCTGAATTCGATCGCTTCCCTTCGCAGCCAACCGCGCCCCTGACCTGAAGATGGAACCCGCGGCGCGGCCGCGGTGTATATAGCGCTGAATCCTCCACAACAGCCAAAGGAGAATGCGCATGCACGGGAAACAGCTCTTGATCTTGGCCACACTTCTGGGCCTGCTCTTGGTGGTCCCCTCCGCTTTGGCCGGCGGCTGGGCGGTCGTGACCCTGGACGAGTTGCCGGCGGAGGTCAGGCAGGGGACGAGCCTGCGCCTGGGTTTCATGGTGCGGCAGCACGGGCAGACCGCCACCAACCAGGTGAAGCCCTACCTGGAGGCCCGCAACACCGAAACCGGTGAGGTCTTCCGGGCTGAGGGTCGACAGGAGGGGCCAGTGGGTCACTTCGTGGTCGAGGTGACCTTCCCCTCGGCAGGGTCGTGGGAGTGGGCGATCGTGCCCGCGCCGTTCGAAGGCACAGCGCTCCCGGCGCTGCAGGTATTGCCGGCCGCCGTCCAACCGGCCGTGCCCGAGACCGCACCGGTTAACATCCCCCAGCCCGACTCGGGGCGATCGGTTCTGCGGTGGGCGGGGCTGGCGCTGCTGCTGAGTGCAGCCGGCATTGGGGCCATCACCCGGCGCGGCGGACGGACTGCCGCCCAGGAACGCGCTTAGCCAGCTGCCCGGTCAACCATGGAGAGCTCTGAATGAAGCGGCTGAGTGTGGTCCTGGCGCTGGCGGGGGCGGGCCTGGTGCTGCTGTCTGCCCTGCCAGCCGTCGCAGAAAGCGGCCCGGAGGGGGTGAGCCACGGCCGGGAACCCGGATGCCGGACCTCGGACTCTCGTTGAGCGAGATCGAAGCCCTGATCGCCTTTATCAACTACGAAGCGCAGTAGGGATTCATTCGCTGTCGCCAGCACGCATCCGGAGGTAAGAGTCGTAACGCTCGGGGTCGATCGCCCCGCGCTCGACGGCGGCCCGAACCGCGCAGCCGGGCTCGTGCGTGTGGGTGCAGTCGCTGAAATCGCACTGCCGCACCAGCGGGGCCATCTCGCGGAAGTAGGCGTCCAGTTCATCCGGTTCGATGTCCCACAGGGCGAAGGCCTTGAGGCCCGGTGTGTCGGCCAGGTATCCGCCCCCTTTCAGGGGCAGCAGTTCCCGCACAACCGTCGTGTGGGTGCCCTTTCCGGTGGCCTGGCTGATTTCGGCCGTGCGCAAGGCCATCCCGGGCTGCACCCGGTTGAGCAGGCTGGATTTGCCCGCCCCCGAGGGGCCGGCGAAGACGGAGAGCTTGCCGCGCAGCCGCTGGCGCAGCTCGCTCACGCCCTTCCCCTTGAGGGCGGAGGTGTACAGCACCGGATACCCGATCTGCTGATACACGCCAAAGGCGGCCCTGGCGGAGCGTGGCTCCACCAGGTCCAGCTTGTTGGCACAAATCAAGGCCGGCAGCGCCTCCCGTTCGGCCACCACCAGCAAACGGTCCAGCATGCGGAAGTTGGGCTCGGGATCTGCGCAGGACAGGACGAAGACCGCCTGGTCAGGATTGGCCACAATGACTTGCTCCTGCCCCCGCCCAGGCGACCGGCGAGACAGGGTCCGCGTCCGCTCCTCGATCTGCTCGATTACCGCGCCGCCGTCGGGCAGCCGCCGCAGCTTCACCCGGTCGCCGACGGCGACCAATTCACCGCTGGAACGATTCTGCTTGAACCGACCGCGTAGGCTGGAAGTGATCAGACCTTGGCTGGTCTCGATCTCGTAGAAGCCGCCCCGGGCCCGCAACACCAGGCCGGGCAGCAGTTCATCCTGATCCATGCAGCGGGCGCAGCCCGCAGGCCTCCTGGCTCACGGCTCGGGTGTGGGAGTGGCCTCCCCCTCCTCCGGCTCGGGGGTTCTCGGCACCCGGATGCGGGCCTCCCAAGGGTAGGGCGAGATCGGGCGGCCGAGGAAGTACGCTTCTACCACCCGGCGGAAGACCGGCGCGGCCCACTCCGACCCTTCTCCCTGAAACTCCAGCATCACCACCACCGCGATGTCGGGTCTGTCCGTGCGGCCTTCGAAAGTGTAGCCGGCGAACCAGGCGTGCGGGTCGGGGAAGCCGGTCTGGGCGGTGCCGGTCTTGCCGGCCATGTCGACGGCCAGCCCCAGAAAGCGGCGATAGGCGGTGCCCTCTAAGTTGCGGATAACCCGCCCTTCCCGCACCACGCCCAGCATGGCCTGCCGAATGGCGGCCAGTGTCTCCGGGCTGATCGGCAGGGTGCCCTGGGCCTCGGGTTCGAAGGTCTGGATGACCTCGCCCTCGGCGTTCTGAACGCTCTGTACGATTTGTGGCCGGTAGAGCGTGCCGCCATTGCCGATGGCCGCCACGAAGCGCGCCACTTGCAGCGGGGTGACTTGCAGGAAGCTCTGCCCGATGGCGAGCTGGACCGGATCGCTGCGCGCCCACTGTTCGCCGAACAACTCCTGCTTGCTGGCGGCGTCCGGCACCGCTCCGGCCGCTTCCCCCAGTTCGATCCCGGTGGGCTGGCCCAGACCGAAGCCCTTGGCCATGTCCGAGATGGCTTCCGGCAGGCCGCGGTCGTAGAGATCCAGGCCGATGTGATAGAAGTAGGGATTGCAGGAGAGCTCCAGCCCCTGCTGCAGAGTGATTTCGCCGGCCGCCGGCAGCTCGCGCTCGAAGCGCCAGTCGTATAGGGTGATCCCCGGCAGCTCGCGGAACTCCAAGCCACAGTCATAGACCGTGTCCGGCTCATAGAAGCCTGATTCCAGGGCGGCCGCCATGGTGACGATCTTGAACACCGACCCGGGTGGCAGCGCGGCATGGGTGGCGCGGTTGAGCAGGGGATTGTTGGTATTCTGGAACAGTTCGGCCAGCCCGCTGCTGCTGTTGGGGTTGTCGGTGTCGAACAGGTTGGGGTCGAAAGCGGGGGAGGAGGCCATGGCCAGCACCGCCCCGGTATCCCGCTCCAGCACCACCACCGCCCCCACCAGGTCGCTGTCCTGAATGGCCTGCTGGGCGTAGCGCTGCAGGTCGCGATCGAGGGTGGTGTAGACCGCGTAGGGGGGCTCGGGGTCGCGGGAGGCGATCGGCTCGGTGGGCCGGCCGGCAGCGTCGGTCAGGTAGAGCGTGCCGCCGGGGACACCGCGCAACTGCTGCTCGTAGGCTTCCTCCAGGCCGATCTGACCCACGAACTCGTCCCCCAGGTAGCCTAATCCCTTGTATTCCGCCAGTTGGGCCTCCTGGATCCAGCTGACGTAGCCGACGGCGTGCGGAGCCAGCCCGCCGCCGAAGTAGTAGCGGGTGTCGTAGTTGCGCCACTGCACCCCGCCGACTGAACCCAACGTCCCCGACACCTGGTTGAACTCCTCCAACGGCACTTCGCCCAGGTTGATCCGGAAATCGGTCTCGCGGATCCCGTCGTACAGGGCCTGGATGGCCTCATCGGAGGGGTAGTCGAGCAGGCGCCGCAGGGTGCTCAACATGACCCCTTCAGCCTCTTCGTCCCCGATCTGGTTGGGCACGATCCACAGCGCTACAGCCTCGGCGCCGGCCGCCAGGGCCAGCCCGTTCCGGTCGTAGACGTTGGCCCGCACCGGCGCCACTGTTTCGAGGAAGGTGCCCTGGCCACCGTTCAATTCCGGCAAGATGAGGGCATCGGACCAGGCGACCCCCCAATCTTCCTGGGAGCGGCTCAGGTCCATCAGGAAATCGCGCGGGATGGGCCCCACCGCCGCGCTCTGCAAGCTGGCGCGAAAGCGCACCTGGGCCTGGCGCGGGCTGATGATCAGCGAGGAGACCACCTCGTAGTCCACTCCGGTCAATCCCATGCCCTGGCGGATTTGCTCGTAACGTTCGGTGAAGGCCTGCTCGCTGATCGCGTCACGGGTGAGCGGGCTGAGCATGCCGTACATGGCCGCGTAGTCTTGCGCCTGCCAGGCTTGCAGAAAGCGGCTGGCGGCCGCCTCCGGATCCGGCGCCTCGAGGATCGACACCTGTGGATCGGGAAGAGTCGTGGGGGTGGCGGGCGTCGGGCTGCCGCCGAACGCGCCGCAGGCGGCCAGGAGCAAGCCGAACCCGACAAGCCGCAGGTGCCTCATGGCCATCTGCTCAGCGGGCACGTGGGATTCCCCGCCGCGCCGGGGCTCACTGCCGCCCCTCCAGAATCTCGGCGTAGACCGGGCAGCGGTACTGGGTGTGGGCCTGACAGGCTTCCGGTACGTCGCTGAGCGGCTCTAGGCCCAGGCGGTGCATCGCCCGCACCAGGTGACACAGGGGCAAACCCATCACGTTGGCGTAGCAATCCCGCATGAGTTGCATATCCACCGGACGGAAAGTTCGATCCTGGATGCCGTATCCCCCCGCCTTGTCGAGCGCCGCCCCGCGGGCGACGTAGGCTTCCGCCTCCGCCTGCGAATAGCTGCGCATGGGCACGTCGCTGCGGCAGGTCTCGGATTGCTGTGCTCCCGTAGCCGGGTTGAGGATGGCGACACCGGTGATCACCTGATGCTGGCGCCCCCGCAAGGAGTTCAGCATGGTCAAGGCCACTTGATCGCCGTCCGGCTTGCCCAACAGCCTACCCTGATCCACCACCACCGTGTCCGCAGCCAGCACCCAGGACGCCCCGGAGGAGCCGGCCCGTGCCACCGCCTGAGCCTTGGCCTGGGCCAACCGTGCCGCCAGCGCCTCCGGCGCCTCGCCCGGCAGCGGCGACTCGTCCAGCGAGGCTTCGGCGGTGGCAAAGGTCCAACCGGTTAGCGCCAGCAGCTGCCTGCGCCGGGGCGAGGCGGAGGCCAGGATGAATTGAGGGGAGGGATCCGAAACCATGCGAAGCGGCATTGTAACATGCAGGGTCGGCGCGGCCGCCTGGACCGAGGGGCAGAAAACCGCGATGGTAGAATCGGCGGCCATGGACCTGTTCGACCATGCTCTGCAGCAGCGCATGGTGCGGGAGGCGCCGCTGGCGGCCCGCCTGCGTCCACGCAAGCTGGGGGAATTCGTCGGACAGGAGCATATCGTCGGCCCGGATCGGCTGCTCCGCAGGGCTATCGAGGCCGACCGTTTGTTCTCCTCCATCATCCTGTGGGGCCCCCCGGGGTCCGGCAAAACCACCCTGGCGATGATCATCGCCAATACCACCCGCTCGCATTTCGAGACCATCTCGGCGGTGTTAGCCGGCAAGCCCGAATTGCGGCGGGTGATCGAGCGGGCCCAAGAACGGCGCAAGCTGCACGGCACCCGCACCATCTTGTTCGTGGACGAAGTCCATCGCTGGAACCGGGCCCAGCAGGACGCGCTGCTCCCCCATGTGGAGCAAGGGATGGTGACCTTCATCGGGGCCACCACGGAGAACCCCTACTTCGAGGTGATCGGCGCGCTGGTTTCCCGCTCGCGCATCTTCCAACTGCGGCCGCTGGAGGATGGGGACGTGGAGCGCATCATCCGGGCGGCGCTGGCCGATCCCGAGCGAGGCTACGGGGACCGCCGGGTGGCACTCGACCCGCAGGCGCTGGAGCATCTGGTGCGGGTGGCCGGCGGAGATGCCCGCAATGCGCTGAACGCGCTGGAGCTGGCGGTGGAATCCACGCCGGCCGGCGCTGAGGCTTCCATCCACATCACGCTGGAAGTAGCCCAGGAGTCGATCCAGCGCCGGGCGGTGCTGTACGACAAAGAAGGCGACGCCCATTACGATACGATTTCGGCCTTCATCAAGTCCGTGCGAGGTTCGGACCCGGACGCGGCGCTGTACTGGCTGGCCAAGATGCTGTATGCCGGCGAGGATCCTCGCTTCATTCTGCGCAGGCTGTTGATCCTGGCCTCCGAGGACATCGGGTTGGCGGATCCACAGGGGCTGGTGGTGGCGGCCGCCGCGGCCCAGGCCTTCGACTACGTCGGCCTGCCGGAAGGTGTCTACCCGATGGTCCAGGCCACGCTCTACCTGGCCACCGCGGCCAAGTCCAATTCTGCCGGAGCCTACTTCAAGGCCTTCCGGTTGCTGGAGCAGGAAGGCGCGGGGGAGGTCCCCGACCACCTGAAGGACGCCAACCGTGACGCCGAGGGCCTTGGGCATGGCCAGGGCTACGAGTATCCACACGATCACCCGGATCACTTCATCGGACAGGGATACCTGCCGGATAAGCTGCTGGGCACTTACTTCTACCGCCCCAGCGAGCAGGGCTACGAGCTGCAGGTGCGAGACCGGCTGGACCGTTGGCGCCAGGCACAGCGGCTGGCGCTGGAACTGGAAGCGACCCAGGAAATCCCCGAGCTCTCCGAGCAGGAGCTGCAGGCAATCAAACGACTGCACGCCCGGGCCGGGTCCGGCCAGCCGCTCCCGTGACCGCCATCTACCTGATCCGCCATGCGCACAATTCCTGGATGCAGCGCCACCGGCTGGCTGGATGGCTGCCTGGAATCCACCTGGATGAGGTCGGGCAGCAGCAGGCCGCCAACCTGGCGCAGCTGCTCGGCACCCAGCATCTGGCGGCCGTCTACTCCAGCCCGCTGGAGCGAGCCCACGAGACCGCCGCGCCGCTGGCCGCGGCTCTGGGGCTGCAGGTCGCGCCGCGGCCGGGCCTAGGCGAAATCCGCTTCGGGCGTTGGGAGGGTCAATCCCTGAAGACCCTGCGCCGGCGCAAGCTGTGGCGTCTGGTACAGGGGCGGCCTTCGCTAGCGCGCTTTCCGGAAGGAGAGTCCTTCACCGAGGCCCAGACCCGCATCGTGAACGAATTGGAAACCCTGCGAGCCCGGCATCGGCGCAGCCGGCACGGATTCGCTTGCGTATCCCATGCCGATCCCATCAAGCTGGCCCTGGCGCACTATCTGGGGCTGCCGCTGGACCTGTTTCAGCGGCTGGTCATCGATCCGGCCTCGATCAGCATCCTGCTGCTGGACGACTTCGGAGCCAGGGTGGCCCGGCTCAACGACACCCGCGCCGGAGAGGTGAAACCGGCGGGATGATATACTTGCCTCGACGAGAGGCCTCCTCCGCGTAACCTCCCCGGTCCTCTCCATCGCATTCCTGCCATGGCCACCGAGAGGGACATCAACCCCGTCACCCACATCACCACGGGCGCTATCGGCCCTCCCGGGAAGCGCGTCTTCTACCTTCAGGCGCGGTCTGAATCCGAGCTGATCACCCTGATCCTCGAGAAGCAGCAGGTGCAGTCCCTGGCGGTCGGCCTGGAGGAATTCCTGGCCGAGCTGCACAAGCGGGTGCCGGGGCTCAGCGATGCCCCCGCCGACTATGAAAGCGAGCAGATGGCGCTGGAGCAGCCGATTGACCCGCTGTTCCGGATCGGCCAGATCGGGCTGGGCTATGACGACGCCAGCGACCGCCTGGTGTTGGTCGTGCGGGAGGCGCTCCCCGAAGAGGAGGACCCTGCCCTGGCCCAGGTCGTCCGGCTGTGGTGCACGCGCTCGCAGCTGCGGGCCATGTGCTACTGGGGCCTGGAAGTGGCCGGCCAGGGAAGGCCGATCTGCGGCAACTGCGGTGAACCCATCGACCCCGAAGGACACTTTTGCCCCAAGCGCAACGGGCACAAGCATTGAGCCGCGGCCGGGAACTCGGCCAGCTTCCCCGAGAGCAGGCCTTGGGCATCCTGGCTGGGTGCGGGATCACGCTCACGGGCCAATTCGCCTGGGGATCCAACTACACCTTCCTGGCCCGGGTATCCTGCGAGCAGGGTGAGCTGCAGGCGGTTTACAAACCCGCTGAAGGCGAGCAGCCGCTCTGGGATTTCCCCCGCAAGAGCCTGGCCGGGCGCGAGGTGGCAGCCTACCTGACCAGCGAAGCCCTGGGTTGGGATCTGGTCCCCCCAACCGTACTGCGTCCGGACGGTCCCGCCGGCGGAGGATCGCTGCAACTCTATGTCGACGCCGATCCGGAGAAGCACTACTTCTCGTTCGAGCCGGAGGACAAGCAGCGCCTGCGGCCGGCGGCGCTCTTCGACGTGCTCATCAACAACGCCGATCGCAAGGGCGGGCATGTGATCCTGGATGATCACGGTCACGTGTGGCTCATCGACCACGGGATCTGTTTCCATCGGGAGTACAAGCTGCGCACCGTGATCTGGGACTTCCAGGAACAGGCCATTCCCGAAGACCTGATGCGGGATGTCAAGCGGCTGCGGGGGCAACTGGAGCCGCCAGGGCCGCTACACAAGGAGCTCCAGGGTCTGCTCAGCCCGCCGGAAATCGAGGCCATGGACCGTCGAGCGGGGCAACTGCTCCAGGAAGCCCGCTTTCCGAGTCCCGGCCCCGGCCGCCCCTACCCCTGGCCGCTGGTGTAGAAGAGAGCGCGCGGCAGATGGCGGGCGCCGGGTTGGTTCTGCTGGGGTTTGGGAACGTGGGCCGGGCACTGGCGCGCCTGCTGCTGGAGAAGCGGCCGGATGTACATCCGCTGGAACTCCCGGTGGTCGGCATCCTCACCGCCCGGCACGGAGGCGCCTTGGACCGGGACGGCCTGGACCTGAATGCCGCGCTCTCCATCGCCGAACTGGGAGGCTCGCTCTCGGATCTGTCCAGTTCCGCCGCGCCGGCGCAAGTTTCGGAATTCCTGAAAGCCTCCGGCGCGCAGGCTCTGGTGGAGACGACACCGGTCAACTATGAGACCGGCCAGCCGGCGCTGGACTACCTGCGGGCCGGGCTGCAGTACGGAATGCACGCCATCACCGCCAACAAAGGACCGGTGGTGCACGGGTATCGTGAGCTCAGCCGCCTGGCCCGTGAGCGGCACAGGCGGTTCCTGTTCGAATCGGCGGTCATGGATGGTGCACCGCTGTTCTCCTTGTGGCGGGAGACACTGCCGGCCGCCAGACTCAGCGCTTTTCGCGGGGTGCTCAACTCCACCACCAACCTGATCCTGACCCTGATGGAACAGGGACAGTCTTTCCAGGAAGCCGTGAGTCACGCTCAGGCGATCGGCATCGCCGAGACCGATCCGCGCGGGGATACCCAGGGATGGGATGCCGCGGTCAAAGTAGCCGCCCTGGTGACGGTGTTCATGGACACGCCCTTGTCACCCCAGCAGGTGGAGCGGGAGGGGATCGAGGCGATCTCCCCGGATCGGGTGAGGGAGGCGGGGGAACGCGGGGAACGCTGGAAGCTGGTCTGTCGCGCCGAGGTAGGGGAACGCGGAATCGACGCCAGCGTTCGGCCGGAACGGGTGGGGCCGCAGGATCCGTTGTTCGGCGTGATGGGCACTTCCTCGGCCATCACCCTGTGGACCGACGTGCTGGGCCCGCTCACCCTGGTGGAGAGCGACCCGGGCCCACGTACGACCGCCTATGGCCTGCTGGCAGACCTGCTGAGCGCCCTGCACCCGCGACTGCCCTGAAGGGCGCGCCTGGTAAGTGAACCCAAGCAAGCCCGGCTCAGTAGATTGTAGGGGGAAAGGCCCTTTCGGGGCCTCTGTCGCGCGCCGCCAAGTTGCGGCCGCCCTTCACTCGGACAGACCTCAAGGAGCCGTCGGATGATTCGATACCTGGCGCGCAGGATGCTCTCCGGTTTGGTGACGCTTTTCCTGTTCGTCAGCCTGGTCTTCTTCGGCACTCAAGTGGTGCTTCCCGGTGACTTCGTCAGCCAGTATGCGCTCTTTCTCTCGACCAGCGAATCGGAGGAGATGCGCCAGACCCTGGGGCTGGACCTGCCGCTGGGCGAACGCTACCTGCACTGGCTGGGCCAGCTGCTGCACGGGGATCTGGGCCGCTCCTTTTCCATCGAAGGAATGGGGGCTCCAGTCACCGAAGTCATCCTGCAGACCCTGCCGGCCACGCTGTTGGTTTTTGGGCTCGGAACCGCGATCGCCTTTCTGGGTGGGCAGTGGCTGGGCAGGTTGACCGGCTGGCGCAGCCCGAAGTGGTTCTCCGGGACTGCCACCTTGGGCGCCATCGCCCTGTATACCTCATTCCCCCCCTGGCTGGCCTTCCTGCTCGTCTATCTATTCGTGCTCAAGTTGAACCTGCTGCCTGCGAATGCGACCCGGGCCATGTTCAGGCAGCCCCAGGTCAGCCAGCCCCAGGTGATGAGCCAGATGGTCCTGACCCTGCTGGTGGCCCTGGCCATTACCCTGGCCGCCGCCTGGGGCGTGCGCAGGCTTCGACGCCGCCGGAGGCTGCCGATCCTCGTCCAGTTGGCCCTGATCGGGTTGCTTTGGGTAGGCGCCTGGCTGGTGTATGACATCGTTCCCTATGCGGTGGAGATCATGCGCGCCGCCGCGCTGCCGATCATGATCTACTCGCTGCTGTCTTTCGGCGAGATCATGCTGATCGTGCGCACCACCATGGCGGACACGGTGGACGAGGAGTTCATCCAGACCGCGCTGGCCAAAGGGTTGAAACCGGCCCAAGTCCGCGATCGCCACGCCGCCCGGGCGGCAATCCTGCCGGTGATCAGCCGGCTGGTCATCAGCCTGCCCTACCTGTTCACCGGAATGGTCATGATCGAGCAGACCGTGGGCTGGTCCGGCGTGGGGACGACCTTGCTGTTCGCATTGGGGGAGCAGAATGTGCCCCTGGTAGCGGGGATGATCGTGGCGATCGGGATCTTCTCGCTGTTGACCCGGCTGGGGTTGGACCTCATCCAGATCTCGCTGGATCCCCGGCTGCGCGTGGCGAGCGCCGCCCGCAGGGGGCTGTTGTGACCGCCGCGTCTGCCTTGGGGCGCCTGGATCGCAAATCCCGGCTGCGGGTGACGGGGGAGCTGCTGGGCAAGCGCGGCAAGGAAGCCTGGCTGATCTACCGGCGGAATTGGATGGCGGTGCTCGGTCTGGCCCTGCTCCTGCTGTTCTCGGTCATGGCGATCATCCATCCCTTCCTGATGGGGACGGTCTGGCCGAAGGGCATCTACGATCCGAGCGTGGGATACGACCTCGGCATTTTGGCCCATCCTTCACCGCCCTCTGCCGGCCACCTGTTGGGCACGGACACCCTGGGACGGGATGTGCTCAGCATCCTGCTGGCCGCGGCCCGGCCGACCTTCGTCATGGTCAGCGCGGCCGCCCTGACCTCGGCGATCATCGGCACCCTGGTGGGAGGTCTGTCGGCGTACTTTCGGGGTTGGGTGGATGGGGTTTTTGCCAACCTGGCCGATGTGGCTCTGCTGGCGCCCGCCCCGTTGGTCATGGTCGTGATCGGATTCATGCTGGATGTTCAGCCGCTGGAATTTGGCCTGCTCTATGGAGTGCTGGCCGGGCTGGGAACTGTGGGGGTCGTGCTGCGCTCGCATGCCCTGAGCGTCATGTCCAAGCCGTTCATCGAAGCTTCCCGGGTGGCGGGGGGCGGCGCTGTGCACATCATCTTCGGCCACCTGATCCCGCATCTGCTGCCCCTGGCGGCGGTCAACATGATGCTGGTGGTCACAGGGGCCATCTTCGCCAACGGCTTCATCGGTTTCCTGGGCCTGTCGCGCGCTCAGCTCAATTGGGGGACGATGATCTACGACGCGTTCACCTATATGGGCATCAACGAGACCATCCCCTGGAATGTCTTGCTGGCCTCGGCCTCGGCCATCTCCCTCTTCGCGGCCGCTTTCTATATGGTGGCCGGCGGGCTGCACGATGTGGCCGACCCTCGTCAACGCAAGTGACTTGCGCGCAAGTCTCCGAGTACCACTTGACATGCACGCATCCGATGCTAAAGTTAACCCGGATTCAAGACGGGCATTCGTGAATCGGTCGGCAGTCGTGCCCGTAGTTGGCTGCCGGCGGGAAGGGCATGCAAGACAAGAGCGTATATCATGACTTCAACCCGAAATGACACAAACCCCTCCTCGATTCTTCCTTTCCAGCGGGATCTCAACGACGAGCTGGAAGAGCCTCCCGGCACTCACCCTCTAGCCGCAACTATCACCTCCACCGAGCGGATCGGCACGGCGGCCCGGATCGATTCGGCCGCCCCGCACCCGGTGGCGGTTCCCAGCCCCCGCACGCGTTCCCGCGCACGCTCCACTGCGCACCCGGCGGGGCGCGGCCAGCGGGCCCGGGTCGACTTGTCCCGCGCTCGAGTCCTGGTGGTGTATGACCTGGCCCTCGGCCTGGAGCGGGGCCGCCCCGAAGATATCCTGGCCGACGAGACGGTCGAGGCCGTCGCCTGCGGGATCGCCGAGGCGCTGCAGCCGCAGGTGGCCGAGGTCCGTCTGGTGCCGGTCTGGGACGATCTGCTGAGCGCGCTGCGCCCCTACTCGCCTTCGGATTGGGTGGTTTTCAACCTGTGCGAGAGCCTGGGAGGCCGGGCGTTCACCGAGGCCCTGGTCCCCCGGGATCTCTCCCGGCTTGGCTTTCGCCACACCGGATCCAGCTATGCGACGCTCCGGCTCAGCACCGACAAGGCCAAGACCAAGTGCCTGGCGCGATCGCTCGGCCTGACGACGCCGCGGTTCCGGGTCTTCCGAACGGGTGAGGAGCGCCCCATCCGCCTGCAATTCCCGCTGATCGTGAAGCCGGTGGCGGAGGGCGGCAGCTTCGGCGTGCGTGGCGATTCGGTGGCGCGCGACCCCTCGGAGTTGTGGCCCAAGATCGAGAACTGCGTGCAGACCTACCGCCAGCCGGCACTGGTGGAGGAGTTCATCGTCGGTCGGGAGATCAACGTGGCCCTGTGGGGCAATGGCCGGCCTCAGGTGCTGCCCATCTCCGAGATCAATTTCGAATGGACCGACGACCCGCTGCAGAAGATCGTCAGTTTCGATAGCAAGTGGGTCAAGACCTCGCCGGAGTACTCCGGCACTCCTGCCCGCTGCCCGGCCAAGCTGACCACCCGCGAGCGGAACCGGATCGAAGCCGCGGCGATCAGCATGTACTCCGCCGTGAAGGTGCACGGCTACGCCCGGGTGGACATGCGGCTGCGGGACGGCCAGCCGTACGTGTTGGAAGTCAACGCCAACCCGGATCTCTCTCTCGACGCCGGCTTCTTCCGGTCGGCCTCAGCGGCCGGCTACAGCTACCCCGGGATGCTGGCGGAGATCCTGCGCCTCTCCTTGATGTGAGCCTACCCGCAACAATCCGAACGACCCAGCCGGCTGACCGCCAGCCCATTCAGGCGATCGCCGATCAGGAGGCGCTATTCACTGCGGAAGAGGCCGCCTGCGTTTCCGAGCTGCTCGAAGACTACCTGGGACGCCCGGATCATAATGGCTACTTCTTCCTCACCGCCGAGGTCGGCGGTGAGGTGGCGGGCTTCGCCTGCTACGGCCCCACCCCACTGACCCACGGGACGTATGATCTCTACTGGGTGGCGGTCGGGCCGGAATTCAAGCGGCAGGGAATCGGCCGGTCTCTGATGCAGCAGGTCGAGCAGGAAGTACGCCAGCAAGGCGGCCGGATGCTGGTCGCCGATACCTCCGGAAGCCCGGCCTACGACCGGACGCGGGAGTTCTATGAGCGGCTCGGTTTTCAGCGAGCCGCCACCGTCCCGGATTTCTACCGGGAGGGCGATCCGCTGGTGCTGTACGTCAAGTCCCTGCAGCCGGATCGCCAGCGGACCAGGGCGACCGTCGACCAGTCGGCCTAAGCGATGCACCGGCAGGCCCTTCTCACCGCGGGCGCGCAGCACCGCCCGCGGTTTGCTTTCAGGAGTCACGCATGGACGCGACCGGGGCGATCGAGGCAGTCATCTGGGATCTGGGGGGTGTCATCCTGCGCACCGAAGACCGGCGCATGCGGGCGGCCTGGGAAGCCCGGCTCAGCTTGCCCGAGGGCGAACTGGACAAGTTGGTCTTTGCCGGCGAGATGGGCCGCAAGGCGGCCCTGGGCCAGGCCCAGGCCGAGGATGTGTGGCGGTGGGTGGGCAGCCGGCTGGAACTGGGGCCGGAGGATCTTGAACGCCTGCAGGATGAATTCTGGCAAGGCGATCAACTGGACGGCGCACTGGTCCAGTTCATACGTGAATTGCGCCGGGAGTGCCGCACGGCCCTGTTGAGCAACGCCTGGCCCGGGATGCGGCAAATGATCGAGAGTGAATGGGGTATCGCCGATTGTTTTGACGACCTGTTCATCTCCGCTGAGCTCGGGCTGGCCAAACCGGATCCGAAGATCTACCGCCTGGCGCTGGACCGTCTGGGCATCCCACCGACGCGAGCGGTTTTCGTCGATGACTTCATTGAGAACGTGAGGGCGGCGGCGGCCCTCGGTCTGCGCGCGATACAGTTCCTGTCCAGCAAGCAGGCCATGCAGGCGGTCAATCTGCAGCTGGGCAGAACCTCCTAGCGCGTTCCGAGGCCCACGCGGGCGTCGTCGTCCCGCCTCCCTTGATTTCCGGGCAGGTCCAAGGGAGAATCAAAGCTCTCCAGCGGGGGGAGAGTACACGCATTGGCCGGCACCGAATCCAACAGCTTTCTCTCTCGACGCAACCTGCTGTTCCTTCTAGGGATCGGCCTGGCCGAGGCTTCCATGAGCATGCCGATGGTCCAGATCCCGGTGTACCTGCGGGAGCTGGGGGCCAGCATCACCGACATCGGCTTCTTCTTCACCGTGTCGATGCTCTTCCCCATCCTGGTGCGGGTGTTCGGAGGCTGGCTGGCGGACGTCATCGGCCAGTTGCGGGTGATCCTGCTGGGCAGCCTCACCGGGGTCTTCACCTTTGCAGTCTACGCCCTGGCGCCCAGCTGGCAGGCGGCGCTGCTGGGCCCGGCGCTGCTGGCGATCACGATGGCGCTCACCTTCCCGGCCTTCTACTCCTACGTCGCCGAACGCTCCCAGGA
>Ga0214473_10005117_pt1 | contig 15733 bp, 13 predicted proteins | sample RVTome_7_FD_203509 | JGI IMG/M metagenome (GOLD analysis project Ga0214473, IMG submission 203509) | Soil microbial communities from uranium-contaminated site in the Upper Colorado River Basin, Wyoming, United States - RVT98D197 | ecosystem: Environmental > Terrestrial > Soil > Contaminated >... | reverse complement strand
TGCGGGATATCCAGAAGCTCGATTATCTGGAGCTCTATGGCCGGATAACCGAGGCCGTCGGCACGGACGAGGTGGACCTTGTGATTTTAAACGACGCGCCGATAAGCCTTGCCGGAAGGATTTTGCAGAACAGAAAAGTGCTTGTAGACAAGGAGCCCTTTTTCAGGCATAAATATGAATCGCTCGCCCTGCGCCAATTCCACGATTTCAGGATAAAGGAAAGAGACATACTGAGAAGACGGTACGGGATTGGTTGACAACCTAACCCCCTGTTACTTTTAGACTTTTCCCGCCCCCATTTTTTATAATTATAAGATGCACGAAGAAAAGGTCCTCGTCCTCGATTTCGGCTCCCAGTACACGCAATTGATTGCGCGCCGTATTAGGGAGGCCAACGTCTACTCGGAGATATTCCCCTTTAACGCGGGGATGGAGAAGATAAGGGCGTTCAAGCCCAAGGGGATTGTGCTCTCGGGGGGCCCTTCGAGCGTGTATCAGGAAGGCGCGCCGCTCCCGGACCCGGAGATCTTCCGGCTGGGGGTGCCGGTCCTCGGCCTCTGCTACGGGATGCAGTTAATGGCCCACATGCTGGGCGGCGAGGTGGCCCGCGCCCAGAAAAGGGAGTACGGCCGGGCCGAACTGCTTATAGATGACGAAAACAGCGATTTGCTCTGGGGGCTTTCGAGTCCTTCGGTTGTGTGGATGAGCCACGGGGACAAAATCGAGAGGATGCCCCCCGGCTTTAAGAATATCGCGCATACGGCAAATTCCAATGCCGCCATAAGCGACCCCGCGCGGAGGTTCTATGCCCTCCAGTTCCACCCCGAGGTGGCCCACACAGTGGAGGGGGAGAGGATAATCAGGAATTTCGTATATAAGATTTGCGGCGCGAAACCCCTTTGGAAGATGAGCTCGTTCATCGAATGGGCGACGGATGACATCCGCGAGAAGGTCGGAAAGGGCCGCGTGATATGCGCGCTTTCGGGGGGCGTGGACTCCTCGGTCGTGGCGCTCCTAATCCACCGGGCGATTGGCGACGCCCTTACCTGCATATTCGTGGACAACGGGCTTCTCCGGAAGGGCGAGGCCGAGAAGGTCGTGGATACCTTCCGGAAGCATTTCCAAATGAAGCTCGTGCATGTGGACGCGAGGAAAAGGTTTTTATCGGCCCTTAAGGGCGTTGTCGAACCGGAGGAGAAAAGAAAAAGAATAGGGCGGGAGTTCATAAAAGTGTTTGAGGAGGAGGCGGGAAAGTTCGGGGACGCGGACTTCCTGGCCCAGGGGACGCTGTACCCGGACGTGATTGAGAGCGTGTCCTTCAAGGGCCCCTCGGCCGTGATAAAGAGCCATCACAACGTGGGCGGCTTGCCTGACGTGATGAAACTAAAGTTGATCGAGCCTTTAAGGGAGTTATTCAAAGACGAAGTTCGGGTGCTGGGAGAGGAGCTTGACCTGCCGGAAGACATCTGCTGGAGGCACCCATTCCCCGGCCCGGGGCTTGCGATAAGGTGCCTCGGGGAGGTCACGGAGGAGAGGCTCGCCATCCTGCGCGAGGCCGATGCGATCGTATTGGAGGAGATAAAGAAGGCCGGGCTCTACAGGTGCATCTGGCAGAGCTTTGCGGTGCTTCTCCCGGTGCGGAGCGTTGGCGTGATGGGGGACGAGCGCACTTACGACAATGTAATCGCGCTCCGGGCAGTCGAGAGCCTGGACGGCATGACCGCCGACTGGGCCAAGCTCCCGTATGAGGTGCTGGGCTGTATCTCCAACCGTATCATCAACGAAGTGAGGGGCGTGAACAGGGTGGTCTACGATATAAGCTCCAAGCCCCCGAGCACGATTGAGTGGGAATGAAGAGTAACCCCCCTCTGTCCAGTAACCCCCCTCCATCCCCCCTTAAGCTAAGGGGGGATGGACTTATAAGAGAAACAGGACTAAATGGGCGTTTTGGGCGGGGGAATTCTCCCCTCGTTGTCACTCCCGCTTGTCGGGAGTCCTTCCCATTTATTCTGAATCAAGAAAGATTCCGGACAAGCCGGAATGACAAAAAAACCGATGAACAGTGATGACCTAAAAGAATATCTCAGGGCGAAGGCCGCCCTTATAGATTCCTATTTAAAAGAATATTTTAAAAAAGCCCCCATAAAACCCCCTCTCCTTAAAGAGGCGATGGTGTATTCGCTATCCGCCGGGGGGAAGAGGGTGAGGCCCATCCTTGCGCTTGCCGCATACGAGGCCTGCGGGAAGAGGAATTCGAGAAAAATCTTGCGCTATGCCTCGGCGCTTGAGCTTATACACACCTATTCCCTGATACATGACGATCTCCCGGCGATGGACGACGACGACTTGAGGCGCGGAAAGCCCACAAACCATAAAGTCTTTGGCGAGGCCATGGCAATCCTTGCCGGGGACGGGCTTTTGACGGAGGCATTCCGAATGCTTTCCGTGGCGGAAGAGGGGGTCAGGAAAGGTTCCCTTTTAAAAGTCATCGAGGATGTGGGGAAGAGGGCCGGGCTGTGGGGAATGGTGGCCGGGCAGGCACAGGATATTTTATCGGAGGCCGGGAGACCTGAGGAAAGCGAGAAAAGGCAAGCTGTGATAAAATTCATCCATCTGCACAAGACGGCGGAGCTTATCACGGCCTCAGTGCGTATGGGCGGGCTCCTGGCCAACGCCAATGAGGGAAAGATGCGGGCCTTGACCCTTTACGGGCGCTCGATCGGGCTTCTCTTCCAGATAATAGACGATATCCTTGATGTTAAGGGGGAAACGGCGCTGATGGGGAAGACCGCCGGCTCGGACGAGAGGAAGGGGAAACTCACCTATCCATCCGTAATGGGGCTTTCCCGCTCCCAAAAAGAGGCAAAAAAGCTTGTACAAAATGCCGTGAAAGCTGTTAAAATATTTGGCCTGAAAGGTTTGCCGCTTCGGGCGATGGCAACCTATATCCTCGAAAGAAGGCAGTAGATGTATCTTGAAAGGGTTGATTCCCCCCAGGACGTAAAGAGGCTCTCCCTTGATGAACTCACAGGGCTCGCCGAAGAGATACGGGAACTCATAATAAGGCAGGTCTCACTGAACGGGGGGCATCTCTCGTCCAATTTGGGCGTGGTGGAGCTGACCCTTGCCCTACACTATGTGTTTGATTCCCCAAAGGACAAATTCGTCTGGGATGTGGGCCACCAGTCTTATACGCACAAGATAATCACGGGCAGGAAGGGGTCTTTTCATACGATAAGGAAGCCGGGGGGCATATCGGGGTTTCCCAAGCCCGAAGAGAGCCCGCATGACGCCTTCGCGGCGGGGCACAGCTCCACGTCTATTTCCGCCGCCCTGGGGCTCCTTGAGGCAGGGAAAAAACTCGGCGGGAATTATAAGGTTCTGGCGATAATCGGGGACGGCTCGATGACAGCCGGGCTTGCCTTCGAGGGCTTGAACCATGCGGGACAATTGGGGGCGGGCCAGATGGGGAAGGACCTGATAGTGGTCTTGAACGACAACGAGATGTCCATATCAAAAAATGTAGGCGCGCTCTCTTCGTACCTCGGCAGGATACTTAGGACGGAGTTCTTCCAGAGGTTCAAGGACAAGACGAAAGGGATGATCGAGAGCATTCCCCGCCTCGGGCAGCCGATGTCCCGGTTCGCGCAGAAGACGGAGGAGGCGCTGAAGGGGATATTGCTCCCCGGGATGCTCTTTGAGGAGCTTGGCTTTAATTATATGGGGCCGATAGACGGGCACGATATGAAGGCCCTGATAGAGACGTTCAGAAAAGTGAAAGAGACGAGGGGGCCTGTCCTCCTCCATGTGGTCACAAGAAAAGGCAAGGGCTATGAGTACTCCGAGAAAGACCCGTGCGTCTTTCACGGCGTGGGGCCCTTCGACCCCGATTCGGGCGAGCCGATATCAAAGTCCACAAGCTTTAGCGAGGTATTCGGCGAGAGCCTTATCCGGCTGGCAGGAAAGGAGCCGAGGCTTGCGGCCATAACTGCCGCCATGAAAGAGGGCACGGGGCTTCACCGTTTTGCCGAGATGTACCCGGAGCGCTTTTACGACGTGGGCATAGCCGAACCGCACGCGGCCACATTCGCCGCCGGGCTTGCCAAGGGCGGCATGAAGCCGGTCGTGGCGATATATTCCACATTCCTCCAGAGGGCCTACGACCAGATAATACACGACGTCTGCCTGCAGAACCTGCCCGTGGTCTTCGCGATTGACAGGGCGGGCGTTGTGGGCGAAGACGGCCCCACCCACCACGGCATGTTCGATATTTCATATTTAAGGCATATACCGAACCTCTGCGTTATGGCCCCCAAGGACGCCCCCGAGCTTGAGGGCATGCTCGAGTTCGCCCTGCGTATGGACTCCCCCGTTGCGATAAGGTATCCGAGGGGGAAGGCCTTGAAGGTGAACGAAGGGGAGCCCGTTGAGCTGGGCAAGGCGGAGCTTCTGAGAGAGGGACGGGACTTGGCCATCCTCGCGATCGGCAACCGGGTCCAGCCTGCGCTCCATGCCGCCCGGATGCTCGAAGAAGAGGGCGCAAATGCCGCGGTTTACAATATGCGCTTCGTAAAGCCCCTGGACCTTGAGAGCATAAAACGGGCCGCCCGCACGGGGAGGGTCATAACCGTCGAGGACGGGAGCGTTGCGGGAGGGTTCGGCTCGGCCGTATGCGAGGCCCTCTTCGAGCTTGGCTTCGGGGATGTGCGGCTTTCCATCCTGGGCTTCCCCGACGCCTTCATAGAGCACGGAAAACAGAAGGAACTCAGGATAAAATACGGCCTCGACAAGAACGGGATTTACGAAGAGGCTAAAAGGCTCCTTGCCCCCTATCCCGCGCACGTGAAGGTTGTGCGCCCCATTGGACCACAATCGTCAATAAGCCAATCATCTGCAAACCATTTAATTGAGCAGCGGAAAAAAGCGAAAGAGGCTTGACCTGCTCGTTTTTGAGCGCGGGCTTGCCCCTTCAAGGCAGCGCGCCCAGGCCCTCATCCTCGAGGGGAAAATCTTTGTAGACGGCCTTAAGGCCGCGAAGGCAGGCACCCCGGTGGACGAAAACGCGGAGATAAAAGTTAAAGGGGAAGAACTACCCTATGTAAGCCGGGGCGGCCTGAAATTAAAGGAGGCGGCACTCCATTTCGGGGTAATTTTCGAAGGAAAGACCTGCATGGATGTGGGGGTTTCGACCGGAGGCTTTACGGACTATATGCTCCAGAACGGGGCAAAAAAGGTCTATGCGATAGACGTGGGTTATGGCCAGTTCCATTATAAATTAAGGAGCGACCCGCGCGTGGTCCTTCTCGAGAAGACCAACATAAGATACCTGGAAAGAGAAAAAATCCCCGAAGAGATAGACCTTGCCACAGTAGATGTCTCCTTCATTTCCCTTAAATGGGTCCTTCCTGTCATTGCTTCGTTCCTAAAAGAAAAAGGAGAGGTGCTTGCGCTCGTAAAACCCCAGTTCGAGGTCGGGAAGGGCGAGGTTGACAAGGGCGGGGTCGTAAAGGACGAGGCAAAAAGGCAGAAGGCTGTAGAAAGCGTGACCGAGGCCGCAAAGGAGATGGGCTTTACGCATCTGGGCACGTTCGCCTCCCCCGTGCCCGGGCAAAAAAAGGGCAACATAGAGTATTTTATCTATATGATTAAGAGGAAAACTGAATGAGAAAAGCTCTTTTTAGTCATTCCCCGGCCCCGGCTTACGCCGGGGTAAACTCCAGCGGGAATCCAGGAAAAATGGATGCCCGATTGAAACCTCGGGCATGACAGATACAGAAAAGGACTGGATTCCGGGTCAAGCCCGGAATGACGGCACTGGATAGAATGGAAGAATTTGATGCGAATATAAATTCCGGGGAGGTGTCGCCGGACGTCATAGAGCTGCTCCTTGAGGACCTGGGAGACCCGGAACTTTATTCCGAACTCCTTCGTGAGAACCTGGGAAGGCCCGAAGTAATAAAACTTATCTTCGAGCACCCTTCCACTCCAGAAGAGGTAAGGACAAAGGCCGGGGCCGCTCTGAACTTGCCTGCGAAACGTCAAGAAGAAATAGAACAGCTTAAAAAGGAAGACTTCGAAAGGAGATCGCGGGAGACGAACGAAGACAAGGAACTCCGCCTTGTTGCAAAGATAAAGAAACTCAACGTGGGGGAGAAGATACGGCTTGCCGCGAGGGCCAACAAGGAACTCCGCACGCTCCTTTTAAAAGACTCCAACAAGCAGGTTGTGGTGAGCGTGGTCGAGAACCCAAGGCTGACCGAGAGCGAGGCCGAGCTTATAGCGAAGTCCCGCCAGATACCGGAGGAGGCCCTGAGGAGCATCGGCAAGAACAAGGAGTTCGTGAAGAACTACAACGTGGTCCATGCGCTGGTCACAAACCCCAAAACGCCTGCCGGGGTCTCCCTCTCCTTTCTTCCCCGGATAAAAGAGAAAGACCTCCAGCTGCTGGACAAGAACAAGAACGTGCCCGAGGCCGTGCGCACAGGCGCAAAGCGCATTTTGATGGGTAAGAAGAAGACGAGGTAATCTATCCCGATTTCTCCAGAATAGAAGAAAGATGCCGGACAAGCCGGCATGACAATAAAAATAAATAACCATCCGCCCTTTCCAAAGAATAATCGGAATTATTTCGGTAATCCCCAATTATTTCGGTAATCCCCCCATCCCCCTTTAGAAAAGGGGGAGTCCGGAGAGGAGAGCTTCTTTATAAAAGGGAGTCTGCATTTACTAAGGAGTTCATAAGTAAGGCCACACGCTTTGTCATTCCCGCAAGCGAAGCGCGTCGGGAATCCTTCCGAGAGCAAAGAGGGATTCCGGACAAGCCGGAATGACAAGATTTGATGATGGATGTGGCTTTATTAATGACCGCATTAGTAATAGCTTTGTCCCCCCCCTTTCTAAAGAGGGGCGAGGGGAGATTATTGAAAAAAGCACATCTATATTCACGGCGAAATCATTTATAATAAAAAACTATAGCCGGGAGGTTCCCGGCCCTGAGCAAAATTTCAGTTGAGGCGCGATGACGAGAATCTTTAAGATAGAGCCCCATCACAGGAAAATAATCACCAAGCCCACGCTCCTCAAGGCCCTTCTCTACATAGACAAAAAAGTGGGAAAGGTGAAAACGCCCTTCCTCCTCATGGACGGCGAGCAGATTGAGAAAAAAGTGGCCGTGATAGGGAAGAACATAAACAATTCCAAGGTCTTTTACGCCATAAAGGCAAACCCGAGCATCGAGGTCATAAAATTCCTGAATAGGCGCAGGATGAATTTCGAGATAGCCTCGGAGGGGGAACTCGAACTCCTCAGCTCCCTCAAGGTATCGCCCAAGCGCATTATCACAAGCAACCCGGTCAAATCCTTCCGGTTCCTCGAGATGGCAGCGAAATACGGGGTCGGGTATTACGCCTTCGACTCGCGGGATGAGGTGGAGAAGATGGCCGCCATCGTGCCCGGCGCCATGGTCTACGTGAGGCTCTCCGTCCCCAACGAGGGGAGCGAATGGCCCCTTTCGAGGAAGTTCGCCGTGGAGATGGACCAGGCCCTGGAGCTTGTACTGCACGCAAAAGACAAGGGGCTGGACCCGGTAGGGCTCACATTCCATGTGGGCTCCCAGTGCACGAACGCCGCGAATTGGCAGACCGCCCTTTACAAGGCAAAGGCCCTCTGGGACATGGCAGAAAAAAACGGCATCCGCTTCAGGGTGCTCAATATCGGCGGGGGATATCCGATAAAATACACGAAGGATGTTGTGAACATAGAGGAAATAGAGAAGAAAGTGAACGGGCTTATCAATGAGCTTTTTCCCCGGGGAATTGATATATTCATAGAGCCGGGGCGCGCCGTTGTGGGAGACGCGGGGATATTCGTGAGCCGTGTGATCGGGAAGGCCCGGAGGGCCGACGAGGACTGGCTATATATCGACGTGGGCGTCTTTAACGGCCTCATGGAGAGCGTGGGGGGGATAAAGTATACTTATCTCGTAGAGGAATCGGAGGGCAGGAAGAAACAGTGGACGGTCTCCGGGCCGAGCTGCGACAGCTTCGATGTTATAGACACGAACGTCACGCTCCACGAGCCCCAGGTCGGAAGCCTCATACTCGTCCTTTCGGCGGGGGCATATACCGTCTCCTACGCATCGGAGTTCAACGGGTTTTCGATACCCAATACGGTTTTGATATAGTAGCTGTCAGCAAGTTGTAATGTATTTGTCATTCCCGCTTGTCGGGAATCTTTCTTAAGAAGGATTGCGGACAAGCCGCAATGACAACAAAGAAAGAAACGGGAGGAGAAGTCATGATAAAGTTCACAGAAAAGGCGCCGTTCGTTCCTGTTGAGCTGAACTACGACGTCGAGAAGATACTCTATAAGGGAAAGAGCAAATTCCAGGAGATAATGGTCATAGAGAACGAGGACTTTGGCAGGATCCTACTCCTCGATAATGTCGTCCAGATAACCGAGGCAGACGAGTTCTTCTACCACGAGATGCTCACCCATGTCGTCATGCACGCCAATCCCAACCCCAAAAACGTGATTGTCATAGGCGGGGGGGACGGCGGCGTGGTCCGCGAGGTCTTGAAGCATAAGACGGTCGAAAAAGTTTACTTCGTCGAGATAGACGAAGAAGTGATAAACGTCTCCAAAAAGTTCTTCCCCGAGGTGGCCTCCGGCGTTACCGACCCCCGCGTGGAGATAAAGGTCATGGACGGGGCGGAGTTCGTAAAGAAGGCCCCGAAGGGGGCCATAGATGCGATAATAGTCGATTCGACGGACATAATCGGCTTCGCGAGGACCCTCTACACGAAGGAGTTCTTCAACTCCGTGAAGAATTGCCTGAGCCGGACGGGCATGTTCGTCACCCACTCGGAATCCATGACCTATCACAGGGATACGGTGCTTAAAATACAGGAAATCCTCCGGAACGCCTTTCCCATAGTGGACCTTTACACGAATTGCATAGCCACTTACCCCGGCTTCTGGTGGACTTATAACGTGGGCTCGGTCTCGCTCGACCCCCGCGAGGTTCGCCGGGAATTCACGATAGAGACCAAATACTACGACGATGAGGTCCATAAGCAGTCTTTCGTCACCCCCAGGTTCTACAAAAAGCTCCTTGAAGGGAAACTCGACTGGGGCCTGAAGGGGAGCTTCAGTTACGAGTAAAAGGAGGGATCAATTAAGGTGGGCGGAGATTTTTCAATTAGACTCAGGACTCCGCGCCTGAGCCCAATATATAAAAACATCAGCTTGTCATTGCGAGCGGAGCGAAGCAATCCCGTTTTTAAAGATGAGATTGCCGCGTCGGGCTTTGCCCTCCTCGCAATGACTTTTCAGTCTGATATGGCTGAAGATGAAAGGGGGAAATGAAATGCATCGTATACTTCTAATTGCATTATTTTTTCTATTAATGGTTTCGTCTGTGTGCGCTCAAAATCCCGATAAGGAAAAAGCAGCGGTCGAGGCGGCGGAAAAATGGCTTGCGTTGGTTGACGCCGGGAAGTACGAAGAGAGCTGGAACCAGACGGCCGGATATTTCAGGAGCGCGGTAAAGAAGGAAGACTGGGTGCAGGCGATGGGAGCGCACAGGAAGCCCTTGGGCAAACTCATTTCGAGAGAGGTTAAGAGCAAGACTTATGAAACGGCCCTGCCGGGGGCCCCGGACGGAGAGTATGTGGTCATCCAATTCGAGACCTCATTTGAAAACAAGAGGGCGGCCGTGGAGACCGTCACCCCGATGCTCGAAAAGGGCGGCCAGTGGCGGGTATCGGGATATTACATAAAATAAAAGACAGGGCGGATCACAAGCCCCGATGTCCTTTTGAAGGGAGGGCGGGTGTTGCCGCTCACCCGCCCTCCCTTTTTATGGAGCGCCCTGTCATGTTCCCCTTGACACCTTGCCCCCTTAGTTGCTAAATTATTTTAGCACTCTCCCTCTTAGAGTGCTAAAAAGGGGAGAGGCAAGGAGTTTTACAAAAAAAAACGATGTTCGGCGAGCGCACTGAAAAGATACTTTTCTCCATAGTTAAAAGCTATATCGAAAGCGGGGAGCCCGTTGGGTCCCGCTTCATCACAAAAAGATATTCTTTCAACGTCTCCCCGGCCACAATCAGGAACACCATGGCTGACCTTGAGGAGATGGGCTACCTGGCCCAGCCCCACACCTCCGCCGGGCGTGTGCCCACGGACAGGGGCTATCGCTTTTATGTGGACTTGCTCAAGAGGATGAAGGAGCGCGAGACGAGCTTCATTAAATCCTACATAGCGGGGCTCGAATCCGTAAGGGAGGACCTGAACGGGCTCCTTGAGGGGGCCGCGAGGACCCTTTCGGAGCATTCGAGCTACCTGGGCGTGGCCGCGCCCGCAAAGCCGGGGCGCACTACGCTCAACAGAATAGAGCTCTTCAGCTACGGGAGCCATATAGCCGTGCTCCTTTTGACTGACGAGGGGCTGGTCAAGCACAAGCTCCTCAAGATGGAGCCGGGGCTCACGCCGAGGGCCCTCCGAAGGATATCCGAGTACTTGAATTCCGAGTTTTCGGGACGGAGCATAGATGAGATAAGGCACCGTCTGATTAAAGAAATGTCGAAAGAGAAAGCGTTATGTGATATCCTGATTTCCAGGGCCGTGGATATCTGCCGGGAGGCCCTGAACTTCCCTGCTGGGGACATTTACATGTGCGGTCTATCGGGGTTTATAGGGCTTCCGGACTTTGCCGACGGCCTGGGGGAAATCGCGAGGGCAATAGAGGACAAGCACCTCATGCTGAAACTTCTCGAAAAAGTCTGCGAGGAGAGCGGGGAAGGCACCTCGGTCCTCATAGGCTCGGAAAACCCGGTAGAGGACATGAGGGAGCTTAGCTTTGTCGTGGCCTCTTACAAGCGGGGCGGAAGGACGGCCGGGAGCGTGGGCATTATAGGGCCCACGCGCATGGACTACGAGAGGGCGATCATGATGGTGGAGGCTACGGCCCGGTTCATTACCGATACCCTCTCCTTGCGGTCCGCAAAATCTTAAACGCCAAGGAGCTTTCAAATATGGAAAGAGAAGAAAAACCCGAAGAGAAAGAGGCCGTGGAGGAAGAGAGAGGGCAGATAGCCGAAGCCCCCAGAGACGAGGTCGTCTCCACCCTCGAGCGGGAGCTTGAAGATGAGAAAGACAAGTACCTGCGCCTTTATTCGGAGTTCGAGACATATAAGAGGAGGGCCCTCAAGGACAAAGAGGAACTCTGCAGGTCCGCCAACGAAGAGATCATGAAGGAGGTCCTCCCCTCACTCGATAACCTGGAGACGGCCCTGAAGCATGCCGGGGAGGCCCGGGAGGGTCTCAGGCAGGGCGTTGAGATGACCCTCAGGGAATTGAAAAGGACCCTCGAAAAATTCGGATTGAAAGAGATAGAGTCCCTCGGGGAGCCCTTCAACCCCGAATTCCACCATGCGATAAGCCAGGTGGAGCGCGAGGACGTGGCCGAAAAGACCGTGGTCGAAGAGTTCCGGAAAGGGTATACATATAATGACAAGGTGATAAGGGCCTCACTTGTGGCCGTGTCGAAAAGGCCCGAAAAAGCGGAAAAGAGTCCGGAAGAAGTGGACATAAAGATAAAGAAATAGATATGGAGGAGGAATCATAAATGGCAAAGGCTATCGGGATTGACCTTGGAACAACGAACTCCGTTGTGGCGGTGGTTATGGGAGGGGAGCCTGTAGTCATCCCCAACCAGGAAGGGAACCGGACCACACCCTCGGTTGTGGCCTTCACGGAAAAAGGGGAGAGGCTTGTGGGGCAGATCGCAAAGAGGCAGGCGATCACGAACCCCGAAAACACCATATTTTCCATAAAGAGGCTGATGGGAAGGAAGTACGACTCGCCCCAGGTGGAGCACGCCCGGAAGCGGCTCCCCTATAAAATAGCCGAGGCCCCCAACGGGGACGCCCACGTGGAGGTGAGGGGCAAGGCTTACTCCCCGCCCGAGATTTCCGCGATGATACTTCAGAAGCTGAAACAGGCGGCCGAGGACTACCTTGGCGAGCCCGTGAACGACGCCGTCGTCACCGTGCCCGCGTACTTCGACGACAGCCAGAGGCAGGCCACGAAGGACGCCGGGCGCATCGCGGGCTTGAACGTGCTGAGGATAATAAACGAGCCCACGGCGGCGGCCCTCGCCTACGGGCTTGAGAAAAAAAAGGAAGAAAAGGTCGCGGTCTATGACCTGGGCGGAGGCACGTTCGATATATCCATCCTCGATATAGGCGAAGGCGTCACGGCCGTTAAGGCCACCAATGGGGATACGTACCTTGGCGGAGACGATTTCGATCTCCGCGTGATGGACTGGATGGTAGAAGAGTTCAAGAAGGAATACGGCATAGACCTGAGACAGGACAGGATGGCCCTCCAGAGGCTTAAAGAGGCGGGCGAGCGCGCGAAGATTGAGCTTTCGACCGCGATGGAGACGGAGATAAACCTGCCCTTCGTGACGGCGGACGCCTCCGGGCCCAAGCACCTCCTCATGAAGCTTTCGAGGGCCAAGTTCGAGCAGCTTGTCGGCGACTTGATCGATAAGACAATAGGGCCCTGCAAGCTCGCGCTCGAGGACGCGAACATGGCCCCAAAGGACGTTGACGAGGTGTTGCTTGTGGGCGGGCAGACCCGTACCCCCAAGGTGCAGAGCACTGTGCAGGGGTTCTTCGGGAAAGAGCCCAACAAGACCGTGAACCCCGATGAGGTTGTGGCAGTGGGGGCGGCTATTCAGGCCGCGGTCTTGAAGGGCGAGGTGAGGGAGGTCCTTCTCCTCGACGTGACGCCTCTTTCGCTCGGTATAGAGACCCTTGGCGGGATATTCACAAAGATAATCGAGCGCAACAGCACCATCCCCATGAAGAAGGGGCAGGTCTTCTCCACGGCCGCCGACAACCAGCCGGCGGTGACGATTAAGATTTATCAGGGCGAGCGCGAGATGGCGGCCGATAACAAGCTTTTAGGGGTCTTCGAGCTTGTGGGCATTCCTCCGGCCCCGAGGGGAATTCCCCAGATAGAGGTCACGTTCGACATAGACGCAAACGGGATATTGCATGTTTCGGCCAAAGACCTCGGCACCGGCAAGGAGCAGTCGATAAGGATCACGGCATCGAGCGGGCTCAGTGAAGAGGAGATAAAGAAGATGACTCGCGACGCCGAGAGCCATGCCGAAGAAGACAGGAAGAAGAAAGAGATTGCCGAGGCAAAAAACGAGGCAGACACTCTCGTCTATTCCGTTGAAAAGAGCCTCAAAGAATTCGGCGACAAGATAACCGAGGCGGAAAAGAAAGAGATAGAGTCCGCCCTCGAAGAGTGCAGGAAGGCCAAGGAAGAGGCGGCCGATGCCGGGCGTATTCGCTCCTCCATAGAGAACTTAACCCGCGCCTCCCACAAGATAGCCGAGCACGTCTACAGGGCGGCCGGGGCCGGTGCAGCCGCCGGAGCAGGCGCCGAGCCGGGCCCGGAGCCAAAGGAGCCCCAGGGCGAAGAAAAGGTCATGGAGGCCGAGTTCGAGGAAGAGGACAAAAAATAACCGCACAGGTTAGAATAAAATTTATTATTAGTGGGGGCTCTGCCCCCAGCCCCCGGAAGGGGGCCAACCCCCTTCACCCCTTCTTAACGAGGGTTCAAAGGGGCCCCAAGGGGGGCAGAGCCCCCCTGGTTCCGAAAATATACCCTTTGCGGGATTCTAAAGGGCGGAGCCCTTTAATAGAAATATTTAAATGAGAGATTATTATGAAATACTTGGGGTGGGTAAGAACGCCTCGCAGGAGGAGATAAAGAAGGCGTTCCGCCAGCTCGCCCTCAAGCACCATCCCGACAGGAACCCCGGCAATAAAGGGGCCGAAGAGAAATTCAAGGAGATTAACGAGGCCTATACCTGCCTTGGCGACCCGAACCGCCGCGCCGAGTACGACAGCACGGGTTTTTGCCATCCGGGGCTTGGCGCTGGGGCGGGCTTTGGCGGCTTCGGGGACATCTTCGGCGACATCTTCGGGGATTTTTTCGGCTTTCAGGCCCGCAGGGGCCTCCGGCCCGAACGGGGCTCGGACCTGCGCTATGACATAGACATAAGCCTCGAAGAAGCGGCCGCGGGCTTGAAAAGGGACATAAAGATACCGCGCTCCGTCCCCTGCGGGGAATGCGCGGGCACGGGGAGCCGCACAAAGAGGACCTCGCGCTGCCCCGACTGCAACGGTACGGGACAGGTCCGCTACCAGCAGGGGTTTTTCGCGATAAGCCGCACCTGCGGGAGGTGCGGCGGCACGGGGGAGACGATCACGGAGCCCTGCCTGAAATGCAGGGGGAGCGGAAAAGTCAAGGTCGAGCGCGAACTCTCCCTGAATATACCGGCAGGGGTGGAGACCGGCACCCGCTTCAGGGTGACCGGAGAGGGCGAGGCAGGCTCTTTCGGCGGGCCCCCCGGCGATTTATATGTCATTGTGGAGGTCAAAGAGCACCCGGAGTTCAGGCGGGAAGGGGACGATATCCTCTATGAGGTCCCGCTCTCATTTGTCGATGCGGCCTTGGGGACAGAGGTAGAGGTGAAAACCCTCTGGGGCGCGGAGAAGCTCCACATTCCGCCCGGCACCCAGCCCGGCGAGACGTTCCGACTGAGGGGCAAAGGGATGCCGCGCATGGGCAGGCGCTCGAAGGGCGACCAGGTCATACTGGCCAAAATCGTCATACCGAGAAGGCTTACCGAAAAACAGAAAGAGCTGCTCCGGGAATTCGCGGGCCTCTTCAAAGATGCCCAGGCTTCCGGTAAAGGGGCCGGCATTAAAGACAAGATCCGGGGCATGTTCGCCTCCGGGTCTTAAGTCTGATGCGGCTCTTCTATCCCGACCTTTCAAAGACCTCCGTTAAGATAAAAGGCGAAGAGCTGAATTATCTGAAAAATGTCCTCCGGGCAAGAGAGGGCGATGAGGTTTCCCTTTTTGACGGGAAGGGGAGGATTGCCCGGGCGAGGGTCTCTTTAATAGGAAAAAACGAGATAACTTTATATATAAAGGAAATCTCCGAATCACGCACCGAGTCCCCCCTCAAGGCAACACTTCTGCAGGGCATCCTTAAGGCGCAGAAGATGGACCTTGTGGTCCAGAAAGCCACCGAGCTTGGCGTCTTTAAGCTCCAGCCGCTCATCACCGAGCGCACGGAGGTGCGCGAGACGCGAAAGGTGGAAAGATGGCGCAAGATCGCCGCAGAGGCCGCAAGGCAGTGCGGCAGGGCCGTTGTGCCCGAGATCGGGGAACCCGTGTTGCTGGAGGAATTTCTGGCTGCATATGATAATCCAGGCATCATTTTCTGGGAACAAAGCGGGGAGTCTTTAAGGAATTTTCATTTAAAGGGGAACGAAATAGCCCTTCTCATCGGCCCCGAGGGCGGCCTCACCGACGACGAGGTCGCATTCGCCCTCCACAAAAAATTCTTCCGGGCCACCCTCGGCCCGCGCATCCTGAGGGCCGAGACTGCGGCCGTTGTTGCGGTTGCGCTGGTGCAGTTCATGATGGGGGATATGGGGTAAAACCATTAGCTATTCTTCCGGCTCTATCCTGAGCTTTTTGTGATTTCAACATAAAAAAGATATACTCTTAATTCCTTCCTGAAGTCCGAACGATTAATCTTTTCTATAAAAATAAAGGTTACGAATTGAAATTGATATGTAGGGGCGCTGCTTGCTGCGCCCGGACGTCATGCCCGAGGTATTAATCGGGCATCCATT
>Ga0214473_10005116_pt1 | contig 15735 bp, 9 predicted proteins | sample RVTome_7_FD_203509 | JGI IMG/M metagenome (GOLD analysis project Ga0214473, IMG submission 203509) | Soil microbial communities from uranium-contaminated site in the Upper Colorado River Basin, Wyoming, United States - RVT98D197 | ecosystem: Environmental > Terrestrial > Soil > Contaminated >... | reverse complement strand
AGAATGGCCTTTTGGTCGAAACAGCCGAGGTGGCTTATAATATCCTGCAGCAGCAGACATACGGCGAACCGTCGAACGGTATCACCAGGCTCTACGCGCATTTCCTGGCCGCCAAGCTTAATATCGCCAACGGGGCCAGCGATGCCGATATCGTCGAGGCGGCGGCCGCCGCCGATGCTTTTCTGGCCACTCACGACTGGAACGATTGGGATAATCTATCCGGCGAGGAGAAGCAAATGATCAATGATTGGAAAAGCACGTTCGAGATGTACAACGAAGGGGAGATCGGCCCCGGACATTGCGACGAAGAGGATTTAGGCTTCTAATTTTAAGAAATTCCCCGATAAAGCCCGCGGGCGGTTCGCCGGCGGGCTTTATCCATGAACTAAGGCGAAAAGGTTATCGGGCTTTAGAAAGAGCTCCTTTAATCCGGTATCCTCTTATCTCGCGATCTGCGCACTCCCATCGTTTTATGATTTCGGCCTGATTTGTTGTAGCCTGGCCGCACATTTTCTATTAAATTCCAACTGATGAATTCGGCGCCGGGGAAAGACAGCCGCTCACTTTATCGTTTGTTTTACAGGTTCTTTTATATATCTTCATTTCTGGTATTGATCTATTTTTTATATTCGGGTTTTTCGTTCTATTCCACTCCCTATGGCAAACGTCCGAGACACGAGGCTTACCGGGATCTTAGACCGGCCGGCAATATCGGTCACGCGTTAGCGATAATCGGTTCCGCGATGATGCTTTTCATGCTTTTTTACTCTGTCCGTAAACGCACCAAGATTTTCGGAAAATTCGGGAAGCTGAGCGACTGGCTGGACATTCATATCTATTTCGGGATCATAGGTCCGCTTTTGGTCGTGCTGCATACGTCTTTTAAAGTTCAGGGGCTCGTGGCGGTCAGTTTCTGGTCCATGATCGCGGTGGCCTTAAGCGGGGTGTTCGGCCGATATTTATATCAGCAAATACCGCGCGATATCGGCGGCGAACAGCTTTCCACTCTTGAACTGGATAAATTGAAAAATGAATTAACGGAACAACTTACGCGCGAAATTCAGTTAGACAAGAGCCCATTAGAAAGATTGGAAAAGGAGCTTTCGGCGAGTGTTCATGAGGCCTACGGTCCCGTAAAATCTTTGTGGCTGCTGATCGCCGGCGATATCTTGAATCCGTTCAAAAGGAGAAAGTTGAAAGCCAAATTCAAGACGGAGTTCAATCTGCCATTTCATTTGTATGAAAGGGTCTTCAATATATTCTGGGAAAGAGCTTTGCTGAACAGGAGAATCGCTTTTTTAAACCAGGTTCAGACACTATTTTATTACTGGCATGTATTTCACAAGCCGTTCGCCATCATAATGTACCTGGTTATGCTTATACATGTAACCGTGGCCGTGTGGCTCGGATACGTATGGATATTTTAGGGCGGGCGAAAATTCCAAAGAGGTTCGTCTTATCAGAGATGATGCGGGTCGGTTTAGCGATCATCTCTCCGGCAATATTGCTGTCGGCTGACGGAAATGCCCAGCTTTCCCCGGGAGATCTGCATACGGCGCACGCCGATCTGGAAGGATTGAAAAACTGCGGGAAATGCCACGAAACCGGCAATCAGATTTCCGCCGCCAAATGCCTGGAATGCCACAAACCGTTGAAAGAAAGAATCGAGGGCGGGGCGGGATTGCACTCCAACGACGGTTACGGGGAGTGCACCGACTGCCACGTGGAACATCTCGGGCCAGACAGCGAGCTGATCTGGTGGAAAGACGGTATCGGCAATTTCAATCACCTCCTGACCGGGTACAGCCTCCAGGGAAAACATCTGGGTCTGGAATGCCGCAAATGCCACAGCCCAAAAAATATTGTCGACACAAAACCGTTTGCTTCCGGATCGGCTAATCTCGATCGGACATTTCTGGGGCTGTCGAAAAAATGTCTGAATTGCCATCGCGACGAACATCGCGGCAGGACGTCGCCGGATTGCCTTACATGTCATGATATGAACGGCTGGAAACCCCCGTCCGGCTTCGATCATAAGAAGACCGATTTTCCCCTGAGCGGCAGGCATCTGCAACTGAATTGCGACAAGTGCCACAAGAGAATAGCGGATAATATCGAAATAGCCGATCCCGACTATCTCGATTTCGGCCCGTTAAAACATAATAATTGCATTGATTGCCATAGCGATATTCATAAGGGAAAATTCGAGCAAACTTGCGAGACCTGTCATAGCGCCGCCGGTTGGCTGGCAGTCGAGAAAGCCAACTTCGATCACGGCAAAACCGGCTTTCCCCTGCTGGGTAGGCATGCCGAGACTCTATGCGAGAAATGCCATTCCCCCGGAAGACCTTTATCCGGTTTGAAACATACTGTCTGCGCGGATTGCCACTCCGATTATCACGCCTGGCAGTTTAAGGATCGACAGCAGGGCGGCCGATGCGAAGAATGTCATACGGTTGACGGATTTTCGCCGGCGAGGTTCGGGATAGAGGAACATAATAATACCAAATACCCGCTGGCCGGAGCGCACCTGGCCATACCCTGCGTTGCCTGCCATCCCGAAATCGAAACTAACAGCGGTATTTCCACGGCCAGGTTCCGCTACGAATCGACTCGATGTTTCGACTGTCATGGGGATCCCCACAAGGGAGCGGCCGACAAGTATTTCAAAACCGACGGCTGCGAATTCTGTCATTCGGTCGAAAGTTGGAAAGCAATAATATATGGCCACGAGAAATCCGGATTCGGCCTCAGCGGCCGACATGGCGAGATTTCCTGCAAAGCCTGCCACAAATCCGAGGACAGCGATGCCCGGATCGACCGACTTCGATTCGCCGGGCTGTCGAGGCAGTGCGTGGATTGCCATAACGATATTCACATGGGGCAATTCAAAGAGATTCTGGAGATCGAAAGCCGCAAAATCGAAGTCGTAAAGTGCGATCGCTGCCACGCTCCGACTCGTTGGAAACCCAGCAATTTCGATCATAATATTCAAGCCGCCTTCAAGTTAGAGGGCGCCCATCTGAAAATACCCTGCACGGGCTGTCATAAAGATCTGGCGATCGGCGGAAAATCATATATGTTGTATAAGCCGCTTGACAGCGCTTGCGCAAGCTGCCACAAACCGGGCAAGACGGTGGGTTAGGAGATGACAATGAGTAAATCTCTATTTTGCGTCCTCATGACCGCGGGGTTGGGGATATTATGGCTGACCGTGACCGGGCAGGGAGCCGTCAAGAACCCGCACGGCGATATTCAATGGGATTGCCAATTCTGTCATACGTCCGAATCCTGGACCAAGCTGAGACAACCGTCCGGATTCGACCATGACAAGACCGGCTTTTCTCTGGCCGGCTCTCACTCTGTCACCGATTGCAGAAATTGTCACAGGGATCTGACCTTCTCAAGCGTGGGAGCCGTGTGTGTCGACTGCCATACCGACGTTCACAGAAACCAATTCGGAATCGACTGCTCCAATTGCCATACTCCGGTCGACTGGAGCAATCGCCAGGATATACTCGAACAGCATGCCCGTCGGGGATTCGCTCTTCTGGGTATGCACGCTATCGCGGATTGCGACGCCTGCCATATCGGTCAGGGACGGGAAGAGTTTGTCGGCACGCCGGTTGACTGCGACGGTTGTCATTTCGGCGATTTTACCGGCAGCCAGAATCCGAACCACGCCAGGGCCGGGTTCTCGAAAGACTGCGAGACCTGCCATCTTCCATTCGCGGCCTCGTGGCATCATGCCATGTTCGAGCATACCCCCGTTTTCGCCCTGAGAGGGGCGCATCGGCAGGTCGACTGTATCGGATGCCATGCCGACGATTTCCCCGGGACAACGACTCTTTGCTACGGATGTCACGCGGGCGATTTTCAGGCGACGGTAGATCCGGCTCACGCCAATATGGGATTCCCTACCGACTGCGAAGCGTGCCATGATGAAACCCAATGGCATGGGATTGTATTCGATCATCTTGCCTCCAGCGGATACGCGATCGAGGGCGCGCACGCGGCCATCGGCTGTGTCGATTGCCATGTCGATAACCGGCTCGACGTGCCCAGAGAATGCCTCGGATGTCATCTCAATGATTACAATAATACGGCAGATCCGAACCACGCAGAGGGAGCCTTCCCCCAGGACTGCACCATCTGTCATACCAGTCTGACCTGGAGCCCGGCGTCGTTTAATCACGACCTGACCTCGTTCCCGCTGACCGGAGCCCATATCGCCATAGTTTGCGAATCATGTCACCTGGGGGGGCAGTTCGCGGGAACCCCGACGGAATGTATCGCCTGCCACCAAAACGATTATAATTCGGTTCAATCTCCGAACCATGTCTCCAATAATTTCGCCACCGATTGCACCCTGTGTCATTTCACGACCGGCTGGTCGCCGTCGAGCTTTAACCATGCCCAAACCCAGTTCCCGTTAACGGGAGCCCATCTGGGATTGAATTGCATAGATTGCCACGCGGGAGGCTATAGCGATATCCCCACAGATTGTTTTTCCTGCCATCAGAATGATTTCAATTCCGTTCAGGATCCCAATCATGTGACCAACAATTTCAGCCACGATTGCACACAATGCCATACGACCGGCGGCTGGTTGCCGGTTCAATTTAACCATAACCAGACTCAATTTCCATTGACCGGGGCCCATGTCGGCCTGGCCTGTATTGCCTGTCATGCCGGCGGTTACGAGAATACGCCTACGGATTGTTTTTCCTGCCATCAGAATGATTTCAATTCGGTTCAGGATCCCAATCACGTGACCAATAATTTCAGCCACGACTGCACGATATGCCATACTACCAGCGGCTGGTCGCCGGCCCAATTTGACCATAGCCAGACACAATTCCCGTTGACCGGCGCTCATGTAAGCCTGGCCTGTATTGCCTGTCATGCCGACGGTTACGATAATACGCCTACTGATTGTTTTTCCTGCCACCAGAATGATTTCAATTCCGTTCAGGATCCCAATCATGTGACCAACAATTTCAGCCACGACTGCACGATATGCCATACTACCAGCGGCTGGTCGCCGGCTCAATTTGACCATAGCCAGACGCAATTCCCGTTGACCGGAGTCCACATAACCCTGGCCTGTATTGCCTGTCATTCGAACGGTTACGAGAATACGCCTACGGATTGCTATGCCTGTCACGTCGGCGATTACAACGGGACAACCGATCCGGATCATCAGACTATGGGCTTCCCGACCGATTGCGCGCTCTGCCACGGTACGTTCAATTGGGGATCGATCTGGAATCACGACAGCCAGTATTTCCCCATTTTCTCCGGACGACATGACCAGACCTGGAGCAACTGCGCCGATTGCCACGTTATTCCAGACAACTACGAGGCTTTTGAATGCATTTTCTGTCACGAGCACAACCAGGCGGATATGGACGCCGACCATGACGAGGTTCCGGGGTATTCCTATAACAGCCAGGCCTGCTATAGCTGTCACCCGGACGGCGAGAGACCTTAAGTTTATTTGAGATCGGCCATGAACAGGCGAGAATCAAAAAGGATCGATTTTTTGCCCGTATTGTTCTTGACATTGATTTTTGTTTACAACGCTTATGCGGATGAAATTGCCCCGATATTTCATATCAAATATAAATCATCGGGCCATGTTTATATCGACGGGGGTACGGCTGACGGCCTGAAAAGCGGCGATTCGCTGCAGGTGATCCGGGATAACGTTTTGATCGCCAACCTGGAGATCAGTTATACCGCCGAACATTCATCCTCATGCAGAGTGGTCGGCCAATCGGCTGATATTCAGGCGGGCGATCCGGTGTCGGCCACGATCAGGAAAAGCGAATCTATGGATGCCGCCGAAACGGTCGAAGCGCCGCGGGAAGAACCGGTCGAATCGAAACCTGTTAACATTCCCCGATCCGACGTCAAAGAAAGGCAGCCCCGCCTCAACGGACGGATCTCGGTCGGATATTTTTTCTGGAATGATCGTAAAACCGCCGATCTCGATTTCAGCCAGCCGGGATTGGGCATAAAACTGAATGTCGGGGACGTATGGGGCAGCGGATTTTCCCTGAATGTCAGGACCAGGACAAGGTATAACCAAAGATCAAAACGATATTCGAATAGCGTCGCGCAAAAAGAACTTCGCAACCGGATCTACGAATTTTCCTTCGACCGGGAGGACGATCGAGGATTCGATATTCGGTTCGGCAGGATTATTCCCCGCGGTATCAGCGGCGCCGGTTATATCGACGGCGCCCTGGTCAATAAAAGATTGTCGGAAGTTTTTAAGATGGGGATTTTCGGCGGAGTCCAGCCGGAATGGCAATTCGGCGACCCGCAGACGTCATTGCAAAAATACGGTTTATATGTCTCGGGCGGGGGAAACAGGCAAGGGGGATTGCGCCTGGAATCGACGCTGGCTTTGGTTGGAGAGTACCACCTGTTCGATGTCAGCCGCGAATTCATCCACTTTCGAAACCTGCTCAACAATGGATCGGGATTAGAAATCTACCAGAGCGCCGATATCGATATTAATCGATCCTGGCGGCATCGTAAAACCGGCACGACGGTTGCCTTGACTAATCTATATATCTCGGCGCGTCGGAGGATCGGCCGGCGGATTAATATCGGGATAAGTTTCGACGACCGCAGGCGATACTGGAATTACGATCAGCAAACCCTGGCCGACAGCCTGTTTGACGATCTTGCCAGGAGGGGCTTGAAAGCGACCATGAACCTGCGGATGCCGGCCAATTTCGATTTAGGATCTAATGTCGGAATAAGCAAAAGAGAAGGTTTTTCAGAGACGGCCGCGTCATATTCCGTAAGCCTGGCGAAATCAGGATTAAGCAAAGCTAATTTTGCCATAAAAGTCGGGGCCTCGGGCTTTTCGAATCGTTATAGCAACGGCCTGCGAATATCTTACGATCTGGGCTGGTATTCCCGCCGCGGCGATAACCTGGCATTTGGTTACGGCCTTTACCGCTATAAATATAAATCGACCGATTCCATACGCTCCAGCCGCTGGCTGCAATGGGGCTGGACTTTAAGGCTATCGCGGAACATCATATTTACCGGCGACGTAAGAAAGAGCGCGGGCGACGATCTTAACGGGGTGACGATCATGGGCGATCTGGGGTATAGCTTCAGATAAAGAATCAGATTATGAGCGAATCCTTATTAATATGGCTTGCGGCTGTGGGAATTTTCGCGGTCATTCTTGTCCCTTACTTTTTGAAGTTTCGCGGCCGCCAGAAAAAATTCCTGGAGCGAAAGATAGAAGCCGACTATATCGGGATAGGCGCTCCCCGAGCGCAATATCCGATGGTCAATAACGCCTTTTGTATCGGATGCGGCTCTTGTGTCGACGCTTGCCCCGAGCACGACGTTCTGGGAATCGTCTTCGGTAAAGCCGCCGTTATCAACGGCGACAGGTGCGTGGGCCACGGCTTTTGCGAGCAGGTCTGCCCGGTGGGAGCCCTCAAAGTGGGTCTGGGCGACATCAAAAAACGCGATGATATTCCGATCATGAACGAATTCAACGAGACGATAGTGCCGGGTCTCTTTATAGCCGGAGAATTGGGCGGCATATCTCTTATCAGAAACGCCGTTTCTCAGGGCAGGATGGTTGTAAACAGGATCGCCGAATTAAAAAAATCGAGCGGTCTGGCCGACGCGGATTACGACGTGGCTATTATCGGATGCGGCCCGGCCGGACTAACTGCGTCGCTCACGGCCCAGGAGAACAATCTTTCCTACATCGCCTTCGACCAGCAGGACCCCGGCGGCACCATTCTCCAGTATCCTCGTCGCAAGCTGGTTATGACTCAACCGGTGGAGATTCCCCTTTATGGACGGCTCGAGCAAAACGAATACTCCAAAGAACATCTTCTGGAGATCTGGGAAGATATCATTCAAAGTCAAAAGCTGAATATCAGGCCGCAGGCCAAGCTGGAAAACGTGAGCAGGGATGGTTCCGGATTCTCCGTGGCCGCCGGGGGCGAGACAGTCTCGGCCAGATACGTGGTTCTGGCCATGGGCCGGCGCGGGACTCCGAGAAAATTGGGAACGCCCGGGGAGGAAATGCCCAAGGTTATGTACCAGCTTGTCGACGCTCAGTCTTACAAAAATCTGAACCTGCTTGTTGTCGGAGGCGGAGACAGCGCGGCGGAGGCCGCCATCGGCCTGGCCCATCAACCCGGCAACACCGTATATCTTTCATACCGCAAACCGAAGCTCTTCAGGATCAAGAAAAAAAACGAGGACAGAATAAACGAGCTATTCAAAAGCGGCGATATCAAGCCGTTATTCAATTCCAGCGTGGCCGAAATCAGGGGAAAATCGGTTCTTATTAATATCGATAATAAGACCACCGAAATACCCAACGACTATGTCTTCATATTCGCGGGCGGGATTCCTCCGTTCGATATACTTAAAAGTATGGGGATTGCTTTCGGGGGCGAGTATAAGGAACTGAGCAGGGTTTGAGTCATATTTCCCATCTGAATTATTGAATCATTTGAAACGAAGTTTCATATTTATCCGGGATCTTCTCGCCTGTAACCGCGTCGCTGTCGGTTGAGAACCATGTATAGCTTGCGTTTTTTACCGTTGTCCCCCAATATCATGGCCGTGACCATAGTATTGTTATCGAACAAGATAAACGGCGAGGTAACCATGAAAGGTCTGTCCTGCAGCGAATGCAAAGGTTTATCGCGACGGGGTTTCACTATTTTTCTGATTGCGTCAGTCGTCATTTTCGCCGCGATGGAGGCTTTTTCTCAGGAGCAGATACCGTCCCGCAACCCGGCGTTCGGTATCGTCGATTTCCAGGCTCGCCGCGCCTCGCTGATCGATTCGCTGGGCGAGGGAACCGCGATCCTTTATTCACGCGGAGGCGATAGCGAAGCTGGTTATCGTGCCGACGGCGATTTCTGGTATCTGACCGGCCTCGACCAGCCGGGGGCGATCCTCGTGCTGTCCCCGAATGAGATCGATAAGGAAGTTCTCCTGCTCCCTCAGAGGAATATCGAAGAGGAACGCTGGACCGGGGAACGTCCGGCGCTTTCCGAATCTCTTCAAGCGGCCTGGGGATTCGACCGAATCTTTCGCGTCGCCTCGCTCGACGGTTTGATCGTGTCGCGGATGAAACATTCTCCGACTCTGCATCTGATCTCCCGGCCCGCCGGACCATCGAGCGATATTCCTGCCGACCTCGAGTATTACGGAAAGGTATCCGCGCGAATTCCCGGCGTATCGATCAAAAACTCATCCCGATTTCTGGAAAAGCTAAGGATGGTGAAAGACGAGAAGGAAATCGATGCTGTTTCGACGGCTATCGAGGTTACATATAACGGTTTGAGCGATCTGGTAAGCGGAATTCGCCCCGGGATCATGGAATTCCAGCTAAAGGGGATCCTGGAGCAGTCGTTTAAGAAGCAGGGGGCGCAACATTCGGCTTTCCCACCCATTATCGGCTCGGGGATGGAAACGACTATTCTGCACTATGAGAAACTTGACAGAAAACTCGAATCGGGGCAATTGCTCCTGCTGGATATCGGCGCCCAATGGGATCATTATTGCGCCGACATTACCCGTACCGTCCCGGTTGACGGCAGATTCACGGAGGAGCAGGCGAAAATCTATGATATTGTGCTTAAGGCGCAAAAGGCCGCCATCGACGCCGTCAAGTTGGGGGCAACTCTGCGCGATATCGACGATGCCGCCAAAAACGTGATCCGCAAGGCCGGCTATATCGATGAGTTCATTCATTCGACGTCGCATCATATCGGGCTGGAGGTGCACGACGTCGGCGATTACTGGCTGCCCCTGGCGCCGGGGATGATCATAACGGTCGAACCGGGAATATACCTGCCCGATTCGGAAATCGGGATTCGTATCGAGGACGATGTGCTGGTCACGGAGAAAGGGCACAAAGTTCTATCCGAACGAATCCCCAGAGAACGCGACGATATCGAAGCCTGGATGGCGGGAGCCGGAAGTAGAGATCGATGAGAATTAAAGATTTGCTCGGGTCGCCGCCCCATAGATGATATTCGGCAAAATCATTGGCATTCGGCAAAATTTACATTATATATCCGGATATGAATGGGAAATTGGCAAGATGCGCGGTTGCGGCCGTAGCGATTTCCACTGTTATCGGCTGCGGCGCCAGGAGAAGCGGCGATTCAATTAGGTGCGCCGATTTTCTTCCGGAGACGATAGACAAAATCGGGGCCGCGAGAACGTCGGACACGCGGACTTTCGCGGGCGATTCGCTGTTCGCCTACATCGACGGCGGCGCCGAGATTTATCATACATATCATTTCGTGGAAGTCGCCGCCGCCGACTACAAGATAGGCGATATCGAGATAACCGCCGATATCTACCGTTTCGAAAACGCCGATTATGCCTACGGCCTGTACGCTTCTCAACGTCCCGACAAACCCGATTTTGCCGTCCTCGGCGCGGAGGGATTCAGAACGCCGTCCAGCGTCGACTTCGTCAAAGGCCCGTTTACTGTCAGAATAGTCGCATTCGACGAGACCCAACCGGCGGCGCAGGCCGTCATGGCGATGGCGTCGGAGATCGATTCCATTCTCCCGGGGGATAATGATCTTCCCGCGATGTTTTTCATGTTTCCGGCCGAAGGGGCTATCGAGGCCACCGATATGATGTACGCCGAATCGTTCCTCGGACAGCAGTTTCTGACCGACGTTTACAGCCGGAAATATCTGGCCGACGGGGATACCCTCAGGCTGTTTATCACCGAGGATAATGCCGGGGAGAAATTCGCGAAATGGTTCGAGTTGGGGAGTGTGGATGGCTCGACCGAGCCGGGTCCGGCAGATATCCCTTATGATGACGGCCGGGACATCGTGGTAGATAATAGCTATTACGGCAGGATTATTGTCGGCTTGAATAATGGAAAATTGGCGGGAATAATCAATTACGACGACCGCAGAAAAGAATTCCTGACGGAATGGCTCTTGTCTCTGCCCTAGCTTCTGGCTTGTATCGGTATCGGCGGTTGCGCTCAGACGTACATCGCTTTAAGTTCGCTTATTCTTCGATTAATATCCACGGCGCGCACGCATCTGACGCTACATTCGGCGCAGGAGGCGCAGGTCCGGATGCTTCTATCCGCGGGGATATCGTCCAGCGTGGCCCGGGCATGGACCAGATTGCCATACGACGCGGCGTACATGTGGACGCGCATCAAGGCCGGGATGTCGACTCCTCCGGGGCAGGCCGGCCGACATTGACGGCATTGCTGGCAGAATTCCATGCTCAGCCTGATTTTATTGTCGGATAAAAACTCCTTCTCGTCTGACGTGTATTCGATCCCTTCAGCCACGGAGAAATCCTCGCGCATATTCTCGAAATTATCGAATCCGGGGATAGCTGTCGAAATGCTCTTATTATTCAAGACCCACTTCAGGGAAGCTTTCATCATGGCCGATTTGGAGAATCTCCGAGAAGCCTCCGCGGACGCCAGCCGCTGCCCTCCGGCCTGCGTTTTCATGGCGATAACTCCGATTCCTTTAGAGGCGGCCTTCTCGATCGCGCCCAAAAGATCAACGTCGTTGGCCATGGTCACATTGAAGGCGGTCACAACCACGTCGTAATAACTGTTCTCGGCGACGGCGTTAATGACTTCGGTCATCGATTCATGAGTGGTGACCCCGGCGAACCTGATCTTGCCCTGTTTTTTCAAAGTCGCGAAGGCGTCCGCGATATCGGGCTTGTCGACGTCGTTCTTGCCGGCTACGCCATGTATGTACAAAATATCGATATAGTCGGTTTTGAGGCGGCGCAGGCTTCCTTCGCAGAGGTTTATCAGTTTCTTATTTATTTGCCCCGGAGTCATCTCGCCCCTCTGCGCCGGCCCCAATTCCTTGGTGCCGATCACGACCTTATCTCTGACACCCAGCCGCTTGATGACGTCGCCCAGCATCTGCTCGTTTCGCCCGTATTGATATACGGCGGCGGTATCGAAATGCCGGATGCCGATTTCATAAGAAGCCTGCACGATTTCCGGATTATTGGAATTCATCACTCCCATGCTGACAATAGGAATATTCAGGCCGGTTTTCCCCAGCGTACGGTGCAGTATTGTCTTTTTTTATCATCCCGTTTCAATGATTCCTGCGTATAGGCTGACCTCGGAGATAAACCCAATAACCCCGCGGCCATAAGCCCGGTTACCGACGTCGATAAGAATCCTCGTCTCGATAATCTATCGTTTTCCATCTCATCCTCCGTAAAATCGTCAGACCTTAGAGCGGTTTTTTCAGGCCGACTCAATATACTTGATACGGCGGCGATTTGTAAAATGATGATCCGCCGTTTTCGCTTACCTCCCCAATCTTTTCAGGCCTTGCTCCGCGCGATTTTTCAAAGTCCTATTTCGAGCATGACAAATACCGCAGCCGCCCTGAAAAAACTGCGAAAATGATGATATTCAATGGTGCTTTTGTCATATTAGCATGGTTGCGCATGGCCCGGATATTGCCTGTCGGCCGGTGAACCGGCGCGGCAGCGTCAAAAGGGCAACTTTTGGAACAGAAACCATGGCGAATACGGTTGACAATACGGATAATTAGAGTATGTTAAGTCAATGGGCAAAGATCAATTCATTGAAAAACAGAGAGTTTAATCCTAAGAAGGAGTTGGAGATGATCATGAAGAAAACGACAGTTTTGCTATCTATTCTGCTGATCTTCCTGGTCGCCATATCGGCGGGCTTGGCCGGTGAAGAGAATTCGAAAAACGCCGCCTGGCAGGGCTTAAAGGCCAATTTTCCAGGCGTCAGGGCCTACCAGGAGGGTCAATACGTAACCCGCGTTTTCGGGAAACAATTCGGCGCCGGATCGTCGCCCGTAAACACCGCCGAATTATTCACATACGAATATGCCGGATTGTTCGGCGTCTCGCCGGATAACCTTAGGCCCGGCGGCGACATGGTGGGGGGGATAAGAACCCTGCCTCTGGTTTACAATCGACAGACCGGTGAATATAAATTTACCCTTGTCTATTATTCTCAATACAAAAACGATATCCCCGTTTTCCGGGCCGATCTTCGGCTTCTCACCCGTAACGAGCCGGGTTATCCGCTGGTGATGGCGGCCTCCGCTCTGCGCGATCTCGGGGATTTCCAAATTCCACAGGGAATCGGGATAAATATCCCTCTGGCTCAAAACGCAGCCAAATCCTTTTACGCCGACCTCATCAATTTCAGCCAGCCCAGATTGGTCGTCTGGGCCGGGTTAAACGACCAGGTCGTCAACCCGGCTGTGGCCATGGAGATAATCGCCGATAACGGCAAAAACGCCAGGCCCGCTTACGAGAAGTGGCTATTCCTGGTCGACGTCCAAACCGGGGGCCTGCTTTATACCGAGAACATGATTCTCGATACCGACGTTTCCGGCAATGTGAGCGGTATGGCGACGCAGGGATGGGGGGCCGATATCTGCGGGCCGGAAGAAATTGTGCCGCTTCCATACGTTCGCGTGGAGATCCAGGGGGGCGACTGGAGTTACGCCGATACCGTGGGTAATTTCACGATCCCCAACCCCGGAGAAGCGGATGTGACGGTCATTTCGGAAATTCGCGGCCAGTGGTTCAGGGTCTTCAATATGGCCGGTGCCGAGGCGCGTTTGACTCAGGTTGTTACGCCTCCCGGCCCGGCTAATTTCATCCACAACGAGACTAATATCAGCGAATACAACAGGGCCGAGGTCAACGGCTATGTCCATTCCAATATCGTTCGCGATTATACCCTCACCTACAACCCGACCTATCCGACGATCTACACCCAGGAACAATTCCCCTGTAATGTCAACATCGCCGATTATTGCAACGCCTACTATGATTACAGCTCCATCAACTTTTTCATCTCCGGCAGCGGATGCTCTAATACCGCCTTTTCGACAGTTGTTCATCACGAATACGGACATCATCTGGTCGCGATGGGCGGAAGCGGCCAGGGTCAATATGGCGAGGGCCTCGGCGACGTCATGGGAGTCCTGATTTCCGAAGATCCGGGGCTGGCCTACGGTTTTCAGAATAACTGCAACGTGCCATTGCGCAACGCCGACAACAACTACCAATACCCCTGCAACGGCGAGATTCACGATTGCGGGCAGTTGCTTTCCGGATGTATCTGGAGCACCCGTAACGAGCTTCTGGCCAGCTACCCTGACGAGTACAGAGATATCATCGGGGAATTGCTGGTAAACTCCATTCCGATGCATAACGGCGATCTGATCACCCCGACCATCACCATCGATTTCTTAACCATTGACGACGACGACGGAGATATCGGCAACGGCACTCCCCATTATGACGAAATCTGCGCCGGGTTCGGGGTTCATAATATGGATTGTCCTGAAGTCATTCTGCTCGATTTCGCCTATCCCAACGGCCTCCCCGAGAACGTCAGCCCGTACGGCGGAACAGTCGTTACCATGGAGGTTATCGAAGTAAGCGAACCACCGCAGTCCGGTACCGGCATCATGCATTACAATGACGGCAGCGGTTGGATAGACCTGGCTATGACGGAGACATCGTCCAACGTTTACGAGGGCGCTTTTCCAGAATTCGATTGCGGGACAAGGATCTCGTTCTATTTCAGCGCCGAGACGATATCCGGCGCTGTCGTGACCGACCCGTCTACCGCTCCGGCCGCGACGTTCTCCACTATCAGCGCCACCGGCTTCACCACGATTTTCGAGGATAACGGCGAGGATGATATGGGCTGGACGGTCTCCGGCACCGCCACCGACGGACAATGGGACAGGGGTATTCCGGTCAATTGCCAGCGCGGCGACCCCGAAGCCGATTATGACGGTTCCGGGTCCTGCTATCTGACCGACAACAGCTCGGCCAACAACTGCAACAGCGACGTCGACGGCGGGAGCACGTTTTTAATCTCGCCGACATTCGACCTGACGGATATGGGGGCGATTGTCAGATACTCGTTGTGGTATACCAACGGATTCGGCGACGACCCCTACAACGATAATTTTAACATCTGGATTTCCGATAACGGCGGTCTAAGCTGGTCTCCCGTGGAGGTAATCGGTCCGGTGACAGCCGCCGGCTGGACTCGCCGTTCATTTGTTGTCAATGATTTCGTCACGCCCAATAGCCAGATAAAGGTCAGGTTCGAAGCTTCGGATTTGAACCTGGGTTCCATTATCGAGGCCGGTATTGACGCTTTCCAGATCGTCAAATGGGAGTGCCAGCCCACCGGCATACCGGAAGAAACCGACCGTTCGAATATCCCCGCCGAATTCGCCCTGATAGGAGGCTATCCGAATCCGTTCAACGCGTCGATAACTATCAAATATGCCCTGCCCGAACAATCTTCTGTTACTATCGACATATTCGATCTCTTGGGCCGCAAAATCGATACGATCGTCGACGAATCCAAGCCAGCTGGATATCATCAGGCTCAATGGAACGCGGACGGAAACTCCAGCGGGGTTTATTTCTACAGGATTAAGGCGGGCGATTTCACCGAAACCAGAAAGATGCTGTTGCTAAAATAGTCTTATAAATGCCGCATGGAAAGGGAGCTTTCTTAAGGCTCCCTTTTTTTATTGGCAACAACCCTGACGTCGAGGCTCATTTACGAATATATTTGACCGGGCTTGAGATTTCTGGTATTTGATCTGTCGATAAGCAATTCGAGAAAGGAGATTTCGATGCTCAAGTTCAAGATTTCCGGAATGATAG
>Ga0214473_10005114_pt1 | contig 15736 bp, 35 predicted proteins | sample RVTome_7_FD_203509 | JGI IMG/M metagenome (GOLD analysis project Ga0214473, IMG submission 203509) | Soil microbial communities from uranium-contaminated site in the Upper Colorado River Basin, Wyoming, United States - RVT98D197 | ecosystem: Environmental > Terrestrial > Soil > Contaminated >... | reverse complement strand
TCCATAACGCAGCCACGGTAAACTGCTCTTGTTCTCCCAGGAAAAAAGCATCCACTCGGTGGCGCTCCGCGATTCATTCGTTTCCTGGATGCCACGGTGTCTTCCGGGCTCGTAGATGAAGTCATGAAAGAAGAGCGCCATCTTCACCGGCTCGGGACGTTGAGTCAGTCCGGGGTATCGTGAAAACTCCTCGAAGCATTCAACCAGATGCGCGAGTGTATGATAGTGGCGATGTGGCTCGCTATACGCCTTCTCGATCGTCTTCCAGGATGTCTCACCAACGTCGTGCCGACGTTCCTCCGAGAAGAGTCCGAGCCACTCCTCTTTGAGCGTCATCGAGTGCCGTGCCAGACTTTAAGCGATTTCAAGACCCGAGGCGAGACGTACTTGCCGGCAAGGCTCTCCCATCCGGCAAAACCTACAAGTCCCTTCACGAAGGAAGACGAGATCTCACACAGACGTCGTGGTGGAACCAAGAAGACACTACCGATGGACGGATTGCGATCTTCGTTCACGTTCCGCATCGCTCGTTCGTACTCAAAATCATCAACGTTTCTCATGCCACGAACGAGATGCGTCACCACGCGCTGTCTTTGCCTGGCCCAGTCGACGAGAAAATCATTTTCAATGACATTGATGTCAAACGATGCAAGACCAGCGCCCATCATCGCCCTGAGCATTGACACCCGCTCCTCGTAACCAAACGTATATTTCTTAGCTGTGTTCCTGGCCACCGCCACTGTCAGATGCGAAAAAAGTTTCAGGGCTTCGGCGATCACCCACTCGTGACCGAGGGTCGGCGGGTCAAACGACCCCGCATAAACTGCATGCGTTTCCTTCGCCTCGGTCACGATGGCATCCAGAGGTTAGCTGCGGATCTCAAGCATCGAACGCGGCACGTAGCCGATGACCTTGTCGCCCTTCTCACCGACCTGGATTAAGAACTTCTTGCGCTTGCCCTCGCCCACGATCTCGCGCAGGAAGAGTTCCTTGTCGAGCGCCTCGGCGCTCGTGATGCGCAGGTACGGCTCCTGATCCTTCTTCACGATGCGAACCGGCGTGCCCGGCTTCAAGTCGGCGCCAGCCGCCTTCTTCGCGGGCGCCCATCCCTCAGAATGCAAGGCAACAACTCTTTCGTTAACCGACTTGATGAGAACAAGAAAGCTCTTGAAAATACTAGCCACTTCCTCCGGAGCACCCTGAGCTACCAACTTTTCCACCGCTGATTCTGCGGCGATAAGGCGCAACACCACCCGCGATAGATACGGCTTCACGTTCCGCTTCTTCTCGCTGCCGCCACTCGTCGCTGCTTTCTTCTTGGCCATTTCTCTTCTCCTTGTTCTTTGGTTTCTAAGATTCCACGTCTTGCATTCGTGGAAAATATTCTTTCTTCGCCGGAACTGAGACGGTGGCGAATGGTTCTTTCTTCTGTTCGCCGTCTTCAAAGATCACGGCAGTGAGATCCCCACCGAAGCAACAGCCAGTATCGATTCCAGCACAGATCACGCCTGGCGCGACCTCTTCGACGTTCGTTCCTTCCTTGAAAACGATGTGCCCGTAGATCACCGACTCAGGACCCTTGTAAACCTTCGTCCAGAAGGCCGCGCCGTCCGGAGTTTTTCTGGGATCTGAGTCCCCGGCATACGCGCCGGTTGTCACGTCAAGGTAGCGCGTCCGACAGAGTTTCTTGCGATCTTGATCTATCAGCGGCTTGTCGAAAGGCACACCACCGTGAGTGAGGAGCCAGTCGATCCCTTTTGCCCGCATCCTGATGAACGGCTCGGCGGCCATCATGTAGGAGATGTCGAGCATCTCGAACTTTTCCCATTCCTTGATGCGATCTTCGTGAGGCTTCATGGGGTTCTTCTTGCCCCCTAGCCTACGGATGGCCTCATAGTTGTACCAGCGCAGAAACTTTTCCTCGTGATTCCCCATCACGAGCCGTGCTTCAATCTTACGCGCGAGTTTCACGACCTTTTCGGGAAAGGGACCTCGGTCGATGAGATCACCCAAGAAGACAAGCTTGTCGGTACCTTGCACAAGGTTAACGAGTTCAAGAAGCTCGCATAGCTCCTCATAGCAACCGTGAACATCACCGACGATAATCGTACGCACGAACCGAAGACTATCTTGAATCTTACCCAGAAGTCAAGAGACTCTAGGTTTGAGGTTTGCCTTGCAAAGTTGCTCTATGTACCATGATTTCATGCACAACATCGGTAGGCATCGTGGGCATGGCGGCGGTGGACACGGGGGCCGGCGCGGGGGATTCCGTGGCCGAGGCGGGCCCGCCTTCTATGATCAGGGGTTCCTCTATTCTGACGCCTACTTCGACGAGCGACCGATCATCATCATCGACTCCTTGGCCTTGAAGAAGAAGGACGCCGCTCAGGAAGACATGAAGGGTGTCGACAGCGTGCGATCCGGATACGACATCGTCGCCGACCTCATGGGCGTGGCCAAGACCAAGGTCAAGGCAAGGTCCAAGGGCCCGATCGTATTTTCAGATCGACGCGCGTATGAAACCTTCGCCAAGATGTACCCGAACTCCGGCGCCAAGTTTCTGGCGCCGCTTCCTGGCGACGAAGTCCGCACCAAGCTCCTGCCGACGATACAGGCTTGCTACCAGATGGAGACGAAGCGGAACCCCAGCTTGCGCGGCAAGGTGAACGTCAGCTTCGACATCGCCCCCGATGGACACGTCACGAACATCGCCATCATTGAAGACACGCTGCGAACGCCGCGTCTCACGAACTGCATCAAGAACCTCATCAAGAACAACGTCTTCGCCCAGGGCGGGACGTCAGCCAACTTTCCGTTCTTGTTCGCGTAGGGGCCCATGAACAAGATCAACAAGCTCTTCGGAAGGGCGCTTGTCGCCACGGCACCCAGGTCGAAGAGAGCGCGCAGCACATTCGCCGCGCGCCTGGAAGGCGGAAAGTCTTCCGGTCAGTGGCGAGTGGTTACTCCCGAGGTAGCCGCTGCGATCCTGGCGTCACCCGCAGGGAAAGTAGCCGTAGTTCGAGGCGTCGCTTATGGAGTCCTTGCACAGGTTCCACCGCCCTACGCGGTGGCAGGCGAAACAAAATGGCGGGCGGAAACTGGCGCCGCAGATCGTCTTTGGACCTGGGACTTCGGAGCCAAGTTCATGCGTGGAGTTCTTCCGCAAAGCGGCAGAGTCCGAGACGAGTAGATCAAACCCTACTCCTTCTCAAGAAGAGCCTTCAACTTCTCTTCCATCGCGGGAAGCTCGGCGGCGCGCTCCTTCGCGTGCTTGATCTGCGCTTCGAGCACGCAGATCTCGCACCACTTCTCGTAGAGCCCATGGATGTACGAGAGCGCGTCGCCCTGGCCCACCCAGTTGTGAGTTCCGGGGCGAGCCAGGCACTTCGTGCAGTTACCCTTTAGCCGCGCGTCGAGTGACGTGAAGTCAGGGCGTGTTTCATTTTCAGCCATTGTGATTCCCTCAGTCCTCTTGGAAGTTCCTCGTCGTCATGTATGCGAACCGAAGACCTCCACGACATTGGAATCATCTTCCGCTCGACTGATTCCTTTCATGGAAACAATAGATCTTTGCTCATCGCCCCTGAACCCCGCAGCCAAGGCAACTATCCAGGCTTGAGCGCGAGTCTTTCCGGCAACGAAGAAGATGAGCTTCCCCTTCTCGAAGAAACCATGCCCGATATCTGATCCTGCTCGCTCGGCACGCTCAGGCTCGGGAACGGAGACAGGATGATCACCAAACGAAAAACAGTGCTCGCACCACCGCCCATAGCGTGGCTTGCCACATTCGGGACATGCATTCGATTCAGTTTCCGGCATCGATCTCTTCCTCCGCTATATCTAGCACCTTGCAAAAGTAGTACGTGTGTTTGGCTTTCTTGCCTTGGATCTTAACGACGAGCAACGCAAGGTAGTCTCCCTTGCCGATGTACGTCACTGACATCTTGTTACTACTTTCTCGCGCTCGCCTCTCGGTGTTCGGCCCCTGCTCTCGGATGAGTTCCTTGACGAGCGTTAGTTCCTTGGAAGTCGCAGCCACGGCTACTCTCGCGCGAACTGCTCCGCCATCACTTCCATGGCGCGCTTGACCGAGAAATCTACTTTGGGATCGCAGCGAATCACCTGTGAGTAGGCTTCCTCAAATCCCTCGTTCCACGGATGCGCCGGCATGATGACTGCGCCTCGGGGACGACGACCAAGCCAGCCCGAGACGTACGGCGGCCAGTCGTCGACGAGAATGCGACCGTAGACGAGACTCTTGTCCTCGACCAAGTTCACCTGGATGTTCCGGTGCATCGGCAAGTGACTGTGACACCACTCGACCTTCTCTGACCACGCGGGGAAGTTCGTGCGCGGCGCCTTGGTCAAGATCGAAATCTGATAGCCCATGTTGAGGGCGGCGTAGAGCAACTGCTCGCCGAGTGGCAGCATTTCAAGCTTCGACCAGAAGCCAGGCTGCCGCTTGACGAGACGCCTGCGATCACGAATGTGCTCGGGCTCGGTTTCTTGCTCTCTTGGATACGGATCTGTTTCGCCTGGCGATGCGAGCTTTAGCATTTCTCTTTGCATGGCGCCGTCGAAGTCCGCGAGCGTGCCGTCCAGGTCGAAGAGCGCGATTTTTTCGGTTTTTACCTTGTCCACACCGTTCCTCCTTGCTTGTCAAACCTAAAATCTGAACCGTCGGCGACTCCTCGCCCCAAACGAACCACGCGTACTCACTCATGTCCGTCTTCGAAATCTTGCCCTTGCGAAACGAAGGCCGATTCGGAAGCACGTAGATGGAAGGCGTGTCCTTAGCGAGCCAGTCCCTACGTTTCTCGGTTGCCAGAAAACCGATCCGAAGCAACATCGCGACCATCGCCTTCGGGTACTCCAGGCGAGCATGCGTGATGATCTGCTCTGCCAGGTTGTAGGGCGGGTTCGTGATGATCAAGTCAGGCGTACACCACTTGCTATCCAGCTTCAGGAAGTCACCTTGATGGACATCGCGATGATGAAGGATCAGCCGCAAACGGCGGCAGGCGGAAGCCCGAATCTCACATGCCCGCCAGAGTACCGACTCTCTCCTCGGCAAATGAAAATGGTCGTTGGCCGCGTTGATGATCGCGCCCTCACCGGCACAAGGTTCAAACCAGACTGCGCCCCATCTGAAGAGCCGTGGCCCATGACGAAAGTTAAGCGCCTCAAGAAAGCGGGTGACACAGTAGGCCGGCGTCGGATAGTTGTCGTGACGCCCACCGAGGCGCTTACTCTTTGATTTTGACATAACGACCTAATCTGGAAGAGGCGATCGGCGAAATGTCGCTATAGACCACGGCGTTCCTGGGCGAGATGACTTTGCAGCACCACTTGTAGCGGTGTGCAAAGAGCCCGCACAGATCGCGGACGAAAAAACGCCAGAAGTTCAAGAGGCGAGATCTTTGGTGGCAGCGATCCGCGCGCTCTCGACGATCTCGGGCGCGACCTTCCCCATGAGCACGGCAATCTGATCACGCAAACTCGCGAGGCGAGTGAAGCCGCGCGTGTGACGCATGCGACCAGCGACTCGACCTGGCTTGCATGAGAGCTTCCGGTTCAAGTCACGCTGGCAGATCACACTCTCACGCATGAGTACGAACATCTTGGCCTCGTCGGTGAGATGTGCCGGAGCCTGCCTCGGTTCCTTCACTTTTTGCGTCCTGGGTGGTCTCGGGGCTTTCGCCGCTACCACAGGCGCCGTCGCTGGTTTTGTCTGTTCCTTACCCTTGGCCATAGCTACTCCTTTTTGACTGTGTTCACGAAGATATCATTCAGCACCGCGCCCCAGGCCGCCAAGTCACGCGCTTCCGCGTCACCGAAGACTTCCACTTGCATCCCCTCTTTGGTGCAACTGATGATGAGAATCTTGTCGGGGTTCTCGGCGAGTCGTTTCGCGAGATACTCACGCGCATCTTCAGGTTTCAGATCTTTATTCAATTCCACCATTTTCAACATCGATGTCCCCTTCCTTTCGCTGTGATTTCGCAACGCTATCGATAAGTTTGCCGATGTCCTTGACACCGAGGCGACGCATGAGAGCCAGCGACGACAAGATCAACTCAGTGAGGTCGGCGGCCAGCCCATGGGGGACGCCAGCCCCGGGAGCGGCAAGCTCGCCGCTCTCGTTCACCCAGGTGACTCTACGCATGTCCACCGAAGGGTTCCCCTCGCCGGTCTGGGAGTAGGCATCATAGATACTGTCCCAGGAGACAAAGGCCGAGGAGATCTTCGCGTGCATGTGCGCGAAGACGGCAGCAAGATCATCCGTGTCCAGGTCCACGCCCGGTGCTGCACCAAAATCGTAGACGCCCAGCGTCTTTTGTAGATCAAAAGCGACGTCAGCCACGACGTCCATGGACTTCCCTTCAAGAACATCCGCATCAAAGTCAAACTGTTCAAGATTTTCCATGATCTTCTCTTCCTCCGATGGGTAATGCCTTGGCGTACCGACGACGAGAAAGACGATGCCTCTCGACGATTTTATTCAAAGCGCGCAGCGTGACCCCAAGCGCAGACGCGGTGAGTTTCCGGTCCCCAGCGTTTCGACGCAACGTCTCGCCGACGACGCCGCGCACGAACTTGTCCTTGAGTTCACGAAGCGTGGGCATCAGGTCATTACGCTCAAGGCGGCGATCCTGGAAAAGATCTCAACGTTGATCTCTTCCTTGGTGACGGACGAATCGAGCATGATCCAACGTTTCTCGTTGCCAAGCTTCTCTTCGTTCCACAGATCGCGATAACAAGAGCGCACCTTCGCTTGCTTGTTGCGATCCTTCTCGTACCTATCGCGCAACTCGGGTCTGCGCTCCTGAGCGACCTTCGGATCAAGGTCGAGGAGAATGTAAAGGTCAGCTTGCGGAAGCTGCGCATGCACATTGAGCAACCACTTCGTATCAAGCCCATCGGCGCGGCCGTACGCATAGGCTGAAGGCCACCACCGGTCGGCTACCGCAACCACCCCTTGCTTCAGTGCGCGGTTGATGTCGAGCGCACCGGCATACTTGTCCGCGATCATCATGCACTGGAAGGCCAGAGCATCCTCGAAGCATTCAACCAGATGCGCGAGCGTATCGAGCGCCGCTACGCGATGCGAGGCCAATGATTGATGAATCGCAATCTCACCTTTAAGATGACGAAGAATCATCTCACCTACGGGAGTCTTGTACCGAGGGAACGAGAACACCTCCGCCTGCCGCCCCATGCGATTGAACTTCGCGGCCACCATGGCGGCCTGCGTTGCCTTCCCGACGCCGTCGGCGCCTTCGATCACGATGAACATCAGTTTCCCTTCCGAACTTCCTTCAAAGCTTCGATAACTTCTTTCGGAAGCAACTGTTCAAGGCACGAAGGACAGAGAACATCCATCACCACCTCCCCTTGGCCGGGCGGTGTCACCGAGGTCAAGAACCAGCCTTGCTTGCGCAAGATCGCCGAGACCTCATCAGGGATCGGCGATGAACTTGCCAGGACAAAAGCGGTGAACGGGATCTCCATGCTCTCCAGACAATTGATCTGAAGATGCGAGTGACGTCCACCGCAGTGAAGAAGTAGCCGTACCGGGACCATCAGTTTTCCTTGCTCTTTGCGAATGGAGTTTTACAAAAACCACACTTGACGTCCTTGACACCTCTGGGGAGACGATTTTTGCGACCACACCAACCACAGGTGATGTGAATAGTCGTCGTAACCGAACGTGTCCAAAAGGTACCGACACTACCGAAGACGCGATCCAAAAGAGCGTCGAAACTCTTGAAATACTTGTCGATATCAATTTCATGAACCTGAGCTTTTTCGCTTGGCCTCGAAGCTTTTTCGCTTGGCTTCGAAGGATCTTCGCCTGGCTTTACCGGCTGTTCCTTCCTCATAAGCGCCAAGACGAGCGCGCCGCCGAGGACGCCGCCGAGAATTCCCGTCAAGAAGCTGAGCATCAAAAACATCACGACACCAATTGATCCAACAAAGTCTTGATGCGATCTGAGATTTCTGGTTTACCCTCGAAAAGGCCATCGGATTTCTTCAAGAGGTCGACCAGCGCGGCAAGCTCATCGATTTTCGAGCGGCGCACTTCACTGGCACTCTTTTCAGCCATCGCGTCCATGAGAGGCGTGAGCGCCTTCATCATGATCTCAAGCGCGGCACTACCTTCCGAGACGACCGAGTCAGGTCCGAGAGCATGAGCACATGCCAGCCTTGATACATCCAAGATCGTTCGCCACTTCTCCTCCGACTTCCATAGGAGAACACCTTTGATGAGTTCTTCGTACTGAAGAAGAATTTCAGGCTGGTTCGTTTGCGACACGCTCACGCTCCTTCTTCTTCCAGGCTTCGCCCTCTTCCGAAAACTTCGCCGCGCCCACAGCCTGTAAATGCCTCACGGCTCTATCCTTGGCACAGGTACAGACATCGCGAGATCCGCCAACACGCGAAGTGAAACCACGTCCCATACACGAATTATGGTTCGGCTTGGCGAAACTCATGATGAGACCGAGAGGGACCTTGGCCCCACCTATGTTCACCTCGGAAAAAACGCTCGAAACCGAAACGACACCCATCAGTTCACGCCGTTCTTGCCGAAGGTCTTGTCCCAGCCATTGCGATAAGAAGGTGAGGTCACCCGCAACGGACCTGAGCCCAGCCGGATCGGATGAAAGACGACATGGTCATCGCCCTCCGGCTTGAAAGTTCCGATTTCGGCGCCCGGCGGAATGGGCTTGCCGGCTTCTGATCTCTCCGCGACCACGAAGGCATCCTTGGAATCGGCCTTGCCACAGACGTGAAAAAGAAAGCCACCCTCAACTTCACCTACCGGATGCAATCGCAGTTTTTTCTTCGCCATCTTGAAAACCCTCTGGACGTCGCGCTCGCCAGATCCTCCGTGAAAGGATTCGTTAGGGGTAGCCCATGTGATGTGTACGAGCACGTCGTCCTCAGCGTTTCCGAACCGCGCCCGTAGGATAGACATCGTAAGCGGCAACGAAGGGGGCCTTCGCAGGACACAAGATTCGAACCAGTTCCTCAGAATCCTCGTACGTCCCGGCCGGTTCGTAAACGCAGCCAGGAAAGTCGATTCGCGCTTGACGAATGGCCATCTCATGAAAAGGCATACAAGCGAGGGCAAATAGAGGGAAAAACTTCCACATCACGACGTAGCCGGAGCATCTCCTTCGTCATCGTCGTCTTCCTCGTCATCCTCTTCGTCTTCATCCTCGTCTTCATCGTCGTTCTTGTCCTTCTCGTCTTCGTCCTCCTCATCCTTGTCGTCATCGTCTTTGTCGTCGTCATCGTCGTCGTCGGGTTCGTCGGCGAAGTCGTCCTCGGGATCATCCGCGAACTCATCATCTTCCTTGAGGGAAAGGACGGTCGTCTTGAAGTTTTCCCGGACGAGACCCGTCACGATGCTACCTACTGCTGTTTCCACGGCCTTTCCTCCCTTTCCGTCGGTGCTTTCGACCAGAAGTTCGATCTTGAATCTTGTTGGCTTTGGCGGCGCCAGGTCTGGCCCCTTGGGCTCCTCCGGCTTCCCGAGTTCTGACTTCGAGGACTCGATCGCCGGTTCCACTGACTTTGTCATCCTCACTGATTTCTTGGGTCGCTTCATCACACGCTCGGTTTGTTTCTCGAATGAATTCATAGGGGATGAAGATGTCGTAGCCACCTTCATTCGTCACCATCACACCAGGCAGGGTTGTGATTCTTCTGACGTATCCACCATGTACCTCGACTGAGATTGCAGAGCCCGCAGGCACGTACCGTACGCACGTTGCGAAATTCCGCTCTCTTGACTCTCTTACAGTAGAAAGAGACTTGTCAAGATCCACGTTTCCTCCGCTTTCGCTTTTTTGATTTCTTGTGCTCGACCGTGCCCGGCATCACGCCGGCTACGTTGCCATAAGTCATGAGCTTCTCACCGGATTTCATCTTGGGTTCAACCATGACACCCACCAGATGACCGAGGAGCGCGCCGGCTAAAGACGCGCTTCTTGTTCCGCCAAAAACTGCACCGAACTCGCCGCCCGCTTCGCGGAATAGTGTTTTCAGGTCCTTGACCGGCGGCGTCGTGACGATAGGCGCGTCGGGCGCGGCGATGGCTTTCGGAGTGTTGGCGGGGAAGTAAGTGACAGCTTCATGTACGGCGCAGCACTTCTCCATTTTCAGGAATGGTTTGCCGCAACCGCGACAGAACTCTGACTCCACCTAGCTACCTACAACCGCCTGACCCTTTTTCACTTTTCTTGACGACGCTGAAACCCACTTGCCCGGGTCCTTCTTGGCGGCGTCCACCAAGAACTTGAAGATTTCGATTTCAGCTTTTCCTTTGCCAGTCTTGTCCTGGGCGATCACCTTTTCGAGATCTGAAATCTTGTCCTCCGGAAACCTGGCGGCCACTTCATGCGTGTCGCCAATCCTGAGTTCAAAAACTTTGTCCGCCGTCGCGTATCGCAAAAACAGTTCGAGATCATTCATGTTCCAAGGTCTCCCAAAAAGAAAAGTCCGGCCCGGTGAAGCGATGATACTCCACAGAGCCGGACTTTCTCGTTACTACTACGCCGCCTTCTTCCGCAACCGTCTTCTTGGCGGCGCCAGGTTTTGATCAACCTCCATGAAGAGACTGATCAACTTGCGTACGAGGTCTAAGACCTCAGCCTTCTTTTCAGAAAGAAGCCGAGGGTCCTTTTCCACGGCCTCCTCTAGCCGCGAAAGCCGCGATCGGTCCCCCGTGTAGCTTTTCCTGATTCTCACGGGGCGGGCCATCTTCGTGCTCCCGCGTACTAGAACGCTGCTTCTTCGCCGCCCTCGTCGCCAGCCCCAGCCTCATCGGCCGGAAGCGCCTGGAGAGGACGAGTCGGAGCCTTGGTCTCCTTCACGCCGATGTCGAGATCCCACAGCGTGCGACCGCCCTTGGCCTTCACCTTGGCGCCCACCACCACATAGATCTCGTACTCGCCACCGGCCAAGATGCCCGGGATCACCTGATCCTTGAGCACCTGAGCCTTGTACGACTCACCCAAGTTGATGACGTCGCCCGAAGCCGCTTCCACGACCTCGGCGTCATCGCCCCGACCCTGGCGCACCTTGGTGGGGCCAGCACCCTCGCGCAAGCCGAGGAGTTCCACCTGATAGTACGCGCGCTTCGGCTCCGTGTTCATGATGAACCGGTTGTTCACCTTGCCACGCATCACGTTGCCCTCTTCGAGATGGAACCACGGCGCGTCCGAGATCGAGACTACGCGGCGGTATCCCGCCGGCAGCGAGTGATCGGCCGTACCATTGCTTCCATTTTCCTTCTTCTTCGCCATGTTCTGACTCTCCTGTTTCGTTTTCCCTCACCCCGAAAGACCATCTTTCAGTGTGAAAGGACGGCCAAGGTAGGCGGCGCAAAAAGACCTGTCAAATCCCTTTTTTGGGTCCCAAAATGTATAGACGTTTCGGGATCTTAGGTTCGGTCAGGCTGTTAGTCTCTTACTATCTTGCGCAAGAGAATTTTCTCTTGTATAAGATAGTCCTAGGACACAAGGGAGAGCCGCCATGGACGACATCGAGATTCAAAAGGAAGCCGAAATCGACGCTGAGAGAAAAGATTCCATCGAAGATCTGGTCGAGTCTTGCCTACGTAAGCGACCATGGTCGCGCTGGGACCAGGACCTCCGATTTCTTTCCACCAACGAACTCGACGATCTGGACATCGATCGTCACGACATATAGGAGACGCCATGGCCTACGTTGAGATCTCGGCTGAAAAAATGGAACGATTCCTCCAGACCATCGGATTTTCCCGCCGCGTGGTCGGCTCCGAAGTGGTCTACATCTTCGCGCACCTGCACTACACGGACGTCTTCATCAAAGTCTGGACCTCGCTGCCGGTCGATGGTGCCAAGACGCGCGGCAAGGGCAGGGACGCCATCCGGATCACGGTGGCCTACGAGAGTGACAAGTCCTACGCTTTCGGTCGCATGGCACCGCGCAAGAGCTTCGGCATCTTCAAGACCAAGAGAATCTTCCGCACGGGATCGGAAGAAGATGTCCTCGACCGCATCCACGAGCGCGTGCGCGAGGCGTACTCCTTCGCGAACTCCTGGATTCGCGATCACTGGAACACCCTGCCGGGAAGAGTGCAGCCGCAGCTTCCGCTCAAGACGTTGGGAAAGAAATGAGCATTTCAAAAATCGAAGGCAAGAACGTTCCGATCCACCTCTGGACGGGCGTGGCCACGGTCGAACAAGCCGCCCTCGCCACGCTACATAATGTTGCAGCGTTGCCCTGGGTGTTCCACCACGTGGCTGTGATGGCTGACGTACATCATGGAAAAGGCTGTACCGTAGGTTCAGTCATCGCCATGAAAGACGCCATCGCGCCTGCGGCGGTCGGTGTCGACATCGGGTGTGGCGTCGGGGCCGTGAAGACCAACCTGCGCGCACGAGATCTACCCAACAACCTTTCCGCTTGGCGCTCTGAAATCGAAAGTGCTGTCCCCGTTGGCTTCGCACAACATGAACAGGCGTTCGCTGCCGGACCCCTCTTCACAGAGTTCAAAGGTCTTGATGACAAAGTTCAGGGCCTTTTCGGCAAGGCAGTTCTCCAATGTGGCACGCTCGGTGGCGGTAACCACTTCATCGAGATGTGCCTTGATTCGGATGACAACGTCTGGCTGATGCTCCATTCGGGGTCGCGCAACATTGGCAAAGTTCTGGCCGAATTACACATCGAGCGAGCGAAGAAACTTGCTCACAATCAAGATCTGCCAGATCCGGACTTGAGTGTTTTTCTCTACGAATCTCGCGAGATGGCCGAGTACGTCCATGATCTCTACTGGGCGCAACGATACGCCATGCTGAATCGCAAGACGATGTTCGACCTCATCGTCGAGGCAATAGCAACGAAGTTCTGCCCACAGATCCAGATCCGCCATCCCGATGACATCGTCATGTGTCATCACAACTACGTTGCCGAGGAAACTCACTTCGGCGAAAAGGTTTTCGTCACGCGCAAGGGCGCGATCCGGGCCGGCAAGGGCGAGATGGGCATCATCCCCGGTTCGATGGGCACAAAGTCGTTCATCGTTCGCGGCCTGGGAAACCCGGAATCATTCGAGTCAGCATCCCACGGCGCCGGCCGCCGAATGTCTCGTGGCGCGGCGAAACGAAAGTTCACTCAGGCGGACTTAGAAGCCCAGACCGCTGGAGTCGAGTGCCGGAAGGACGTTGGTGTTCTGGACGAGATCCCCGGGGCTTACAAAGATATCGATGAGGTCATGAAGAACCAACGCGACCTCGTCGAAGTCGTCACGGAACTGAAACAGATCTTGTGTGTGAAAGGTTAATGATGCCCAATCCAAAGGAACCACTCGCCGGTCTACTCGTTGGACCCTCGATTGAATATTCGCTTGAAGCACCACGAATACACCTCGGTATTGATGGTGTAATTCCAGCCCCCTGGAAAATCACCTACAAGGGAAATCTTACAGGCTCATTTCTCATAGAGACCAAACGCGCGCTCACCATGACTGAGGCAGCGTCCTTGGTCTATGCCCTGACCGTCATGATCGGAAATGACAAGCAAGCACTCGATCTGGCCCGACATGCGCTCGACATCGTGCGCGACCAACCAACTAACCAACCAGGAAAATAACGATGGCCAAAGCGAAGGAAAAAGAAGCGCCACAGATCAGCGAACCGGAACTCATCCACATACTCGGTCTGCGCGACAAGATCGCCGAGACGAGGAAGTACACCCGCGAACTTGAAGCGGAACTGGAGAACACGGAGCGCCAGGTCATGGAAACCCTCAAGGGGGGCGCCGAGGTCGCTGGCCGGCTGTCGGCGGCCATTGAACTCGTGACCGGTGACATTCGGCCGGGCTGGAAGGAAATCCACCTTCATCATATGGAGACCGCTCACGGGGTCGCCAAGAAGCAAGCCGAGGAAGATGCCAGGGGGACGTGTGTGCCCAAGACGTCCGAGAAGCTCGTCATCACGTTCAACACACAGTCATGAACCGCATCGTCTTTATTGTAGGAGTCCTTCTTCTGCGGCCGGCGCTCGCCGATGAGCCGCCCGAGAAGTGGAAGCAAGAACCCGTACAGTCCGTGGTGCCGGAGAAGTCCGTGACTACGGAGAAGTCTGCGGCTTTCCCGAACCCGTTTTCCATCGGCGAAGATCCTCTGAATGAGGAACTTGATCAGACCACCCGGCGCTTGCTACAAGCCACGAGTTGTCAGGCGAAGGTCGAGACCCTGCTTCAGGCTCGGCAGATCAGGGCACTTGAAAGGATCGCAACCAATCTGGAAAAGATTTCGGCGACCTTAGAGAAGATTTCAAGAAAGAAGACACCATGAAGAAAATTATCAGCTTCCAGACAGTGCTTCATTCCGGAGCCTTTCGAAATGAAGATGTTCTATACGTCTATGCTCTCACCGAGGATGGTCTCCTTTGGGTTGGAACATCAGTACCCAAGCCAGGGAAATTCACCTGGCGTCAACTGCCAACTCCCGGGGAAGAAATCCCATGAACGCCAACATCGAATTCAAAGAACTTGAGGCCAGAGCGCTGGCAATGTCATTTTTACCCATGGGCACTCGACAAAGTGCCGCGCAAGCTTACTTCCTCGCCATCGAGAACCCTGGCGCTCACGTTAGGATTCACTTCGATACACTCAAGCAACTCGAAACAGCACCCATGCTGCTGCAACTTGCCGAGGACTTCAAAGTTCTCAAGCCTGGCGAAGAGGACGAATGGAGCAAGCGAAAACCACCAGGGATCTTTTTCACGAACGGTAGTTTCATCGAGTTCTCCTTCAAGGGTGTCGCCCCAGAACTCGTCAAGAAATACGACAAAAAATGAAGGAACAATTTCGCAACACCAACTTCCGCAGGGAAGCCCTGAAGAAAATCGAATTGATGAATTTCATCATCGAAGAGTACCAGGAGCAGGGTTTGCGTCTCACCGCGCGTCAGCTTTACTACCAGTTCGTTTCACGCGATCTCATCCCAAACCAGCCGGCGGAGTACAAGAAGCTGACCTCGCTCCTCACCGATGCCAGGTACGCCGGTCTGGTCGACTGGAAAGCCATCGAAGATAGAGGTCGTGCTCCCGATGTACCTTCCGAATGGCCCGACCTCGCCGCACTGACAGAATCCGCACTACGCGCCTATCGACTACCGCGTTGGAACGGACAAAAACACTACGCTGAACTCTGGGTGGAGAAACAAGCACTTGCCGGCGTGCTCGAACCCCTGGCCCGTGAGCACCACGTGCCTTTGATGGTCAACAAGGGCTACTCCTCGGCATCAGCCATGAAGGAAAGCGCGGAACGGATCATGCGTCGGAAAGTGGCACCGATCATCTTCTACCTGGGCGATCATGACCCATCCGGCGAAGACATGGTTCGTGACATCAGGGAAAGACTCACCGAGTTCGGTGTTGAACATCTCCTCGTCGAAAAAGTCGCACTCACGATAGCTCAGGTACGACAGTACAGCCCACCGCCTAATCCGGCCAAGATAGCTGATCCTCGCGCCGACGCCTACATCGCCAAATTTGGGGAACATTCCTGGGAAGTTGATGCGCTCCCACCGAATATACTCACGAACCTCATCCGTGGAGCGTTTGCGAAAGTGATCGATAAAAAGCTCATGGACGTGGTGAAAACCCAAGAAGAGAAAGACAAAAAGCGTCTGCGCGCCATGGTCAAAGGTCACTGACACAAAGCGTCAAGAATC
>Ga0214473_10005113_pt1 | contig 15740 bp, 13 predicted proteins | sample RVTome_7_FD_203509 | JGI IMG/M metagenome (GOLD analysis project Ga0214473, IMG submission 203509) | Soil microbial communities from uranium-contaminated site in the Upper Colorado River Basin, Wyoming, United States - RVT98D197 | ecosystem: Environmental > Terrestrial > Soil > Contaminated >... | reverse complement strand
ACGACCACCGGGGTCCAGAGTGTAACCTGTTCGCACCGAGCAGCCAGGAATAAGGCGAACCGCATCCATGAATCCACCGCATAATAGTCCTGCCCGATCTTCGTCAGCGGGCTCTCATAAATCACCAGGACTTTCATCTGCTCACGGTTGCCTCTCGGTCTCGGCCGCAACAACCATCAATCCCAGAAACACCCAAAAGTGAGGGGCGGTATACGTAGTCAGAAAATTCAACGTGACTACCATCGCCACCATCGCTCCCCGTGTCGCCAACGACACCCAGCTTACGCTAGCGCGGATCGCGGGGAGGCGCAGCAGCCTCCCCCAAATGAAAGCCAGGATGGCCAGGAACAGAACCTCGCCGACTACTCCCAACTCGGAAAGGATGCGCGCATAGTCATTATGCGGGTCAAAGACCAGGTTCTCCAGCCCAATCCCCACAATCGGTGACTTACTAAAGTCGCCCCAAGTTCTTTCCACCATTTCCCATCTCACGTTAGACGTATTGAATCCTCGAACCGTATAGTACTGCGGATCCGAGACAAAGATCCACGCGAATTTGTCGGCCGCCAGGGTGTGCTCGGTATATGTCGAAAGGAGCCACACACTGCCACCGATGACAACCATCGCGCTCACGACAAAACCGCTGAGCAGCTTCACCCCCCTAGCCCGATCCATCTTCCATATCAGGAAGAAGCCATATAGTAACCCCAAGGTCACAGACAACCACGCGGCGCGGATTGCGATATACACCCATCCGAAAAGGAAGACCAGAAGAGGGATCAGGGCCGTCAGTTTTCGCTTTCCCCCCCAAAGGTAGAAAAAGAAATACGGACCGACTATCGCCAGGTAGAAGCCCAACTGATTTGTACCACCTTTAATGGTCACATCTTCCACGTTTGTCGACAGAAAAGGGTTGCCCTGGGTTAACGACTTGAAGATCAAGTACGCGAGAAGGGGAACCGTACTCCACAAGACGACGCTCCAGAATCGCTTCAGGAACCTCTCGTCACGCGGAAACAAGGCGACAATCCCCCAAAACCAAACGAGACCCGTGCCTACCTTCACGAGTTCCGTGAAAGCATCCCCAACTTCATCGGCCAAGAAGAGTGACGTCAGGTGCCATAGGAAGAATAGAAGACACAGGGCTCCTAACTCTCGATACCGTATCAGAAGGGATGTTCTTGGAATCCGGCCATTACGCATCAGAAGAGACAAAACCCCAACCGCCAAGATGGCGCCGAGACTGAAGACCGGTATCGGAATCTCCACCGACGCAATCTTGTGACGGAAAAGCGGGACCCCAAATAACGGAAATGTCGCAGCCAAGCTTAACCAGAGCAGCTTGCTGAGCGCTCTTTCGGTGAGCGTCACTTTTCCCACGTGCTAGCCCCAATCCGAAAATACTTGAACCACCAAGACACCAAGGCACCACGAAAGAGACACGCATTCCTGGTCCACACAGACAGACACGAAACGCACACCTGGGGCCTTTGACTCTTCCGGCTCCTCGTCCGTCCTCATCATTCCATTCCGTCGTGTCTTTGTGCCTTGGTGGTGAGGAAATTTCGGATCAAGGCTAGATCCGGCCCTGTAAACGGTATACCGCAATGCCCATCCACTCGCGAAATGCCAGACTGAAAGCAGACAATGCCTCATAACTTGGGACCAGACCTCGAATGCTGATTCCGCTGGATCCTGACAAATAATCGCAGGGCGCAGGTATGACGTCTATCCCTAACCTGTTGAATACACCGACGGCCCTCGGCATGTGCCAGGCCGATGTGACCAACACAATCCGGTGGCGGACCTTGGTCGGAAATCTGTTACCCAGGATCCTTTTGACCTCGATGCCACTTTCGTAAGTATTTCGCGAGCGGTCTTCGACCCAGAAATGGCCTTCCCGAATCCCCCATTGCCGGGCAGATTCCTGGGCCAGAGTCGCAGCGTTTGAGCTTGACTTCGATAGATATCCAGATCCCCCGGAAAACAAGATAGGTACGGTCCTCCCAAACTCAGAATGGAGTTCTATTCCACGCAATAGCCTCCGCCAGCTCGCTTCGTTCAGCTCTCCCCGCCGTCGTCCCTCGGTAGCCGGAGCGGCATTGCCGGCGAGGATCACGATCACTTCCGCCGCGCCAGGATTGCTCGGAATGGTCGATGCCGGAAACTGCCCCTCCAAGGTTGATGCGAGAATCCCGGCCAACGGCCAAGTCGAGGAAAGATAATATATTCCAAAAAGCGCAGCCATCGCAGCTTTTCCAAGGCCAGCTCTCTCCCGTACGGCCAAGGAAATAAAGCAGAAAAGCATTCCCACAGCAATGAGGGCCGGGGGCAGGAAGAGAGGTTCTAAAGACCTTAGCACACCTAGCATGTCCTACCAGGTCCTAGGCCCTCCGTTCACCTGCATGGACTGACTCTCTTGAAGTCAATTTCTTACGAGGGCTAGAGGCAAGAGAGGAGGTCGAGGCCCGATGCGCCTGGAAACGTTTATCAGGAAGTCGCTCGGAATGAAAGCTCATACCATAGTGCAGGTCGAGGAGGGGGCGGACGGCGGGGTGGTCGCCCACGTGGACCGGCTGCCCGGCCGCCGGCTCGCCTGTGGGGAGTGCGGCCGCCCCGCCAGCAAGGTGGCCACGACGCGCCGCCCTGCCTGCCGCTGGCAGGATCTCGCCCTGCGGGATCAGCCCCTCTGGTTGGTGTACGCGCCCCACCGCGTCTGGTGTCCTCGCTGCGGCCTCCGGGTGGAGCGGGTCCCGTGGGCCGAGAAGTGGCAGCGGGTCACGCATGCCTTGGCGCGAGCCGCGGCCACGTTGGCCCGGAGGCTGGACTGGACGTCGGTGGCCGCCCACTTCCGTCTGAACTGGAAGACCGTCGCCACCGTCGTGGAGGCGGCCGTCCTCTGGGGCCTCGCGCATCGCCGGTGCGTCCCCCTGCACGTCGTGGTGATCGACGAGTTCAGCCGCCGGAAGGGGCAGCAGTACCTGACGCTCGTCTACGATCTGGCCCGGCGCCGCGTGGTCTGGGTGGACAAAGATCGGGACGAGGTCACGCTCCAGCGGTTCTTCGCGTGGCTCGGTCCCCGCTGTGCCCGGGCCATCCGCGTGGTGCGCTGCGACATGTGGCGGCCCTACCTGGCGGTGGTCCGGGCGGCGGTGCCGCAGGCGACCGTGGTCTTCGATCGGTTCCACGTCACCCGGTACGCCACGGAGGCCGTGGATACCGTGCGGCGGCAGATGTGGCGGCAACTGGCCGAGGCGGAGAAGCCCGACTTCAAGCGCACCCGGTTCCTCTGGCTGAAGAACCCCGCGAACCTCCGGCGCGACCACAACGACTAGAAGACGGCGAACAGGATGAGGGCGAAGAGCAGGAGTCCCGCGAGGCCGAGGTCACCGAGGATCCTCACATACTCGTTATGTGGAAGCCCCGAATAGGCCTGAGTGTTGGCCAAGCCGACCCCGACGAGCGGCGACCTCACCGCGCAGCACATCAGCCCGGACATGAGGGGGTCCCACCTGTCCTGGTACCCCCGAACCTCAGGAGCGCCTTCGGGATCGTAGAGGTACTGGGCTCTCGACACGGAATCTAGGTACTTGGCGGGGATGAACCCGCCGAGCACCCACAAGCTTGCCCCCCCTACGATGGTGAGCAGCAGCACCAAGGCGAGAAGCTTCCGCGAGCCGAGACTCTTCCCGAGCACGAGCGCCATCACCACGAGACCAACCAGCACGGCGACCCAGGCGCCCCGCGACGCCGCGTAAATCCACGACACCACCACGACCACCAGCGGGACGGCGGGAGTGAATTTCCCCCGACTACCCCAGAAGTATGCGACCGCGTAGGGCATCACGTACACGATATGGCCGGTCAACTGATTCACGCCTTCCCGCGTCGGCTTCTCCAGGCTACCCGAGAGGTTGGGGGACATGTATACGAAGCCGTGCAGGTAGATGAGGTAGCCCAGAAGTGCGGCGGTCGCCTAGATGGCCATCCGCCAGAATCGCTCGAGGAACCGTTCGTCACGCGGAAAGAACGCCACCACGCTCAGGAACGTGAGGAATCCGAGCCCGAGCTTGAAGACTTCGACCGCGGCGTGCAGGATGTCGACGCCCTGACCATCTCGACGACATGCCACAGCAAGAAGGCGCTGCTAAGCGCGAGAAGGAGCGGGCCCCACGTGCGGGCTAGCGCTTCCGGTCGTCCGAACCGCCCCCCTAGCATGAGCATGCTGAGGAAGATAGCGCCCACGATCACGAAGTGCACTGCCGTCGGTATGGCGACGTGGATGCGAAGTGCCACGTTGTTGTACCTGAGGAACGCGACGCCGAAGAACGGCGACGTCAGCGCCAGGAGCAGCCACAGGCCCCGGAGGACGGTGCCGTCGGTCATGCGCACAGGATGGCCCACCGCACGACGAGCCTGTCGAGCAGCCGGACGACCCAGTAGCACGCACCGGCATACCCCTTCGAGAGGAGCCGCGACCGCGGCGTCGTGTGGTACGCGACGACGTAGCGATGCTTCTCCCGGGTCAGGAACCCCATTTTGTGCTCGTACCGCTTGACCACGGTAAGGTAGTTGCGGTAGAGCACCGCACGGTCCCTCCGCTTCGTGATCTGGTCGCTGGCTCCCAGGTAGTAGTCCACCAGACACTCCGGGACGCAGACGACGCGTCCACGCTCCGCGAGTCGAAGCCAAAGATCCCAGTCCTGGGAACTCTGGAGCGTCTCGTCCAGGCCTCCCACGGCGAGGACATCGGCGCGTCGGAACATGCACATCGAGAAGCCGCCGACGATGTTCTCCGAGAGGAGCGCGCCGATGGGAACGACCGGCGGCGGCCTCTGGACCTGCCCCCTTCGCAAGAACCAGCAGCCGACCAGGGCCACGTCGGACCTGGAATCGAGCACCTGTACCTGCCGTGCGAGTTTTTCCGGGAGCCAGCAGTCGTCGTCGTCGAGGAATGCGACATACCGGCCGCTGGCGGCGCGCAGCCCGGCCGCCCGCGCGTGGTTGGCTCCCCGCGATTCTTCGATGCGTAGGCCGCGAAGCCAGCCCCTCGCCTCGTATCGGCGCACCACCGCGGGCGTCGCGTCCGTCGAGGCGTCATCGACGACGATCAGCTCCCGTTCCGCGAGGCTCTGCTTCAGGACGCTCTCGACGGCCCGCGGCAGCCGATCGCACCGGTTGTGGGTCGTGATGACGACGCTAACTTCCGGCATGCGGCAGATTTGCGCGCCCGCGTCACGCGGGGCAGGCGACGGCGATGATGGATTCGCCCTTGTTCCGGACGGGGAGCACGCGCTTGAGGAGGAGCGCCAGCCGGCCCCGAAAGCTGCGGACCGGCTCAACGCTGTAGTCGTAGCACTCCAGGTGCTCGACCACGAACCGCGACCGCTCCAGCATGTAGAGGACCTCGTCCACCGTCATCTCGCGGTTGTGTCCGATGTGCGGATACGCCGAGTCGTAGAAGTCGCGGTAGTCGCCGAGCGGGGACACCCCCAGGAGCATCCCGAGCCGTTTGACGAACTCCGCGATGTTCGGGACCTCGAAGACGAAGTGCCCTTCGGGGCGAACGATGCCGTGGATTTTCTCCAGGAGATGGCGCGGCGTCCCGTTCAGGTGCTCTACCACGGCCATCAGCAGCACGATGTCGTTTTGCCCGAGCACTGCGAAGTCGTCGCGGAGGATGTCCAGGTCAACCAGCTCGATGGACCGGCCGCGGACGGCGTCCTGGATGGCCTTGCGGAACGGGTCGCCGTAGAGCGCATACCGGTCGGCAATCCTCACCTTGTAGCCCAGGAACGCCAACGCGATCGGCAGGTAGGGGATGAAGCAGCCAAGATCGCAGACGGTCCCGCTGTCGCGCGCTGTCGTGATCAGACCCAAGGCCTTCAGCCAGCGCCGCCGCTCGATCTCGACGAAGTGCTTAAACCTGTCCGCCGCGTAGTGGCGATAGAGCGCATTCACCCTCCCCAGCGTCTCAACGTCGATCGCTTCGATGAGCGGGCGGATAGCCCGATCCACCTCAGCGAGCAGGGCCGCGTGTCTCTGCTCCAGTCGGTCCATGCTTACCGGATGAACTCTTTCCACCACAGCGCCATGTTGAGCAGGTACCAGGCGATCATACCGCGGCCCCGGTCGAGCAAGCGCGTCACCTCGGCGCGGTCCAAGAGGTCGGTCTGCTCGCAAAACTCGCCGATGTCGCGGCGGGCCTTCTCGCCCAGCCGGTCGAAGAACCATTCGAATACCGGAACGTGGAAGCCCTGCTTGCGCCGGTCGATCAACTCGTCGGGGATCACCCCGCGCACGGCCCGCTTCAGGATCCCCTTCAGCTCGCCGTTCCGGAACTTCACCGCCGCCGGGACGCTCATGGCCAGCTCGACGAACCGGTGGTCCAGGAAGGGCACCCGACCCTCCAGGCTCACGCCCATGCTCATCTTGTCCACCCGCATGAGCATCAGCTCGGGCAGCCGGAGATTCAGATCCACGTAGCTCATCCAATTCAACGCCGATCGCTCCCAGGCCTTCTCCCGGAAACGGGCGTGGATGGGCTCCAGCAAATCCCAGGAACTCAGCCGCCTGAACTGCTTGCGCAAGCGGGGTGAGATCAGGCGCTGCTTCTGCCCTTCCGGAACGGCGTCGGTGCCGCCCCAGAAGATCGGCTGGCCCACCGACCCGCGGCGCAGCCACTCGTAGTACGGAGTCGTCTGCTTCCCCGCCAAGCCCAGGGCCGCCAGCCCGATGCCCTTGAGCGCCCGGGGCACGGGCAGGTCGTCCAGGCTCTGCAGCCGGAGGGCGCGCTTCCACGTGGTGTAGCCACCAAACAACTCGTCGGCCCCCTCGCCCACCTGGCAGACGATCACCCCGTGGTCCCGCGCCAGCTTGGAGACGTAGTAGAGCGGCATGCACACGGGGTCCCCCAGCGGCTCGTCCTGGAGGTACACCATCCTGGGCAGGAACTCGATGAGGTCGGTGAGATCGAGCACGCGCTCGTGGTGGTCGGCCTTCACCGTGGCGGCCATCAGCCGGGCGTAGTGCAGCTCGTTTTGGTACGTTTCGTAGTTGCGGTCGTAGCCGACGGTGAAGGTCTTGACCGGCCGGTCCTCCCCCTCCGAGAAGAGCGCGGCGTTGGTGCTGGAGTCGATCCCGCCGGACAGGAACACGCCCACCGGCACGTCGCTCACCTTCCGGAGCCTGACCGAGACGCGCAGCTCCTCCAGGATGCGGCGGGCGATCTCCTCGTCCGGCAGGTCGGTCAGGGGCTTGGTGTGGTCCCAGACGTCCCAGTACCTCCGCTCCTCCACGCGGCCGTCCGGCCGGATGCGCATCCAGGTCCCCGGCGGCAGCTTCCGGATCCCCCGGAACATCGTCTGGGGAGGCGGCGACACCAGAAACGACAGGTAATGGTAGAAGGCTTCCGCGTTCACCTCCCGGACCTGCTCCGGGTCACGCAGGAGGGCCTTGATCTCCGAGGCGAAGGTGATCCGGCCGTGATGGATGCTGTAGTAGAGGGGCTTGATCCCGACGCGATCGCGAATCAGCCACAGCTCCCGCGTCTTCCCGTCCCAGAGGGCCATGGCGAACATGCCCCGGAACCGGTCGAGGCATTCGATCCCCCATTCCTCGAAGGCGTGGAGGATCACCTCGGTGTCGGAGTGGTCGGTCCGCCACCGGTGAGTGCCGACCCGCTCCAGCTCCGCCCGGATCTCGGCGTGGTTGTAGATCTCGCCGTTGAACGAAACCCATAGGGTCCCGTCTTCGTTGCTCATTGGCTGGGCGGCGCTCTGCGAGAGATCAATGATGGACAAGCGCCGATGGCCGAGGCCGACTCGCCCCTGGTTGTCGACCCAAGTCCCCGCGCCGTCCGGACCACGGTGCACCATCGTGTCGCGCATCCGGACGAGGTAGGGCTCCGTCACCCTGAAATCTGATCCTCGGAATGTCAGGGCCCCGACGATGCCGCACATCTACCGGTCGTCCTTCAAGAGATCCTCGACCTGGAGCGCGATCTCGGTCGCCTGCACCTGCTGCCACAGCGGGATGGGCCAGTCTCCCCCCTGCAGGACCGCGGCCGCGAACGCCTCCAGCTCCTCGCGGTGGCCCTTCTCCGTCAGCTTCGTCGTCACCGTGCCGAGCTTGGCACCCACGATGCTCGTGCGCCGATAGTTGTCCAGCACCCCCACCTTGCCGTCCACGTAGAGGTCCATCTGCTCCTTGGGGTGCTCGGGAGCGCCGAGGGCAGTATAGGTCAGCGAGGCGACCGACCCATCCTCGAACACCATCGTGGCGACGAAGTTGTCGCGCCGGCCGTAGTAGCCAGTCGTCGGGACAATCGTCTGGACGGTGACCCGTGAGACCGCGTGATTCGTCAGGAACGTGAAGAGGTCGTAGATATGGCAGGCCTCGCCCAGGTTCCGGCCGCCGCCCTCCTCGGACTGGATCCAACTCTCTGGCGGGACGCGGCCCGCGTTCATACGGTAATTCGCCATCATCGGATTGCTGCGGCCGGAAACCAGCCCCTGCAGCCGGCGCGCGTGCGGCGAGAAGCGCCGGTTGAACCCGGTGAGCAGGATCGGCGCGGCCCCTTGTCCCTCCGCCACGGCGTAGAAGCGCTCGATGTCTTGCAGCTCATCCCGTCGCAGCGCCAGGGGCTTCTCGACCAGGACGTGCTTGCCCGCCCGGAGGGCCTCCAGGGCCATCGCCGTGTGGAGGTTGTGGCGGGTGGCGATCAGGACCGCGTCCACCTCCGGATCGCCCAGCACCTCCCGGTAGTCGGTGGTCGCGTAGTCCGCCCCGAACTGCTCGGCCAGGGCTCGCACGCCGTGTCCCGTTCGGCTCGCCAGCGCGCGCAGGTGGTACCGGCTCGACAGGTGCCGGAGGTTCGGCAGGTGCGAGAGCCTGGCAAAGGCGCCGGCGCCGATGACGGCGATCCGCACCCGGCCGGTCCCGAGCCCGCGCCCCGTCGGGCTGCTGACGGCGACCCGGCGCCGCGGCTCCGCCGCGGGGCGGGGGTACGAGAGGAGGACCATGGGTGGAAAGACCGCCCCGCTCTTCAGCGCCTCGTAGGCCGCCGCCGCCGCCTCGATCGTGTAGGTCTTGGCGATCAGGGGCGCCACGGTCACCCTGCGCTCGGCGAGCAGGCGGACGTACTCCTCCATGTTGCGGTTCTCGGTCCAGCGCACGTAGGCGACCGGGTAGTCCAGCCCCTTCTCCTCGTACACGTTGTCGTAGCGGCCGGGACCGTACGAGGTGGAGATCAGGAAGTCCAGCTCCTTGGCGTAGAAGTCGGCCCGGTTAAGGTGCAGCCCCACCTCGCCGACCAGGACCACTCGGCCCTTCTTGCGGCACATGCGGAACGCCGTGGAGACCACCGCGTCCGAGGGGGTCGCGGCGGTGATCAGCACCCCGTCGGCGCCGATCCCCCCCGTCAGGCGCGCGACCCGCTCGACGTCGTCCCCGTCGTCGGGATGGACGCCCACGTCCATCCCCAGGCGCGCGGCCAACTCGATCCGGTGCCGGTCGAGGTCTGTGCCGATCACGCGACAGCCATTCGCTTTCAGCAATTGCGCCGCCAACTGCCCGAGCACGCCGAGGCCGATCACGACGAAGGTCTCCCCCAGCGTCGGCTGGGCACGGCGTACGCCCTGCAGCACGATGGCGCCCACGGTGACGGTGGAGGCGCTGGCGAGGTCCAGTTCATCGGGGACGTGGACCGCCAGGTTCCTCGGAACCCGGACCAACTCGGCGTGGTAGGCGCACTGCGCCCCGCCGCACGCCACACGCTCCCCGGGCTGAAACTCGTCCACACCGTCGCCGACCTCCCGCACCGTCCCGGCAACGGAGTAGCCGAGGGGCTCGGCCGAGAGCTTGCACTCCACCAGGCTCCGCGTGGCGCCGAGCCCGTGTGTCGTAGCCAGCTTCACGACCCTCCGCACCAGGTCCGGCCGGCGGGCGACACGCTTCCAGAGCGGCTGGCCGCTCAGCCGGACCCCGCTCAGCTCCGTGCCCACCGAGATGCAGGAGTGATCCACCTCGACGAGGATGGTGCCCGGCTCGACGAGTGGCGCCGGCACCTCTTCGACGGTGATCTTCCCGGACTTGACCAGAAGCTGCTTCATTCCATGAACCGTCGAGTAGAGAGGAGGCGCGTAGTTGTGTAGGCCAGTGGCTTCCGGTGTATCCGTCTTTTCAGACTGCGTGGCAAAAGGCCACCAGGCCATGCAACACGTTTCCTCCTCCCCCTCTAAAATTCCGTACGGTGGGTTTTCCCCAGTACGGCTTCAAGCTGGTCTTCAGCCGCGATCTTCACTGCTTGGAGTGGCACTCAAGCGCGAGGCCCGCATCCGCGTCACTACCACCAGCATATACGCGGCCAAAGCCGAGGCATCCGCTCCCAATAACCCTGAGAAAGGGCAAGCACCCACATGGGGTGTAGCAGGATTGGGCACCACGGCCGCCAGCCCAGAGGCCCTTGGCTCGCCCGCGGGTTATGCTATCCCGCAGGGTCCTCGCTTACTATGGCCTCATCCGAGCCTCTCCCGACCCTCCGCCGGCTTATTTCCTTCGTCCGGCTGGTCCCTGCCCTACGGCCTCGTATGGGCTGGTCGGGAGAGGTTCCCCACTTTCCTCCGCCTGTCTGTTCCACCGTGCCACCTCCCGTACCCCGGCGTTCCGGACGGCTGCGTCTGGCTGTTACTTCGCCGTCCGCCCTGGCCTTCGCCTTCTTGGCACAGGCTCGGCTCCCGCTGGCCCACGCGCTCCGGATCTGGCGTGGGTGGCGTAACGAGGCTGCAGAGTTCGCTTCATGCTGCGGCCCGGTGGATCGCTCGCTCTTCTCCGGCAAGAGCTTTTACTCCCGAGCTTGCGCCCCCAGGGTCACCCCTGGAAGACGTCGGGTATGACTACGCAGGCAAACAGCCAACTCCTGCGGCCGGACTTTCACCGGCAAGACACGCGGCCCCATGGGCTGCGAGCCAAGGCGCCGAGGGCGCCAAGATCAGGAAGGTTTGACTCCGGATACGTGCCGTCTTTGCGTCGGCCTCACGCCTGGTCGGGGCCCCTCAGCGTGGATACAGGAGCAAGAATCTGCCACGCCCAGCCCCACGCATTTCTCCGCCGGAGGACGCGGTTCAAAGAAGGATCCGGTGCTCCAGCGTGAGCGGGAGCGCCTGCCGGTACTCGGCGAAGATGGTCGTCGTCTCCCGACGGGTCCCGTATTCCGTGCTGCAATAGCCGCCGGGCGTGGCCGGCGACCCCCCCCGCTTCAGGCTGAGGGCTCCTCCCGGTGTGAGGGCTAGGCGGATCCGCTTGCCGTGCTGGGTGGCGAGCCGGAAGGCGCAATCCCCGTCGGCCGCGCACTGCACGTCGGGGTGCAGGTGGAACGCCGCCGTCAGGGTGTGCTCGCCGCGCCCCGCGAAGGCGTCGGCGACCGTCATCCCGTCCCGGTCCAGGAAGAACGTCCGGGTGTGGACAACCGGCTCCTGTAGCCGCTCGTACCCCCGGATGCGGATCGACAGCCGGCCGGCCTCTCCGCCGCCCTGGCACTCGACGTCCGCCCCCCCGTCCAGGTACTCGGGGACGAACAGGTCCCGCTTGAGGTACACGGCCTGCTCGAACCCATCCACCGCCACCGCGTTCTGCGCCAGCGTCAGCCGACAGTCGTAGCCCGTCTCCCGGTCACGGTACGACTCGCGGCCGGGATCGATGACGATCGGCTCGCCTCCGACGTGCACCTCGAAGCTTCCCCAGTCGTTGTGCGCGTGCCGGCGCGGCGCACCCCGCCGCCGGGCGTGCGACCAGGCGACGTAGCGGGCACCGTTCCATCGGTAGTAACCGGAATCCGGATAGGACAGCCAGCCGGGGGCCGTGGGGCCCGGAGCTCCGTCTGCGCCGTCGCGCGCGGCGAACCAGGGGACCGACGTGTCCACGACGAGGCCGGCGCGCGAAGACGCCCGCCGCGCGAGATCCCAGAACCGCGTTGCCGTGCCGAAGAAGCCGGGCGGCGGATCGGGAGAGATGTCACCGATGAACGGAATCGGCCACTCCTCGACCAGATCGTCGCGGAAGAAGGCGCAGGCCCGCAGCATGGCGGCCAGTCGCGGGGCGAGAACCTCCATCTCGGCGTCGCCGCTTGCCCGTGCCGCCGCCAGCGCCTCCAGATAGTCCTTCGTGACGATCAGTTGGTAGTGGCTCGATCCCTCGTCGAGGAAGCCGTCCCGCGTGATCTGCCGTTCCGCTTCGCGCAGCAGGATCGTCCGGCCGATGCGGGTCAGCCCCTCCAGGCCCAAGACCCTGCCGGCCAGGTACAGCCCACGGCCGTTGTTGATGAGGTGATTGTTCGCCCCCCCGCCCTCGACCTGACCCTCCAGGCGTCCGGCTAGATGGATCGCCTGGGCCCGCATGTTCTCGCAGAGCGCCGGCCACAGCGGCCCCGGATCCACCAATTGGAAGATGTGAGTCCAGTTGGACAGCCGCTCGCTGATGGAAAAGGTCCGCCAGGCGGGATCCTCCACCGCGCCACCCAGGCTGGCGATCCAGCGTCCGGCGTATTCGCGCGCCTGCTCCGCGGAAACCGCGTCACCCGCGAGCACCAGGGCCAGCAGCCATCCGAACTGGTGCAGGGTCCAGTAGTCCTCCGGATCGGCCGAGCGCTGAAGGCTGCCGCCCAGGAACCGCCGGAATCGGTCTTCGTACCCCTCGGCCCACTCGCGGAGCGACTTGGGAACGTCGGCGGGGGGAACCCGGGACGGGGCCGGCGGGCCGGCCGGGGGCGCCCAGGGCTCGCACGCTGCGCGGATCTCGGCCGCGGAGAGATAATCCGGTACGACCGCCGGCCTTCCCCACCGTCGCCGCGCCCAGACTGCGACGGCCCGCGCCGCCTGCAGCGAAGCCTTCCAGCTCCCCGCCAGGCCCCGCCGGGTTACCCAGTAGTTCCGCCACTCCCGTCGCTCGCTCGCGCTCATCCCGCAAGGGGCTTTCGGGCCGTGATGTTCAGGAACCAGCCCAGGTATGGCCCGAGCCAGCGCTCGAGCCCGAGGTAGGCCGCGTAGTCCTCCCGCCCCTCGACCATGACGAACGATTCCCGGTAGAGCCTCCGGCCCAGTATCTTGCAAATCAACGGCCGGATGCGCCGCCCGAAGTACGGGATCGCGTAGAGATGGAACTCGGTCTTCTGTATACGCAGGTCGCGAAAGCGGTGCAGCAAGAGCCGGACTTCGCGTTGCGTGTATGTGCGGGTGAACGGGTTCAGGGTCGAGCCGAACTTGGGCGTGCCCTCGGTACAGGCGCCGAGCCAGTACTTCGGTCCATAGCGGAAGTAATAGCCCCGGAAAATCCCGAAGTGGAGCAGGAGCACGGCGTACAGCAATGACACTTTGGCGTACAGCATCATGACGATCCGTCCGCCCGGCTTTAGTACCCGATACGCCTCCGCAACCATCGCCTCCGTCGATTCGGAGTGATGCATCACCCCGTTCGAGTAGATGATGTCGAACGACTCGTCTTTGAATGGGAGATTCTCACCGTTCGCCTGGGCGGCAAAGCCTGATCCCTCACGGACCAACGACAGCTTATAGGCCGTGGACAGCGCCCGTTCTCCAGAGATGTCGACGGCCGAGACGTGGGCGCCGTATCGGCGGAAGAGGGCGTCGTGAACACCACCTCCGCAGCCGATGTCGAGCACCGCCTTGCCGGCCAGGTTGTCCAGGTCCATGGAGAAGATCAGATGATCCATGGAGCGATATAGCTCTTCCAGCTCGTCAAACAGAGCGTACAACCTGGACGCCGTCAAGCCACGGTCGGCTCCCGCGTACCACTGGAGGCAGAGGTCGTCCCACCATTCGGAAACCTGCCGCTGATCGCCCGAGAGGGCTCTAGCGTCGATGAGAGAGGGCACCCCGCCCTCCATCGGGTACACGGCCCCGCACTGCGAGCACATCAGCCTGTGGTCGGCATCCATTGCCATCGGTGACCGAGCGCACGAGGGACACCGGAGTATCGGCAGCCGCGACCGCACCGCCTCCGCCATGAACGTCTTCCCCGTCACCACACTGTCTCCGTCCATGCTTTCAGGGCTTCCTCGCTGTTGCCTCGATCCCGTCGCCGAGGTGGAGCCAATCCACTACCTTGACCCCCGGCGTGACGACCGCCTGGAGCACTCGGGAGTCGCGCAGGGAGGTGCTCACGTACTTCCTCCTCGTCAACCGCCATATTACCCCGTTCCACGCCCACTGGATGCTTCCCGTTACCGCGATCGCCCGGGAGTGGTACCTGATCCGGACATCCGCGAACCCGCACGCCTCCAGGAGCATCTTCAGACTGGTGGTCGTGAAGACGTATGGATGGATGGGTACCCCCAGGTTGTCCCAGAAAGTCCCGAACACCCGCCCCAGCAGGCTGTCGAAGTTCGGGACGCCGCAGAAGATCCGCCCACCCGGCTTGAGGACGTCATGCATTCGCCGGAGCACGCCCTTCGGATCGTACACGTGCTCGAGGGCATGATAGGAGGTCACGTGATCGAAATACCCTTCCGGGATGGCGGGATCGTCGATCGCCTCGAAGACTTTGACGCCTCGGGCGCTCACCCTCGCCCTGGTGCCGGCGTTCAACTCAACCCCCCAGCATTCCCACCCGAGCTCTTGCATGCGGCACAGAAAGTCGCCCGCCCCGAACCCGAACTCCAGCAGACGCCCCCCGGCGACGTGCGGTGGAATCACGTGGAACCGTGAGCGCAGCAGCCGGCAGACTACTGCTGCTGCCGCGCGTACCGTCGCCGCGCTCGCGCAGGATCTGCCGCCGTCCGCCGAGTACCCGAAGTACCGCCTCGCGACGGCAAAAAACACGTCTCGCTTGAGGCGGGCCAGCCGCCCCGGAGCACCCGTCGGATCGCGGAAAGCATAGTACTCGCTCTCTGGGTAGAAGAGCCCAATCGAGCCCTCCTCGACCCGCGGACTCAGGTAGATCAGCTTACACCGGCAACACCGTACCACCTCGCACCACACGCCCTCGGGGACCCACCTGTACACACGATCCGTGCCACGGAAGAGCCGCACCTGCTCGGTATTCCCACAGACACTGCATCCCGTTCCCTCGAGCACGGTCTCAGTTTACCCCCTTGGAGCTACCCGCGTAGTGCCGCGACGTGGCTTCCTCGGACGTCGGGCAGGCAGCAGAACTCCCCTTGAGGATCTCTCCGATCTCCCGCATCATGTTCCCGAGGGCATTGCTCTTGAACAAGCTCTCCCGATCGAGGCGCCGAGCCGGTCTTCTCCACGCCTGGATCGCTGCGGCAATCTCCGTGGCGCCCTCGGCGAGAAACGCATAGCCTTCCTCGTACAGGCGCCGCGATTCCTCGTACAGTCCCGCCTTGAGGATGAAGGGTGTCAGACCGTAGGCCATGGCCTCATACAGCCCGCCGGAGTTGACGCCGAGCGCCCAGGCGCACATCGAGAAGTACCCGTACAGCGGAACCTCGTCACTGTCAACGATGCGGATGTTCTGTCGGGTGACGAACTCCCCGGGATACCGTTCGCGCCAACCACGGTAGTCCGAAAACTTCAGCTTGTAGTAAATGGTGACGTCGGGCAGCAGCGCCGACAAGTCCAGGGTCGCGCGCACGAGCGCCGGCTTGGCCAGGTACCCGGAGATCACAATCAGGCTCCGCGATCGTGTCGCAGCGTCGCAGTTCACGGGCCTCCGTTGGCGTACCTCCTCGGCCTTCGCCTCGAAAAAGGGGTAGCCGACGGCGA
>Ga0214473_10005112_pt1 | contig 15741 bp, 19 predicted proteins | sample RVTome_7_FD_203509 | JGI IMG/M metagenome (GOLD analysis project Ga0214473, IMG submission 203509) | Soil microbial communities from uranium-contaminated site in the Upper Colorado River Basin, Wyoming, United States - RVT98D197 | ecosystem: Environmental > Terrestrial > Soil > Contaminated >... | reverse complement strand
GTATGGCGAAACGGAGGGGAGCATGATCGATAGCAATTATTTTCGCGATGTTGTCTCTGCCCTTGAGAAAGCTCTCTACTACGAGAGGGGAAGAGGGGCCTATTTCCGGGCCACCATGGTCGGTAACGATTTTATCGATCGTAAGAAGATAGCGGGAAATACGCCAGAAGAAGTCATTGAGAACTGTATGAAGGTCATGGGTGAAGAAAATGTGATGAAGAATGCCCGTTTCAAAAAGGATGAGAAGGGGACCTTGTTTACGTTTGAAATGGAGGGCTGCGCTCATCTGCCTGTTGAAGCGAGATTGAAGGAGGAAGGGGTCCCCGCCTACATTTGTCCGCCGACCAATATGATCCTTCATAAGATCAGAGAGAGATTGGACCTTGCCGTTGAGATTGCCGATATCACGGTGAACCAGGATGAAGGGAAATGTATCGCGAGAGTGGTGGTATTTAAACAAGAATAGTCTGAAAAACGATCAGTCCTTCCAAAATAAAAATTTCACCGCAGAGTCACAGAGGACGCAGAGGGACTATTTTTTGTCTGTCGGGGAGACGGCCGACAGACAAAAGCAATCCGACCTCAGCGCCCTCTGTGCCTCAAGCGAGTCCTTGTCTTTTGAGGGCGAGCGGGCGGTACAATGTAGACTGTTTCGTGCTCTTGGGAATAATACGCCAAAAGGTTACTTAGTGCATCGTTTCATAAATACACTAACGTATTCACCGCAAAGTCGCAGAGGGCGCAAAGGGTTGGAGTTCTCTTTTATCCGACCGTTCGAAGATCCCGGCGATTTAGATCCGGGGGAGAGGCGGTCGGATAAAAGGCAGCCTTTCTGCCTCCGGCAGAAACTTGCATAAAGCCTTTGCCTCGAAGAGGCTGTGAGGGTTTTTTCTCTGACGGCCTCTCACCCTTCGACAGGCTCAGGGCGATGGTTCGACAGGCTCACCATGACCGGTCATCCTGAGTTTATCGAAGGGTCATGGTGAGCCCTTCGACTCGCCGTTCGTCCTGAGGTTCTCGAAGGATGAACGGCTCGCTCAGGACAGGCTTGTCGAACCATGCGAGCTTTGCGTCTCTGCGGTGAGGAAAGAATTCGTTAGTATATTTCTGAAAAGGCCTACTTAGATATGGAGGAAGAAATGCTGAAAAAGGTGATTGCTCCGAAAAACTTGCATCGTCCCTTCGGCTATGCTCATGCCATTCAGATTGACAACACCCTCTATATCTCGGGTCAGATTCCTCTGGATCAAGAGATGAAGGTCATCGGCAAGAATGATATCGCTGCCCAAACGGAATTGGTCTATGAGAATCTAAAGAAAGTCGTCGAAGACGCTGGCGGGACGATGACCCATATCGTGATGATGAATATCTACTGCACGGATATAGAGGCATTCGATAAGGAGACCCGGCACTTGCGGAAAAAATATTTCGGGGATTACTACCCTGCAGTAACAGCCGTTGAGGTCAAACGGCTGTACCGGCCAGACTTCATGATCGAAATTGAGGCCGTGGCTGTCCTCGATAACAAGGATAGACCGTAGGTTGACTTTGACGATTCTTAATAACGGATATATTACCCGCAAGCCGCGAAAAAAAACAATTTTCCCTCCCCCTCGATGGGCATAAGCGCTAACTTAGTATTCCCTCCCCTTCAAGGGGAGGGTGAGGGAGGGGATGGGGGAGATTGTGATCGGCCATACAATCCCATCCCCCTCCCGGCCTCCCCCTTGAAGGGGGAGGAATTAAGAAAGGTTCCCCTCCTGAATGGGGGGGAGAGTAAAGTTAGCGCTTATGCCCTCGATGGGAAAGGTGCGGGTGGGGGTGGACAGCCTAGAATCCCCCCACCTTAATTCTCCCCGCAAGGGAGGAGGAGACAAACTTTTGGGGTTCGGTTTCTACGCCCCTTGAGGTGACGATTTGCGGAACATTTGAATATCTAATAGGGTGGAGGTTTTATGAAGAAGGCCAAATACAATGTTGCAGTGGTGGGAGCCACCGGCGCGGTGGGTAATGAGATGGTTTCCATGCTTGAAGAGAGGGACTTTCCGGTAGATCTCCTGAGACTCCTGGCCTCTCAAAGGGGTGCCGGCACGAGAATGGAGTTCAAGGGAAAGTCTTACACGGTCGAGGTCCTGGACGAAAACTCCTTTGCCGGTATCGATATCGGCCTCTTTTCGGCCGGGGGTTCGGTGAGTGAGAAATTTGCGCCCGTTGCTGGAAAGGCGGGTTGTGTCGTTATCGACAACACGAGTGCTTTCCGGATGGATCCTCTCGTGCCCCTGGTCGTGCCGGAGGTGAACGCTCATGCGATCGCCCAGTATCCGAAAAAGAATATCATTGCAAACCCGAACTGCTCAACCATCCAGATGGTGGTGGCTCTGAAACCCATTCACGACGTGGCCCGGATCAAAAGGATCGTCGTCTCCACTTATCAGGCGGTCTCCGGAACAGGGAAGCGGGCCATCAAAGAGCTGGAAAGTCAGGTCCTTGCCATCTATAATCAACAGGAGGTCAAGAAAGAGGTCTACCCTCATCAAATCGCCTTTAATTGCCTTCCCCATATCGATGTCTTCTTGGACAACGGGTATACGAAGGAAGAAATGAAGATGGTGAACGAAACGAAGAAAATCATGGAAGACGATTCGATCGCTGTTACGGCCACGACGGTGAGGGTCCCTGTTTTCTATGGCCACTCCGAGTCGGTCAACATTGAGACGGAAAAGAAGATCACCGCCGACGAAGTGAGGAGGATCCTGTCAAAGGCCCCGGGGGTCTCGGTGGTTGATAATCCGAAGAAGCTCGAATACCCCCTTGCCATCCATGCCGCGGGCAAAGATGAAACTTTCGTCGGAAGGATCCGCGAGGACGAATCGATTCCAAAGGGAATCAATATGTGGATCGTGGCGGACAATATCCGGAAGGGCGCCGCCCTCAACGCCGTCCAGATCGCCGAGATCCTGATCCAGAAGTATTTATGAATACGGCCCCCTCCTTCCAGCAAATCTGTTTAAGTCTGTTTCCTTACAACTGAAGACCCCCTTGTGGCAAATTCTCCACAAGGGGTCTTTCCATCATCCTATCTGACAGGTTTCCCAAAGGTATATTTTCCCACGCTGCAGGTTAAGCTTTGCGAAATCCCGCTTTGCGGGGGCTCCCCCGTCTGCGCTGAGGCATCGGCAGGCAGGCGCAATCCTGCTCACGCGATCTCATTTCACCCCCGAAACGCAGTAGTCATACTGAAAGACCCGGCCTTCCTTTTTAACTATTTATGCCCAAGTCTCTCTTTCCAATAGCTTGGCCGACGGTTAAGATGGGCTACCGCGATGATGCGAAGAGCATGAGACTTGATCTGATAGATTACTCCGTATGGAAACCTACTGACCAAGCAACGGCGAGAGTTCTTGGACAATCTTGACCAGGCATCTGGATACTGAATGATACGAGCAATGGCGGCGTAGACTTCTTCTGAAAACTCAAGACCGAGCCCCGACTGGCATTGCTCGTAGTAATCCACTGCCTTATCCAGTTCTTCTTTGGCATTGGGGTGGAAGTAGAACTTCATCGCCGATATTTCTTCCGAATATCCGTGAAAACCTTCTTGCCGGGAAGAAGTTTCACTACTCCCTTGTCAATTTGGTCAATACGCCGTTCAGCCTCTTGAGCCCACAATCGGTCGATTTCGGGCTGCGTAGGCAGGTTGAGACTGATAAGCAACTTCTCTACAAGACTCATTCGGGCATTGGCTGGGAGCGATAAGGCTTCGTCGAATACTTTCTTGCCGACTATAGACATATCGATACCTCCGTTCATATTCAAGCACATTTCATAACAAGAAGCAAACATTTGTATGAAGGGCACGATCCACGGCTTCTTAAAAAATTGTCCCGCGAGACGCGGGACTAAAGACGATTCAATCCCGTTCGCGGGGGCGCCCCTGCCTGCGCCAAGGTTTCGGGCAGGCAGGTGAAATCCTGCCGTATGCCACAATAGGCCTGACCCGTGAGAACCCGCTCATAAATGTAAGAAGTCCCATCGAGGTTCCTTAAAATAACTTAAGAACGTCCCCTCGGTTGCGAGCCCATAGCGGATAACAACTCCTCGACCGATAACGCCTTCATCCCGGGACGAAGCGTCAAAATGGGAGGATCTTGTTTAGAGGGGCGATAGATCAAAAGACTCCTGACATCGTAATTGGAAACTGCGTTTGACAGGCGATGAAGGGATTCTGCCATCTCTGGCATCGCCGTCCGGGATGCCTTTGCCTCAAGAAGCGTCAGCCTGCGATTCGCCTCTGGGACCAGGAAATCAACCTCAAGGCCTTGCTGATCCCGGAAGTAGTAAAGTTGTCTTAGCTTGCCCGAATTAATTTGGTGTTTGATGATTTCTGAAGCAACAAATCTCTCAAAAACAGGGCCTAAGAACGGCGATTGGCTCAACATCTTTTCAGATTCGATCCCCAGCAGGTAACAGGCAAGTCCCGAATCAACAAAATAGAGCTTCGGCGATTTGATCAGTCGTTTCCCAAAGTTTTCGTAAAAGGGGGGGATCAGGATGATTTGAGAGGTAATTTCGAGAATGTTCAGCCATTCGGAAATCGTAGGCACAGAAACGCCAAGGGGAGCGGCCAGATCGGTGCGATTGAGAATTTGCCCACAGCGGCTCCCCAGGAGCGAAAGAAAGCGGCGGAACGTTGCCAGATCGCGTATTGAGCTGATCGCGCGAACATCCCTCTCGAGATAGGTTTGTATGTATGAACGAAACCATATCTGGGAGATTGAAGGTCGGGCGAGAACCTCCGGAAATCCTCCCTTTAGGAGGGAAACCTTGGGGGTCTCCGATACCGAGAGGGGAAAGAGTTGGAACACGGCCGCCCGGCCCGCCATCGATTCGGTGACGCCTTTCATGAGCGGTGCTTCCTGAGACCCCGTCAACAACCACTGGCCCTTCCTTTTGGGGAATCGGTCAACCTGGGCTCTCACATAATTGAGGATCTCGGGTACGTTCTGGATTTCATCCAGGATCGCCGGGGGACGAATCTCCTCGATGAAGGACCGTGGGTCCGCCCGCAGACGCGATACCGCATCAGGGTCCTCCAGCAAATAATATTGAGCCTTGGGAAACAGTTTCCTGAGGAGGGTCGTTTTCCCGGCCCGTCGAGGGCCGGTGAGAATCACCCCTGAAAAATTCCTGGCGGCTCGCAACAGCTCTGATTCAATCAGTCGGGGAATATATTTCATTATGAGTATTTTAAACTTCTACTTTAATATTGTCAAACCCCGTTTACCCCATTTCTTGCAAGCTTAAGCCAACCTCTCCCAGCTGTCCCTACCCCTTTACAACTTGCGGTTGCTTCGTTTCACTCCTGGAAACGCAGTAGCCATACTGGAAGGCCGGATTTTCTTTGCTTAATTCTTGGTCGCCGGGCTACGCCTGACTGAAAGATATCTCATCAAGTTTAGCAGCGAAGCGGTTACAGATAAGGTCTAAAACGGACTTGGATTTAGCGGAGAGAATGAGGGAGTTATTAGAGGCCCTTTCCTAAATTGCAACTTTGCAAGTCCGACCCCAGAGTGCCCTCCCTCTTCCCGAGAAGAGGCCGAAAACGAGGCGCTCCCTTCAATTCACCCTCTCCCTTGACGGGAGAGGGTTGGGGTGAGGGTGAAAGTTATATCCTAAGCAATACTGATCGGAAATCTTGGCATCCCGCGAAGCGCGGGACTGAATCTCGCGTACTCGCGGGACAAAATGAGGGCTCCGTTTGTTCTTTCAGCCTTGGAACTACCGAGTCCTACACAAAGGACGGTGAGCAAGAGGAAAGAACGGAGGAGCATCCCGCCGTAGGCGGGATTGTCTTCTTCGGGAAACTGGCGGAGATCGCTGGTGAATACCTTTCCAATGGATCGAGCGCCTATGTGCCTGCCTGCCGAAGCCTCGGCGCAGGCAGGGAGGGGAGCCTCAAGACCGAAAAGTGCCTGCCTGCCGCAGGCAGGGGAAGATCGGGACGGGAATAAGAACACGCCGCGCACACGCCGCGCAAGCGCTGGCGCTGCGGATTTGTGAGGTCAACGCGAAGGAAAAACCTTAAGTTGCATCTTCACCTACGTCCCCATCGTTCTTCCCGGGGTTCAATTTCGTCCAAGACAGATTACAGAAATTCGGAAGGAGTCAGGATTTTGAGAGAGGTCTTGCCTTTGAGGTGTTTTGTATTCCAGGTGAGGAAGGTGTCAACTTCCTGGTTCGTCTCAAGGCTCCAGAGGATTGCGGCGTCGCCGAGGCGCATGCCCTTCTGTATCCTATCGAAGCATTCAAAGGTGACCGCTTGCCAGAAGTGCCTCGCATCATCTGCCGTGAGGACGGGGAATAGTATCGAGATCTTGCCTGCTCTTAGGTATTTTTCAAAAACGGCTTTTGATTCTGCTACTCTGTTGGCTGATGCGAATATTCCGGACAACTCAAGGAGATTGAAGACTGTTATAGCCCAGGGCCGGCCTTCGATCCTGGCAAAGAAATCCCTCGTAGTCTCGTATCTGGGGTCGTTGTGAAAGATATGATGGACAGCAAGGACATCCGTATCAATGGCTATCATGGCGCCAACTATCTTCGAATCATGTCGATTAAGACATCGACGTCTGTTGTGCCGAAGGCATCGTTAACGGCTTGCTCGATCTCTGAAGCGTGGAAGAGTATATCTTCGAACCTGCCGGTTCTTTCAAGACGGCCTTCCATATACAGGGATATCAACTTCTTAATGTCATCGACAGGCGTTAAAAGGACTTCGAATTCGCTGCCCGTGTCCTTCGCAACATCTTCAGGAATGGACAAATGGCCGTCAGGCAGCACCTTGCCGATGAATTTGTACGTCTTCGCCGCGGGTTCCATGTACTTAATCTATCATATCCATAATCTTCTGTCAAAACAGCAGAGAATCCCCCCGGGGAATCCCGGAGAAATCCCCTGGACCAAGAGACTTTTTGAGACATCGTCATGCGCTATGCATGCTGCGCCATGCGATTAATGGAGGGTAAGAGAAGGTGGAAGCAAGCGCTCAAGAGCCTGGCATTCAAAATATCGAAGCCGGGCGTTTGTTTTTTGGAGGCCCCGAATCTCCAGATAGAAGAACAAGTGAACGTTTTCAACACACCCCTCATTTACTATCCAGAAGTAGACTCTTGCGAAGGCTGACCTGACCGAGGAAGGAATACTTTATTACGATTGCCTGACCCTGGATTTCCTTTGGCTAACGATAACCCCATGAGAGGCATAATCGCTCAAGCCACATCTTCAGTTTATAGTGGACCGATCCCACCACCAGATTTGCTTGCAAAATTCGGTGAAATCATTCCAAATGGCGCAGATAGAATTCTTAAAATGGCAGAGGAACAATCAAACCATCGGCGCTGTATCGAAAAATGGGCAGTCATTGGTGGTACCATACTCTCCTATGTTGGCGTTGGATGTGCAATGATTATTGCTTTTGGAACATTATATTTCGGGTCTCAATTAATCCGTGAAGGGCATGCAATATATGGTTCAGTATTTGCTGGTAGCGGTTTGATTGGTCTTGTTACAGCCTTTATCTACGGCACACGTTCACGCAGAGAAGAACGCCAGCGTAGAGATCAACGGAACAAAGAACTTGTTCCACAAAAATAACCCGCCACCGCTTGATCTGTCATTTTTTTTGAAAGTCCATGGAAATTGTGTCCCCCTATTTTGGAGCCACGCTATCCAATCTCTTCTTAAACTCTTCCCATGCAGTGCAGGCTTTCATAAGAAAAATTGTATGAGATAGATGTTCCCGCAAGGCCGGATTTCCCCAATCTTGAAAGAACGCCCCGGTGTCAGGCATCAAAGGCAGTGCCCTGTTTAAGAAATTTCCATTTCGATCTTGCTCAATGCCAAATCTAAGCGCAGATCTTGCTGCCGCATGGCCTCAACTCTCCTGAAGGCTACGCTCACCGCCATGCAGTGCCTCCCTCCAAAGAAGGCCATAAATCAATGTCTCATGTCAAGACCTGACACCGAAAGCTTTTTCCTGGAAACGCAGTAGCCATACTGGAAGACAGGATCTTCTTTGCTTAATTCTTGGTCGCCGCGCTACGCCTGACTAAAAGATATCTCATCAAGTTTAGCAGCGAAGCGGTTACAGATAAGGTCTAAAACGCACTTGGATCTAGCGGAGAGAATGAGGGAGTAATTAGAGGCCCTTTCCTAAATTGCAACTTTGCAAGCCCGACCCCAGAGCGTCCTCCTGATGGATTTTACTGCCATACGATTACCTCGCCTGATGGGACAACAGGGTATTGCTTCCACTCGCGGCCGTCCAGAAGGCAACCGGCCTGCTTCTTGAAGACTCCGCCCCACTGTTTGAAGAAAAAGGCGACTTCTTGATTCCGGCATGCCTCGCGAATCCGGCGAACCCATTCCGGGTTCATCGGGCGAGCGCCGGGACCGGATTCACCGCCGACAATGACCCAGTTGATGCCTTTGAGATCCAATGTCGGAATCGGCCCCAGGAGTGGTTCGATCGAGCAAAACTTAACGGCAGCACCTGTCTTTCGAAGATCATCAACTCGGTGAAGGTACTTCGCGCTCTCCACTGTAACCCCCATCCAAACGTTGCTCGGCCAGGGCAAGCGATCGCGCATTTCATAAAGTCGTTCGGAGCGTTTTGTTAGGACCTGGAATCGGTGCCAATGCGCCTTCTCCATGGTGCCAAAGACCTCCAGAATGAAATCATCCGGGACCGCTTCATGAAAAAGGTCGCTCATGGAGTTGGCGAAGATTCTTTGCGGCTTGCGCCAGCGAAGCGGCATTTCCAGCATATGGTCGTGCATGACGACCTCAAACCCTTTCGCGTAATTAGGCTGTCCCATCGCCTGGAGCCGGATCGCCATGCGCTCGGCATAGCAGTTGGCGCAGCCAGCGCTTATCTTGGAGCAACCGGTTACGGGGTTCCATGTGGTCTCGGTCCATTCGATTGTGCTGTTGAGGGACATATTTACCTCTTCTTCCCGAGAATGTGCTCCGCAATCCGAAGGGCCAATCCTTGAGCGCTCGGGCTTGGGTTACTTGCGGCAAATGTGAAAATGAACATAGGACTCTGCTTGGGCCGAGTTTCACCTCAGTCCAATCGCCGCCGAATGACTGTCGGGGTTCGGCCAACATCCAGCCTTTGCTCGTTTCTGTCATCCGCTTAATTCCGTGATCTTTACAATCAACTGGTTCTTGATATTTCGGATGTCGCTTGCGATCTCGATGAACGCCCATTCGTCAAAGGGGGAAATCAGGATGATTTGAGAGGTAATTTCGAGAACGCTTAGCCATTCGGAAATCGTGGGTACAGAAACGCCAAGGGGAGCGGCCAGATCGACAGTCCGGCTCCCGATGCCGTGGTAGGTTCATTCATACGTCCTGACTTTAGTCATGAATTCAGGAAATGTATATATTCCATTCACTTGAATCCAGAAGCCATCACGACCATCAACGGGATTCTTATAACGCCTCCCCAAACCTATTCTGAGATAAACCTTCTTTTGGCTACGGATATACTCGTTCAGTTCATCGGTATAATCCGGGTCTTTCTGCTTTGAAACCGCCAAATTATGAAAACCAAGATCAGTAATCGATAGATACACATACTTTCTACCGTCATTATCCTTGATGTTAAGTCTCAGACTCTTCGGGTCGAATGCGTTTCTCACTATTTCTATTTGATTGGGCTTTAGTTTCAGGGTAATAATCGATCTGGAAGGAGGGTCGTCATGGGGTATGACCTTTGTACCTATTGGTACTTTATCGTCAAAGCCTTCATTGATTGAGGGATAAGTCGTCGTCTTTAAGACACTTTCAAATTCCTCTGATGTGCAAGGCCCTTTAAAAGAAAGACCCTCATAGTTCATATCCTCAGTATGTGGCTCATTTACTCTTTTGGGTCTTGTAAATGTCCCCTCTAATATCGCTCCCGGAAGGAGTTTAAGTCGCTTACATTCCGCCTTCGCAGGGTACGGCAACGGCCTGATACATTGTTTTGATTTCACATCTATCCCTGCTATACAGACGATATCATCTTTCGCAAACCTCGTTAAATCCGTCACAATGAGATCCATGCCAGACCACCTCCTCAAACGAGATGTTCAATTTCTACATTACCCCATTTATTTTTCAAATACTCAGCCACAAGACGCCGGTGGCAATGCTGCGGAAGATGCTCGCTGCACAGCAGGCACGTCCGATCCAGTTCGCCCGGGCTGACAACGTTCTCGATCCGCCTTTCCTCCATAAGTGCCAGAAACCTTTCTTCGTAGGTATGCCAGTCGCCCTTTTTCTTCTTGTATTCAGCTAGGATTTCTTCGCTCGGGGCCAACATAGGCATATGGATATAATCAATGTTTCCTATTGTCTGCAGGAAATATTTAAGGTCGTCCTTCTTTGCAAAGCCTGCAAGTTGTGAGGTGTTGTTCAATCGCGCGTCGACGATTGTTCTGACGCCGGCTTTGATCAACTTGCCGAAGAACTCCTCAGCAGAGGTCTGAGTGAAACCGATCGTATAAATCTTAATACCGTTCATGTTCTTCTCTCACCGTCTCCGCCAGTGTTTCATCTTGTTCTCGCTCACCCTTCTCAACATAAGCCATCCGGTTACCTTGAACTTCGTATGCTCGCTCGATCAACGCGTTCGGATCTACATCCTTGAACAAATCGGGGTAAAGCTTTAATTGCGCGATTAATCTTTTTTCCAAGTCTGCCTGCGTCTCCGTGGCGTCATGATCAATGATGTGGTGGATGTCGATCAGCCTATTGCGCAGATTCCTGCATATCAAGATCGATCGATGGCATGCCATCGGATCTTTTTCCGCGCACATCAATGCAAGGATGTAATCCTTCTGCATGCCGACGCTGATACGTTCCAATCCATTCTTAAACAAGGTCGAATCGGCTATCTTCTGATAGAGCGCCTTCCCATCGACGTAACACGACGGATCCTTCGGCCTTGCACCCAATTCTTCACCAAGGAAAATATATTCGATGTTATGGGATTTCAGCACCTTCTTGAGCGTTTCACGGTTGAATTGGCGATTCCGGCCGCTGTACGGCACCGACCGTACATCACACAGTGCCGTTATCTTGTGCCGTTCGAGAAGGGTGATAAAGTTATCGATTGATCGGCCCGAATAGCCGATTGTGAAAAGCGTATTGGTCATAACACCATTACTCATGCGAAGTAGTTCTTCTGGGGCCTTACCCTCGCTGCGCACTTGCTCCTTCCCACTTCCCTCCTTGCCGACGAGATCTCAAATGAATAGTCGATAGTCGTAAAAGAACGCCCCGGTCCCGGTGTCACCCATTAAAAGGTCTTGACATGAGACATGGGGCATCAAAGGGAGTGCCCTGTCTAAGAAATTTCCATTTCGATCTTGCTCAATGCCAAATCTAAGCGCAGATCTTGCTGCCGCATGGCCTCAACTCTCCTGAAGGCTACGCTGACCGCCGTGTAGTGCCTCCCTCCAAAGAAGGCCATAAATCAATGTCTCATGTCAAGACCTGACACCGAAAGCTTTTTTCCAGGCGGGAGGAGGAATGATTTGGCAGCCTCAGCGGTTCCCCTGTGCACATGAGGAAATGACGCGTGAGGGTGTCACCGACCTTTGCGAAGTATCCGGCGTTCCTCACGAGACCCGCTTCATCAAGGATTTGATTCTCATAAAAGGCGAGTTCGAGCTCGTATAGCTCGTTGATGCCTGGAATCAGTTTTCGGCTAGATGGAAAAAGGCGATCGACCAATCCCCCTGATAACACCTCCACAATCCGGTCACTGAAACTGGCCATGCCGCTTAGTCCTCGACAGAGTCTTCTGAGTCATGCGGACGTAGCGTCTCGGGGGAAAGCCTTTCGATGATCACCTCGCATGGTTCCTTCTCAATGCCGATCCAGTAACGATTCCTCCGCTCGCAGACATCATAGGTGGTCCCGCTTCCGCCAAAGGGATCAAGAACAACGTCGTTCTCGCGTGTCGACATCTCAACAACCCGGTCGAGGAGTTTCGTTGAAAGCTGATTTGCACTTCGCTTCCGACTCTTGAATTTCCAGTGGCGAACCGGCGGTATGTCGTCCCAAACGTCCGTCAAGTTCACCCCTTTGGGATTCATGGCATTCCTATGACCGCCGTAATCCCGCAACTCCACGGAGCCCCCAATCCATCGACAAATCCGGTATGGCGCGGGCAGTTGCCGGCGTCAAGGAGGAAATATGAGAAAGGGACAAGGACTCGCTTCAGGATGAGTTGAATATACAAGAAAGGTACTTGTATGTCAAGAATAAGAAATCACAAGATATGGTGTCATCTCTCAATAGTAATCTTCGCAAGAACGCCCCGGTGTCACCCATTAAAAGGCCTTGACATGAGACATGGGGCATCGAAGGGAGTGCCCTGTCTAAGAAATTTCCATTTCGATCTTGCTCAATGCCAAATCTAAGCGCAGATCTTGCTGCCGCATGGCCTCAACTCTCCTGAAGGCTACGCTCACCGCCGTGTAATGTCTCCCTCCAAAGAAGGCCATAAATCAATGTCTCATGTCAAGACCTGACACCGAAAGCTTTTTCTCCGATTTGATTTTTTTTGAGAATCTGCCATGATGAAGTTGTTGTCCAATTGAAAAAGAAATTGTCGGAAAGTCAAAAACATTTTCCAATAATTTCATGCGGAATTGGGTCACTCGTTCCTTTTACTGATGTAAATTACTCACGATAGCTTGAAGGGTAAGAGAAGGACCCCTCAAATAGATCCCATTCGGAAGTCTATTCCTGAAAGATCGGCCTTGCGTAGATTTCCATTGACATTTTTGGAACGACTTGATAAAAAAGGGCTGTATTGATTGGATGGTGGAGGACCTAAAACTCCTTGAAAATATTGACTGACGTTGAATTTGGAAAGTGATTTAAGGTCAATCTCTATTGAAGAATCGGATTGAACGCCTTAAGGGAAATAGGTATCGGGGTTGGCCCGTGGCTATGTGGAAAGAAACCCTAAAAAGAGACTCTTAAAACAAAAGCGCAGAAAGCGAAGAGGTCTATCCATCATCCCTCAACCTGTGAATGTCTTTTTTGAATGCAGAGGAAGTACCAGATGACCTCAATCGATGCACAAGAGAATTATATCGCTGACATTCCAATAAATACAAAAGAAGAGGACAAATTCCAGCGATTTCCTTTCGCAAAAAGAATCGCTGAGGCTATTCTTAACAGGCAGAGCCCGGACAGTATTGTTATTGGTTTATATGGCATTTGGGGTGAGGGAAAGACTTCGGTTTTGAATTTTATTAGATCTGAGCTAAAGCTCCACCATCCAAACGTTGCCCAATTCACATTTAATCCCTGGAGGTTTACAGACGAAGCAGCCTTGCTGACGTCCTTTTTTAACACCTTGGCTGGGGAGCTTGAAAAATCGTTTCCACAATCCCAAGGGGCAAACCCCGAAGATGAAGGACTCTTCACGAGGATTTCAAAGTGGTGGAGTAAACGGAAAGGCCCACTTAAAACTTCAACCGAAACGATTGGCGATATAGTACAAAAATACGGGAGAATCGTCTCAATATTCGGGGCTGGGGAAACAGCTGAAGCGATTGGGAAAGCTATCTCCAACGTGGACGTTGAAACTCTCAAGGAAAGAATTGAAGAGCTGCTTCAAAAAAACAAAAGAAAGATAGTAATCTTCATTGACGATATTGACCGATTAGATAAGAATGAGATCCATGCTGTTTTCAGGCTTGTAAAGCTTACCGGGAACTTTTCCTACACAACGTATGTTCTTTCATTCGATAGCGATATGGTTGCCTTGGCTCTCGCAGAGAGATTTGGTAGTGGAGATAAATCAGCGGGAGCACAGTTTATAGAGAAGATTATCCAAGTACCTCTTACCTTACCATTAGCCCAAAAAGGTGCCCTTAAGAATTATTGCTTTAGCATCGTTAATAAGGCTCTTGATGGAAACCAAATTGCTTTGACAGAGGGCGAAACAGCAAGATTTGTTCAAGAGTTTACGACGAGTTTACTGAATAGCCTTAACACCCCTAGGCTTGCATTAAGGTATGGGAATACTCTTTCGTTTGCTTTGCCTCTCCTGAAAGGAGAAGTGAACATTCTTGACCTTATGTTAATTGAGGCAATTCATATTTTCTATCCCGGCCATTACGATTTTATAAAACGCAACCCCGAATATTTTATTAAACCCTTTAAGATTAAATATGGGGGAAAGTTGGACGAAGAGAAAATAGCTCATTTCAAGAAAGAACTTGAAGAATTGAACAAAGACCTAAACGAAAGAGAGAAAAAGAACATAGAGAAGTTGCTTAGGAATTTATTCCCACTTTTGGATACCGCTTTCAGTAAAATGGGATACGGAAATGAATTCTATACTGAATGGTTCAAAGCCAAAAAGCTTTGTTCTCCCGAATATTTCAATAGATATTTCTCTTACACCGTCATCGAAGGAGACATTTCGGATGTCGCCTTTGATGGCCTAATAAGCCACGTAAAACAATTCCCTTTGGAGGAAGGCATTAAGAAAATAGAGGAATTGATAAAACAGGCCACCCCCGAAAGCTTCCTAATCAAAGTGAGAAGTATCGAAAAAGACATTGACTGGGAAACGACTCTAAAACTTGCACCAGCAATTGTGAAACTTGGGCATTTGTTCCCCATGGACGCTATCTTTTTAGGTTCTTTTGGCTCTCCTTTATCAGACGCAGCTATTTTTGTATTTGAGTTGTTAAAAAACCAGAGAAACAAAGATCTGAGATTGGGACTGCTGAAAGAATTATTGAGAACCGCAGAGCCGTACGACCTCGCCATTAGGTTATTTCAGTGGTGTCATGATGACAAAGAAGGGGAGGAACGATTTTTGCTCGCTGATCAATTTAGAGATGCATTCAGAGTTTTAAAAGAGAGGATCCTGCGAGAAGCGGAAGAGGAACCAATATTTGATAAATTTCCTGTCTATGCGAGAACTCTGAGTGTGATTTGGAGTTCAATCGATAAAACAGAGTTTGAAAATTATGTCAAGGGATTTGTTGAAAAGAACCCTCCATTGGTTCGGAATTTTATTCGAGCATGGACCCCAACTCTTTTAAACTCTTCGAAGAAGGAGCCTTTTAAGGGGGACTTTCGAAAGCAGGAGTACGAAGGGATAAAGGCTGTGATGAACACAGACTATCTTTATAACAAGGTCATAGAATGTTTTGGCAAAGAAATTGTTTCAGATACGTTTGTGTCCACAGGGGACGGAGTTGGGACAGGGCAGACAGAAGAAAATATACTTAGGCAATTTGCATATTGGTATAATCAGGAAAGAAAACAATAATAAGCGAAGAGGTCTATTCATCATCCCTCAACCTGTGAATGTCTTTCTTAACGTTCCTCTTATGGACACAACACTTCAACTCCCAATAATCGTCAAGCCTATTGAATAAGGAACGAAGTGATTGTGAAGGAGGGATATGCTAACGTATTGACGGTTCCCTCTAATGTGAAATATCAGGAGAGGTTTTCGAAGGCTTATCGGGAAGCAAGGGAGAATAAGAAAGGGTTGTGGAGGTAGTCCATGGTGTGGCTTTCTTCCTGAAGTGTTGTTTTAACATTTTCGCCTTTCCATGCAACGCTTCAACCCGTAATCGATTATTTTGAGTGCGAGTCAGTCTTAGCCTAATCGAATTATTTGCCTGACGATTCCAACATGCTTGATAT
>Ga0214473_10005111_pt1 | contig 15741 bp, 13 predicted proteins | sample RVTome_7_FD_203509 | JGI IMG/M metagenome (GOLD analysis project Ga0214473, IMG submission 203509) | Soil microbial communities from uranium-contaminated site in the Upper Colorado River Basin, Wyoming, United States - RVT98D197 | ecosystem: Environmental > Terrestrial > Soil > Contaminated >... | reverse complement strand
AGCTTGCCTCACAGCGCACCGCTCGCCGGTGCTCTCGCCCGCCGCCCTTCCCGCGCCACACCGTCGGGCGCGCGGCTCGGGGCGGCGGGCTCACCCTCAGCCTGCTTGCCGGGTGAAGATCAGGGGGACATTCACAAAATCAAAATCGAAAGCCCGCGTAGCGGACAGCTAGGCGGGCTTTTGTTTGAACAGGGATTGTGTAGGCAGCCGACCCCGCTTCAGCGGGGTTCATCCTCCCTTGGCCGCTCCGCGACGATTCGTCTGGGGTCCAGGACCTCTAAGGGGATCTCGGGCCGAGCCTCGCCCGGTGCGGGCGTCATTGCGATTGCCTCGCGGGCGGTTTCGCCAGCGACTTCACCTTCTATGGCAGTCTGTTCCCCCGGAGTGAGCTTGGCCCCTCTCAGGTCGGCCTTCTGGAGGTTCGCCCCCCGCAGGTCGGCCATCCACAGATCCGCCTCAGAGAGGTCGGCCCCCTGCAGCGTGGCGCCCTGGAGCTTTGCCCCCGTGAGTCGTGCCCACGCGAGCCGGGCCCCGGTGAGATCCGCCCCCTGGAGGTTCGCCCCCCGCAGGTCGGCCATCCACAGATCCGCCTCAGAGAGGTCGGCCCCCTGCAGCGTGGCGCCCTGGAGCTTTGCCCCCGTGAGTCGTGCCCACGCGAGCCGGGCCCCGGTGAGATCCGCCCCCTGGAGGTTCGCCCCCCGCAGGTCGGCCATCCACAGATCCGCCTCAGAGAGGTCGGCCCCCTGCAGCGTGGCGCCCTGGAGCTTTGCCCCCGTGAGTCGTGCCCACGCGAGCCGGGCCCCGGTGAGATCCGCCCCCTGGAGGTTCGCCCCCCGCAGGTCGGCACCCCGAAGGTCAGCCCCGGGGAGGTTCATGCCCTTTCGCGGTGCCTTGTCGTCCCGGCGCAGCGGGGACTCTGCAGGGGATGGAACCCGCCCGGAAGGCCTGACCCTTTCCTGCGATGGTGCCACGCTGTTGCCCTCTGGTCGGGGGGGCACTGGTTGAGGCAGTGCCGCCAGGGGGGTAGTGGGAGCGCTGTCCCCCGGCTCCGGTGACGGTACCGAGAGGCCAGGTGTTCCTGTGCCTCCCTGTGGCATAGCGGGCTCCGCTGGAGGCTGAGGCTTGGCAGAAGGGGCGACCGTCGCTGTGAACTGCGGCCGGCTGTCACTTTGATCCTCGGCGGGGATCCGCTGAGGCACAGAGACCCGAAGACCGAATATTGAACTCAGAACCGATGAGGGGAACGAGAAGTCAGCCCCCGCCCCGGCTTGCACCGATCCGCCGGAAAAGCCAATGCTCTCGGCAGCCATTGATTCACTGGGGGTTGGCACCAGCGATCCCGGCTGCGGTGAGAGTAGCCCGGCCGCTACCAACTCGTCGTCTCCCGGACCTCTCGCTCGAGAAAGTAGGGCGGACAGTGGCTCTCCGCCCGGGTCGGTCTTCGGCGCAGCAGGTCCAGCGATCCCCGCCACGGTCTCCCGGGCGAAGGTCCATCTCACGGTCGTATGCGCTGCCATGAGATAGAGAAGAGACGAGAGCAGCACGCTCCCAAGAATCAAAAGGGCACCGAGGGCCCAGCGACTTCCCGCCCGCCGCTCAGGACCCGGGACCGAGATCTGGTTGGCCGGAATGGCATTGGTCCTTCCATGTTGGCGCATCGCGACCCCTTTGCCCGGAACCGCTCCGCTGGGGACTCTCGTCCGGTCTTCGGGAGCCTTGGCTGCGGGCTGTGTCGATCGGCTGCCAGCCGTCTGTTGATGCACATCATCCACGTAGGCTGAGAGGGTCTTGGCCACAGTCTCTTTGAGTTCGACGAATTCAAGACCCGTCCGATACACGATCTGCCCTTCACCTCCGGTCACGGGTACGACCTGAGTGACGGAGGAGCGGACTGCTCGGGCCAACACCTCCAGTTCAAGACCCTGAACCGGAAGGAAGAGGCGATAGACCTCACCCACCCGCACGCCGATGGTGTGCTCCACAAGTGCACCCGAGCGACTGATCTCAAGCAGCTCGGCGGCCCGGAGGTGAAGCTGGACCTGGGCCCGCTCTTGAATGAGGACTCGGGTTCCCCGGCGCTGGATGGCGTAGGTGTCTAGCGAGGGCGGGGAGGCCTCGGCTGCCGGTGTTTCGACCTTGGTGGGAATTCCCTTAGAGACTTGATCGTTCGTGGCCATCTGAGCCGCCCTCCTCAACAATACCTACGTCTCCGCTGGAGGACACACCTTCTTAGGCGTTCACGGCGCCGGCAGGGATGTCGGGTGCACAGCTAGGTCTCTCGTCTGCCTGGCATGTCCCTGGGTTCGCTGCGGATGAATCCAGTCCGGTTCAACCGATCGTCATGGGAACAAGCCTACTTAAGGCCGATTGCGCAAAGGTATCCATACTCACCCACCGGAAACTATGCCTGTGGCGTCCATTCTTGGGCGCCGTTCTCATGAGGTCGGCTCCCACGATTTCCGCACGCCCCCGGAGTACCGTTCCCTCAACCTCACCAAAGACCTCGACCTGTCTGAAACGGGGGAAGCGTTCGTCGAGCCACACCTGTGCCCCGCCGACGCTCAGATTCGTGATTTCGCCGGCCACCCACTTGCCGGGCCAGAACGTGGCCGGATCCAGCAGGCGACATTCGACAGGAATCTTCACATGCACACGGGGGTTTTGGCGAGAATCCGTCCGGGCCGGTGGGCCTGCTACAGGTGCGGTGGTGGATTGCCAAGGTTCCACGCCCCTCGTTTCGGGAACGGAGATCAGGTCCCGCTTGATGAGGGCCTCTGTAATCTCCGTCATGGCTCGGAGAATCTCAGGGAGCGATCTGACAGGCAGGACGAGCGATCTCCCGCCCGGGAGACCGCTGGCACTGTCAGGAGCGGCGCGAGCGTAGATCCGAAGTGCCACATGCAGCTCCCCGCGAATCTTCATGAGAAAAATCTTGAGGTCCTCAAGCGGATTGAGGGCCATCTGGCCGAGCGGTTCTGTCATGGGCGGTATTCTCAGTTCGGTGCATCCATAGCATCAGCATCCCCGAGAGGTTAACGGGACCAGAAGAATAGCAGACGCCGTCCTTGAGCGCCAGCGGATCATGGGATGCATGGCAACGGCATGGTCGCAGAGAGATCCGATGGGTTGCCTATAGACGGCCCAATATCCGAGGACAGGAGCAAAGTCGGAAAACTTTGCAAGGTCCGTTCCTGTCGCACCAGAGGCTGAAGGTGTGGTCGTTTTTCGGTCAGGATTTCCTCCTTCCCTGGAGGTGTTCCAATGGTGTTGACCCGCATGCCGTCCGTCCTCACGGCACTGTGGAATGATCAAGGAGGGACTCGGTCCACCATCCAGCCGCGGAGCGGATAAGGCGAGGCCCCTGAAAGGCCTTGGAAACTAAGCGTAAGAAGCAGCTAAAGGCAGGTTGAAAAGAGTAGGAGCTCCCCTCGTGACCCTGGGGGGATTTTGAGAGCATCGGTGCATCGGCGAGACCTTGATCGTGAAGCGAATCCCGGAGCGGAGATTACAAGCTTGAGGGACAAGGGCCATCGGAGGGGTCCATAGGTACCACTTTTTCAGTATGGAGTGCAAGCCTTGCATGGGTCCCAAAGGGTCCGGGGCTCCAGGCACGACCCCCCTCTGGCTACGGTCCTCCCCCGGGTACCGATGACCTTCTTGTGAGAAAAAGGGGTGTCGCCTTGAGAGTCAAGATCCCTCTTGACGGTCTAGAGAGAGGGGACCGCGGATTGAGCCAGCACGGGTCTGCCATCTGGGCTGGAAAGCGGGTGCGAGCCCCCGAGGGGCTGATGGGCAACCCGGCAACCGACCCCTCGTGCGGAATGGGAATGGGCGTGGGTTATTGGTCACAGGAGCCGTGGGGACATTGGAGTACCGGTCTGGATCCTCAGAAAGGATCAGGTGTCACCTGACGACGGATGGCTGACAGATGTCTAAGACCCACCCACCTGCCGGCGCCTCGTTGACCGCGTGAGCCCGGCGAACGCGTGGCGCGCCCATCACAGGCTCTTGGACGCATCCCAGCACAGAACCCGCCATTGACCCTCCATGGCATCTGTGACATACTACTTCGCCGCATTGGGGGAACCGTCGGCGGGGTGTCAAGGTATGTGGAATGGACTGGAAAAGCTGATCGAGCTGCAGCGACTGGATCAGGCCGTCGCCAAGGTGGAGGTGGTGAGCCAGGCGATCCCGCAGGAGATCCAGGCGTTGGAGGTCCGGCTGACCGGCGCGCGGACCGGGCTGGAGGCGGCCAGGAGCCGGTCGGAGCAGCTTCAGAAGGAACGAAGGGCGAAAGAGCGCGAGCTGGACGAGGTAGGACTCAATATCAAGAAGAAACAGGCCCGCCTCTTCGAGATCAAGACGAACGAGGAATACTCCGCCGTCCTCCGCGAGATCGACGCCCTGAAAGAAAAATCCTCCAAGCTGGAAGAAGAGATCCTGTTGCTCTTCGACCGCGGGGACGAGGCCGCCAAGGCTGTGACCGCGGCCGAAAGGGAGTTCAAGGCAGCCGAAGCGGTCTCCCAGCGGGAGCGCGCGGAGAAGGAGGCACAACTTACCAAGCTGCAGCGGGAATTGGCGGACCTCCGGGAGGCCCGCAAGGGTCAGGCCAGCCGACTGGACAGCAGCCTGCTCCAGCAGTATACCCGCCTGGCCAGGACCCGCGGCATGGCCGTCGTGACGGTCAAGAACGGATCCTGCTCTGGCTGTGGCATCGCCCTGACCCCGCAGACCTACAGCGAGGTTCGCCGCAACGACCGAATGTACACCTGTACCTCCTGCAACCGTATCCTCCACTACGCCGGGTAGCGGCGTGGATCTCGCCGACCTTCTCTCCCGCCTTCGTCGCCTGAGCCATGCCCTCCCAGGCGCCGGCGTCTTGCACCTGCCGCCTGGCCTCTCCGCGGCCGAGGCGATCCAGAGCCTCCGCGCCGCCGTGAAGACCTTGGAGCCACGTGCGGCTCCCCGGGGGAAGCGGGTGGAGTCGCCCGGAAGCAGCCGGATCCATATCGATGGGGCGGCCCGCGGCAACCCGGGTCCGGCCGGCGTCGGCGTCCTCATCACCGGTCCGGATGGGAAGGTCGTGGAGCAGATCCACCGATCCATTGGTGAGGCGACCAACAACGTGGCCGAGTACCGTGCCCTCCTGCTGGCGTTGGATCGGGCCCGGGCGCTGGGATGCAACGAGATCGAGGTATACTCGGATTCGGAACTCTTGGTGCGCCAGCTCCAGGGACGCTATCAGGTCAAGCATCCCGTCCTGCGGGGACTGCACGCAAAGGCCAGGGACCTCATCGCCGGCTTCCGGCGCTTCACCATTACGCACGTTCCCCGGGAGGAGAATGCGGAGGCGGATGCTCTGGCCAATCGCGGCGTCGAGGAGGCCCTCCGGCCGGTCCGCCGGGGAGCGAGGTCAGGCCCGGGGGCTCCACAGTCGGGAGGGACGGGATGAGCCGGTTCGCCTGGCGCCAGCCGGTGAGAATCGCAGAGGCGATCCCCAGCGCGTTTCAGCGCCTGGGCCTCGAGGGCCGATTTCGTCAGGGCAAGATCTGGGCGGTGTGGCCCGCGGTCGTGGGGCAGCAGATTGCCCGCCGTGCGCAGCCGCATGGCTTGTGGCAGGGGCGTTTGATCATTCACGTCACGGATCCCGTGTGGTTGCACCACCTGAGCATGATGCGCCACCGGGTGATGGCTGCCCTCAACGAGAAACTCGGCGGATCGGTGGTGCGAGATTTGGTTCTCCGAATCGGGGAGGTGCCGGCAATGCCCGTGCACCCCGCCGCGTCGTCCCGTGGGGTTCAGGCCCCGCCGCCAGACCCCGCCCTCTATGCGCGAGTGGAGGGGTTGATGGCCCCCCTTGGAGATGTGCCCTTCCGTGAAGCGCTTTGCCAGCTTCTCCTGCGTGCCCTACGGCCAACCTGACTGATCCTGCCCTGTAAAAGCGCCACACTACGTTGCAGACACACCACAGAAAACGCCGTTTCACTGGAACGGGCGATTCGTCTATCCGAAACGGTCTGAAAACCCATGTGTTTTCAGCAGGTTAACATCCTATCGGCTTCCGAGAAACTGGTATCTCCCTTGCAAAACGTGAACGCCGGTTCGGGGTATGGGTCGGAGGGCAATTCTGCCCGCGCTGGGAAGGGAAGGAAAAGGAGAGCACCTTGAGCCATCAGCGAACCCTGGAGCGGCCGGTCCGGTGCGAAGGCATCGGATTGCACACAGGGGAAAAGGTCTCGATGACCCTGTACCCGGCGCCTGCCACTCGAGGGGTGGTCTTTCGTCGGACGGATCTTCCGGCGGCCCCCACGATCGAGGCCAGGCCCGAGAACGTGGTGGACACCCAGAACGCCACCACCATTGCGAAGGGTGGCGTCTCGGTCAAGACGATCGAGCATCTGATGTCCGCCTTTGCCGGCTTGGGCGTGGACAATGTCCAGGTCGACCTGTTCGGCCCCGAGATCCCGATCCTGGACGGAAGCGCAGCCCCCTTCGTGGACCTTATCCGTTCCGCTGGTCTCCGCCGGCAGTTTGCTCCCAAGACGTTTCTGAAGGTCCGGCAGCCCATCGCGGTGGAACTGGGGACCCGCAGCCTTCGGATTGTGCCCTCACAGCGGCTGAAGGTGATCTACACGATGTGCTTCGACCACCCGCTGCTCGGCGAGCAGACGGTGGCCATGGAGATCGGCCGCGACCGGTACGCGCGCGAGGTGGCCCCGGGCCGCACGTATGGCTTTCTCAGAGACGTGGATACGCTCAGGCGCATGGGCCTGGCCAAGGGTGGCTCGCTGGAAAACGCCCTGGTGATCGGTGAAGAAGGCGTCCTCAACGGCCCCCTCCGCTTTCCGGACGAACTCGTCCGCCACAAGATCGTGGACCTTCTGGGAGACCTGTACTTGCTGGGCAAGCCCCTGGTGGGGACGATCATCGCTCACAGTGCCGGCCACCAGCTCCACTTGGAGCTCGTCCGCCGGATCCAGGAGCGTCTGGAAGCGGAGGCCGAACCCTTCAGCCTCTCCACCGCCGCCGTGGAGCAGTGGGTCTCCCCGCTGCTTCCCGCCTCCCGCCCCCTGAAAGCCGCCGTCATCTGACCCCGCGTCCCGTCCCGCCATGGCGGGATTTTGCCTTGCCTAGAGCTTCCCCCATCACCTATACTCTCCGGGGAAACTCTCCCGGAGGGCAAAGCATTTCCGAGCTGCTTCTTGCGCCTACTGTCTGGGGACGGGCGAGGCACCTGCGGTCGCTTGGCGTGGTCCCCCCTGGTACACCTTCTGGCGGAATCCTGCGCCCTCGCCCAAAGCGATGACGGATTTGCCATTGACCGACGCAGCGGCACGCACCCGCCGGAATCGTATTATTCTGGTCTCGGTCCTGGTCTTGGTCGTGGGTCTGACCACGATCCAGGTCCTCATCCAGCAACTCCGCTTTCCCACCCCCATCGCTTCCAACATCCTCATCTTCGCCCTGGTCAACGTCAACATCGTCCTCCTGCTCCTGCTGGTACTCCTGGTTTTTCGCAGCCTGTTCAAGGTGTACCTGGAGCGGCGGGAGAACGTCCTGGGCTCGAAGTTCCGGGTCAAGCTGGCGGTGGCCTTCGTGAGCCTGGCGCTGCTTCCGGCGGGCCTGCTGTTCCTGGTGGCCAGCAACCTGATCACCACCAGCGTGGACAGCTGGTTCAACATCAAGGTGGAGGAATCGCTGGACAAGGCGTTGGAAGTCGCCCAGGCCTACACCCGCAGGACTCAGGAGGGGACCCTGAGCCGGGCGCGCCACATGGCGGCACGGCTGGGGGAGGCGCTTGCCGGCGGCGAGGTGGGGGCGGCGCGCCGGGCGGGGGGCGAGACGTTTCGCGAGTTAGGGCTGGACGGGGCGCAGCTCTTCAACCGCCAGCGGGTGGAGCTGGCGCAGTGGCGCGGCTCGAAGGTTCCGCTCGAGGCCATGCTGCCACCCGGCTCGCGGCTGATCCGCCAGGGGCTGGACGGAGAGACGTTCGTCACCATCCAATCCATGCCGGAGGGTGATCTCATCCGGGCCATTGCCCCGGTGGTGCGGCCGGGGACGCCCCAGGAGATCCTGGGCGTGGTGGCCGTCACCGCCTGGATGCCCGAGGGCCTGGTGAGCAAGGCGGCGGAGATCGGCATCGGGGTCAGAGAATACCAGCAGCTCCGGATGCTGAAGAACCCCATCAAGGGCATCTACCTGATGCTCTTCCTCACGGTCACCCTGGTGATCATCTTCGGGGCCATCTGGGTGGCGGTGTATCTGGCCCGGGGGATCACGGGTCCGATCCAGGAATTGGTCGAGGGCACGCGCAAGGTGGCGGCCGGCGACCTGAGCTTCAAGGTGCAGGTCAAAGCCGATGACGAGATCGGCATGCTGGTGGAGTCGTTCAACCGGATGACGGATGACGTGGCCCGGAGCAAGGTGGCCCTCACCCAGGCCTATCAAGAGCTGCAGGCCTCCAACGTGGAGCTGGATCGCCGTCGCGGCACCATGGAGACCGTCCTGGAGACGATTGCCGCGGGCGTCCTGTCCCTGGATGCCGAGGGCCAGCTGAACACCGTGAACCGGGCGGCGGCCCGCATGCTGGGCCGGCCGGCGGAGGCACTCCTCCATCGCCCGTACCCCGAGGTGTTCCCCGGGGAGGCGCTGGCCCCGCTGCGCCGCCTGGTGGCCCGCCTGGTGAAGGACGGTCAGGAGACCACGGACCAGCAGGTCTCCCTCACCTTGAACGGTCGGCCCGCATCCCTGGTGGTCACGGTCAGCGGCCTGCGTAGCCCGGAGGGGGAGACGCAAGGCACCGTGGTGGTACTGGATGATGTCTCGGAACTGCTTCGGGCCCAGCAGGCCATGGCCTGGCGCGAGGTGGCGCGCCGCATCGCCCACGAGATCAAGAATCCCCTGACCCCGATCCAGCTCTCGGCGCAGCGGCTGCAGAAGAAATTTGCCGACCGATCCCCCGACGCGGGGCAGGTCCTGGACGAGTGCACCCGGACCATCATCCAGGAGGTGGAGGGACTGCGGAACCTGGTGGACGAGTTCTCTCGCTACGCGCGGATGCCCAGTGCCCATCCGCGGCCCGGAGACCTGCATGCCGTGGTGCGGCAGGTGGCGCAGTTGTACGCGGGTGTGCACCCCGGGATCACGCTACGCACCGAGCTGGATCCCGCCCTGCCGCCGGTCAAGCTGGATCCGGACCACATGAAGCGGGCCCTGATCAACCTGGTGGACAACGCCGTGGCCGCCATCCCGGACGAAGGGGAGATCGTGATCCGGACGCAGCACCTCACGGCGCTGGGTCGCGTCCTGCTGGAGGTGGCGGATACCGGCCAGGGCTTCCCGCCGGAGGACCGGGATCGCATCTTCCTCCCGTACTACTCGACGAAGCGCCCGACAGGGGGCCTGGGGCTGGCCATCGTCAACCGGATCGTCCTGGAACATGGCGGGCTAATACGCATTGAGGAGAATCAGCCGAAAGGCGCCAGGTTGATCATCGAGCTGCCGGCACTGGCGCCGGTGGTCGCCTAACCTCCGGGAAGGGCGTTCGACCGTTCGAGTGTTCGGTAGTTCGGTTGTTCACGGAAAAGGGAACGACCGAACGCTCGAACGACCGAACTACCGAACGCGGTTGGCCGCCGCTATGCGGCGGGTGAGAGTGAGCATGAGCCACGAGGAAATCCTGGTCGTTGACGACGAGAAGAACATCCGGGGGTCCCTGGAAGGGATCCTGAAGGACGAGGGGTACCGTGTGCGCGCGGCGGCCACGGGAGAGGAGCTCCTCAAGCACGTGGGGCAAGCGGTGCCCGACCTGGTGATCCTGGATGTGTGGCTGCCGGGGATGGACGGGCTCCAGGCCCTGGAGGAACTGAAACGGCTTCACCCCGAGCTGCCGGTCATCATGATCTCCGGCCACAGCACGGTGGAGGCGGCGGTCAAGGCCATCCGGCTCGGGGCATACGATTTCATCGAGAAGCCGCTGAGCCTGGAAAAGACCGTTTTGGCGGTGCGCAACGCCCTGGACCGGCAGCGCCTGGAACTCGAGAACCGGGCGCTCCGGCAGACGCTGGAGGAACGGTACGAAATCGTGGGCGAGAGCCCGGACATCCAGGCCCTGCGCGTCCAGATCCAGTCCGCGGCGCCCAGCCACGGGCGGGTCCTGATCCGGGGGGAGAGCGGGACGGGCAAAGAGCTGATTGCCCGGGCGATCCACCGGCAGAGCCTTCGCAAGGAGAAGCCGTTCGTCGAGGTCAACTGCGCCGCCATCCCGGACGAGCTGATCGAGAGCGAGCTCTTCGGCCACGAGAAGGGGGCCTTCACGGGAGCGACCACGAAGCGCCGCGGGAAGTTCGAGCTGGCCGACGGGGGCACCATCTTCCTGGACGAGGTCGGCGACATGAGCCTGAAGACCCAGGCCAAGGTGCTGAGGGTCCTGCAGGAGCAGACCTTCGAGCGGGTCGGCGGCACGGAAGTCATCACGGTGGACGTCCGGGTGATCGCCGCCTCCAACAAGCCGCTGGAGGAGGAAATCCAGAAAGGCAACTTCCGGGAAGACCTGTTTTACCGGTTGAACGTGATTCCCTTCGAGATCCCTTCTTTGCGGGAGCGGAGAGAGGACATCCCGCTCCTGGCGAACTACTTTCTCCTCCTCTTTTCCCAGGAATACGGAAAACGAAAAAAGACGTTGAGCCCGGCGGCCATGGATCTCTTGTTGCAGCACCCCTGGCCGGGCAACGTCCGGGAGCTCCGCAACGTGATGGAGCGCATGGTGATCATGGTGCATGGCGACACGATCCAGGACGCCGACGTCGCACCCTCGCTGCGGGTGCGACCAGGGGTCGTAGCCGAGGCGGCGGCCGAGCCGGAGGTGTCGTGGGACGGTCCGCTGCGGGAGGCCCGCGAACGCTTCGAGCGGCAATACATCCTGCGCCGGTTGAAGGAGGCGCATTGGAACATCTCCCGGACGGCCGATCGCATGGGCATCGAGCGCAGCAACCTCCACCGCAAGATGAAGGCGTACGGGATCGAGCCCCCGAGAGGCTAGAGCCGAGAACGAGATGCCGACAGCGATAGCGATAGGGACAGCGATGATGACCGGATCTGCCAGGTGGATCCGTGCACAGGAAAATGAGTGAGGAGATGGGGGGAGAGCGGGGGGTGATCTTTGATTTCGACGGCGTGCTGGTGGATAGCGAGCCCCTGCACGTGCGGGCTTTCCAGGACGTCCTGGCGGTATACGGGCGACCGTTGACCGACGCGGACTATTATGCGAACTACATCGTGTACTCGGACCGGGAGGTTCTCGAGCGGTTACTGCCGGCCGGAGAGGTGCTCGAGGCGGCCCTGGCGGCCAAGGTCCGTCGCTACCAGGAGTTGATGGAGGGAGGGGTCCCCGTCTTTCAGGACTGCCTGGCACTTCTGGCTCGCACCGATGGATGGCGTGTGGGCCTGGCCACGGGTTCGATCCGCCACGAGGTGGAGCGGGTCCTCCAATCGCTTTGCATTCGCGGCCGGTTCGCCACCATCGTGACGCGGGAAGACTGTGAAAGGGGCAAGCCCGATCCGGAGCCGTTCCTGCGCGCCGCCCGGGGGCTGGCCCTCCATCCCCGCCGGTGCGTCGCGATCGAGGACACGCCCGGGGGCATCCGGGCCGCAAAGGCCGCCGGCATGGCCTGCGTCGCCGTGACCCATTCCTGCCCGCGGGAAAGCCTGGCGGAGGCAGACTTGGTCGTGGACGATCTCTCCATTGTGCGCCTGGCCGCGGTGCTTCCGGATGGAGACGACATTGGCTGATCCCTTGCTGCTCGCCGATCCGATCCGCCGCCGGCTCCGGGCGGTGCTGGCCCCCCTGCGGGTCGTGTACGGGGCCATGTTCAGCTCGATCCTGGTGTACTGGATTGTTGTCCAGGTGATCCGAAAGGTCGGCCACATCCCTCGGGGGCGAGATGTATTTGCCGCCGTGGATTGGCTTCGCTACCCGCTGTACGTCCTGGGACTGGCGGCCTGCGCCGGGGTGGTCGTGACGCGTCGCCGCCTCTTCGACCCCGACGGCGTGATCCGTCGCGCCCAGGGCCGGAATCTTCCCGAGCTGCTCTCCATCCTGTCCTCGAATCAGGTCCTGGTCTTTGCCGTGGGGGAGATTCCGGTCATCCTGGGGTTGGCCCTGTACTTCGTCGGGGGCTATCTGGTGGACTTTTATGTTCTGGCGGGCCTGTCGGTCGTGGCATTAGCCTTTGCCTTCCCCTTGGCCCGGGAGTGGGAGGAGTTGCTCAAGCGCGTCCGCAGCTTCCGCCCGGAGTTGTTCGTCGATCCCGCCTCCTCCGGGTAGGACCTCATATTGGCATTTCAATATGAAAAACTGACAACCGACAACCGGGCATCTGACGGACTCGACCGGTTGTCAGTTGTCCGTTGTCAGTTTTCCAATGGATTTTTCCAGCAGCGGCTGGGTGGCTGGTTCGGACCGGAGTGGTAGCGCGATACATGGAGAGACCGATGACTCCTCCGGCGGGCCTAACCATGCGAACGGGCGAGGACACGAGTCGGCAGAAGGTCCGAGTCGCCCTGACATCGGTCATCGCGGCCGTGGGCCTCACTGCCACCAAGGGTGTGGTCGGCTGGCAGACGGGGAGCCTGGGGATCCTGTCCGAGGCTGCCCACTCCGGCCTGGACCTGGTGGCAGCCCTCATCACCTTTTTCGCCGTCCGGGTGGCCGACCGCCCAGCCGATCTGGATCACCACTACGGCCACGGGAAAGTGGAGAACCTCTCTGCCCTGATAGAGACCGCCCTGCTCCTGCTGACCTGCCTCTGGATCATCACCGAAGCGCTGGAGCGCCTGTTCTGGAAGCCTGTGGAGATCCAACCGAGTTGGATCGCCTTCGCCGTGATGGCGGGATCCATTGTGGTGGATTTCTCCCGGTCCCGGGCCCTGTCCAGGGTGGCGGCAGCCTCCGGCAGCCAGGCCTTGGAAGCGGATGCGCTCCACTTCCAAACTGATGTCTGGGGGTCCCTGACGGTCCTGGGTGGTCTGGGTGCGGTCTGGGCGGGACGACGGTGGGGCATTCCGTGGTTATCCCTGGCGGATGCCCTGGCGGCCATCGCGGTTGCAGGGCTCGTCCTGGTGGTGGGTGGCCGACTGGGGGTGCGGGCTGTGGATGCCTTGCTGGACCGCGCCCCCGTCGAACTTTTGGGGCGGATTCGCACCGCCATCCGCGGCGTCCCAGGCGTCCAGGGCCCGGTGGATTTCCGGGCGCGGATGGTGGGGCCCCGCGTCTTCGTGGATGCTGCCGTGCCCATCGATCGCCAGACCTCCTTCGAAGGCGCCCATGCGGTGGTGGAGGAGATCGAGGAGCGTATCCGGGAGGTGGTGCCGGAAGCCAGCGTCGTCATCCACGCGGAACCCCAGCGGAACACGGATGAAAACCTGGCAGACGCCATCCGGCTTATCGCGACCCGCTATGCTGTTGGGGCCCATGACATCTTCATCTTCTCGGCCGACGGAAAGCGGTGCGTGGATCTCCACCTCGAAGTTCCCGGGGAGCTCAGCCTTCAAGCGGCGCACGACCTCACCGAGCGGATCGAGGCTGACCTGCGCCGGGAGGTTCCGGCGCTCGGGCCAGTGTACATCCACGTAGATCCCCTTCGGGCGGCCAGGCATACGGGCCTGCGGGTGGGCGGTGATGTCGGCCGGGTGGCCGAGCGGCTGCGCGCCCTGGCGCTGACGATCCCGGGGATTCGAGACTGCGGCAATATGTCGATCCGTCAGGCTCCGGGGGGACTGTGGATCGTTTGCCATTGCTCCATGGATGGGAGCCTCACGGTGGTGGAGGCCCACGAGCTGGGGCTAGAGCTGGGGCGGCGGGCGCGCCGCCAGATCCCGGGCATCGAGCGGGTCACCGTGCACGCCGAGCCCGTCGTATCCCAGGGATGAGCGCTGAACGGGCCGTCTTTGAGGACTAGAACCACCGAACAGCCGAACTGCCGAACAGCCGAACGCTTTTAGGGTAGTAGCCAATGCCTGAACTCCCGGAAGTCGAAGTCATCCGACGCGATCTTCTTCCGCATATCCAGGGGCGCCGGATTCAGAGTGCAAAAATCACCGAGCCACGGCTGACCCGCCGGCATGGGACGCCCCATGGGGTTGAATCGGCCTTGTCCGGCCGGAGAGTGAGGGCCCTGCGCCGCCGCGGCAAGTTCTTTGTCTTCGACCTCGGCCAGGACAGCCTGGTCGTCCGGCTCGGAATGACGGGCCAGCTCCTCTGGTCCGAGAACGACGCGGGATTCCGACCGGACCAGTACACCCACGCCCACCTGGTCTTGAGCGGGGGCGGGACCCTCTACTATCGCGATATCCGGAAGTTCGGCGAGATGTTCATTCTCCCCACGGAATCTGTGGAGCGGGTGCTGGGGGTCGGCGTGGAGCCACTGGAGGCCGAATTCACGCTCGGGACGCTGCGGGACCTCTGCCAAGCCTCGACGAAGATTAAAGGAGTGCTCTTGAATCAGAGGAAGATCGCAGGCATCGGGAACATTTATGCGGACGAAGCTCTCTTCCGGGCGCGGGTCCGGCCCACGAGGCGCGCGGCCTCGCTTCGGCTCGATGAGATCCGAGCCCTACGCCGGGCGATCCGCCAGGTTCTTGAAGCCGGGATCCGCCACCGGGGAAGCTCCATTTCGAACTACCGCGACGCCCGCGGGCAGCCCGGCCGCTTCGCGGCCCTTCATCGCGTCTACCACCGGCACGGAGAACCCTGCTTCCGCTGTGGGACAAGCATCCGGAGGATTGTCCTGGGCCAGCGCAGCACCCATTTCTGCCCGACCTGCCAGCGGTGAGGCCCGAATCTACTACCGCCAAGAACACCCAGCGCTAGCGCTGGGTACCCGGAGCGCCAAGGGGTCACCTTTCATGCCGGAAAGGTCCCTGGAATGAACTCTGAGCTGGAGATCTTACCGGAGTGGGAGCGGGCTGCGGAGGCGATCCTGGCGAGGCCCGGAGTCGTGGTACTGCTGGGTGCCTCGGACTCCGGCAAAACGACGCTGGCTCGCATCCTCACGGAAAGGTGGAGGGCTGCCGGACGAACGGTCGGGCTGGTGGACGGCGACATCGGCCAGTCCTCACTCGGCCCCCCCACAACCGTCGGCCTAGTCATCCTCTCACCCGATCTCCCCATCACCCCCTCTCCCCGTCCCCAGGTCCTGCATTTCGTCGGTTCCACCTCGCCCCCTGGCCATTTCCTTCCCCTCATTCTTGGGACCCAGGATCTGGTCCGAAGGGCGATCGCCCAGGGTGCTGAGATCGTGTTGGTGGATACAACGGGCTTGATTCTGGGGTCGGTGGCGGCGTCCCTGAAGTGGCACAAACTCATAGCCTTGCAGCCACGGCATGTGCTCGCTCTCCAGCGGGTTGAAGAACTGGAGCCCATCTTGCGCCTGGTGGAGGGCCAGGCGGCCCTGGAGATCCAGCGCCTTCCCGTCTCCCCGCGAGTCGCTCGTCGAAGCCATGCCGCCCGACGCGCCTTTCGGGAGGAAAGATTCCGCGAGTATTTCGTATCGGCCAGCCGCCACGACTTCGAGTGGAAAAAGCTGCGGTTCACGCGCCTGTGGCTCAATACCGGCCGCCGCCTGGGGCGGGAGGAACTGGCTCTCTTAGGTGTTTCCCTCCGGACGATGCCCTTGTATGCCGAGGCATTGGGGGAGGAAGGCTTGGTCTTTGTTCGCGGCCCCTTCAGCCGAGCAGCCCTCT
>Ga0214473_10005110_pt1 | contig 15742 bp, 12 predicted proteins | sample RVTome_7_FD_203509 | JGI IMG/M metagenome (GOLD analysis project Ga0214473, IMG submission 203509) | Soil microbial communities from uranium-contaminated site in the Upper Colorado River Basin, Wyoming, United States - RVT98D197 | ecosystem: Environmental > Terrestrial > Soil > Contaminated >... | reverse complement strand
ATAACAGATGCCCGGATGCTTAATAAAATAACAAACAAAGAGACAAGAATAAGATCAAAACACAATGAGAAGACATTAGAATACCTCAAATCTCTGAAATTGCCGCACTAAAGTGGACAAGTCAGGAGAGGTATTGGTCTTGAAAAAATATATGATTTACTATAGTTAATACGAGGGTAATTATTTTCCTGAAAAGCTGATATTGATCAGAAGCACTTCCGACCTGCTGCCCGACCTGACACGGGGACCCCACAAGCCATAACCTGAAGATACAATGAAATTTGCTGATCCTTTCCTGAGGTACCCATAACTTAATTCATATATCCTTGAAGTAAAATAATTCAAAGGCCACATCTGACCATTATGAGTATGTCCGGAGAGCTCAAGGTCAACGCCATATTTTGCAGCTTCATCAAGATGGTAAGGCTGGTGGTCAAGCAGGATTACAGGTTTTGAGGTGTCTGCCTGTTTCATAAGTTCTGCTAATGGTAGTCTCTCTTTTCCGTAGAACCTGTATGAATCCCTGTCTATCCTGCCAATTAGCTGAATGCCACCTTCAATGGTAACCATCTCGTCTTTCAATAGCCGAATACCTTTGCTCTCAATATATGGAATTGTCCGATCAGCACCTCCTATGAATTCATGATTCCCGGTTATTGCAAAGAGTCCATTATTGCATTTTGGGCAGGTGAGATATTGGAGCAGATCGTCTCGTAATACCGGACCGATCTCCCCATCTATTATATCTCCCAGTAGTAATACAATATCAGGATCAGTCTCTTTCAGAATACCGGATAATTTCTTTAGACTCCTTTTTCTTATAATACTTCCAAGATGAATGTCTGATACAGCGGCAATGCGCAATGTTTCCAATCCTTCTGCAGATTTGTTAATTGTAATTTTATACTCTTTAACAACTGGTATAACAGCATTGATAAATCCCCCAATGATAAATAATGTGGAGAGGAAAAGAGTGGATATAAATGACCATTTCCTGAATGTGATTATAGTAGCTCCACTTATTATACCCGGAATCTTCAAAACAAGAATCAGGATATCAGAGAGAAGAAAGAAGATAAATCCATAAAGCATGAATGCAAGCCAGAATCCCCCAATAATATTAAGTATGTCAGTAATAACTGAAGAGTGTCTCGATTCCAGAAATTTTGCAAAAATAAATATCGCTGCTGCGAGAAAGAAGATAAGTGAATATGCAAACCTGTAATTATGAAGAGATGGAATCGCTTTGTACCCTCTTGAAAAAATATAAATATTTATCAGGGAATATATTGTAAGTGCTATGGTAAAGAATATTATCATCTGATACTTTTTCATTTCAAATCAGTTTTCTGCTTTAAGTTTGTCATAGGTCCGTATCCCTTTAACATAAAACTCAAAAACAATACTCTTGTTCAAAATTGGTGCGGGAAAATTATTTATTTCAAGGTTTTTAACAATCCTCCTTCTGGTTCTTAATTTGCCTAAAGCTTTATAATATGCCATATGAGCTTTCCAAACTGATATTACATGACGGAAATTTCCATTCAATAGAAAAAAACATGCAGCCAGTCCGTCAAGAACCTTTCGTTTAAAAAGAACAGAATGCAATCTTTTGTCGGGCAGGTTTTTATAAAGAAGGAAGAGGCTGTTTCTAAAGTTCAGATAAGTTTTGAAAGGCGATTTATATGGTAGTGAACCTCCCCCAATATGGTAGACGACTGAATCCGGGATATAACTTACGCGATAACCGGCTTTATTGAATCTCCAGCATAGATCTATCTCCTCCATATGGGCAAAAAAATCTGAATCAAACCCATAGCATTTTTCCCAGGCATCACTTCTTACTATTGAGCAGGCACCACTTGCCCAGAAGATATCTGTCTGAGAGTCATATTGCCCGTTATCTTTTTCAATTTTATTGAATATCCGACCCCGGCAGAAAGGATATCCGTACTTGTCAATAAAACCACCTGCAGCACCGGCATGTTCGAAATGATCCCTCTGGTGATATGATAGTATTTTTGGCTGGCATGATGCCACCTCCGGGTTGTCATCCATAAAATTTACCAGAGGCCGGAGCCAGTTTTCAGTAACCTCAATATCTGAGTTTAACAGAACAAAGTATTTGGCACTGATATTTTTAAGTGCCAGGTTATATCCCCCGGCAAAACCGAAGTTTCTATCGAACCCTATTACCTTTATATCTTTAAAATTAGCAGAGATCCAATCTATTGACCCATCTGTAGATCCATTATCTGCAACATACACAACTGTCTCTATGTCAGTGGAGTACTTAACAACAGTTGCAAGAAACATTTTCATGTATTCTAGGCCATTCCAGTTTAATATAACAATTGCAGTCTTATTCATTCTCAACCGGCCTTTTATGTTTCCATCGGCGATGACTCCATAACCAATACTCAGGCTTTTCTCTGATGATCTCTTCAAGTCTTTTAACATGTGTTTCGGTAATGAGATACTCCGGAAGGCCTACTGTATGATCAAAAAGAAGTTCTATATTGATGTTGTAATATCCGCGTTTTATTTTTTGAATGTGAAAATACACTATTGCCATATCATATTTTAATGCCACTTTTTCAATGCCAAGATATACAGGAGTATCCTGGTTTAAAAAGGTCGTCCAGTATTTGATATCACCTCTTGCAGGGGTCTGATCGGAAAGGAAAAATGAAAGAGTATTTATTTCATTCTTCCTTTTGTTTATTATTTCCCTGATTATACCTGACATTGGAGTTAGAACCATATCAAATTTTGATCTAAGGTCCTTAATAAACCTGTCGAAAAACTTGTTTTGAAGTGGTTTATAAATGGTGATACAATTGTATTTTGTGTACTTTGGTAAAATAGTAAACCATTCCCAGTTATTATAATGACCAAGAACAGCAATTATGTCGCGCTTCTCCTCCAGAAGCTTGTCAATTATTTCTAAATTACCTACTGTGCATCGCTTCATTCGCTGGGCTTTGTTCATGTGGGTAATCTTTAATGTCTCAACAAAAAGATCTGCAAGATGGCTGTAGAATTTTTTTTCTATTGATTTTAGTTCTGTTTCAGTTTTTTCGGGGAATGAGTTTCTAAGGTTGGTTGCCACAATCTTTCTTCGGTATGAAGGAAAGTAATAAAACAGAAGGTAAAGCAGGTCGGAAAAGAGGTATAAAACACTGAGAGGCAGAAGTGTCATACACCAATTTATTCCGTAAAATATATAGTATATTAGGGCTCGTATAAACTCCATTGGTCTAATTCTTCATAAATTTACTTACAATTTCCAGAATTTCTGAAAAAACTGAACTGCATGCTGCCACAATTTCTTTTCCATCCAGGTTATTCTCGTTACCTGAGAAGTTGCTAACCCGACCTCCTGCCTCTCTTACAAGTAACATTCCTGCTGCAATATCCCATGGATGCAATCCATATTCGTAGAATGCTTCAAATCTTCCGCAGGCAACATAAGCAAGATCAATGGAAGCTGAGCCCAATCTTCTGATGCCATGAGTGTTTTTAACAAGATAGGAAAGCAGATCCATATATTGTTCCAGATTCACGAAGTCGCTATATGGGAAACCGGTTACAAGAAGGCTATCAGATAACCTGCTGGTTTTTGAAACTTGAATTTGCACTCCGTTACGCCATGCTCCGCCATTTTTCCATGCAGTAAAAATCTCCTTGCCGTTTACCTCATAAACTACACCGGCCAACACTTCGTCGTATTCCATAAGTCCTATGCTTATAGCGAATGGGTGAAGTCTGTGGAGAAAATTTGTTGTGCCATCAAGTGGATCAATAACCCAGCAATATTTCAATCCCTGTTTATCGGAAGTTCCTTCTTCGACTTTAAAACCGGCTTCAGGAATTAGCTGGCTTAATCTCTCAACAAGCATCTTTTCAGATCCCTTATCAACATAACTGACAAAATCATTCAAACCTTTGCTCTCTTTCCTGCTGATATCAAATCCTTCAGATTCCTTAAGAATAAACTCTGCAGCTTCACTGGCAGCCTGTTCTATCTCTTTACACAGATCTTTGAGATTTATCATAATTTATGAAATTATTTCAACGCTTATGCTACCGTTGGATGAAATGCTGTTCAATGCTACTTTTTTTATCTTGCCGGCCAGTCCTGATTGCCACGGATGTGCAACCCTTATATAATTAGGTGTAAGTCCCGATATTAATCCTTCACTCTTAGTTCTTTCAAACAAAACACTGGTAATCCGACCTATATTCAGTCTGAAAAATTCCTGACTTTTCTTTTCCGACAGAGCAATTAAGTTTTTACTCCTTCTCTCTTTAGTGTCAGGTGAAACCTTTCCCGGGAGTTTTTCAGCAACAGTATCAGGTCTTTCTGAAAAAGAGAATACATGCAGGTAGGAGAGAGGCAGATTCTCCAGAAACGAATATGTGTCTTCAAAATCTGACGCTGTTTCTCCTGGAAATCCAACAATAACATCAGCACCTATGCCGGCGAGAGGCAACTTCCACTTTACTGCTTTTACTCTTTCATAAAAGAGCTCCCTGGTATATCTTCTTCTCATAAGTCCAAGGATCTTGTTACTGCCGCTTTGTAACGGGATGTGAAAATGTGGGAGAATCTTTTCATTGTTCACAATTAATTCAATCAGTTCATCGGTGAGCAGATTTGGTTCAATTGATGATAACCGATACCTTTCAATGCCCTTAATATTAATCAGTTCCCTTATTAATTCAACAAATGAATCACCAGTCGATTTTCCAAAATCTCCTATATTGACACCGGTAATGACAATCTCTTTAATACCTCTCTCTGCAATCTTCACAGCTTCATCTATTACAGATGAAATTTCAGGATTCCTGCTTCGACCACGGGCTAATGGAATAGTGCAATAAGAACAACCATAGTCGCATCCATCCTGAACTTTCAGAAAGGACCGTGTTCTGTCACCCATTGAATAAGAGGGGTTATAGCTATCGGATGATGAGATATCACTTGAGTGTACTTCTGCTTCTTGTCGCTTTGCCGGATCGGTAAGCCAATCTGAAATACTAAATTTCTCATTGGTACCCAGTACCAGGTCAACCCCCGGGATGGAAGATATTTCCTGTGGTTTAAGCTGTGCATAGCAACCTACCACCGCGATAAAGGCTCCTGGAGAATGAGAAATGAATCTCTTAATTGCCTGCCGGCATTTTTTATCCGCAGCATCAGTTACCGAGCATGTATTAATAATATATATATCAGCCTTTGAATTTGCCGGTACTCTTTCAAACCTATCTTCAGGAAACGACCTCGAAATAGTAGATGTTTCGGCAAAGTTTAGCTTGCAACCAAGGGTATGGAATACTACCTTCTTCTTGTTTATAATCATATTCTTTATTGCCAACAAGGTTCGGATACACCTATCAGTAAGATCTTTAAGATCATAAATGTTTTTTTTTGATCTACTTAATCCAATTTGGTCAGAAATATATTCCTGAATTCAATATCCTTACCTTCGCTCTGCAGACAAATATGTCCTTTGTTAACTGTTACCTCGGTTCCCTTGTTTTGAAGCACTCCATTTACATACACCTCAATACTGTTTCCTTCACATATCACATCCATAGAATTCCACTCACCTGTTGGCTTTTCTGAAGATTCGGCCATTTTCTTAACTGATGACGCTGATTTGTTAGTGCGCTCTTTCATATCTGCACCATTCATGCAAACGAAATCTCCGGCACTTCCTGCTTTTAACTGGCATTCAATGCATTTGAGCCATATTGCATCGGGTAGTTGTCCATGTATAAAAACGCCACTGTTAGTAGCCTCTTCAGGCCATCGCCATTCAACATGCAGCTTATAGTCGGAATAAATCTCTTTAGTTCTCATGTAGCCAAAAGGATCTCCCTTAATATGAATGACATTGTTTTTGACAGTAAATACTGTTGAGGGATCCACCGAAGTGTCTTTAAGTTGAAATTCCCAGTTTTTTAAATTTTCCCCGTTAAAAAGTTTGACAGTATCACTTTTTGAAGGATTCTGTTTCTCTTCTTTGGACCCGGCCGATACATTAAGAGGAGATGCTAATAAAATAATTATCAGGATAGTTACGATACGGATGGTTTTTGTTTTCATAATTTTGATTTTATTTAGAGTAATTTGCTTGCCAGTTCTGCCAGGAAACTGCGTTCACCTTTCACTAGGTTTACATGAGCAAAAACATCCTGGTTTTTCATCTTGTCGGACAGATAGCTTAATCCATTGGATGCTGTATCAAGATACGGTGAGTCTATCTGCTCTATATCGCCGGTAAAGATCATTTTGGTTCCCTCTCCGGCTCTTGTGATGATAGTTTTTATTTCGTGGGGAGTAAGATTCTGTGCCTCATCGACAATAAAGAAGATACTTGAAAGGCTTCGTCCCCTGATGTAGGCAAGGGGAGTTATTACGAGCTTTTCCTCTTTCATCATATCATTTATCCGAAGAAATTCGGGGCTCTGGTGACTAAATTTATGTTTTATCACTGTGAGGTTATCATATAATGGCTGCATGTATGGATCCATCTTCTCTTTTATGTCACCCGGAAGGAATCCAAGATCCCTGTTTGCAAGAGGGACGATAGGACGGGCCAGAAATATCTGTTTATACCTTTTATGTTGCTGTAGAGCTGCAGCCAGCGCTAAAAGGGTTTTTCCCGTGCCTGCTTTTCCTGTTAATGAAACCAATTGAATATCAGGATTTGAGAGAGCTTCGATAGCAAAGGTCTGCTCAGCGTTCCTGGGATCGATGCCATATGTTGACTGTTTAATAACCCTGTTGAGCATCTTGTTGACAGGGTTATAATGGGCAAGTGCACTTGCTCCGTTATTCTTCAGGATAAAGAACTGGTGGCCTGCAAGATTTGCATCCAGACTGAATTCTCCAGCATTGACTCCCTCAGGAAGCTCATAAAGTTTATTAATTAATTCCTGACTTACACCTTCCTGGATACTTATTCCTTTATAAAGATCATCGATGTTAGCTACCTTATCATTCTCATAATCCTGAGCAATAATTCCCAGCGATTTAGCTTTCATCCTGAGGTTGATATCTTTAGTAATAAGTATTACCGTTTTGTCTTTATTTGTGGTGCAAACATAATCAGCTATTGCCAGTATCCTGTGATCAGCTGTCCTTTCCGGAAATGATTGGTTAACCTTCTCTGAAAAGTCCTTCCCTGTCTCAATATGCATATTACCGAGGTTTTCACCAAGAGGAATATTGGCTGTTAAAAGCATGTCACCTGAAAGCTTGTCAAGCTCCCTCGTAAATTCGCGGGCATGAAAATTTATCAGATCATTGCCTCTCTTGAATTTATCTAGCTCCTCCAGAACAACAATCGGAATTATTACATCATTCTCTTCAAAATTGTATATGCATTTATAATCATGGAGTAAAACATTCGTATCAATAATCAATAGTTTCTTGTTGTGTTTCTTTTTCATTTTCAAGTAATTTAAAATCAGAGCGCTACATTATATTTCCTCCCGTTTGTCGAGGCAGTAAAATTAACTAAAAATTGGGATAAATTGTTATCATAATTTTAAAGTATGTTAATTTGCATCTTAAAGTATACCAGTATGGAACTATTCGATGGATTGATATCGCGACGAAGTGTCCGGAACTATACCCAAACCCTGGACTTCCTTTTCAGACAGCTCCCTGCATTTCACAGGATTGGGATAGCTGCCTATAAGAATGATCTGAATAACTCGATCATTTTAGATGAGTATCTTGGAAATCCTCATCATACTTACAAGACAGTTCATGTTGCCGGCACAAACGGAAAGGGCTCAGTTTCACATTTGATTGCATCAATTCTTCAGGAAGCCGGTTACAGAACAGGGCTCTATACGTCTCCTCACCTGAAGGATTTCAGGGAAAGGATTAAAGTAAACGGGGAGATGATTCCGGAGGAAGATGTGGTTGATTTTGTTGAAGATCATAAAGAAATGATCGAATCTTTGAGTCCTTCATTTTTTGAAATGACAGTTGCAATGGCTTTTGAATATTTCAAAAAATATAAAGTGGATGTTGCAGTTGTTGAGGTGGGACTTGGAGGACGGCTGGATTCAACCAATATTATTAAGCCGGTATTATCAGTTATTACAAACATAGGCCACGATCACAGTGATCTTCTGGGAGATACCTTAGCCAAAATTGCATTTGAGAAAGCCGGGATAATAAAGGAGGGTATCCCTGTTGTGATAGGAGAATCACATCAGGAGACAAAAGAGATTTTTATTTCCAGGGCAAATGATTGTTTTTCCTGTATCTCCTTTGCTGATGAACTCTATTCCGGATTTTTTGAAGATTTTAATAATAATAATCCAAGAAAATTCATTTTAACTGAAGTTTCGACCGGCAATATTAAAGAAGTTGAAACATATCTTGGAGGCGATTATCAGCTGAAGAACCTTATTACCCTCTTTTCAGCAATTAATGAACTTAAGAACATCTTTACCATCTCGGAAGCAAACATTTTAGACGGAATAAGAAATGTTGTGGAAAAAACCGGACTTAATGGCCGCTGGCAGATTCTGAATCATGATCCGTTAATAATTTGTGATACAGGTCATAATATGGAGGGATTGAAGTATGTGACAGACCAGCTTAGTCGTATTCATAGATCTGAATTACATATGGTTATCGGATTTATGAATGATAAAGATATTGGATCTGTTTTACCACTTTTCCCAAAAGATGCTATATATTATTTTACCAGAGCTTTTGTCCCCAGGGCACTCGATCAGAACCTGCTTATGAAAGAAGCTGAAGTATTCGGATTAAAAGGTAACAGCTTTCCTGATGTGAGGACCGCGTTGGAAGCAGCCAGGAGTATTGCATCAAAAGATGATTTGATATTTATTGGAGGCAGCACTTTTATTGTTGCAGAGGTAGTTTAAAACACCAGGGAGTATCTGTTTTTTATGTAGATTTGTGATTACAAGAACATTAATTTATGAAAGCAGTAATAGTGTTTTTCCTGACTCAGATTCTGATTTTACCGCTTTTCGCACAGGCAGAAAAAAAAATTATCATTCTGCATACCAATGATCTGCATTCCAGGCTGGAAGGCTATGCCCCGGAGGCGGAATATACCCCGTTATCTGTTAACAATGATAAAACGGTTGGAGGATTTGCAAGGATCTCTTCAATAGTAAAAGAAGAAAGAGAAAATGGGGATGCTACTATTCTTTTACTTGATGCAGGAGATTTTTTAATGGGAACACTTTTCCAGAGTCTTGAAGTGAGTACCGGATTTCAGCTTCGTCTTATGAAGAGTATGGGATATGATGCTGTATGCATCGGGAACCATGAGTTCGATTATGGTCCTGCCAAATTAGCTGAAATAGTCTCCAATTCGACAAGGAATGGAGATATTCCTCCTTTACTTCTTGGCAATGCTGATTTCGATAAGTATGATGAGGGGGATGATCCTCTTGAAAGACTTTTCGTTGACAAAACAATCGGAAGGAAACTTATTATAAACAGAGATGGTTTGAAAATCGGCATCTTTTCGTTACTTGGGAAAGTAGCTGATGATAATGCGGCTTTTGCGCCACCGGTAACATTTTCCAGGCAGATCCCTTTTGCAAAAAAAATGGTAAAAGAGTTGAAAAATGAGAAATGTGACATAATAATTTGTCTTTCTCATTCAGGTGTTTCCAAAGATAGAAATGGAGAATGGGGTGGAGAGGATGCTAAGCTGGCACAGAAGGTTAAAGGTATTGATGTTATTATCAGCGGACATACACACACCCGGCTCGATAAGCCTCTTATGGTAAACAGTATTCCGGTGGTGCAGGCAGGGGAGTATGGAAAATTTGTAGGGAAGTTGTCTCTTACATCTGCAAATGGAAAAGTTATTGTTGACGATTATTCTCTGATTCCGGTCGATGACATGATACCTGGAGACACTGCAGTTTACCGACTCATTGAGGAACAGAAGAAAATTGTTAACAGAGAAGTTCTGAAACCGCTTGGTATAGAATATAATGCACCGGTGGCTGAAACAGATTTTCTGCTGGAATGTGATGAAATGGGTGATATCGAGGAGAGTAATCTTGGCCCCTTTGTGGCAGATGCTATTTACAAATATGTAAATGGACACAGTGCTTCCGGTACTGATATAAGTATGGTTGCTGTTGGAGTTATCCGCGACAGGATTGTTCCGGGATTTCAAACCGCTCCTGATATTTTCAGAGTAATGTCGATGGGTTCGGGAGATGATAATGTTCCTGGCTATCCACTGGCAAGATTGTATGTAACAGGCAGGGAGCTTAAAAGTATTCTTGAGATTCTCCAGGTGGCCTATAAATCCACTCCGGGAAATTATTGTTATTATTCCGGTTTGCGGGTTGATTTTGATCCTGGAAAAGGGTTATTAAGGAAGATAAAAAAAATAGATATTGTACATCCTGATGGCAGTATGTCTGAAGTAGATTTATCCCGAAAGAATCAATCGCTATTTTCTATTACTGCCAGTTCATACATGCTTGAATTCATTGGGATCATAAAAAAGATGAGCCATGGACTGATTAATGTTGTTCCAAAAGACGCTGATGGAAACGAGGTCGCTGAAATGAAAACCGCTATTATCGATATGGATGAAAGAAAAGCAGGAATCCAGGAGGGAAAAGAGTGGCTTGCTATTATGGAAATCCTTGATTCAATGAAAGATACCAATAGAAACGGAATTCCCGATATTGATAAAAAGTATGAGAATCCTGTTAAGTGCTTCTTTCCCGTAAATTCCAGATAGTATAATCTTATGGGTTTTAATGAATGCTATCCGGCAAGCCATGAAGTATGTTCATCAACCTGTTCAAAGTTTGACATCGCTATTGCTGCTGCACTGATAAATTTATGTTGCAGAACCCAAAGTACCGCCTCCTTAAAAGATGGCTCCACATCAGCAGAAGGAGAATATTTGCCTCCTGAACATGTTTTCATGGCAACAACACCTATACCTTTATTTGCAGCTTCTGAAAGGATTGAGATTAGTCTGTTTTGATCCCATTCAGAATATCTTCCATTTAAAGAGTGTACGAATGATCCTTTGGGATTAAAGGGGACCATTATTGTATCATATAATCCTTCAGAGTTATTTCTCTCTGGCAGATTCATATATTCATTATGGGTTGAGAACCCCATTGCCCTTATTGTTCCGGATTTTTTCGTTTCTGAAAAGAACTTCATTGTCTCCTGGTGGAAAAGAAGATTCTCATCAAGGGCATCATGATATAACAGTATATCAATATAATCTGTATTCAAAGCATTCAGACTTGCTTCAAGTTTTGAAGATAAGGCATCCCTGATTTCATCTGCACCTTTTCTTCCTTTTCCTTTTGATGGCAATTCATTCTCTTCCAGTCTGATTTTTGACTGAATAACCACCTTGCTTCTGACACCTGTTATTGCCCGTCCTACAAGCCTTTCATTATTCCCATTTCCATATGCACGGCCGGTATCTATGAAGTTCATCCCTTTATCAAGAGCATATTTTATCAACGATTCTTCATTTGTCCGGGGAGCTCCAAAGCAAATAGGACTCACCATTAAACCTGTATCTCCAATGCTTCTTAGATCAGTATTGGTCGGGTCTGTATCAGACAGGTTATTTGAGATTAATTTTATTCCGGCTATACCGGACATGGCTTTAGTAAAGAATTCTTTACGGCTTATTAGTTTTTTCCCCATGAGCTATATGGATTATCAACAACAATTCTATTCTTCCTTTTTGTATTAGTCCGGAATTGATTTATGGCAGGCTAAAGTTAGTAAAGATTTAAGAAAATATTTTCATAAGTTTGCAAGCTAATACAAATAATATGGGAATAACCATATATTTCTGGATAGGGTTTCATGCTTTTGTTTTCCTGATGCTTGCACTTGACCTTGGTGTATTTCATAAACACACACACAGGGTACCTGTAAAAGAGGCTATTATATGGAGTGCAGTATGGATTCTCCTTGCTTTCTTTTTTAACATGTTCATCCTCATTGAATTTGGAAAGATAAAAGCCCTTGAATTTCTTACTGGTTATGTTATAGAATACTCTCTCAGTGTTGATAATATTTTTGTGTTTATACTTATATTTTCATACTTTGCTGTGAAGGAGGAGTATCAGCATAAAATCTTATTCTGGGGAATACTTGGAGCATTGGTAATGAGAGCTCTATTTATCTTTGCGGGGATTGCACTTATTAACCGGTTTCATTGGATTGTAATTATTTTTGGAGGCTTCCTTGTATTTACAGGGATCAGGATGCTTTTTCAGAAGGAGGTTCGGGTAGAACCGGAAAAGAATAGTATTGTGAAATTCTTCAGGAAATTTCTTCCTGTCACCAATACTCTGCATGGTAACAAACTTTTTATCAGGCAGAACAGAAAAATGTATGCAACACCATTATTCCTGGTTCTCCTCATCATAGAATCTTCTGATCTTATATTTGCTGTTGACAGTATCCCTGCAATACTGGCCATAAGCCATGACAGATTCATCGTTTACACATCAAATATCTTTGCAATATTAGGTTTACGATCACTCTATTTTGCAATAGCCGGTATAATGGGATTATTCCGTTACCTTAAAATAGGGCTGGCTTTTGTTCTCACTTTTGTAGGATTGAAAATGCTTGCCGCTTATTTTAATTTTGAGATTCCAATAGTCTTATCGTTACTGATAATTGTCGGTATTCTTCTGATATCAATACTTGCTTCTGTTTTTATGAAAGCAGATAATCCGGAAAATAAATAAATCCCTGTCAGATGGCGGAATTATTACAACCATTTTCTTGGCGAGATATTCTTGGACAACCTCTTCAAATCAATAGAAAAATATGCTAAAACGGTGTAATCCAGCGATATCTCCTGGCACTTTCGCCGAATTTGACTGCAAAAGTAAGTTCATGACTTCCAAAACTTTGTTTTCGAATGTCAGTTAATGTGAAATCGAAAGCATAAGCGAAATAGAATCTGTCATATTTTATGCCAAACAAAAAGATTAAGGCATCATTGCTTCTCCATGACAGTCCTGCCCAATAGTCATCCTTATAAAAGACTCTAGTTGTTAAATCTATCTGAAGTGACTTGAATAACATATCTGATGACTTAATGAAGGTTGAAGGTTCAAGTACCCAATAATTTGTCAATGGAAATTTCATCCCGCCTGTCAGAAAATAATGGCCTAGTTCCTCTCTTTTAGTGTCAGATGTATTGGCAAAGAGCATAGAACCTCTTAACAGATTAGTCATTGAAAATCCAACATAGTACTTTGATGTAGTGAAACTTGCTCCGAAATTGAAATCAGGTATAAAGACAGATTTATCGAATGAATTCAGATAAGGATCATCATCATAAGAATAAATTAAACCATCTGTATTAATAGCAAACTGATAGGCTGTCATTGCAAGTCCAAACGCAAGGTTGTTCGGATACCCTCCGGTTTGGCCCATTGAGATATGGTATGCATAAACTGCCTGAACTCCGGTACGTCTCATAATACCGTTGTTGTCGTTGAAAATGTACCCGCCAAAGCCTACTTTACCTCCTTTTGTTGGTCTGACTTGTTTTCTCCTTATGTTAGTAGATTTACTGATATAACTGTCCTTCAGGATACGTGTCTGAAAACTGGCAGCATAAGTACTTGGTGCTCCACCCATTCCAACCCACTGTTCTCTAATCGTAAGGTTGACAGTAGTATATCCATCGCGTCCTGCGAATGATGGATTAACTAAAAAACCATTCATGACGTACTGGCTGTACATCGGAACCTGCTGCGCAATTACAGATTTAAAAATGAAACTGAGTACAAATGCCAGTATTATATTTCTGAAATGCCTCATATTTAATCTTCAAAGATTATTAATATTATCTGATTATACTTACTACACCTGATCTTGGTTCGGATTTATCATTTAAATAAAGAATATAGTGATACGAATCTGTTGGTAACAACTTCCCATTAAATGTACCATCCCATGGGTTTGCTGAAATGTTTTTAGTGATGAATACACGTTTCCCCCATCTGTTGAATACCTGGACTTCCGCATTCGGGAATAAATCAATATTCTTAATCTTCCATGTATCATAAAAACCATCATTATTTGGAGTTATGATCTCCTGTACTTCAATACAATCTGCAGATCCACTAACACCAACATCAGCATCAAGAGATGCGGCACATCCATTAATGTCTGTAATAATAACACTGTATGTTCCTGGAAGGAGACCTGTCCTGTTCTGATTCAGAATTCCATCCGACCATATCGTGTTGTAAGGTGAGGTTCCTCCGGTAATGGTAATGGTTATTGAACCATCAGGAGAATCCGGACAAGCAGCATCTTCTTTATTATAAGCAATTGAAACCGCTGCAGGTTCTGTAATATTTACCAAATTATTCGTTGTGCAAAGATTTCCATCGCGAACTGTAATAGTATATGTTGCAGCTGCAAGGCTGTTAAATGTACCAGAAGCCTGGTATGTTAATCCACTATTCAGACTATACTCATATGGTGCAGTTCCTCCAGTCCCCATTACCGTGATGGAACCATCTGTTGATCCTAAACATGAGACATTGGTCTGAGTAATAATACTTCCGGCTAGCATTGCTGCAGGTTGAGTGATAGTTACTGCTACATTGAAGGTACAAAGATTGGCATCCTGTATTGTAACTGTATAAGAACCGGCTGTAAGAGTTCCAAAGGTCCCTGAGGCCTGATAAGATCCTGCTCCTAGTTTATATTGGTAAGGCGAAGTTCCTCCCGACCCTGTAATTGTTACACTTCCTATATTGCCTCCAAAACAGAGAACATTAGTCTGGGAAGTGATTGATCCTTCAAGAGCTGAAGCAGGTTGTGAAATTGAAACATTCACAATAAATGTAGTGAGAGCAGCATCTCTTACAGTTACTGTGTATGTCCCAGCTGCTAAAGTACCGAATGTGCCTGATGACTGGTATGATCCTGCATCCAGCTTATATTCATAAGGAGTTACCCCACCTGAACCAGCTATTGAAACACTTCCGGTTGCAGCCCCGAAACAAGTTACATTTGTTTGAGAAGTAATACTCCCACTCAGAGGAAGGGATGGAGTTATTGTAACAGTGAAACTGCATGTTGATAAGTTACTTGAAGCATCAGTAACAGTATATATAACCGTGGAAACACCTGTGTTGAAGGTATATGTGCCAACCTGATTAATACCGGAAGCCGGAGATGATGCAGTAGTTGCACCGGTCATGACCCATTTAAGTGTTGATACGAAGCAATTATCGCTGAAAGTTGAATTAGGAACAACCACAGATGCAGTAGAAAATCCAGGATCAGCATTTTGAGTTATGTTTGCAGGACAACCTGCAATGACAGGTTTTTCAGTATCGTTGACTGTCACCGTGAAGCTGCACACATTGCTTATATTAAGAGCAGCATCGGTAGCGGTATAGGTTACAGTTGTTGTTCCGACAGGGAACACAGCACCCGGCAGATGAGATTTGGTCCATACCAGGGAACCTGCAGCGGTACAGTTGTCAGTAGCTGTTGGCTCAACCCATGATACCACAGCGCTGCAAAGACCTGCATCATTGGACTTTGTTATGTTTGAAGGACAACCTGCAATGACAGGTTTTTCAGTATCGTTTACTGTTACCGTGAAGCTGCATACATTGCTTATATTAAGAGCAGCATCGGTAGCGGTATAGGTCACAGTTGTTGTTCCGA
>Ga0214473_10005109_pt1 | contig 15744 bp, 13 predicted proteins | sample RVTome_7_FD_203509 | JGI IMG/M metagenome (GOLD analysis project Ga0214473, IMG submission 203509) | Soil microbial communities from uranium-contaminated site in the Upper Colorado River Basin, Wyoming, United States - RVT98D197 | ecosystem: Environmental > Terrestrial > Soil > Contaminated >... | reverse complement strand
TCAAGATCCAGGGCCTTTCGCGCGGTATTCCTCGATTGGTCAACCTCATTTGTGATCGAGCTCTTGTTTATGGATACGCAGAGGATGCACGGGTCCTCGACGAGAGTGCGATCCAGGAGGTCTCGGACGAGCTCGAGATCGACGAGCCGTCGCCGGGGCCACACCCTGTGCCGGACTCCTCGCCGCTTGAGCAGCGCCTGAGCGCCATCGAACAGAAACTCGATTTGCTCGTCGAGGCAATGGAGCGAGGCGGCTTTTTGCAGGCCGCTTCGTCCGACTCTCCCGTAGCCCCTTATCCGCGGGAACAGTCACGCGAGAAATCCGACTTGGATGGTGGGCCATATGGCGGGACGGAGCCGCAACCACGTGGCGAAGGCGCGCGAATAGCCGGTTTTCAGCTACGTTCGCGGAGAGATGCGCGAGCCCTATTGAAGAAGGAGTAATAGCGGCTCCCTGGCCGGCTTGAAACCCAGGTCAGCGCAGCGCGCGGCTTACCTCCCTCCCGACAAGTTCTTCACGGCACATGCTACCTGCGTATTTCGTTGCCGTTTGCGCCGCTAGAGCGCTAGCCGCGACGTCAGTTCGAAATTGCCGTCGGCAAACAGGAACGCGCCGGTCGCGAGCGCGGCTAAAACCAGCAGGAGACAGGCGGCTTCCAAGATGAATGCCCATTTGCTGCGCCTGCGATCCGCGTCGGTAACGATCCGAGGAATGCTTCCCACGATGCTGATTCCCGTGAGCCGAAGCTCGTCGACCGAGTGGTAGGATGAGTCAAGCATCTCTGCTAGCATGACAGCGCCGGCTGCAAGTCCGAGCGAAAGCCCGATCGTGATCAAGTAGAGCAGCGGTCGGTCCGGTGCGGCGGGCTGTCCCGGGACAACCGCGGATTCGACGATTTTCATCTGCTCTCCCTTTTGGCCGCGCTCCATGCTTTCCGCAAGCTGCGCCTCGTTCTCACGATCCAACAAAGACCGGTACAGCGCCAAGGTCGTCTCATAGTCACGAGACAGCAACTGGTACTGTTGTTCGACGCGGGGCGCGTTGTCCAGACGCTCCTGATACATTTCGGCTCTCTCTCGCAGTCGCTCAGCTTCAGTTTGCAGGACGCCCAACCGCCGGTCCGCCTCAGTGATGGCGGCTTCCAACTGAGCCACCACTGGGTCGATCGGAAGATCGGACGCCTGCAAATCTTGCGAGGAAGCACCGCCCCCACGGGACATGGTGCGCTCGAGGAGGGCCACGTCGTCTTTCAATCGGACCACGTCTGGGTGTTTCTCGGTGTACATCGCTCGAAGCTGGGCGAGTTGTAGTTTCATCTCGGCGAGCCGCGCACCACCGGGGTCCGTCCCATCGGTCGTAATCCCTTGAAGCGTGGCCAATTCCTTTACTGCAGACTGGCGACGCGCCGAAACTTCGACTTGGTTCTTCTCGTTGGCCTCGAACTGCGAATTGAGTTGGTCCATCGACGCCAGATTGGCCTCCTGCTGGTGTGGCAGTTCGCCCAGGTGGCGCTCTTTGAATCGGGTCAACGTCGTCTCGTGCTCGTCAAGGGTCGTCCTTACTTCCTCGAGCTGAGCCGCGAGAAAGTCCGAAATACCTTCCGCTTGCTCCTCACGAAGCTTAACGCTCTCTCCGACATACAGCGAGGCCAGGAAGTTGGTTACCTCGGCCACTCTTTCAGGGTCCGGCCCACGGTAACCAACGGTGAACGCCACGGCGTTAGTGCGGTTGCCTCCATCTCTATGGATTACGAAGTCTATGTCTCCACGCATTCTCGAGGACAAGGCCTCTGTCGAAACACCTTGACCTCTGCTTTCGCGATACAGGTCGAAGCGCTCGATGTACTCCTGGAGCCTCGAACGGCTCAGAATCTCCTCGGTGATCGTTTGAAGCCTCGATTCCACGCTGCTGGTGACGGTGGAGCGGACGAGCTGGACCGGAATCCACTGATTCTCGATGATCACCATGGAGCTGGCGCGATAAATCTCGGGCAGGTGAGAGACGCCGCTGAACCCGAGGGTCGAAAAACAGAGGAAGACGGTCAAAACCAACCATTTGCGGCGGTTCAGTGCGTCGGTAACCGTTTCCAGCCCAAAAGTCAGTCCGCCTTCATCTGGCACAGCCACCCCACCTCCCAAACTCCACGGTGATTATCGTAAACGACTCCGCCAGCATGCGATACTTATCATGGCCTCCGAAACGTGATTGGCAAGGGACAGGCCGGGGAAGCTTCCAGGGCCCCTCCTCTCCCACTCCGACCCAATTAGCGCCAGAGCCCCACAATTCGGGACCAGTAAGAGCGTTTTTAGCTGAGAGATCGTCGGTTGTCAAGGCGAGGGCAGTAGCGCGCCGGGACGAGGAAGGCGGCTGTCGTCGGCGCGCGGTGTGTCGCGTACTGGGAACCCCGTACAATCTGGGTTATGCTCGCGCGCAGGGGGCGCCACCCGGGGCATGAGTTTACCTGGTTGGTTACGCTGATTCGTTCACGATGACGGATATTCCGTTTCACGTCCCAATGCTGGGCGAGCAAGAGATCGAGGCCGTCGCGAATGCCTTGCGCGACGGGTGGCTCACGACGGGACCCCTATCCCTCAAGTTCGAGGAAGAATTCGCAGCGTACGTTGGGGCCCGCCACGCGGTGACCGTCGCGTCGGGAACGGCGGCCCTGCATCTCGCGCTTCGGGTCGCGGGAGTGAGGGAGGGCGACGAGGTCATTACTACCCCCTACACTTTCGTGGCTGTCTCCGAGGCGATCTTGTACCTGCATGCCAGGCCGGTGTTCGTGGATATCGATCCGAGGACTCTCAATATCGCTCCCGATGCGGTTGCCCGGGCGGTCACGCCCAAGACCAAAGCGATTCTGCCGGTTCACATGGCCGGCTATCCTTGCGAGATGGAGTCCCTCCGATCCACAGCGGAGCAGCACGGGCTCACTCTGGTCGAAGACGCAGCTCACGCCCTGCCGAGTGATTACGACGGTCGCCGAATCGGGTCCATTTCCACTTTGACGGCGTTCTCGTTCTATGCGACCAAGAACCTAACGACCGGTGAGGGTGGGATGATCACGACGAACGACCCCGCACTCGCTGAACGCATCAAGGTGCTTCGGCTCCACGGAATATCCGGAGATGCATGGAAGCGCTACACCAAGGGAGGCCGGTGGTACTACGAGGTCGTCGAGAACGGGTACAAGTACAACCTCGGTGATGTTCAGTCGGCAATAGGACTCGTACAACTCAAAAAACTGGACCAGATGTACGGAATCCGTCGGCGCCACGACCAGCTTTACCGGGAAGCTCTCGCGGATTGCCCCGTCATCCTCCCCCCGGCGGAGGATGAGAAACGCCGGTCCGCGCTTCACTTGTTCATCATCCGTCTGGATTCGCAACGTACGTCATGGTCGCGTGAGGCTTTCATCGAGGCTCTGCAGGAGGAGAGGATTTTTCCGAGCGTGCACTTCATTCCGGTTCATTTGCATCCCTACTATCAAGCGATGGGCTACCGTCGCAGTATGTACCCTGAGGCAGAGCGCGCCTACGATCAGGCGATCTCTTTGCCGTTTTATCCGGCCATGCCCGATTCTTCGGTGGAGCGCCTGCTCGATACCGTGCGGCGCCTTCTTCTGAGGGAGCCACCGTGAAGCCAGTGAGGATCGCCTTCATCGGATGCGTTGCCGAAGGACGTCGGAGCCTCGAAACACTTCTGGACATCGGTGAGAGGGTGGACGCCATCTTTACGCTCGACCCCGAAGGTGCCCGGCAGGTTTCCGGAGCGGTCCCCTGGGAGGATTTGGCCGAGCAACACGGGATCCCACTCCATTCCGTCCGAAACATCAACGACTCCGGGCCAGTCGAGACGATCCGCCGTCTGGAACCGGATCTGGTTTTCTGCGTGGGATGGACGCAGCTACTGCGTCGGCCCATCCTGGAAACTCCCTCAATCGGCTGTATCGGATTTCACGCGTCGCTTTTGCCGCGCTACCGTGGTCGCGCTCCGGTCAATTGGGCGATCATCAACGGAGAGCAGGAGACAGGCAACACGATGATACTCCTCGACGAGGGTGTGGACACCGGAGACATCGTCGCCCAGCGGCGCTTTCCCATCGAGGACGACGACACGTGTGCGACAATCTACGAGAAAGTCGCCCGAAGCGAAGAAGAGATGCTGCGCGAGGTCATGCCGATTATCCATCAGGGGCGCATGCCCCGAAAGCTGCAGGACCACTCGAAGGCCACGGTCATGGCGCGCAGACGCCCGGAGGATGGTCTCATCGATTGGAAGCGGACGAGGCGCGAGCTCCATGACTGGATCCGCGCGCTGACCCATCCTTATCCCGGTGCATTTACGAGGCTTAGGGGGAAGCGCGTATGGGTCTGGAAGGCCTCGCCCGGCCCCGCGAGAGGCAACGCCGACTCCGACGTGCTCCCCGGGTGGTGGCGACTCGATGGGGCTCCGCCGACTCTCTTCGTCTCGACTTCAGACGGGGATCTGCGCATCGAACGCGTTCAGGTCGAGGGAGAGCGCGAAATGTATGGCCTCGACTTTGCTCTGTCTTGGCTGCCGCCCGAGGGCCGGCGATCAGAGCCGGAGGAATCGTGAGAGTTCTGGTTGTCGCCGCTCACCCCGACGACGAAATCCTTGGTGTCGGGGGTACCATCCGCCGGCACACCGACCACGGTGACGAAGTCCGGGTGCTGATCGCCTGCGAAGGCGTCACCATGCGTTACGAAAACGAACACGGGGCGCGGCTGGCAGAGCAGGCGCGCCGGGCATCCGAGATCCTGAGGATCAAGGAAGTTCGCTTTGGAAACCTTCCCGATCAGCACCTCGACACCGTCCCGCTGGTGGACGTGATCGCCAAAGTGGAAGACTTCGTCAAGTCATTCAGACCTGAAACCGTCTACACCCATTTCGGTGGTGATGTGAACCATGACCACAACCTGCTCTTTCGCGCCGTCCAGGTCGCGACGCGGCCCTATGCCGCGGAGTCGGTTCGTGAGTTTCTCGTCTTCGAGACCGCCTCATCTACCGAGTGGGGGACGCCTGCGATTCAGGGCGCGTTTCAGCCCGCGGTCTTCGTGGATATTACGAAGACCCTGGAAGCGAAGATCGAAGCTTTCCGCTGCTACGAAAACGAGGTTCGGAAGGCGCCTCACCCACGCTCGCCGGAGTCGCTGAAGGCTCGGGCTGAAACCTGGGGGAGCGTTGTCGGCGTCGACGCCGCCGAGCCGTTTCACGTCATCCGGTCCTTGCGCTAGACATGCCGACTAGCGTCGTCGATCGAGACGAGACCACAGCGACAGACGGCCGCTGGATTCAGGATCTCGCACAGGGGAAACCCCCCGTAACCGTGGTGGTCCCATGCAGGCAGGAAGAGCGCCAAATCGGGCGTTGTCTGGAAGCAGTTCTGAAGCAGGACGTCGAAACGCCGTTCGAGCTTCTCGTCGTCGACGGCATGTCCACCGATCGCACGCGAAAAATCGTAGAGGAGGTCGCGTCGCGCGATCCGCGAGTCCGGCTTCTAGACAATCCGCACGGCACTGTCTCACCGGCGATGAATATCGGCATCCGTGAAGCGACGGGAGATTTCATCGTACGCGTCGATGGCCACTGCCTTATTCCTCACGATTACATTCGCCAGGTCCTCCATGCCTTCCGAGAAAGCGGCGCGGAGTGCGTGGGCGGCTCCATGGTTGCAGAGGGCGACTCGTACTGGGGGAGCATCATCGCCTGCGCGACCTCGACGGCATTTGGCATGGGCGGGCAACGCTTCCACGGGCGCGGCGAGCCTCAGTATATGGACACTGTTTATCTGGGCGCCTACCCCAAGCGTGTCCTGCTGGCGCTCGGTCTCTATGATGAGCGCTTCGTCCGAAATCAAGACGACGAGCTGAACTATCGGCTTCGTTCGAAAGGTGGCCGCGTCTATTTCACTCCGAAGATATGGGCAGCCTACACGACTCGCGCGACGCTCCGGAAGCTCGTCAGCCAATACGCTCAATACGGTTGGTGGAAAGTACTGGTATATCGCAAGCATCCTAGCCTTCTTCAGTTCCGGCACCTTGTTCCCGCCGGTTTCCTAATGGTGCTTGTCGCCACCCTGCTCTTGAGTATCACGCTCGGGGGCAACACGTGGTGGTTACCCGTCGGACTGCTCGGCGCCTATCTCACGACGGGAGCGGTTTCGTCCCTGTACGAGGGAGTTTCTCTTGTTCGGCTTCCCAGTGTTCTCTTCACCTGTTGGCTCATCCACATGTCCTACGGAGCCGGTTTTCTGGCGGGTCTCATGTCTCTTCCGTTTTCCGTTGGAGCCGCAAGAGACTAGCGCGGCGCGAGCCACGGGGAATGGAGCTCATTGACAAACAGGACGAGGGCTGGCAGCGGCGGCTCGCGGACATCGTCGTTACGGGCGGATCCCTGCTCGCGCTCTCACCGCTGTTTGTTCTCATCGCGCTCGCGATCAAGCTCGATAGCCGAGGACCGGTGCTCTACCGTCAAGAACGCGTAGGAAAGGACGAGGTCCCGTTCGAAATGCTCAAGTTTCGTTCGATGGTCGCCGGAGCGGACCGCATGGGACCGAAGATTTCGGGCAACCGGGATCCCCGCGTAACCAGACTGGGACACTTGCTACGAAGGACAAAAGTCGATGAGCTCCCCCAGCTTTGGAACGTGCTTCGAGGCGACATGACGCTCGTGGGTCCCCGAGCCGAAGTGCCAGAGATGATTCGTCACTACACGCCGGAGGAACGGTGGATCCTGTCTTTCAAGCCCGGACTCACGGGGCCGGGGCAGATCCACTTCACCACGGAGCAGGCGGATGTCCTGGACGCGGTAGACGAGGTCGAAGCCTTCTACGTAGAACACCAACTTCGAAACAAGCTGGCCAAGGACTTGAAGTATTTGGAGACTCGAGGATGGGCGAAGGACGCGGACATCATTTGGAGGACCGTCAAGGTCATCCTGTCGATCAGACGTCCCACTGCTTAGAAGTGACAACAGAGATCGCGATCGGCGAGCCGTTGGGCGATGCCGCGAGCGGCAGCCTTCACCTGATAACGCCAGCGGGCCTGGCTCCCGGTCTGCGGTTCCGTCGGAACGAAGGCTGATTCGAGTCAACGGGAATGGACCGAGGTAGACGACTGTTCGCGAGTGCTCTGGTCAGCTCTGGGCCGCGTCCCGTCGGCGTGTTGATAACGATATTTCTCACGCCGTTCATGCTGAACCATCTCGGTCAGGAAGTCTACGGGATCTGGGCTTTAACGGGGTCACTCCTGGCCTACACCGGATTACTCGCCCTCGGGCTCAACTCCGCGGTCACGTACCGCGTTCCACAATTGCTGACGAGGAAAGATGATGAAGGTGTCAACACCGTTCTGAGCACGGTGTTCGCCTTCTACTGCGTAGGGGCTGTGTTGGCGCTCGCCTTCGGCCTCCTTCTAACGTGGAAACTTCCAGTCTGGTTCCACGTGGCTCATCCGCTCAAAACGCCCGTGCGGATCGTGGTCGCTCTGCTCGCTGTTGGTATCACCGTTCAGATTCCGCTTAGTGTCTACAAGGGACTCCTAGGGAGCCTCGAGCGGTGGGACATCCTCGCCGGCGTAAATGTCGCGAGCCAGCTGCTTCGAGCCGCGTGCATCGTCGTGGCGTTCGGCCTTGGATTTGGGATTGTGACGTTGGCTGGGATTTCCGTCTTAGCCGACCTCGGCGCGACGATGGTCGTAGTCCCGTTTGCTTACCGGCTTTATCCAAAGCTTGCCATCGATCGCCATCATCTCGCATGGCCGATGTTGCCAGGGCTGATGAACTACAGTTTGAACACGCTCATGTATACCGCGAGCCAAGTCATCGTGCTGCAATCAGGCAAGATCCTGATCGGGCTCCTCTATGGACCGGCAGCGGTGACCGTGTTCGTCATCCCGTTCACGTTGTTGATCATGCTGAGCCAAGCCGTGCACCAGGCGGCACAGCCGTTGAAGCCGGCGACCACCATGCTCGACAGCGAGGGCCGGCGGTTGATGATCACCAGAATCTATGTGTTGGCAACGAAGTATTCGCTCATGATCGCCGCCCCGTCATCCGTGTTGTTCATGTTCTGGGGTGAGAACATCTTGAAGGTCTGGGTCGGCGGGGAGTTTTCCGCGCAGAGCGCCTCGGTGCTGTCGGTAATGACCATCCCGCAGATGCTTCGAGCCGTGAACACCAGCGGCTTTGTCGTTCTGTCAGGCCTCGGTCAAGCTCGGTTTTTCGGCCGGGTTACACTGGTTCAAGCGCTCATTAGTGTTGTGTTGGGATACGTGCTGGCAGAACTCGGTGGACTCGGCTTGCTCGGAGTAGCGCTGGGAATCTCGATCCCTGAGTTGATCGTTTCGGGGTTCGTTGTCCCGACATACATGGTTCGGACCCTCGACTTGAAGTGGGGGGAACTGAGAATGAGTATGTTCCAGGCCTTGACCGCCGCGATTCCGTTCACCGTCTGCTTCTTGGTTGTGAGCCGGTTCTTCACGAGCGAGACGCGCGTGGAGTTGCTGCTGGTCTTGGCGCTATCGGCGCTGCCTCTCGCATTGGGCATCTGGTTCCTTGGCCTGACCCAAGAGGAGCGTGGACATTTCAAGGGGTACCTCTATCTACACCGAGGCGGTCCTTCCCAAGACGATGAGGCGGGCGCTGGCTCATGAGCATGCACGTTGGGAGCCGAACGCGCCGGACGGTTTTGGCCTGACAGTCGCATGGGCGTCCTAGTCTTTCTGACGATCGCAGTTGCGTATTTGACGTTCTCGGCAAGAGACCGGTCCAACGCACTTGCCGGAGCCGGCGTGCTGCTCCCCTTCAACCAATACCTTCCAAACGCTGGGATTCCGTTCGTCAACGTGCACACACTTGTCATGGTTGCCTTGGCATGGGGAATACTGCGGACGCCAACACCACCGCTCGGCCAAGGTAGACCGCGGGTACCTCTCGCTCTTTCTCTGCTTGCTCTAGTGGTTTTGGTCGCATACCTTCAAGGTGGTTTGTTGGGTAGCTTCACTCGGGAGCTCTTTGTACTCTTCAAGGACAAAATCTCGATTCTCTTCGTTTGCGTTGCCGCCATCAAAATGGCCGACAGCCTGAGGGCGGTTCAGAGAGCCTTCTGGGGCTGTTTGTGTGGCGTCGGGGCCGAGACTCTTTTCTGCCTCCTGGAATTCCTTTTCCAGAGCGGTAATGTCACGGGCCACATGGAAACGAGAAACGCCACAGGCGCTTTCCTCGCCACCTATACCTGCGTATATCTCGGCGTTTCTCTGGCGCTCCGTTCCGATCCGCGTCGAAGGTGGTTCGTGATCGCCGTGGCCGTTGGCTGTGTAGCGATAATGGGAACCAATTCACGCGGCGGTGTCGTGGCGCTTGGCGCAACTTTTCTACTGGTGTTACTAGTGAAGAATCGAATTCTGTTTGTAGCAGTGCTGGTGATCATCTTGAGCTATCAGGTATGGATGCCAGAAAGGTTTTCGGACCGATTCGAAACCGTCGATGCCGAAGCCGAATCCGGTGGAACGTTCGCGCGGCGAGTGCGTATCTGGCGGGCAGGACTTTCAGTCCTTTCGCACCATCCCTTCGGAGTGGGTCTGGGGCGATTTGGGCCGGCTGTCGGGGTCTATAGTGACGATCCGGCGGTCCTCAACCCCTACACCGGAGAAGGTAGGGCCGCGCACAACGAAATCGTCTTGGTGAGTGTGGAGTTCGGTATTCAAGGTCTCGTCGTCTTCTGCTGCCTATTGGCAGGCTTGGGTGCTCGGTCTTTGAAGACTTACCGAAGCGACCCAGACCTTTTGACTCGTGGTCTTGGATTAGGTGCTGCTTGTGGTCTCATGGGCGGGTTCGTCGCCAGCTTGAGTCTGACTCTTCTCTTGAGGACGGACATCAGTGGCGTCGTTTGGATTCTACTCGGGCTTTGTGCCAGGCGCGCCTCTGATCTGAAACGGACTCCTCCGCGAAAACTGAGTCCGCGCGAAGGCGATCCGGTATCGCGCTTCCGAAATCACCGGTCGTCGTACGCGATTCAGAGTTCTTCGATGGATTAGGAAGGTCTGATGGAGTCGTTAGGCCATCCGAGGGCGTGGCTTGGTATGGGCGAAAGAGGCGGCAAGAACCCGTGGCGGTTCTTGTTGCAACCCAAGTCGCGCCTTTCAGATCCCACGACCGTTTGGCGGGCGATTGTCGGCAGCACTCACGTGCCGCAAGAGCAGTTTGGGCGCGGCTCCGCCCCCCAGAACGTGGAGATTTCAGCGCCGTGACGAGATAGATGTCCGTCCGAGCGCATCGGAGAGCGGTCTTTCTCGAATCGATTCATTTGGCCTGTATGACGGGTAACTCAATCCCTCCAGCTGGGCTTCGCCAGTCGGCTCGCTCGTTCTCGGGGAGGGGCTTCACCCTTTCCCAGACTCGCGCTCCAACCATGGCTCGCGCCAATTGGACCGGCTGGAAAGTGATGCTTGGCCACAGGAAGATCTCGTTCGTGCAGTGGCACTCTTTGGAGCGAATAGACGCGCGGAGGCGTCGTGCCTTGTCGGAGTACCAAATCTCCTGAAAAGACTGTCGGCGCAAATTGCCAAGGGGCTTGTGTTGCTCGCAGACGCTCACGTCCCCGTTCGCATGAATCACCGCGCTCAAGACGCCGGCTCGACACGGAATGACTTGCCGCATCTCGGAAGCTGTTTTGACCTTGGCCCACTGCAGCATGGGCTCCACGATCGCACCGTACCGGCTCTTTTCTCGCGGAGCCCAGAGTCTCTTGACGTAGTCGTAGAGCTCCTTATACTCAATCAGTTTTGGTCCCTGTAAAGAAGGGTTCTTGCGATCGCCACGAATCAGAGCTAAGTTGTGATGGGTCATTTTCGGGCAACGTTCGAACAGGAACGTCGTCAAGCGTCGGATCTCATCCATGTTGTCCGCCGTTGCCGTCGAGATGGCATGAATCTGGAGCCTCGGATCCTCGCGTTGCAACTCTTCGAGGGCATCGTAGGTCTCCATCGCCTTCTTGAAGGAGTTCTTCGTCACCCGGAACGTATCGTGAAACTCTGGCATTCCATCCAAGGACTGCTCCACGACGAAAAGCCGCAGCAGATCTTCTTTGAGTACTTCGCGGATCTGCTCGATGGTACGATCGGTAAAGTACCCGTTCGTTGGAACGTAGATCTCTTTGACGCCGTTGTGCGTGATGAACTGGCGGCAAATCGCCCCAAACTCCTTCCGGATGAAAGGCTCTCCACCGGATAGGTTCAAGTTCTCGATCGGACCCAGCTGACGTGATAGATTGATCAGTTCGTCGAGGGTAAGGTCGTCGGGCCCATTCAACTCTTGCCAGTAAAAGCAATGCTCGCACTTCATGTTGCAGATCGAGTTGATGAACAGAATCACGAAGGGGGGACTCGAGACCCCCGGAACGGCGAGGTTTTTCCACTGGAGCTTGGCGTGTTTTGCAAAGCGGTTGATGGGATTCACGATGCTAGCCTCCCTCGCTGCGACATTCGTATTTCACGCGCAACGTCGAACCCGGTAAATTCTACTCGACGATGATTAGATCGCCGTCCTTGACGCGAATGTTTACTTCTTCACCCTTGATCATCTCGGAGTAGTTGACCTTCAAGCGCTGAGGATTACTCCCCCTGCCCCGGACCACGTAAATATCCTTGGGCTTGGAGAACTCGTCGAACCCTCCGGACATGGCCAGAACTTCGAGTATCGTCTTCGGGTCCTGGAACTGAACTTGCCCAGTCACTTTTCCTAGAAGTGTGACTTCGAGGTTTCGAATCTGAGTTACGATGACCGAGACCACAGGCTCAGAGACGAACTCCGTGAGACGTGCAGTGATCGTCCTCTTCAGCTCCATCGGCGTCTTCCCTACCGCTCGAATATCGTTGACCAATGGAAGCGAAATCCAACCATCTGGCCGCACCGTCACCTCCCGGCTCAGATCCGGGGTCTTCCATACGACGATGTCCAGGGTGTCGCCATTAGCTATGGGGTAGCTCCCTTCCTGGGGCCCGTCGTCGTTGCTTTGCTGGCCTTCGGACGCGCCGCACCATATCAGTAGGATCACCATGGCAGCAATCGCCGCATGTACCTTTCTCTCTGAACGCGACCCGATGATCATTGGACTCACCCCTGGCATCCCATCTCCTCACTTCACCTCAGCGGAATTGGCTTGCCCACCGTCAAAGAAATCGTCCATAAGTTACGAATGCTCCGCCCACCGAGATCAGCGAGATCAGCGACGATTCCTGGGACCGGAAAAGCTGTACGCTCTTGGGCGACGTAGTTGTAGGCGGTCGTCGCCTGAAGCCATTTCGCCAAATCGACGTTCAGACCCAATTGCGCTCGATAAGAATCCATAGTCAAGCCAACTTGCTCATTCCGAAATACTCCCGGCGATATCGAAATTCCTATACGACGGTGCGGTTGATAATGCAACCCTAAATCGATGCTGTTCGTGGTAGCGAAACCCGCAATGTTGAATGCAGGATTCTGTTGTCGACTATACCTCACAGAGAAGAGTCCTCGTTGCCAATCGTGCTGGAAAGAAACCCCCACGTCGGCCGCTAGCCTCTCGCCCAATGACAAGTCGAACTCTTGGCCCGTGGTTGTCCGAGTCAGCCGCGGACCGGCGTTAAACGAAACTGATGTTTTGCGGCCGAGCTGCTGCGTCAGGCCGACAGCCAGCGCGTGGGAGCGGGTATCTGTCTTGGCCGCTACATCGACGACCGGATCGAAAACATCACCTGCGAACCACCTGAAATTGTAGTTCAGCTGAAACGCAGTGCGCGCAGAGAAGCCGAAGCTCCAGGCGCTGCTAACCCAGTGAGACGACCTTCCACTTGCACTACCAAAGAGTCCCTCCAAGTCCGCTCGCCCGAGACCATAGCGCAGGCTCAATCGCTGTCGACGTGTCGGCTGCCAGGACCAGTCCGCGAATCCGTTGATGTCGGACGCCGGTCGTCGACCCAGTTCAATGCCTGTTGCCTCATCGAATTCGCTGGGATAGACCGATTCCGCATACGAGGAACCGAAAGAAACTTGCATCCGGCGAGACAACGCGTACCCGAAATTGGCAGTAACTTGTTTCCGGGCAAGTTGCGTGAGCTGCGGACGGTTCGTAAACAGCTCGGCAGCCAGCATCGCTCCGATGGTGAATTGAACACGCGGGTTACGATAGCCGGCATGAAGCGCGGGTGAAAACCGAAGGTAGTGCTCTTCGATGGGCTGGGAACCAAAGAAGAAATTGCTGTCGTGGACTGCATCCACCTGAACGTGAGGCTGCAAGAAGAGGCCGTCTGAGAGACCTCGAGAGTCCTGAGCTTGCGCGAGCGCCGCGGAAGGTAACCACAGCGCCGCCCATCCAACGAGGAGTGTCCCGGGGCTTCGCAGCTTGCTGCTCAAAAAGTATCTCTCCTGGAGAGACCTCAGCCGATGGTGAGGGTATCATCAGCTCGAGTCGGGCCCCCAACCCCTTGCCCACGAGCGCGACTGGTGAATTATATCTGAGGCTCACCAAATAGGGAAACGGGGACACCAGCATCAGACCAATTGCTGGCCTTCTTCTCGAACCCCCTTCGAGCGAAAGCCTATGGTTGCCGGCCGAGCTCTCGTTGCTCGAGTGCATCGTTACCGGCTGCGAAGCGGTAGATGGTGAAAGCCCGGTTCTCGTAGTCGTGGGAGAACAAGTCCGGGCGTTGAAAGACGGTGGTCCGCCAAGCATCGTCGTTTTTTGGGTTTAAGCCTAAGTCCCCGAGCACAACGTGCGTCACACCCTGTCTGCGAAGCTCTGCTTCGATGTCCGCAGGAGTTCCGTCAAACGTACTCATGGCCGGGATCCCCGTCTCCCATGTCAAAACTCTTGGCTTGACAAACGCTGCTCGGATCTCTTCTCGCGAAGCTACTTCGCGGAGGTAGTCGAAGAGGTCTTGTGCCGCCGGGTCACGAGCCATGCTGGGAGGCGGCGGTAGATACAAAGTGTGGCTGATCATGGTGATCAGGGCGACGACGGCGGCCAGGACGAGGGCTACGGCGCTAGCCCGATCCGATGAAAAGGATGACCTCGAGAGCTTCACCGCGAGCTTGACGCCGTTCAGCAACCCGAAGGCGACCAGGGGAAAAAGAGGCCAGAAATATCGGGCTGCGCTCGCCGGCACGAACAATAGGAAGACGACGTACATGGCGGTGAATGAAATACTAAACCGGGTCCAGAAACGGCGCACGAACCAGGCGAGCCCAATCGCCATGAGCACAAATGCGAACAGATGGTAGACGTCGTTGAAACGATCCGTAGAAAACGGATCCAGGTGGCTCTGGAAGACGGGGAAACGATAATAGCTCAGACGGGAGGTTATCTCCCCTAACATTTGAAGCGGATTGAAATCCGTGACCAACAGAGTGCCCGACGAGCCCGGGATCAGAACGACGGCCGCCGACAGGATGCCGGCGAGAATCAACGGAGGCACGACCGGCGCGAATCGGTGCTCCCGGAAGTTGACAGCAGTGAAGAGGAGCATTGCTGGAAGCAAAGCGAGGCCGGCCAGGCGGAACGCCAATGCGGCGATGGCCAACACGGTGATTCCCAAAACGCGCTGCGAGCGCCACGACCCCGGTCGATCGTAGAGAGAGACCAAAGCCCAAACGAGCGCTGCAAATGCGACGTCACTACCGACAGCACTCGAATCGAGTGCGAGCGGCTGTGAGACACCGCAGAGGAGGATGACGCCGTAGCCCAGACGACAGTCGATGGCACCAAAGTATCTGCCCGCGAGAAGTAGAAAGCTCAAAAAAAAGGCGGCCATCACACACTTGATCACGATACTCTCCGGACCTGAGAGCTCGAAGATGGCCCAGAGTGTCAACGGCAACCCTGGAGGATAGGCTCGCGGGCCAACCCAAGGTGAGTAATCCGAGTGTAGGTATCCAATGTCCGTATAGGGACGCCCCTCGCTCAGCGCTTTGGCGTGCGACAGGTACTGGGCATAGTCGTCGTTCTGCAAGGCAGGCGAGGAGTTCCAGTGAATAATCGTGAGCAGAAGCGCGGGCAAAAGGGCCGGGAGCCAGCCAAGACTCCGCGAGCTCGCCTTCACGCGTTCATACCCCCCAAGGTCTGAGGCTAGAGGGCCGGGTAGATGATGGTCGTACAGCGCATCCATGCATTGGCCGACCATCAAGGACGCCACGGACCGTCATCGAGATGGGCTATTCCTTACCAGGTCGTTCTCGACAGACGAAGACTTCCCCGTCACCCAGCGAGCCTGGAAAGAACCTGACGACCTCGAAATCCGCGTCGATCACGTCCCAAGTCTCGGGGTGAAAAGCCCTGAGTTGGATCGGCAATGTGTACACCAGCCAAAGCGAAGGGTGAGTTCTTCGGATCTCATCCAGCTCCAGGCGATTCTGGGGAACCAACCAGTCGGGGGCATAGTAACGACCGTAGGCCATGCCCGCCAACCCCACGGCTACGACGGCCGCGTCCGCCTCGAGATTCTCTTCGACGAAGTCTCGTGCACCTGTGAAATCTTGCTTGGGTACCGTGTAGTACCTCGGCAAACTGCTAGCCGACGCGGCGATCATGAGAGTTGCCAAGCCTGCACCGGCGAGTCCTTGCCAAGGCGGGGCCACGCCCACGCGAGACAACACTGCCTGTGGTATGACCATCGCACCGCGTACGACGATCAACAGCGCGAAACCCATCGAGAAAAAGAAAAAGCGGGGCCACATATTGTGGCCCAG
>Ga0214473_10005107_pt1 | contig 15745 bp, 9 predicted proteins | sample RVTome_7_FD_203509 | JGI IMG/M metagenome (GOLD analysis project Ga0214473, IMG submission 203509) | Soil microbial communities from uranium-contaminated site in the Upper Colorado River Basin, Wyoming, United States - RVT98D197 | ecosystem: Environmental > Terrestrial > Soil > Contaminated >... | reverse complement strand
ATCGGGACGTGCCAATGGTCCGGCGTGACCACCGTCACCGCGTCAATGTCACTCCGGGCCAGAAGCTCGCGGAAATCCTTGTAGCAGGAGCCGGCGTCGATCCCGGCCAGCTTGCGGGCCTCTTCCAGCCGCTGAGCATCCACCTCACACGCCGCCACGACCTGGGAATTGGGATTGCCCTTGAACGCCTTCAGGTCGCTGGTGCCCATGTTCCCCACGCCGATGCACCCGATGGTAATCCGCTCGGAAGGGGCGGTCGCCCCGAAAACCGAGGATGGGACAATCGTTGGGACTGCAAACGCCGCACCCGCCGCCACAACGGACCCCCGCAAAAAGCGCCGACGGCTGATTCGACTGCTGCTCGGCATGCCTGTGTGACTCATGCTTTGGCTCCTCACTGCTGGTCCACTCTTGAGATTGTCAACCACGCATCCGCTTATCCTAACGCCGCTTGGCCCCGGCCGCAATGCCCATTCCTCCAACCCGCAGGGCAATCGCAAAGTCCTTCGATAATGCCGCGCCGTGTGTCATTGAGAGCGAAGCCGTTCATGGGCCTTCGGCACGCCGCAAGAGGATGAAAACGTCGTGGTACTTGCAGGTCGTGCGTCCTCGCACGACTTCTTCTTGGGCGAGCGGGGACGCTCGCCCTATCTATGCCGCGGCCCGAATCCGCCACCGAATTCCGACCGCACCCCTTTGGCGGCGCGGAGGGCGTTTGATATGGACGGGGGCACGGCCTGCCGGATAGAATCAACGGCTCGTGCAGAAGCTGCGTTTTGATGATCTTGGAGGCTTATGAAGATGGTGCGTTATCTGGTATTGTTAGCGGTGCTGTCGATACTGATGAGCGGCTGTGTCGTTGTTCATTCAGAAGAGCATATGGCGATGACTTGCGCGAAAGCTGGCGCAGCGCCTGCGGCTCGTCCATAGTCGCGGGAGAATACCATCGCCTATTGCCAGGCAAATCGAGCGGGAAACATGCGAATTATCGCGGGCGCAAAACGGGGGATGAAACTCTTCAGTCCCGAGACAAAGGAGACGCGGCCGATTACCGACCGGGTCAAGCAGTCGCTGTTCGACGTTCTTGTGAACTATGATCTGCTTTCGGGGGCAAGGGTGGCCGATTTGTTCTGCGGCGTCGGCTCGCTGGGACTGGAGGCGCTGAGTCGGGGCGCCGCCTTCGTCACGTTCGTCGAGAAGAACGGCGAGGTGATCGAGGTCCTGGAGAAAAATATCGAGAAGGCAGGTTTTGGCGAGCGGTCGCGGGTTGTCCTCGCCAGCGCCTTTCGCGTCGGAGCACCAGTCGTTGCCGGTGAGCGATACGACCTCGTCTTCGTCGATCCGCCCTATGCGTCCACGCGCGAGGTCGGCAACGGGTCCTCGCTGGCCGACCTGTTTGACGTCCTGCAGAACCAAGTGAATCCTCGCGGCATCGTGGTTGTCCGGACCCATCGCAGCGTGGCCGTATTGGATGATTACGGGCCGTTCCACGTGGTGGACAGGCGGCAGTGGGGGACCATGGCGGTTGTACTGTTGCAGGCACGAGCGGATGAGCAACAAGCAAGCGGCGATTGAGGTCATTGAGCATCTGCAGCAGCACGGCTTCCAGGCGCTGCTGGCGGGCGGCTGCGTGCGGGACATGCTGCTCGGGCGGCCCGCCAAGGACTACGACGTGGCGACCGACGCCCGGCCGGACGACGTGATGCGGCTGTTCCGGCGGACCTTGAAAGTCGGCGCGAAGTTCGGAGTGGTCATCGTTCTGACTCAGGGCTGGCAGGTGGAGGTGGCGACATTTCGCTCCGAAGCCGGATACGAGGACGGCCGACATCCCACGGAGGTCCGGTTCACCAGCGCCGCTGAGGATGCCGGCCGGCGGGACTTCACCATCAACGGCATGTTCTACGACCCGCTCAAGGAGCAGGTCATCGATTATGTGGGTGGGCAGGCCGACCTTGAGAAACAGATTATCCGCACGATCGGTGATCCGGACGAGCGATTCGGCGAGGACTACCTGCGAATGCTCCGTGCCGTGCGTTTCTCCACGCGGTTGGGTTTTGCCATCGAGCCCCAGACGTATGCGGCCATCAGCCGCAACGCTGCGAACATCGTCAGGATCAGCGGCGAGCGGATCGCCGCCGAATTGGAGGGAGTCCTGGTCCACCCGAACCGCGCCGCCGGCGCGTCCATGCTGATCGAAACAGGACTGGTGGAGGCGATTTTCCCCGGCTTCCTTGGAGACTGGGCCAGGCGAGGCGCCGCCGTGCTTGCCCAACTGCGAAAAAAGGTGGACTTCCCTCTGGCCTTAGCTGTGTTCTTCGCCGATTGCCCGACCGATTTCACGTTGGAGAGGACCGAAGTCCTGAAACTGAGCCGGAACCAGATCAAGCACATGAAGTTCCTGCTCGCTCATCGCGGTCGGCTCCAGGAGTGGGACATGTCGCTCGCCCGTCTGAAGAAGCTGCTGGCCGAGCCATACTTCCGGGACCTGTACGAGCTGGAGCGCGCGATCCAGAAGGCGACTGTCGGCAATCAGGGCGTGACCCCGCTGATCAAGCTGCGAAGGAGGATCAGGGACCTCGGCGGCGTCGAGGTCAAGCCGAAACCGCTGCTGGATGGCCACGGCCTGATGCGCCTGGGCGCCGTCCCCGGTCCGCTCCTCGGCCAATTAGTCGAAGAACTCTACGTCGCACAGCTCGAAGGCGAAGTCCAGACCCGGGAGCAAGCCCAGCAATGGGCCCAAAACTGGCTCCAGCGGCATCGCCCGGCAGAGCAGTAGGCTGTTGGAGCCTCGGACGTGATGGGAACGTCGCCGAACGTCACTCCCATGTCATTCCCGCGAAGGCGGGAATCCAGGAACCCAACGCATCACCCTGCTCCCCAATCCTGTCGGCGACAGACTTCGCGGGGGGACAACCTGGGGTCGTCTGTGCCGCAGGACCCGCGTTTTGTCATTGACCGTCAGATATAAAGCGTAGGTCTGCGGCCACCCGACGCATGAGGGACGGGCAGGCCAAACATGTGCTGCGCTTGCCGCTGCCACCCATCTTCAGTGCCCTGAAGTCTTCAGAGACAGGGTTTGCCGCTCCCGTGGATTCTCTGGCCGCTGTTGCATCCTGATGCTATCATGGGCTCACTTGGCTCGCGCGGTGTGCCGGTGACGGTGCAAATCCTGCTGTTAGCCAGAGTATGTCGTGAATGAGGATAAGGAGATGCCCATGATGCGAAAGGTCCATGCTGTCGCGCCTCTGGCGATTGTCATGCTGTTTTCCCTTGCAGCCCCGGCACAGACGAACCCGCTGCCCGCGTCGGGGCAAACGAGCCGCTTCCTCATTGGCGCGTGTACGCATTTCAGCCAGGGTAAGGGCGTCGTGGAGCTCAACCTGGCGAGCCTTCAGCGGGCGGGGATTCGGTCAATCCGGGACGAGGCGCCCTGGAGCGCGATCGAGCGGGAGAAGGGCAAGCTCGTCATGCCGGACCGATTCAACATGTACGTCCGCCGGGTCGCCGGCATGGGCGTGAATGTCCTGCTCATACTGGACTATGCCAATCGTCATTATGACGACGGGGACCGGCCCCGCTCGCCGGAGGCGATCGAGGGGTTCTGCAAGTACGCGGAGTTTGTCGTGAAGCACTTCGGCAGACACGTGCGTCTGTACGAGATCTGGAACGAGTGGGACATCGGCATCGGCCTGCCTCAGCAGTACAACAAGGGCGGCTCGGCGGAGGACTATGTCAAGCTGCTCAAGGCCGTCTATCCGAGGATCAAGGCCGCCGATCCGGGTGTGACGGTCATCGCGGGGGCATCCACCAGCGGCGCAGTCAAGAAGGGCTGGCTGGAGGATATCGTCAAGCTGGGTGCGCTCGATTCCTGCGATGCGATCTCCATTCACAGCTACAATTACAGTGACAAATTCCCGGAGCGTGGGCCCGAGGCCTGCTCGGCGTGGATGGCCGGCGTGCAGGAGATGCTTCGCAAGTACCATGACGGCAAGGACGTCCCGTTCTATGTCACGGAGATGGGCTGGCCAACGCATATCGGCAAGCACGGCACGGACCCGGAGCTCTCGGCGTCCTACCTGGCCAGGCTGTACCTGCTCGCTCGGACGTCGCCGTCATTCAAAGGCCTGTGGTGGTACGATTTTCAGGATGACGGCTGGAACCCGCAGTACAACGAGGACAACTTCGGCCTGGTGCGTCCCGACCTGACACCCAAGCCGGCCTACCATGTCCTGGCCCATATCTTCCCGTTCGTCTGGCAGGGACAGTACGTGGACCGCGTAGCCACCGCCGATAGCAGCCTCTGGGTCCTGCGATTCACGATGGGCCGCGAGGACTGCTGGGCCCTGTGGTCTGCGGACGATCAGGACCGCCAGGTCATCCTGCAGACGGAGACCCCGGTCAAACCGCTGGTGGCCCGCCAGGCGGGACACGACGCCTACCTGATGCAGTGGGGCTATCGCGACTGGGCAGGCAAGGCGGGCGAACTGGTCTCGAATCGCATTTCGATGGTCGTCGGGCATCGGCCGACTCTTATCGGAAACGACCTGGCAGGCGTCTCGGTCGCCGAGGTCATTCCCAGACCACGCCAAACCGCAGAGACGAAATGACATTAGGCCGGATTCAGTCTTATCAAGGTGAGGACAGGAATATGAAGGCACTGAGGACCTGTGACGCATCAGAAAGCAACATGAAGGTCCCCCGATGTCATTCCCGCGCAGGCGGGAATCCATCCACTCCAGATGCGGTTGTGGACCCCCGCCTGCGCGGGGGTGACATTTGGCCATTACGCTGCGCCGCCATTCTGTCAAAGGCTCTGCCCGGCCTTGTTTCGTTCCTGCTCGTGACGGCGGCTCTCCAGGGCGCGACAGCGGCCCCGGAGGACCGGTTCAAGCTTCGCGAGTTGTATCCGCAGGAGAAGGTGGCGAAGGTCCTGGTGCCGCGAGAGCAGTGGCGTCCGTGGCCGAAGTGGGATGACCGTAAAGCATGGGAGAGTCTGCCCGAGCCGGTGCGCGGGGACCTGATCGCCAACGGTGAGCAGCATCTCCGCTATGATTGGCCGGACCTGCCTGCCACGCTCTTTCTCGAATACGCACGCGAGGGCAACCGAAGCCGGTATGAGCGCGAGCACTTTGCCCGGCGCACGGTCCTGACCGATTTGATCGTCGCAGAGTGCGTTGAAGGCAAGGGTCGCTTCCTCGACGATATCGCCAACGGCGTCTGGGCGATCTGCGAGGAGTCTTTCTGGGGCGTGCCCGCTCACGTCGGGGCGCAAAAGGCCGGGTCGGGTCTGGCTGATCCGGCGGAATCCGTCGTTGATCTGTTCGCCGCCGAGACGGGCGAAAGCCTGGCGTGGACTTCCTATCTGCTGGGCGAGCAGCTTGATGGTGTCTCGCCGATGATCCGCAAGCGCATCGGCCACGAGATTGACCGCCGGATTCTGACGCCGTGCCTCGAACGTGAGGATTTCGGCTGGATGGGCTTTTCCGGCGGGCGCGTCAACAACTGGAATCCGTGGTGCAATTCGAACTGGCTCGCGTGCACGCTGCTGATCGAGCCTGACGAGAGCCGTCGCGTCGCGGCAGTCGCCAAGATCGTGCGGAGCCTGGACAACTTCTTCGACGCCTATGACGACGACGGCGGTTGTGACGAGGGTCCTGGCTACTGGAGCCGGGCCGGCGGGTCCCTGTTTGACTGCCTCGAGCTGCTCCGCAGCGCCACGAACGGGGCCCTCGATGTGTACGACCGACCGCTCGTCAAAGAGATCGGCCGCTACATCTACCGCGTTCATATTGCGGGCGACTATTTCGTGAATTTCGCCGATGCATCCGCAAAGGCAAGCCCGCCGGGCGAGCTCGTTCACCGCTACGGAAAGCGGATTGGCGACGAGCGACTCGCCGCATTCGGCGCGTACATGTTCGCCAAGCAGCGGGGCGACGGCTCGGGTTTTGCCGGCGGGGGCGGATACACGGTGGGCCGGTATCTGCCCGAAATCTTCAACGCGGCCGAGGTCGGGGAAGCCCACGCGAGACCCGCGTTGGTGCGCGATATCTGGCTCGACGGAATCCAGGTGATGACCGCCCGGTGCAAGGAAGGAACCGCCGATGGTTTCTTCATCGCGGCCAAGGGCGGGCACAATGCCGAAAGCCACAACCACAATGATGTCGGGAACTTCATTGTTTATCGCGACGGGCGGCCCATCCTCATTGATGTCGGCGTCGAGACCTACAGCCGCAAGACCTTCAGCTCGCAACGGTACGAAATCTGGACGATGCAGTCGGCCTATCACAACCTGCCGACGATCAACGGCGTCATGCAAAGCCCGGGCAAGGAATTTGCCGCCAAAGAAGTGAGCTATGAGGCCGACGATGAGCACGCCCAGCTCCGGCTCGACCTCGCCGGCACGTATCCGAAAGAGGCCGGCATCAAGTCATGGGTGCGCACGATGCAATTAAACCGCGGCAAAGACATTCTCATCGCCGAGACCTATGCCCTCGAACAGCCGGTCGGCGAGATCACGCTGAGCCTGATAACGCCCTGTAAGGTTCATACGCGAGAGGAGAACCAACTGCTGCTGGAGACGACGGAGACAAACGAACCTCGCGTGGCCGTGAGAGTACTGTACGAGGGGATGAAGTTGAAGGCAGCCGTGGAGACGATCCAGGTTGAGGACGGCCGGCTCCGCGCCGCCTGGCCCGGGCAGTTGACCCGGGTCCTCCTGAAGGCCGAAAAGCCCGCGTTGCAGGACACATGGGCGTTACGAATCGAGCCAGCAAAAGTTGATTGATGGAATTCATGGTGCAGCCGTTTACACTTTTGATTAAGCCCTCGGGTTCCGACTGCAACGTCGATTGCACGTATTGTTTCTACAAGTGCCGTGCGCCGCAGGTCGGCACGGGCCGGCAGCGCATGAGCGACGAGGTGCTCGAACGGCTCGTCAAGGACTACATGGGCCTGCGATTTCAACTGTCGGGGTTCGCGTGGCAGGGGGGCGAGCCGACGCTGATGGGCCTGGATTTCTATAAGCGGGCAGTCGAGCTCCAGACCAAGTACGGCGTCACCGGGCAGGAGGTCGGTAACTCGCTCCAGACCAACGCCATCCTCCTGAACGATGACGAATGGTGCAAGTTTCTGCACGAGAGCAAGTTCCTCGTCGGCATCAGCATCGACGGGCCAAAGGACCTGCACGACCGCTATCGGCTCGATCTCGGCGGGCACGGCACGTGGGACCGCGTCATGCGGGCCATCGACCGCTGCAAGGAGCACAAGGTCGAGTTCAACACCCTCACGCTCATCAATCATCTCACCGCCGACCACGCCGACGAGGTTTTCGATTTCCTGATCGAGTTGGGCGTCCGATACCTGCAGTTCATCCCGTGCGCTGAGGTGGACCCGCAGACCGGCGGAACCGCTGAGTTCTCCGTCTCGCCGAAGCAGTACGGGGACTTCTTGTGTCGTGTTTTCGACCGGTGGACAGCATTCGGGCCGCAGAGGCTCAGCATCCGCGATTTCGACTCCATTCTCAGCTACTGCATCGGCGGCCACCACACGCTCTGCACGTTCGACAGGCAATGCAGCCAGTACATCGTGGTCGAGCACACCGGTGACGTCTTTCCTTGTGACTTCTTCGTCGAGCCGAGCTGGCGCCTTGGCAGTATCCTAGAAACGCCTATCGAGCAACTCGCCGCCTGCGAGCAAAAGAGAACCTTCGCCCGCAAGAAGCAGAAGATCTCCAATAAGTGCCTCGCCTGTCGGCACCTGGCCGTATGTCGCGCCGGCTGCATGAAGGACCGATTGCCACATGTGGCCCAGCCGCCCTCGGCTGGGGAACCCAAGGGACCACCCCCGGGGGCGGGGGTGCCACACAGCTATTTCTGCGAGAGTTATCGTCAATTCTTCGACTACGCCATGCCGCGATTCATGCAGATCGCCGCACAAATCCGCACCGGCGCCCTTGTCAGGCCCCGCCAATTGACCTAACATGGTGCTGCCACGCGTGACAATCATGGGTGGCACGGGCAAACTTGTTTGCCCGTGGACGGCTGAGCAGCTAAACGCGGTGTAATGAGCACCGTCAAGCGAGTTTGGCGGCACCACCCGATGGACGAGCGGCTCACGACGAAACGCATAGGAACGTGGGACACTCGCGGCATCATGTGCGAGTCTCAAGAAAGGAGCGGGAATATGGCGCAGGTAGATCGCAGAGCGTTTGTGGCTGGTTCCATTGCCGCTTTGGCGGGAATCGGCGTGACCGGTCATGCGGCGGAGAAATCGCAGGGAGCCGGAGCGAGTGACACGGCTGCCCGTCGCGGCAACCCCATCGCCGTCTCGACGTACTCCTTCTGGCGGTTCAAGGATAATCTCAAGCTGCCCATCGAGACGTGCATCGACGAGGCCGCACGCATGGGCTTCGACGGTGTGGACATCCTGCTCATGCAGATGGAGAATGAGGACAACGCCTACCTGCAGAAGCTCAAGCGTCGCGCGCTCATCAACGGCCTCGACCTGTGCTGCATGTCCACGCACCAGAGCTTCGTCTCGCCGGACGCGGCTAAGCGTCAGGAGAACATCGACAAGACAATTGAGCAGATCGAGACCGCCTACCGGCTCGGCATCCCGATCATCCGCATCAACACAGGCCGCTGGGGCACGACCAAGAGCTTCGACGACCTGATGGCCAATCGCGGCATCGAGCCGGTCCTGCCGGGCCATACGGAGGAGGAAGGCTTCAAGTGGGTCGTCGACAGCATCACTAAGTGCCTGCCGAAGGCCGAAGAGTGCGGCGTGATCCTCGGCCTGGAGAACCATTGGGGCCTGGCGCGGACGCCGGAGGGCCTGTTGCGAATCGTCAATACCATCGACTCGCCTTGGCTGCGCGTCCTGCTCGACACCGGCAACTTCCTCGAAGACCCCTATCAGAAGCTCGAACAATGCGCTGACCAGACGGTCCTCGTCCAGGCGAAGACCTACTACGGCGGCGGCCTCTGGTACAGCCTCGACCTGGACTACGGCCGCATCGCCGCCATCCTGAAAAAGCACAACTTCCGCGGCTACATCTCGCTCGAATTCGAAGGCAACGAGGACTACAGAACCGCCCTCCCCAAGAGCCTCGCCGTCCTGCGCAAAGCCTTCAGTTGACCAAGGTGTAGTGTAGGGTGTGCACGGCACACCTTCTTCATGGCTGATGAGAGTCCAAGGTTGCGGACAATACACGAGCTCGGATGCGCCACGAGCGAGCACGCAGACGCGGCCGACGGAAACGGTGTGCCGTGCACACCCTATGAAATGACATGCCACTTTCCCGCAGATTTCCCCGGAAGACGCTTGCACTGTCCCGGCCGGCGGTGGTAGAATGCAATGAAACGAGAAACCGGAAAACGAAGGCGGGCCAGGGATCGGTCATATTCTGAGCCGTCATCATATTCTCGTAGCACCTTTCATACGCCGCCCACCTTCGCAATCCGCCGGATGGTAGTGCCATCGCCGCACGGAGGTCACAGCGCAAGCCGCCGCGTGGTGCCACTTGCTGTGCATTGAAGGAGGTGGAAAATGACGCAACAAAGAGAATTCTGGACCCCGATGACATCGATGAGCCTTTGCGCCACGGTTGCAGCGGCCTTCTCTTTCGTTCTCATCGGTATGGCGCGGGCAGCTACGCTCACGGTGGGGTTCGGGGTCGGTTATGACTACCGCACCATACAAGGCGCGATCGATGCGGCCCGCGATGGCGATACCATCGTGGTGGCCCAGGGGCCTTATGTGGAAACCATCAATTTTCGGGGCAGGAATATCGTTCTGACCTCGGCGGACCCGAACGGCGATGACAAACCGTGGTTGCAGCCGAAAGACCGCCATAATCCTGTCGTGATTTTCTCGGGTCGCGAGGGGCCGCAATGTGTTCTCCGAGGCTTCGCGATCTTCCATGGAGACGGCACGGATGCGGGCGGAATCAAAGGCAATGGAACGAAGGCCACCATCAGTGATTGTGCCATCGACACCAACGGCTCTGATTCAATGGGTGGAGGCATCTGCAACTGTGACGGCCTGATCCAGCGATGCAGGATTACCGGCAACGGGGCACGGCAAGCCGGCGGGGGTCTGTACGATTGTGACGGCCACATCGTCAATTGCACGATCTTCGCCAACTTCACCGGCGAACTCGGGGAGCGTAGCGGCTTCGGCGCCGGCCTGAACGGTTGCGATGGCACGATAGAGAAGTGCACCATCAGTGGCAATAACGCCGGCGGCGACGGCGGCGGGCTGTACAACTGCAACGCAACCATCATCGACTGCAATATCAGCGGCAATGTCGCAGGCAACGAGATTCTCCCGGCCAATGGCGGGGGCCTCTCCGGATGTAACGGCAAGGTATCGAATTGCCGGATCGTCGGCAATTCGGCGGCGGGTTATGGCGGCGGCCTCGACAACTGTAGAGCCCTCGTCACCGGCTGCACGATCTCGGACAACAAAGTCGCCGGCTGGCACGGCGGGGCGGCGGCACGATGTGACTCGATCGCAGCGTGTACGATCAACAGCAACCGAGCTCGTGGGTATGGCGGCGCCCTGTTCGCGTGCAAATCGGTCAGCGGTTGCACGATCCGCGATAACAGAACGGAGGCCTTTTCCGGCGGGGGCTTGTCCCAGTGTGACTCGGTGGTCAACTGCATCATCGTAAACAACCTTTCAGGCGAGGGGGGCGGCGGTCTCGACCAATGCAAACAGGTCGTCAACTGCATGATTGCCGGCAACAGGGCTGCTGCAAATGGCGGCGGGCTCAGCGAGTGCCGGGAGGCGTACAACTGTACGATTGTCGGGAACTTGGGCGAAGGAAAGGGTGGCGCCCTTTATTACAGCGCCTATTTCAGCAGGATAGTCAATTGCATCATCTGGGACAATTCCTCTGCCGGCGGCCGGATATACGCGGCCTATTCCTACCAGCCTCAGTCACAGGCTCCATACTGGTCGTTCCGCCTCGCCTATAACGACATCCAGGGCGGCCGTGATGCGGTTGTGACGGAGCCCGGCTGCCAAGTCCTGTGGGACCTGGGCAATCTGGACGAGGTCCCCCGCTTCATCAAATCCGGTCGCTGGTCCAGCCAGATGACCTGGGAGGCGGGCGAGTACCACCTGTTGCCGGACTCGGCGTGTATCGATGCCGGCGATCCGAATCGAGACTACAGCGGGCAAATGGATATCGATGGCGAGCCTCGCGTCGTGGGGAATCGCGTGGATGTCGGCGCGGACGAGTGCTTCATCGGCCGGGCATTTCTAATGGACCTTGTCATCTCCGGCCCGAACGACGTGTCCTCGCGGTCCTCCGCGCAATTCCACGCCACGGCCCGTTACACAAATGGATTCAGTCTCGATGTGGCTCAGGCTGTTGTCTGGTCTGTCGAGCCGGGCCGGGTGGCCACCATCGACGAATCCGGGCTGCTGACTCTGCAGGCTTCCTACCAGTCGGCACAAATCGTCCTACGGGCACAGTACACCGACGGCGCCATCACACTGGAGGCGAAGAAGACTGTGAAGTGCGTGCCGTTGCCTTTGCCCGTCACGTACCACGTGGATTGCGTCGCTGGCAAGGACGGCAACAGCGGTCTTACTCATGCGTCCGCGTTTGCCACGATTCGCAAGGGTATCGATGCGGCCGCGGACGGCGACACAATTGTTGTTCATCCGGGCGTGTACACGGGAGAAGTGCGATTCAAAGGCAAGGCGATCATGCTGCGAAGCGCAGACGATGCCGCTATTCTGAAAAATCCTGGAGACTTTGCGGTTTCCTTCTACTATGGCGAGGGGCCGGGCAGTGTCCTCAAGAACTTCGTGATCAGGAATAGCCTCACGGGAATCTTCCTTGCGGCCAGTTCCCCGACGATCAGCAACATCACTTTGGCGGGCAATAAGTTCGGGATCGAGGCCTACATCGGCGCTGCCCCTGATGTACGCAACTGCATTTTCTGGAACAACGGCACGGCCAATCTGGTAGGATGTGCGGCTCGATATAGTTGCCTGGAGCAGGAAGAGCCTGGGCCGACGAACATAAACCGTGATCCGTCGTTCGCCGATCCCAACCAAGATGATTACCACCTGCGAAGCACCCGCGGCAGATATTGGCCGGAGCTTGGCACGTGGGTGCTTGATGATGTCAACAGCCCATGCATCGATGCGGGCGATCCGAACAGCCGGTTCGCGGAGGAGCCTGCCCCCAACGGAGGCCGAATCGATATGGGTGCCCACGGTGGCACGAGCAAGGCAAGCTTGTCGCCGTTCTCCCAAGGCCCGGTTCGTAGACGGTACTGACTCTGGTCATCCCCGGCTCTCCCGGGAGATGGTCCCGACTGACGGGCCCGCCGGTCAGTAGTCCTTGAAGGCTTGCATCCATTCGGGCCAGTCGGTGGGTTTGGCGCCGCCGGTGCGGGTCCAGCGATTGATCGTCTTGTAGTTGCGGTGCCACTTGAGGGTCCAGAGCTGCTTGAGGCCGACCCTGCGGACCGATCCGTCGAGGAAGGCGATATTCACGTAGCCATCGTGGCGATTGATACAGAAGCGGCGCATGGAGTCGCGGCAACCGCAAGGGAACGGATCGATCTGGCCCTCCTGGTCCGGCGGCCTGTCGTTGTCCTTGGGCCAAGCGCACCACCACAGGGCGTCGGCGAAGGCCGGGATGTCGCCAGCTCCTTTGACGTTCTCGTTGCTCCAGAAATGGTCCTTGCCGTTGTTCAAACCAGCGCCGGCAACTCCAATGATCCATGAGCCGCTATTGTCGGGCACGGAGAGCCAGTTATTGATGCTGTAACTGCCGTGATAGGGGCGGTCGGCCCGCACGTTCTGGGAGGCCCACGGCCGGAACCTGCCCCAGGCCTTGAATGCCCCGCCGACGGTGGTTCTGTCCGCCTGGAACGTGCCGGTCGGATTTGCGGGCTTGGTGGCCATCGGACAGCAGCGGATCTTATCCGTGCCGGGGGCGTTGCGGCTGAACCAGTGCATCCAGAACTCCGGGGCGGCGATCTCGCAGAAGCCCTGGTTGTGCAAGGCCCCCTCGCTGCCGCTGGTGTAGGCTTTGAAAATGATCGACCACTGCCGCAGGTTGGCCCGGCAGGCCACCGCCCGCGCCTGCTTGCGGACCCGGTGCAGAGTCGGCAGCAGGATGCCCATCAGCAAGGCGATAATGGCGATCACCACGAGAAGCTCGATGAGCGTGAAACCCTGGGGATTGATTATTGATGAATGATGACTGATGATTGTTCTCTGCGGGCGGGAATCAGGGGCAGAACAAGTCAGTTCCCTGCTCAGAGGGCGCTTCATCCCAGATAGCGGTCTTGGAGCCATATCGTTCTCCTGGCCAATCTGCCTATATCCTACCGGCGCGCCGGGATCGTGGCCAGCAAAAACCCAGATGCAACACGGATTTTGTGCCTGGTTCAAGACCGGCGGGCGGCAGCGGCATGGCCAAAGGCCTTGCCGATGGTGGACGAGCCAACCATCGTTCTGTAGAGACGCAAGGTTTCGCGTCTCTACCACTTGCCGCCCATCCTGAATACGGGGACGTGGGTCCGGGGAGGCGGCTATGACTGTGGTGGGTCACAGGTGACAAAATGGGGGTCCTGGGCAAGGGGGTTTTTTGTTGACAGGAGGGCCATTTAACTTTAGTATAGCTGTGTTGGAGCCGACTAGTTACACCGGCTTGTAGTTTGTAACCGCCTACGAAAGGGATGGACCGCCCGACTACAGAATGCCGCGAGGTAAGGGTTTTCTGAGCCGTTTCTGCTGCTTCCTGCAGTCGGGCCGGTTCCATAACCGGACGAGGGACATTTGGAGACCTGTCGATGCTGAACGGACGAACCGTCGCGGCGATTCTGGTTATCGGAACTTGTGTGGTTGGAGCCGCCTTTGCCCAGGGTCAGCAACAGACGCTGGAGGAAGACTGGAACGATTTCCTGCACTACACGATGATCGGCCGGCTTGACCTGGCCAAGGGCTATGCACAGGCCATCCTGCAGGGCAATCCCGACCCGGTGGCGCTGTTTGAGCTGGTTCAGCAGAACCCGCAGGGCTACGATTTCGCGATGAAGGTCGCCGAGACCGCCCGGGACGAGGAACTGGCCAAGGTGACGCAGCAGCTTCTGGGTGTGATCGATCAGGGCCGCTTTGCCCGGCGGACAGACCCGAAGATCATCGTTGAGGAAGTTCGTCGGCTGGGCGGCACACCACGAGGAAAACTTATCGCCATTCAACGGCTGCGTGACGCGGGCGAGTACTCCGTGCCGTTCCTGCTGGATGCGATGGCCGAGACCATGCGCGACCCGGCCGCGAAGAATGAACTGGCTGCGATGATCGAGGCGCTGCCCCAGATCGGCCAGCCGGCGATCCGGCCACTGGCCGCCGCACTGCAAATGAACAACGAGCAGGTCAACGCCGAGATCATTCGAGCGCTGGGCCAGATCGGCTATCCGCAGGCGCTGCCGTACCTCAAGTACGTGGCGGAGAACTCTCAGTCGGCGGAACTGCGTGCTTTGGCCGCCGAGAGTCTCCGCAAGATCGATCCGCGGGCGGTCAACACCCCCGCGGCGGCCCTGTTCTTCCAACTGGCCGAGAAACACTACTATCACAATGAGTCGCTCAATCCGCCGGAGGATGTCCCCATCGCGAACATCTGGTTCTGGGACGGCAGCGCGAATCGGCTGGCCCGGGTCGAGGTGGCACGCGAGTACTTCCACGAGTTGATGTGCATGCGCTGCTGCGAGTGGTCGCTCAAGGCCCAGGAGCAGTTCGGCGTGGCCATCGGGCTGTGGCTGGCGGCGTTCTTCAAGGCGGAGTCGGCGGGCGTTCCGATGCCGGAGTACTTCGGCCAGGAGCACGCCAACGCCCTGGTGTACGCGACGACGGCGGGCCCGGAGTACCTGCACCAGGCGCTGGCCCGTGCGGTCAACGACAGGAATCCGCCCGTGGCGCTGGGGGCCGTCGAGGCCCTGGCGACCACCGCGGGCGAGAGGTCGCTGATGTACACGCTTGGCCCGTCCCAGCCGCTGCTGCAGGCGCTTTCATTTCCGGATCGGGCGGTGCGGTACAGTGCCGCGATTGCCATTGCAAGCGCCGGCCCGCGACAGCCGTTCCCGGAGAGCGGGGTGGTCGTACAGAACCTGGCCGAGGCGGTGACGCCGCGAGCCCAGGAGACGGCGGCCCTGCCCACGGAGCAGTGGACGGCGGAGATGGCGGACAGCTACGCTCTGCGGGCCGCGCAGGCCATGCTGAAGCTGGCGACCGGCCGCAATCCGGTGATCGATCTGTCCCTGGCGCAGCCCGCACTCGTCGGAGCTACGAAGTCGACACGGCAGGAGATTCAGACTCTGGCCGGACAGGTGCTGGCGTACATCAACAACGCCAATGCTCAGCGGGCCATCGCGGAGATGGCGATGAATACGGCCAATGACGTGAACGTGTGTGTCGCGGCCTTTGAGTCGCTCGTCTGTTCCGCCAAGTTGAGCGGCAACCTGCTGCCCGATCCGGCTGTCAACGCGATCTACGAATTGATCAGCAAACCCGACACGGACCCGGCCCTTCGCGCCGCCGCGGCCGCCGCCTACGGCGCCCTGAATCTGCCAAGCCAGAAGGTCAAGAACCTCATCCTCGACCAAGCCAAGAGCTGACCCGAATGGCACTTCCATAAGACCTACGTTGCAGTGAGCAGGCGTGCTTTGGCGATGGGTCGAGGCTCGTTCAGATAGACCTGTTTCTTGGGTCGTCTTTT
>Ga0214473_10005106_pt1 | contig 15749 bp, 15 predicted proteins | sample RVTome_7_FD_203509 | JGI IMG/M metagenome (GOLD analysis project Ga0214473, IMG submission 203509) | Soil microbial communities from uranium-contaminated site in the Upper Colorado River Basin, Wyoming, United States - RVT98D197 | ecosystem: Environmental > Terrestrial > Soil > Contaminated >... | reverse complement strand
GGCTGTCTTGGCGCGCTCGTACGCCTCGCGGTACACGGATTCGAGGTTCTGGAGGATGCGGTCGCGGGGACGCGGGGTCATGGAACGGAAGATATCGGGGCGACGCACAGGGGGCGACCCGGCGCTGCCCGTCCGTCTACTCCGCCGCCAGCAGCACGATGCCGCTCGGCACCTTCGGTGCAAAGAACGTCGACTTCTGCGGCATCACGTCGGCCGCGTCCGCCACGGCGATCACCTGCTCGATCTTCGTCGGGTTCACGAGCACGGCCGCCGCCGCCGACCCCTTCCGCACGGCGTCGAACGCCGCGCGGGGGTCCGGCGTGTAGGTGACGGTGGGCGTGGGCGACGCGGACCGGAGCAGCGCCTGCACGACCAGCGCATCCACCCGGGCCACGTCGAGTGCCCGCACGGCCGGGGTACGCCCCAGCTCCGGGATCTCGTCGAGCGGTGCGTCGGCCTTCAGGGCGAGTGAGATGTGGTAGTCGCCCGGGAAGGCTACGAGGCACGCGGTGCGGCCCTGGCCCAGCTGCTCCAGTCGCTCCATGCGGTCGGCGCACGGCGCCACGCGCCCCACCTCGAACCAGCGCCGCCATTGCTCCAGCAGCTTTCCCGGATCGACGCCCACACCATGAATCAGGCGGTGCGTCCCCAGCACGGACAGCCCCGGATCCCGCACGGAGACGATGAACGTGACCAGCCGGCCGGCCGCCGAGTTCTCGCGCGCGTAGGCCACCGCCGTCTCGTAGCGGTGATGCCCGTCGGCGATGTACACGGGGGAACGGGAGGCCACGCCCGTCAGGCGTGACGCGTCGTCTCCGGTGACGACCCAAAGGCGGAGACGCACGCCGTCCAGCTCCGCCCGCGCGCCCGGCGGGCGCTTGGTGACGGCGGTGAGTCCCTGGGCCAGCTCGCCGCCCCGGTCGGGCGCGAGGACGAAGATGGATTCGAGAAACGTGTGCGTGGCACGCAGCAGGGCGAGCCGGTCGGCCTTGGGGCCCGCGTGGGTCTTCTCGTGCGGCTTCACGCGGCCCGTCTCGTAGGGCTCGGCCTTGAGCGCGGCGAACATGCCGATCCGCTCGCGCCGCTCACCCGTGGGGAGCGCGAACTCCTGGGCGACGACGTACACAGCCGGCTCGGCGTCCCGGGCCAGGACCCCCGACGCGCGCCAATTCGCAAGGAGCGCGGCGGCATGAGTGTACGGGTCGGACGCCGGTTCCGCGGCCTGGGGAAGGATCACATGCACGATATTATGGGGATCGCGCGCCGCGAGGCGCGCGCGCTCGTCCGGCGAGATCACGTCGTACGGCGGCGCGATGAGCGCGCCCAGCCGGTCCCGCGCCGCGTAGCGCTCGCCGCGAAACGGCGCGAGCAGATCAGCCTGGTTCGTCACTACGTCCCCCGCACAAGAGTCAGAGGTTCCTGTGAGCTTTCGCGCAGCCCAAGATGCCGTCGACCGCTGGATCGGGCAGTACCGGGAAGGCTACTTCTCGCCGCTAGCGAACGTGGCGCGGCTCGCCGAGGAAGTCGGCGAGCTGGCGCGCGAGATCAACCATCGGGCCGGCGAAAAGCCCAGGCGAAGAGGCGAGCCCCCCGGCTCGGTCGAGATGGAGCTCGCCGACGTCCTGTTCGTCGTCATCTGTCTTGCGAACTCCCAGAAGATAGACCTCGACGAGGCGTTCGCGAAGATGATGGACAAGGTGACCACGCGCGACGCCGACCGCTGGACCCGGAAGGACCGCTGATCGTCTTCATCGATCCCGGGTCGCCCCGGCGTCCCCCGACCCGCTGAACCGATCGATGCAGCGCTCCAGGTGCGTCTTGATGTCCTGCAGCGAGAGCGCGAGCAGGGGCGCAACAGCGCCTTCAGGCGTCGGGCCAAATGCGAGGTACTCGGTCTCGAGGTGTCCGGCGGGGCGATCGGCCCCTTCCGCCCACGCCACGAAGAGCAAGGCGGCACCGTACCGGCCCGCCCCGTCGGGCTCAGGGTCCACGAATGGCGAGACTGAGTAGGCGCGGCCGTCCCGGCCGCCGAAGGCCGGCGGGCGTCCGTGCACCTGCTGGTAGCCCCCCAGCGTTCCGTCGTCGGTCAACCGGCTCGCAGCGACTCACGCAGCAGGTTGCCCGCGACGAAGATGATGTTGGCGGGACGCTCGGCCAGGCGGCGCATGAGGTACGGGTACCAGTGATCCCCGAACGGCACGTACACCCGCATGCTGTAGCCCGCCGCGCGCAGACGGTATTGGAGATCGCGGCGCACGCCGTAGATCATTTGGAACTCGTAGCGCTCGGAGGGGATGCCCCGCCGCCGGGCAAAGGCCTTCGCGTGCTCGATGAGCCGCTCGTCGTGGGTCGCGATCGCCGGGTAGGTCCCCCGTTCGAGGAGCCGCTCCAGGCACACGACGTAGCAGGCATCCACGTCCCGTTTCTTCGGAAACGCCACATCCGGGTGCTCCTGGTACGCACCCTTGACGAGCCGCACGCGCGCACCCAGCGCGATCATGTCCTCGACATCCCGCTCGGTGCGCCGCAGGCACGACTGCAGGACGACACCCACCGTGTCGCCGAACTCCGGGCGGAAGCGATCGCGGAACAGTCGCAGGGTCTGCGCCACGAATGTGGACTGCTCCATGTCGATCCGCGCGAAGCTGCCGTGGCTCCTGGCCCGGGTCAGAATGGCCCGGAAGTTCTCGACGCACAGCTCCTCGTCGATCGCGAGCCCCATCTGCGTGAGCTTCACCGAGACGTTGCAGTCGAGCCCGGCCTGGCGGATCGCGTCCAGGGTCGCGAGGTACGCGTCGCGCGCGGCGCGCGCCTCCGCCGGATCGCTCACCGCCTCGCCGAGGGAATCGAGGGTCGCCGAGATCCGCGCCGCGTTGAGCTCGCGCACTGCGGCGATACCATCGGCCACCGTTTCCCCCGCCACGAAGCGGCGTGCCAGCCGGCGGGCGAGCCCGTTGCGGCGGACGAACCGGAAGATCCCCGGCCGCTCACTCAGCCAGATCAGGCCCGCTCGCAACATCGCTCGGCGGCTCCCGAATGATCAGGGATAGAACTTGGCGCCCTGGCGCGCCTGCTCCCGCAGGACCTCGCACGGCTCAAACCGGGGGCCACACCGCTCGGCGAGGCGCTCCAGCTCCATCACCAGCCGGGCGGCGCCGAGATCGTCGGCGTGGCGCAGCGGCCCGCCCCGAAACGGTGGAAAGCCGATGCCGAAGATCGCGCCGAGATCGCCGTCCCGCGGGCGGCGGACGACACCCTCCCCCACGGCGCGCGCCGCCTCATTGAGCATGATGTAGACGAGCCGCTGGATGACTTCGGCCGGCCGGGGGCCACCGTTCGGCTGAGTCGCCAGCAGCCCGTACGTGGCCGCGTGGACGCCGCCCTTCTTGCCGCCCCGGTACTGGTAGAATCCCTTCCCGGCCTTGCGCCCCAGGTGTCCAGCCTCCACGAGCCGCACGACACCGGGTGCGGGCGCGAGCCGGTCGCCGAACGCGGCGTGCAGCACGCCGGAGGCCTTCGCCGCCACGTCGAGCCCGACCTCGTCGAGCAGCGTGAGCGGCCCCACCGGGAACCCGAACGCAACCATGTGCCGGTCGATCTCCTCGATCGCCACCCCGTTGAGGACGAGCTGCACGGCTTCGTTCAGGTAAGGCCCGAGGATCCGGTTGACCCAAAAACCCGGGCTGTCCCGCACCACGATGGCCGTCTTGCCCATGCGCCGCCCGAACGCGACCGCGGTGCTGATCACCCAGGGCGCCGTGCCGGCGTGCGGGATGATCTCGACGAGCGGCATCCGCGGCACTGGAGAAAAGAAGTGCATGCCGATCACCTGGTCGCGTCGCTCCGCCGCCTCGGCAATATCAGCGATCGGAATGGTCGACGTGTTGGACGCGAAGATCGTCCGTGGGCCGGCCGCCCGCTCCACCTCACGCAGCACGGTGCGCTTCACCTCGAGGTCCTCGAACACCGCCTCGATGACGAGCTCGGCGCGCCGGAAGCCCGCGTAGCCGTCGCTGCCCGACAGCAGGGCCACGAGGCGCGCGTGGTCGAAGGGGTCGATGCGCCGGCGCTTGAGGCGGTCGTCCAGAATGGCTCGCGCCGCCGCGAGCCCCGCCGCGACCCGGGGTAGATCGGCGTCCTTCATACAGACGTCCGCCTGGGCCTGTGCGACGGCGGTGCCCGCGATGCCCGAGCCCATGAAGCCGGTGCCCACGACGCCAAGGCGTTTCACCACGGTCGCCGGCGCCGCATTGGGAACGCCGCTGTCCTTCCGCAGCTCGTTGGTGGCAAAGAAAATCTGGATCAGCTTGCGCGAGACGTCGGTGACCGCCATCTGGCCGAACAGCTCGGCCTCTCGCCGCAATCCCTTGGTGAGCCCGTGGCGGAGCCCATACTGTACCGCCTCCAACGCGGCGAGCGCTGCCGGGTAGTGTCCGCCCGTCCGCGCCATGACCGCTCGGCGTGCCGCCCTGAAGACCAGAGCGCGGCCGAGCGGATTGCCGTCCAGCAACCACGCCCCCAACCCGCGACTCCGCCGCTTGGGCCGCCAGCCGCCCGCCATCCGCTCCGCCGCGGCGATCGTCACCCGGCGGAGGATGGGCCGCGGCACAAGCTCGTCCACGATGCCGAGACGAAACGCCTTCACCGCACGCTCAGTCTTGCCCGCCAGGATCATGTCGAGTGCCGCCCGCGCCCCGATCAGGCGGGGGAGACGCTGGCACCCGCCCGCCCCCGGCAGGATCCCCAGCTGCACTTCCGGCAGGCCGAGCTGGGTCCCCGGGTGATCGCTGGCGACGCGGTAGTGGCAGGCGAGCGCAAACTCGAGCCCGCCGCCCAGGCACGTCCCATGGATCCCCACCGCGATGGGCTTGGAGAAGCCCGCGATCCGGTTCAGCAGCTCCTGGCCGTCGGTGGAGAGCTGCTCGGCCGCGGCGGCGGACTCGAGCTGGCCGAACTCCTCGATGTCGGCGCCGGCCATGAAAGTCCCGGGTTTGCCGGAGAAGAACGCCACCGCGCCCACCGCCGGGTCGAGGGCCAGCGCGTCGAATGTCGTGATAAACTCTTCCCGGACCGCACGGGAGATCACGTTGACGGGGCGGCCGGGGAGGTCGAGGGTCACGATGGCGACCCCCGCCACGATTTCCCAGCGGAGTGCCGGGCCCCCCGTCACGAGCGCTCCAGCACCATGGCGAACGCCATGCCGCCCTGCGCGCACACCGACACGAGCCCGAACTGCACCCCGCGGCGCCGCATCTCGTTTGCCAGCGTCGTCACGATGCGACCGCCCGTCGCCCCGAACGGGTGGCCGACGGCGATCGAGCCGCCCATGACATTGATGATGTCCTCATTGATCGCCCACCCCTTCGCCGCGAAACCCTGGAGGTTGGACAGCACCTGCGAAGCGAACGCCTCGTGGATCTCGATGAGTCCCAGATCCTTCCATTCGAGCCCCGCGCGTTCGAGGGCCTTCGGCACGGCCCAGATCGGGGCTTGGAGCAGCTGCCATCCCGGATCGACGGCGGCCACCGCGTAGGAGCGGATGTACGCCGCCGGCTCGTAGCCCTGGGCCCGCGCCGCCTCTTCGCTCATGAGCAGGACCGCCGAGGCGCCGTCCGTGAGGGGCGAGGCGTTCGCCGCCGTGACCGTCCCGTACTTCCGATCGAACGCCGGTCGCAGCTTCGCCATCTGCTCGAGTGAGGTGTCGGCCCGGATCCCGTTGTCTTGCGAGACCGGCGCCCCTCCCCTCGCGGGGAACCACGGCGCGATCTCCGCCGTGAGGCGACCGTCCTCCGTCCCCTGCGCGGCCAGGCGGTGACTGCGGAGCGCCCAGCGATCCTGCTCCTCCCGTGTGATCCCGTTCTCCTTCGCCATCTTCTCCGCCGACTGGCCCATGGTCATCCCGGTGGACGGCTCGGCGATGGCAGGGGTGACGGGAATCAGGTCGCGCAGGCGAATCCGCGAGAAAGTCCTGAGGCGGGCGCCCAACGTCTTGGCCTTGCCGGCCTCGACGAGGATGTCCGCCAGGCGGCGGGACGCGAGGATCGGGATTTCCGACAGTGACTCAGCGCCGCCCGCGACCACGACGTCGGCGTGGCCCAGAGCGATCTGGTCGTGGCCGGCCGTGATCGCCTGGTTGGCGGAAGCGCACGCCCGGTTCACGGAGTAGGCCGGGATTTCCTTGCGGAATTGCGGGAGGAGACTGACTTCGCGTCCGATGTTCGGGACGAGCACCGACGGGATGACCTGGCCGAAGATCACCTCGTCGACCTCGGCCGGGTCCAGCTCGGTGCGATGCAGCAGCTCGCGGGCGGCGTGGCGGGCGAGGTCCACCGCGCGGGCGTCCTTCAGCAGCGTCCCCGCCCTGGCGAAGGGCGTGCGGCAACCGGCGATGACGCCGACGCGACGCCCCTTCGAAGCTGGCATTACATTCTCCGTGGCGAAGCCCGGGGAGCACGGAGCAGGGAGCAGCGCCTGACGGGGAGAGCCGCACTTCCGGTGCCGCCCCAGCGTTCTGCTCGGCGCTCCCTGCTCCTATCAGGCCGTGAAACCTACCATGAGCGTCGAGCCGGAGGGAACACCCTGAGCGAACAGGAGTTCTCCCACCGCACACGGGTGGCCGCGCTGCAGGCGATGGCGCTTGAGCCGGTGGACCTGCTCGTGATCGGCGGCGGGATCACGGGCGCGGGCATCGCGCGCGACGCCGCGCTGCGTGGCCTGCGGACGGCCCTCGTGGAGAAGGGGGACTTCGGAGGGGCGACGAGCTCCCAATCGTCGCGACTCATTCACGGCGGGCTGCGGTATCTGGAGCAGGGCGACTTCAGATTGGTATTCGAGGCGAGCCGCGAGCGGCGGATCCTGCTCCGTATTGCGCCCCACCTGGTGCGCCCTTTGCCCTTCCTGTTCCCCGTGTACCGCGGCGCGCGCGTGCCCGCATGGAAACTGCGCGCGGGCATGTGGCTGTACGACGCCCTGTCGGTGTTCCGCAACGTCCACACCCACCGCTGGCTCGGGCGCAAACGGGTGCGCCAGCTGGAGCCCGGCCTGCGGGACCGCGATCTCGTCGGTGCGGCGCTGTACTACGATGCCCAGACCGACGACGCCCGTCTCGTGCTCGCGACGATCCGCGGCGCGGCCCAGGCCGGTGCGCTGGTGGCGAACTACGCCGACGTGACCGCGCTCGCGCGGCCCGACGGACGGGTGCGCGGCGCGGTCGTGCACGACCGGTTGACCGGCGAAACCCGGACGGTGCGCGCGCTGGCCGTCGTCAACGCCACGGGCCCGTGGACCGACACGCTGCGGCGCCTCGACGATCCGGGTGCGGAGCCCCTGCTGCGGCTCACGAAGGGTGTCCACGCCGCCGTGCCGCGCGCGCGCCTGGGGCACACGCGCGCCGTCACGCTGTTCTCGCCCATCGACGGGCGCGTGATGTTCGTGCTCCCGTGGGGCGACCTGTCGTACATCGGGACAACCGATACCGATTGTGACGAGTCGCCCGAGGACGTCCGCGCCGAGGCCGAGGACGTGGTGTACCTGCTGCGTTCCGCCAACGCGTACTTCCCAAACGCGCGGCTCGGCCCCGGCGACGTGGTGTCCACCTGGGCGGCGCTGCGCCCCCTGCTCGCGCCGGCTGACCGGCGTTCCACGTCAGCGGTCTCGCGGGAGCACCGGATCGTCGAGAGCGCGAGCGGCTTGATCACGATCGCGGGCGGCAAGCTCACCACCCATCGGGTCATGGCGCGCGACGTCGTGGATCGCGTCGCCCGGCGGCTGCGCGCTCTCGACGGCCGCCCCGTCGCGCCGGCTGCACCCACCGATCGGCTCCCGTTGCCGGGCGGTGAGTCCGCTGACCTCGGCGTGCTGCTGGACGCGGCCCAGCACCGTGGCGTACCCGCCGCTACGGCACGCCACTTGGTCTCGAGCTACGGGACCGAGGCGGCGGCCGTGCTCAACCTGGTAGACCGTGACCGCGCGCTCGGCCGGCCGCTGGTTCCGGAGCACCCGCAGATCGAGGCCGAGGTGGTGCACGCGGTAGAGCGGGAGATGGCGATGCGCCTTGTGGACGTGCTGATGCGCCGGCTGCACGTCTTCTACGAAGACCCGAGTCACGCGCGCACCACCGCGCCCGCGGTCGCGTCACGGATGGGACAGCTGCTCGGTTGGGACGAGGTCCGGGAGCTCGAGGAGGTGGCTGAGTACTACGCGCAACTCGGCCGGAGCCTGGGATTCGCGAAGCGGATGGCCCGGGCGACCCTTCCCTGATCCGGCACGTGCGGAGTCTACGGCGCTTCCACCGCCCGCTCCTGGGATGGTTGCACGCCGGTTCCGGCCGTCGACAGCCCCCACAGGACGGCGACGGCGAACACGACTGCTCCCGCAACGCGCACCGCACCGCCGACCAGCTGGTCATGCTCCAGTAGACCCGCCACGTCCAACAAGTACGCCCAGTCGTGCTCGCCACCGCCCACGAGCGGCAGCTCCTGGCGCCGCGCATCCTGCACGTACACGGAGACGTTCCAGAGGTTCTGGGCGACCCACCACAGGGCCACGCTCGCGGCATGCCGGTCTCCGCGGCGCGCGAAATACCACACGAACGCCGACGGCATGATGAGCTGGAACAGCGTCCCACCCAGCACGTGCATCAGCTCGCCCAGGGGGGAGAATACGAGGTGGCCGGTTTCGTGGATGGCGACATCCACCGCGTCGAGCCAGCCAAAATGCCCCGGCCGGAGCAGCAGGAACAGACCGTACAGCCCGAGGGCAATCGTGAGTCCCAACCGCGCGCGGCGATCGCCGGCGCCGGTCCCGCCTATCTCCACCCCCGGAGGCTCCTCACGAAGTCGTGGAGCGCGATGAACTTCTCGTACATGACCACGCTCTTGCGCTTGCGCCCGAACTCGTTGAACAGCTCGCGCAGCCGGCCCCGGCGGGTCACGTAGAACCGGAACGTCTCAGCGAAGTCCTCCTGCGGATGAGTGCCCGCGTACACGCTCACATGATCCGCGAGCGTCGTCGCGACGCGGCGCCGCTCGAAGTCCACCCAGTGCTCGTCCGCCACGCGGTACGCTTTGCGCACCTCGCCGAAGGCCCGGCGAAACCGGCCGTCGCGCGTCCACCGCCAATGATGGTACAGGAACGAATGCCCCAGCTCGTGCAGGATGAGTCCGGTGAGCAGGTTCCAGGAGATCTCGTCGCGCCGGCGCTTCCCCACCACGTACCGCCGGTCGATCTCGATGACCTTCGGTGTGCGGGGGTCCACCCCCGACACGCCGGGACGCAGGAGCACGCGGTAGTCCCAGTCGCGCACCCGTGACACCACCAGCAGGCGGCGCACGCGTCGCAACGCACGCGGGATCAAGTCCCGCCCGGTGGCGTCGTTCCCGCACCAGGGGCACGAGTCCATCCAGTCGTCCACCCCATGATCGCAATGGGGGCAGATGTTCTGAAAGCGATCGTACCGCCACTCCTGGTCGCGGCCGCACCAGGGGCAGTGCTGCATCGGGTACATGAGCCCGCCGCCGCAGCGGCGGCAGCGACGCTCGAACTTGAACCCCTTCGGCGCCTTGAGCGGCTCCGCGCTCGAGCCTTCGTCCTGGATCCCGCGGCCGCACCAGGGGCAGAACGAGAAGCTGTCCGACACCACCCACCGGCAATAGTGGCATTCCGCGCCCGTCTCGCGCTGCGTGTCGCGCCACTCCAGCGCCCGCGAGCAGTTGGGGCAGAAGTACCAGAACCGCTCGAGCTCGTAGCGGCAGCTCGGGCAGCGGATCTCGGGTTTGGGCGTGTCCCGTCGCGTCACGGCGATACGCACACGTCAGCGCGCCATCGCCTCGTCCACGATCCTCTGGATGAACGCCGCGTACTTCATGCCGGCTTTCTCCGCGGCGTTCGCGAACTCGTGCCCCGACGAAATGAACGGATTGGGGTTCGCTTCCAGCACGTAGACCTCGTTGTCGTGCGCCAACCGCACGTCGATGCGACCGTAGTCCTGGAGCCACAGCGCGTGGAACGCCGTCTCGCAGACGCTCCGGATACTCGCCATGACCTCGTCGGGCAACTTCCGCGCGAACCGGCTCTTGATCCCGTGCCGGTCACGGTACTCGACGTCCCACTTCGCCTTGTAGGTCGCAATCCGGCGCTCGGCCTTGGAGAGGCGCCCGAAGTGGAGCTCGACCAGGGGCAGCACGTCCAGCGTGGCGTTGCCGACCAAGCCCACGTACAGCTCGCGTCCTTCGATCAACTCCTCGGCGATCGCGGCCTGCTGGAAGCTGTCGTGGATGAAGCGCACCCGGTCCGCCAGCCCTTCGTCCTCCGTCACCACGGACGCTTGCGCGATCCCGAGCGACGCGTCCTCGAGCAGCGGCTTCACGATCAGCGGGAACCGTAGGGTGGATGGGCGGAGAAACTCGTCGCCGGGATGGAACGTGGCGAACTCGGGCACCCGGATCCCGTGGTAGGCGAGGATCTTCTTGCTCATCGACTTGTTTCGCGCGACGAGCAAGGCCGTGGGCGACGAGCCGGTGTGGCGGTACCCCAGCATCTCCAGGGTGCCCGCGATGGCGTACTCGTAATGCGAGTCGCCGCGGAAACCCTCACAGCAATTGAACACGAGCGCGGGGCCGAAGGCCTCGAGCTGGTCCACCAGCCGGCGCAGGTCGTCGCCGATACCGATCAGGCGGACGTCGTGGTCGTTCGCCAGTAACGCCCCGGCCACCTCGTACTCCGCCTCGTCAACCTCCTGCTCGACCTCCCGCTTGTATTCCTCGTCCCCCCACTCCGGGTGGAGGGTGTCGAAGACGACGGCGATCTTCACGCCGCCACCGCCGGGTCGGTACCCAGGGTCCGGGGCACGATCAAGCCCGCTGCGTGGCGGCCGCCGCCGCCGCGCGCGCGTCGCGGTCGCCTTTGGCCTTCCGGTACTCCCTGGTGAGCTGCTCGAGCAGCTGCCCGCGCCGCTCATACAGGCGCTTCAGCGGGCGGGGCGCGCGCCGCGCCAGGGCGTAGGACGCGAGCACGGGGAGGGCGACCGTATTGTCGAGGTAGCACACCACCGTGCCCGGCAACTTGTCGGGATCCACTTTACCCCAGCTCACCGCCTCGGCGGGCGTCGCGCCCGACAAGCCCCCGGTGTCCGGCCGGGCGTCCGTGCACTGCAGGTAGTAGTCATGCCCCTTTTCGCTGATGCCGAGCACCTCCTGAATCTGAGGCTCGGTCTGGAGCACGAAGTTCTTGGGACTCCCCCCGCCGATGAGGAGGACCGCGCTCTTGCCGCCGCGCGCTTTGGCGTCGAAGACGATGGCTGCCGTCTCGTTCACGTCCGCGCTCACGTCGAACCGGAGCGCGCTCCCCGCCAGGGCCTGCTCCGCGACGTTCATCCCGATGGACGAGTCGCCGGGGGACGATGTGTAGAGCGGGACGCCATACTCGTGGGCCGCTGCCAGCACCGACTTATGCTGCAAGCCGAGCGCCCGCTCGCGCTCCCGCACATAACCGCCCACCAGGTAATGGTACTCCGCGGTGGTCATGGCGCGCTGGAACTCCGGGCGCGCCGACACCTCCCGGATGAAGCGATCCGTCGAGAGCAGGACTTCGTAGTCGAAAAAGATGTCGTAGATGCGGACGACCCCCTCCTCGCGCAGCACCACGTCGTCGATGAACGGCGTCCCCCGGTGCATCGCCATGCCCAGCCCGAAGTGCGCGTCGTGGTACAGGTTCGCGCCGGTGGAGACGATCCAGTCGACGAACCCCGCCTCGAGCAGCGGGATGATGGTCGAGATGCCCAGGCCCGCGGGGGTCATGGCGCCGGTCAGGCTCATCCCCACGGTCACATCGCTCTCCAGCATGCGCTCGGAGAACAGGCGGCAACCCTCGGCGAGCCGCCCGGCGTTGTACGCGAGGAAGGCATTGTCCACCAGGTCCGCCACGGACTCTTTGCCGGTGATCGGCCGGGGATCGATCCGCGCGCCGTGCAGATAGTCCTTGCGGGTCGTCATTGGTCTGCGGCATGCGCCTGCGCGAAGGTCTGGAGGCGGCGCGCCCGTGCCTCAGTGACCAACCGGACGACTTCGGCGGGATCGTCGGTGACGTTGAAGATCTTGAGGTCCTCGGTCGCGACCTTGCCTTCCCCCGCCACCCGCGCCTCGAGCCACTCCACCAGGCCGCCCCAGTACGCCCGGCCGAACAGTACGACGGGGAAGTACTTGACCTTGCCCGTCTGAATCAGCGTCAGCGCCTCGAACAACTCGTCGAGCGTGCCGTACCCGCCCGGAAACACGACGAACGCCGTGGCGTACTTCACGAACATCGTCTTCCGGACGAAGAAGTACCGGAAGTTGATCGAGCGCTCGACGTAGGCATTCGTCCCCTGCTCGAACGGCAGCTCGATGTTGCAGCCGACCGAGAGCGCGCCGCCCTCCTGCGCCCCGCGGTTCGCCGCCTCCATGATGCCGGGCCCGCCACCCGTGATGATGGCGAATCCCTCCTTGGCGAGCAGGCGCGCGGTCGCGACGCATTGGTCGTATATCGGCTCCGGACTCTGAGTTCGCGCCGAGCCGAAGATCGAGACGGCGTTCCGGATGTCGGCGAGGGTGTCGAACCCTTCGACGAACTCCCCCAGGATCCGGAGTACGCGCCACGGGTCGGTGCTCGTGAAGGGCGCTCGCCGGTCCACCGCCGGGGGGCGGAGGAGGCGTTCGTCCTCAGTGATGGACTTGGGATGCAAGCCGCTCGGACGCTGCGACATGGTCATCCTGCACGGTGGAAAGGATGGCGGCGTGGCGAGCGGGGCCTCGCGCCTGCCGCACGTCGAGAAACGCCGCTAACTTGCGACGGGTCCGGCCCCATAGGCGGTCAATATACAAGACGGTCAATATAGAAAAGGAATGCAGAGTCCCGCGAGTTGGAGCGTGCTGATGCTGGGCCTGGCGCTCCGCGCCCTGGCCAACCCGCGGCTTGCGGTCGACCTCCTGCGCCTGGCGTGGAGCTTCCGCGCGCGGGACTGGTACCGCCACCGGCCCTTCCTCCCCCTCCCTCCGGCCGAGTACGTGCGCTGGCGCATGCTCACCGCGTACGGCGAGGAAGAGGCGGTCCCGCCGCTGGACGATGTGATCCGGTTCGCGCGCTGGCGGCGTGAAACGATGGGCTTGTGACGCGTTGAATGCCGTCGAGCGCAGCGACGCCGTCAAGCGCCGGGCGCGGGCGCTTGGGTTCGACGCCGTGGGGATCAGCTCACTCGAGCCGAACGCCCACGCGGATGAGCTCGATCACTGGTTGGCCGCGGGTTACGCCGGGACGATGGCCTACCTGCACCGCCAGGCCGCGAAACGCGCAGCCCCCGCGCGGATCTGGCCCGAGGCGCGCGCGGCGGTGGTCACGCTCACCAACTACCTCCATGAGGCGTGTGACCCCGAGCGCACGCCCGGGCCAGTTCCACGAGTTGCGCAGTATGCGTGGGGCACCGACTACCACGTCGTCCTCGGCGGCCGGCTCGAGCGTCTCGCCGCGGCGATGCGGGAGGTCACGCCGGGTAGCCACACGCGCGGTTACGTGGACGCGGGACCCGTGCCCGAGCGCGAGCTGGCGCAGCGCGCAGGGCTCGGCTGGATCGGGAAGAACATGATGCTGATCCACCCGGAGATCGGCTCGTTCACGTTCATCGGCATCGTGCTCACCGACGCGGCACTCGCGCCCGACCTCCCGTTCGAGGCGGACCGCTGCGGCACATGCCGCGCCTGTCTCGACGCCTGCCCGACGGACGCCTTCGTGGCGCCGCACCTGCTCGACGCGCGCCGCTGCATCTCGTACCTCACCATCGAGCTGCGCGGCGACTTCAGCGCGGAGCAGCGCACGATGGTCGGGGACTGGCTGTTCGGATGCGACGTGTGCCAGGACGTGTGCCCGTGGAACGTGAAGTTCGCGCGGCCCACGACGGCCGGAGATCTCGCGCCGCGCGCGGCGCCCGCACCGTCCGATCTCCACGCGCTGGACGAAGCAACGTTCCACCAGCGGTACGGCGACACGCCGTTCCAGCGCCCCGGCCTCGCGGGTATGCGGCGCAACGCGGCGGCGGCGGCAGCCAACCGGGTGGGGCGGTGAGCGGCGGCCCACGCACGGCCACGCCGGAGCAGCTCAGCGAGATCCAACACCGGCTCGCCGACGGGTTGGCGCGCATCGACCCGCATCACCGGCTGCTCGGGCGACCCGTGCGCTACCGGTTGATCGACGGCCAGACCCTCGAGATCAGCTACCGCGACGTCCCCGGAATAGCCGACGCCGAAGTGCTGGGCGTGAAGCGCCTGATCGGTACGGAGTGTTGCTGCACCGTCGCCCCGCAAACCGCGGAGTGCGTCACCGTGCGGTTCGTCGTCGCGCTGAAGTAGCGCCCTCCGGTTCCGCTCCCGCTTGCGGCACGTCGCCCCGTCCGGCAATCTTGTCGCGCCATGATGAACCCGTTTCGCACGGTGCACGCCCGCTTGGCGACGGGTATCGGCCCCCCCCTGCTGGCCCTCGTCGCCAGCAGTGCCCTGGCCATCGTGACGTTGGAGCAGCTGCGCCATACCATGCGCGCGTCCGTCGGCGCCGCGGCGGAGGCGGCGGTCCGCGTCGCCCTCGCGCGGGACGCCGCCCTGCGACTCGCCAGCCTGACGCAGGCAGACCTGGCGGAGGCGGGCGTGACGCCGCCGGCGGTGCTCGACAGTCTCCGCACCCGTGCCGACTCGCTCCGCCAACTCCTCGCCGACTCGCCGGGGCTCGCCGCGACCGACCGGAGGCGCGTCGATCGCGTGGTGGCGCTGCAGGAACGGGTCGCGGCAACGCTGGCGGCGGCCCGCGCCTCCCGCGACGGCGGCCGCGCCGATGCCGCCGTCCATGAGATGGGGATCGCGGCGCGCATGCTCGACACGCTCGTCGTTCAGGCAGCCGCGCTGGAACGGGTCGTCGAGGCGCGTTCGGGTCTGACCGCGGGCGTGGTGGACGAGATCGTCTCGGGCCGGCGCTTCTGGCTGCTATCCCTGCTCGCCGTCGGGGTCCTGGTGACGCTGGTCGCGGGCTACTTCGCGTGGCGTGGGGTCACGCGGCCGCTCGAGCGCCTGGTCCCCGCGGCGCGCGCCCTTGGCCGCGGTGACCTGCGCGTCCCGGTGACGGTCGAGGGCCTCGACGTCGAATACCGGGTCGTGGCCGACGCCTTCAATCAGACGCTCGAGCGGTTGCGCCAGATCGTCGTTGACGCGCAGCAGGAGGGGGACGCGGTCGCGCGCGTGGCGGAACAGCTCAGCGCGGCTGCGGAGCAGGCGGCGGAGTCCGCCGGGCAGATCAGTACGGTCATGACCGAGATGGCGCGCGACGCCGAGCAGCAGCGGTCGAACCTCACGGCCTCAGAGAGCTTGCTGCACGACGCCGTCGAACGGGCGGCGGCCCCGGGACATCATTGGCGTCTCCGGCGAGGCCGTCGCCCGAATCCAGGTGGCCTCCGAGGCTGTCGCGCAATTCGTGCACGCGGTGCGCTCCGTCGCGGACCAGACCCAGCTCCTGTCCTTGAACGCGGCCATCGAGGCGGCGCGGGCCGGCGAATACGGTCGCGGATTCGCCGTGGTTGCCGAGGAGGTTCGCAAGCTCGCCGCCTCGAGCGGGGGCGCCGCCGAGGAGGTTCAGGGGGTGGTGGACGGGATGCGCACCGAGGTGGACGAGGCGGCCTCGATGTTCCGGCGCGGGGTGGCCGGCCTCGGCGACGTCGGCTCGCTGTCCACCGCGGCCGC
>Ga0214473_10005105_pt1 | contig 15750 bp, 13 predicted proteins | sample RVTome_7_FD_203509 | JGI IMG/M metagenome (GOLD analysis project Ga0214473, IMG submission 203509) | Soil microbial communities from uranium-contaminated site in the Upper Colorado River Basin, Wyoming, United States - RVT98D197 | ecosystem: Environmental > Terrestrial > Soil > Contaminated >... | reverse complement strand
CGCTCCGACCTTTTTTCGCTCGGCGTCATCGTCTACGAGATGCTCGCCGGCGCCGCGCCCTTCGGCGGCGAGAACGTCACCGCGCTGATGTACCAGATCGTGCACCTGGCGCCGCCGGCGCCGAGCACGGCCAACCCCGCGGTTCCCGAAATGCTCGACTACGTGGTGGCGAAGATGCTCGCCAAGTCGCTCGAGGAACGCTACCAGGACGGCGCCGAGGTGGCGCGCGACTTGCGCGAATGCGAGCGCCAGGGCGCGGCGGCGCGCGCGCCGCGCGCACCCGCTGCCGCGCTCTCGGCAGGCTCGCAGCCCTCGGCGATCAGCGCCGCGGAACGCACGGTGGTGCTCGCGCAGACCGTGGTCCACACACGCCACGGCGACGACGCGGCCGCGGCGACCGTGCCCTCGCCGTCGCACGGCCTGGCGCGCACCTTCGACTCCGCCGAGGCCACACAGCGGCTCGCCGCGCTCACCGCGGTGAAGCCCGCCGCCACCGTCGAGCTTTCGGCGACGCAGATGCTGCGCACGGTGCAGCGCCCGGAGCGCCGCCGCTGGGGCTGGCGCGATGCGTCGGTCATCGCTGCGGCAACGCTGTTCGGCCTGCTCGCCGCCGCGCTCATTCTGAAGGCATGAATTTGCTCAACGCTTTGTCTTCGCCGCTCACAGGCTCGATCACGGTGGCGCTGTGTTGGCTGGCGATCGGCCTGCTCGGGCTGATTTCCGCCGGCAATGCCTATTTCGCGCGCCGCATTGCGTTCCCGCTCGGCGCGCTCGGCGGGCTTGTGCTCGGTGCCATCGGCCTGCAGGCGGCCTGGTTGCCGCCGGAGCAGATGACGCTGCCGCTGGGGCTCCCCGACCTGCCGTTTCACCTGCGCATCGATCCGCTGGCGGGGTTCTTCCTCATGCTGCTCGGCGCGGTGTCGGCCGGCATCACGTTTTACGCCACCGGGTACTTCCGCGACGAGACGCCCGGTCGCTTGGCATTGATCGTGCTGCAGTACCACGTCTTTCTCGCCAGCATGGCGCTGGTGATCCTCGCCGATGATGCTTACCTGTTCATGGTGGCCTGGGAGACGATGGCTTTGTCGTCCTACTTTCTGGTCACCACTGATCACAAGCTGCCCGCGATCCGCAGCGCAGGCTTCCTGTACCTGCTGGTGGCGCATCTCGGGGCGATTGCGGTGCTGCTTTGCTTCGGGGTCCTGCACGGCGGGCAGGGCGACTACACGTTCGACGCCCTGCGCGCCGCGGAGCTGACCCCGGTCTGGGCGACAATCGCGTTCCTGCTGGCGTTCTTCGGCTTCGGCGCCAAGGCCGGCATGATCCCGCTGCACGCCTGGCTGCCCGAGGCCCATCCCGCGGCGCCCTCGCCGGTTTCCGCATTGCTGAGCGGCATCATGCTCAAGACCGCGATCTACGGCATGGTGCGGGTGATCTACGACCTCATCGGCGGCGTGCGCTGGGAATGGGGCATGCTGGTGCTGGTGATCGGCGCGGGCACCACGCTGTTCGGCGTGCTCTACGCGCTGATGCAGCACGATCTCAAGCGCCTGCTCGCTTACCATTCGGTCGAGAACATCGGCATCATCCTGCTCGGGCTGGGCATGTCGATGGTGTTCATCGGCTTCGGCCACCCTGCGGCCGGAGTCCTTGGCCTGATTGCCGCGCTCTATCACACGCTCAACCATGCCGTGTTCAAGGGACTGCTGTTCCTCGGCGCCGGCTCGATCCTGCATTCGGCCGGGCTGCGCGACCTGAACCAGATGGGCGGGCTCATCCACAGCATGCCGAAAACGGCGTTCTATTTCCTCATCGGAGCGCTCGCCATCTCGGCGCTGCCGCCGCTCAACGGCTTCGTCTCCGAATGGCTCACATTCCAGACCGCGCTGCAGGCGCCGCTGTTGCAAAACAGCGTGGTCAGAAGCCTGCTGCCGCTGTTTGCGGCGATGCTGGCGCTCGCCGGGGCGCTTACCGCGATGTGCTTCGTCAAGGTGTACGGCATCGCGTTCCTCGGGCAGGCGCGCGTTGCCCCAACCGCTGCGCCGGTGCACGACGCCGGCAACCTGGAGCGCTTCGGCATGGCCTGGCTCGCCGCGGGCTGTTTCGTGCTGGGGCTTTTTCCCACCACCTTCCTGCTGATGCTGAACCAGGTCGGCTTGTCGCTCACCGGCCAGAGCCTCTCGGACGAAGCGCTGGAATCGAGCTGGCTTTGGCTGGTGCCCACGGCGGCCGAGCAGGCCAGCTACAGCCCGGTGATTTTCCTGCTCGTGATCGTCGGCGTGACGCTGCTCGCTTTCGTGCTGGTGCGCCGCTTCTACCACGGCCGCGTGCGCTTCGCCGAGCCGTGGGATTGTGGCTATCCCGAGCAGACTTCCCGCATGCAGGACACCGCCGACGCCTTCGGCCAGCCGATCCGCCATGTGTTCGAGCCGGTCTATCTGATGCAGCGGCAGATGCCCACGGCGGACGATCCGGCGCCGCGCTTCTCCCTCAAGATCGAGGACCGGCACTGGTACCTGCTGTACCTGCCGATCGCGCGCCTCGCGGCCTACCTGTCCGCCAAGATCGGGCTGCTGCAGCAGGGCAGGATCAGCATTTACCTGCTCTACAGCTTCCTCACCTTGATCGCGCTGCTGGTATTCGTACGATGAATTACGCCACCGGCATCGCCTTTCAGATTCTGCAGTCGGTGTTCGTGGTGCTGGCGGCGCCGCTGCTCGTGGGCTGGGTCAACCAGTGCCGCGCGTGGCTGCAGAATCGTTCGGCGCCAAGCATCTGGCTGCCCTATTTCACGCTCGCCAAGCTGTTCCACAAGGACGCGGTGATCGCGCGCAATGCCTCGCCCCTGTTTCGCCTCACGCCCTATGTACTGTTCGGTTGCATGTGGCTGGCGGCTGGCATCGTGCCGGTGCTCGCGACCAACCTGCCGTTCGCGCCGGCAGCCGACATCATCGCCCTGGTGGGCGTGTTCGCCCTGGCGCGGGTGTTCTCGGCGCTCGCCGCCATGGACATCGGCACGTCCTTCGGCGGCCTGGGCGCCCGGCGCGAGATGCTGATCGGCTTCCTCGCCGAGCCGGCGATGCTCATGACGCTGTTCACCGCCGCGTTCATCAGCGGCTCGACGCAACTCACGACCATCGTCGAAGCCCTCGCCCACCGCGAGTTCGCGATCTACCCGAGCCTCGCCTTCGCGGCGGTGGCCTTCCTCATGGTATTGCTGGCGGAGAACGCCCGCATCCCGATCGACAACCCGTCCACGCACCTCGAGCTCACCATGGTGCACGAGGCGATGATCCTGGAGTATTCGGCGCGCCACCTGGCGCTGATCGAATGGGCGGTGGCGATCAAGCTGTTCGCCTACATGACGATCGGCATCGCGCTGTTCCTGCCCTGGGGCATCGCCGAAGGCGGCAACTGGGCCGCGTTGCCGGTCGCGATCACGGCGCTCGCCATCAAGCTCGCACTGGCCGGGGCGGGCTTGGCGCTGCTCGAGACGCTGCTCGCGAAGCTGCGCCTGTTTCTCGCCCCCGAGTTCCTCTCGAGCGCGTTCCTGCTCGCAGTGCTGGGCATGCTGACCCATTTCCTGGTGCGCGGCTGACATGGGCGAAACGCTTTCCGCCCAGGTGGTGAACCTGCTCGCGGCGTTCCTGCTGCTGCTCGCCTTCGCGATGCTGTCGCAGCGCCGCATCCTGACGCTGATCCACCTGTTCGCCTGGCAGGGCGTCGCGCTCGCCGCCTCGACGCTGATCGTGGCGTACTCGACCGGCCAGACTCATCTCTACTTCTCGGCCGCGCTCACGGTGTTGCTCAAGGTGATGCTGATCCCCTGGGTGCTGCACCGCCTGATCGACCGGCTGAACGTGCGCTGGGACGTGGAAACACTGATCAACATACCCGCCACCATGCTGATCGGGATCGGCCTCGCGATCTTCGCCTTCGCGCTTGCCGCGCCGATTTCGCAGATGGCGAGCACGGTCACGCGCTCGACCCTGGGGATCGCGATGGCGAGCATCCTGCTGTCCTTCCTCATGATGATCGTGCGCCGCAAGGCGGTGCCGCAGGTGATCGGCTTCCTGGCGATGGAGAACGGCCTGTTTTTCGCCGCCACCAGCGCCACCTACGGCATGCCGCTGGTGGTCGAGCTGGGAGTGGCGCTCGACGTGCTGGTGGGCACATTCATCTTCGGCATCTTCTTTTTCCATATCCGGGAGCAGTTCGACAGCCTCGACATCCGGCACATGGAAAAGCTGAAGGAGGACTGAGATGGAGATCGCACTTGTGCTCGGCGTTCCGCTTCTCGGCGGGGCGCTGCTCGGACTGGTCGGGCACAAGCGCTGGGCGCCCGAGCTGAACGCGGCCATGAGCCTGGCGACTTTCTGCGCCGCGGCGCTGCTTACCGTAAAGGTGATCGCCGACGGTCCGATGGTGGCGCTGGACGAGCAGTTCTTCGTCGACCCATTCAACGTCTTCCTGGTGGCGCTGACCGCGTTCGTGGCGTTCACCACGGCGCTATTCTCACGGCCTTACATGCGCATCGAGCAGCACCACGGGCGCGTGAACTCGGCGCGGCTGCGTCTCTATCACAGCATGTACCAGCTGTTCTCCTTCACGATGGTGCTGTGCCTGCTGTCGAACAACGTCGGCATCCTGTGGGTGGCGCTGGAGGGCGCGACCCTCTCCACCGTGCTGCTGGTGAGCCTGTATCGCACCCCGGCGAGCCTGGAAGCGGCCTGGAAGTACTTCATCCTCTGCTCGGTAGGCATCGCGCAGGCGCTGTTCGGCGTGATCCTGCTCTACTTCGCGGCGGAGAAGGTCCTGGGCCCGGGCGGCACCGCGCTCCTGTGGACGCACCTTTATGGGGTTCGGCAGCAGCTCGAACCTACGGTGCTGTCGCTTGCGTTCGTGTTCCTGCTGGTGGGCTTCGGCACCAAGGTCGGCCTGGTGCCGCTGCACAACTGGCTGCCGGATGCGCACGCCGAGGGCCCGACCCCGGTCTCGGCGGTGCTCTCGGGGCTGCTGCTCAACGTTGCGCTCTATGCCGTGGTGCGCAGCAAGGTGCTGGTGGACGGCGCCCTGGAGCGCAACTTTTCCGGCAACCTGATGATGGGCTTCGGCCTGCTTTCGGTGGTGGTGGCGGCGTTCTTCCTGTCCCGGCAGAAGGACATCAAGCGCATGTTCGCCTACTCCTCGGTCGAGCACATGGGCATCATCACTTTCGCCTTCGGCATGGGCGGCCCGGTGGCGGCGTTCGCCGGCCTGCTGCACATGACGGTGCACTCGCTTACCAAGAGCGCGATCTTCTTCACCGTCGGCCATGCCTCGCAGAAGACCGGCACCCAGAACATGAGCGAGATCCGCGGCCTGATCGAGAGCAATCCGACCATCGGCTGGGGCCTTGCGCTGGGCAGCCTCGCGATTCTCGGCATGCCGCCGTTCGGTGTCTTCACCAGCGAGTTCATGATCCTGACCACAGCGATGCACCAGCATTCCTGGTCGACGCCGTTCCTGCTGGTGGCGCTGGGCGTCGCCTTCGCCGCCATCTTCGGCAAGGTGCAGCCGATGGTGTTCGGCGAAACGACGATACGCCGCCTGCCGCACCCGCCGGCGCTCATCCCGGTGTTCGTGCATCTCGCGCTGGTGCTGCTGCTCGGGCTGTACATCCCGCCCTACCTGGTCGAGTGGTATCGCCAGGCAGCGCGCCTGATCGGATGAGCTCATGACGCCGACGCTGCCCGGGATCCAGCTTGCGACCCTTGCCGGCGCGGTGCCGGCGTGGCGCGCCGAGGCCGACGCGCGCAGTTGGCGTGCGAGCTGCGAAGCGGCGGCGCACGCCGGCGGACGGCTTGCCGCCCTCTGGGCGAGCGACGAGCGCGACCGCGGCCGGGGCTTCTGCGTGCGGGCCCTGCTGGTGCTGTACGAGGGGTTAGTCTGCCTCGAGCTGCGCGTGCCGGATCTGGTGCAGACCTATCCCGACCTGTCGGACGTGTTCGCGTGCGCGGGCCGCATGCAACGCGCGGCCTACGATCTCGTGGGCGTGCGCGCGGTGGCGCCAGACGGCACGACCCTGCAGGCACGCAAATGGCTGCGGCATGGCGCTTGGCCCGCAGGCGCTTTCCCGCTTCGCAGGGATTTCGACCCCGCCGGCACCTGGCCGCCAGAGCCGGACAACTACCCCTTTGTCAGGGTCGAAGGCGAAGGCGTGCACGAGATCCCGGTCGGTCCAGTGCACGCCGGCACCATCGAGCCGGGGCATTTCCGTTTCTCCATCGTGGGCGAGAAGGTGCTGCGCCTCGAGCAACGCCTCGGCTACAAGCACAAGGGGATCGAGAAGCGCTTCGAGTCCATGACGCTCGAGGACGGCGCGCGCCTCGCCGGGCGCGTATCCGGCGACAGCACGGCGGCCTACGCCTGGGCCTATGCGATGGCGCTCGAAGGCATGACCGGCGCGCAGCCGAGCGCACGCGCGCTGCGCCTGCGTGCACTGCTGCTCGAGCGCGAGCGCATCGCCAACCACCTGGGCGATCTGGGCTACCTCGGCAACGACTGTGCGCTCGCGTTCGGCTTCACGCAATTCTGGCGCCTGAAGGAGGATCTGCTGCGAGCCAACCAGCGAGTGTTCGGCCATCGCTACCTCATGGACCGGATCGTTCCGGGCGGCGTTGCGGTAGACGTCGACGGGGCGGCGGCGCAGGCGCTGCTCGCCGAAGGCGAACGGCTGAGGGAAGACCTGCGCACGCTGCGTCGGATCTACTACAACCATGCCGGGCTGCAGGACCGCTGCATCACCACCGGGCGCCTGCTGCCACGGACCGCCGCCCGTCTCGGCGTCGTGGGCCTGGCGGCGCGCGCCAGCGGGCACGCCATCGACGCCCGCGCCCATCCGGGCTTTGCCCCCTACGATGCCCTGCAGCCGAAGGTCGCCTCGCATCGCAACGGCGACGTCGCGGCGCGCATTGTGGTGCGGTTCGAGGAAGCGTTCGAGTCCCTGCGGCTGCAGCGCATGATCCTGCAGCAACTCCCTGAAGGAGCGCTACGGACCCCGGTCGGGGACGCAGCGGAAGGCGCCATCGGCATCGGCTGGGTCGAAGGCTGGCGCGGCGAGGTGTTCATCGCGCTCGAAGCCGGCGCCGGCGGCCGGGTGCGGCGCTGCCACCCGCACGACCCGTCGTGGCAGAACTGGCCCGCGCTGGAGCACGCCGTGATCGGCAACATCGTTCCCGACTTTCCGCTGATCAACAAGTCGTTCAACCTGTCGTATGCGGGAGCGGATCTCTAGCGATGTTAAAAATCCTCCGCCAGATCGCCCGCACCGGAATCATCAGCGAGCCGCCGCCCGCCGCGGACCAATCTCTGCGCCAGATCGCGGGACGGCTGAACGACGAGGTATTGAAACTCCTGGGCCGTGCACTTGCGATCCGCCACGTGGACGCCGGCTCGTGCAACGGCTGCGAGCTCGAGATCCACGCGCTCAACAACCCCTATTGCAACCTCGAGGGCCAGGGCATCAAGTTCGTCGCCAGCCCGCGCCATGCCGACATGCTGCTGGTGACGGGCCCGGTGTCGCGCAACATGGAACAGGCACTGCGCCGAACCTACGAATCGACGCCCGAACCGAAGCTGGTGGTCGCGATCGGCGACTGCGGCTGCGACGGCGGCATATTCGGCGAGGGCTACGCGAGCTGCGGCCGCGTGGCGAACGTGATCCCGGTGGATGTTGCGGTGCCTGGCTGCCCGCCGAGCCCGGCGGCGATCATGCAAGGAATCTTGACTGCGGTTTCAGCGGCACGCGCCTGAGACGGCGCCTGCGCCTCAGGGCTTGAGGTAGGCGTAGCCTTCCTGCTGCTGCAGGCGCGTGATTTCGGCGACGCCCGAGGGAACGTAAGTGGCGTCGGCGATGAACTGCTCCTTGCTCAGCTTGCGGTTGCGCAGCGTGATCTCGCACACCTCAAAGCGCACGCCGCGGCTTTTCAGCTGCTCGACCAGGTCTTCGTATTTGTTGCCGTTTCGATCCTTGGCGCCCTTGAACAGGTAATCCACCCCTTGCGCGTGGGCCACCACCACGATCTTCGCGGTCGGATTGACTTCCAGGTGGTTGTTGATGTTACGCAGCCCGTTGGAGGCCTGTACCAGGCCGTCGTTCAGGTGGTAGACGACCTTGTCCTGCCCGCCGCCGCTGCCGGCGCACGCGGCAACCGCCAGCGCCAGCACTGCAAGCAGTGAACGCATCTTCATCGTCTCGCCCTAGGAACTTCCGCCACAGCTGGCCGGCATCGCGGCCTTGGGATAGCCGCGGCAGGTCCAGCTCACCTTGCCGCCCTGCAGCGAGGGCGTGATCGCGATCTCGATCGCGTTTTTCTCGTTCCAGCCGCGGATCGGGCCGTTCGCTTCGACCAGCCACTTGAGCTCGCCGTGCTTCGGGTCGCTCTTGGACGCCACCTTGACGCCGTTGCCCGAGCCGGCCACGTTGCCGGCCTTCTCCGCCGCCGCGGTGACCTGCTTTTGGGCGACATCGGCGCCGGCGACCAGTGCTTGCGCCGCCTCTTTTGCCTCGGCTCCTGCCATCCCGGGCAGGATGAACGAGATCGCAACGAACCCGATCAGTGCCAGACCCGCGACTACCAGTAGCGCTGCGCGCATTGCTTTCTCCTTCGATGCCCCCAGTACGGTCAACTTTATCACGGAGTCCGCAGGCTCACAGCGCGCACAACGGGCAAAATCCTGTCATGGCAGTCACGCTCCACGTGCGCATCAGCGGCCAGGTCCAGGGCGTCGGCTATCGCGACGCCATGCGCTCGGAGGCGCTGGCGCGCGGCATTTCCGGCTGGGTGAGAAACCGCCGCGACGGCGGCGTCGAGGCGGTGGTGCAGGGCGAAGCTGCGGCGGTCGAAGCGCTGCTCGCCTGGGCGCGCCGCGGCCCGCCGGCGGCCCGGGTCGCCGAGGTGCGTGCCCGCCCCGCGCAGGGCGAACACGAACGGCCCTACTCGGGTTTCGATTGGCTGCCGAGCGCCTAGGCGGCCTTGCGCTTCTTCAGCGCGTTCACCACCGAGAATTCCCATGGCCGGAGGGCGACCAGGATTGCAGCCGCGGTGCGGCGTCGCGCCGGCAGCGATGCGTCCACTTCGGCGAGCTCGTTGAACTCGGCGGCGAGCCGCTCGAGCTTGCGGCGCACGACCGCCGCCGACTCGCCGGACAGCTCCTTCGCCTCGAAGCGCAGCATCTCGAGCGGACCGTCGAAGCGCCCCTTGAGGAACTCCGCCATCACGCGAGTGCCGTAGGTGCGCTTCACCGGGCCGCCCGCGCGCCACTGAAAGTCTCGCGGCACCTTGAGTCGTGACCGCTCGCCTGGCCCCCAGTCGATCAGGCCGGCGCGCGCCAGCCGCGCGAAGGCCAGCGTGAGCTCGCTGCGCGAGATCGAGAACTGCTGCAGGATCTCCTCGAAGCGCCACTCGTTGAGCAGCAGCCAGAACACCGACAGCAAGCGCTCGTCCTTGGAGAGCACGGTTTCCTGCTCCAGGGCGAGCTCGGCCGGGCCGCGCGGCTCGCCCCGGCTCATGCGCGCCACGTCGTAGAGCTCCAGCTCGAGCGCGCGCAGGATCTGCTCGATGCGCGCCAGGGTAAAGCTGCCGCGCGAGAACATGCGCTTGACGCTCGCTTCCGACAAGCCAATGCGCCGCGCCAGCTCGGCGTAGGTCAGGCCGCGCGTGCGCACCGATTTTTTCAGCGCTTCGACGAAACGGCTGCGCGCAGGCATGGCACCCAGAGTAGCAGAACCCGATACTTTTTCCGCCGGTATTGCATCGCAACCGGGGCACCGCAAGGATGTGGCCGCCCGCTGCCCAACCGGAGACCGCCATGTACGCCATCCTCGCCGCACCCGACTTATTCGAAGCGAATGCCACCCGGCAGGCGCGCACCGTTCGGGTGCGCTCGGCGGACGAGTTGCGCGGCGCGCTGCGCCTGGCGCGCGATCAGGCGCTGGCGCTGGACGCCTCGGGGCTCGACCGGGTGCTGCGACTGGACGGCAGCACCGGCATGGTCGAAATCCAGACCGCAGCCACTTGGGCGGCGCTTGCCGAATACGTCCGGGCCCGCGGTCACGCGCTCGATGCTTTTGCGTCTGCCCCGGGATTGCCAGCGACGGTGGGTGACGCAATCTCCCGCAACTGCGCCGGTCCGGACGGGCGGCCGGTGAGCGGGCATGTCACGGCCATCACCCTGGTCACGCCCGATGGCGAGTTGAAACGCGCTTCGCGGGAATCGAACGCGGAGCTGTTCCGCCTTGCACTGGGCGGTCACGGTATCTTCGGCGTGCTCTACAGCGCCACGCTGTGCCTCGACTCGCTCGCGCACAGCGCCTCCGCCGCGCTCGCTCCGGCCGAACTGTGCGTGCCTCAAGCGCCGGATGCGTCGGCTGCGAACCACGACTTCGATTGCCTGCTGCCGCCTGGCGAGCTCGATGCCTATCTGACGCAGGTGCGCGAACTGGCCATGCAATGGCGCATCGCGCTACATCGCATCTCGGTGCGGCGGCTGCTCCCAGAGAGCGAAACGGCGCTTCCCTGGGCGACGCGCGACTGGGCGGGGATCACGCTGCGCTTCTCGCTGCGCGCATCGCTCGGCGCGAGCGTGCGCGCAACCCAGGTGAGGCGCGAGCTGCTCGCTGCGGCGCTCGAGCTCGGCGGCGCCTTCCCGATCTCCGCGCCGCAGGACGCCAGCCGGGCACAGCTCGAGCGCTGCTACCCGATGCTCAGCGCTTTCCTTGCCGAGAAGCGCCGCGCCGACCGGGGCGAGCGGCTGCAGAATCGCTGGTACCTGACGGTGACCGCGAAACTGCGCGGCGAGACCTGCGCCGTGCGCTGGGGGACGTGAGCGCGCGCGCAGCGAGCCGCGCCGCGTGAGCATTCGAGGCCGCGACCAGCACGCCCGCCTGCCGCAGGCACGCCACCTGCCGGCCGTAGCCTTGCGGATCACCCTCGGTCCCGGTGACCGACGCGATCACCGCGGGGCGCCGCCGCCCGGCCTGCGCGAGGGTCCGAGCAATCAATCCTGCCGGATCGGAATGCGCGCCGTAGCCGATCACCACGTCGAGCAGCACCGCAGCCACGTTCTGGTCGCGCAGAACTGTGGCGAGCAGCTCGTCTCGTAGCCCCGGATCAATCATCGGGTGCGGCCGCCCGTGGGTGTATTCGTCGTCGCCGAGGTCGAGCAGCGTATGCGCCTTCTCATTCAGGCCCGCGGCCTCGTGCGCCCCCGGAACCGGCACATTGGAACGCACCGCAATGCCTTCACCCAGCAGCACCAGTTGCGCCTCCGCGCAGAGCGTGCCGCCGCAGTACAAGCCGCGAATCCAGCCCCGCCTGCGTGCAGGCGCGGCAAGCCGTGCCGCGGCAATGCGTTTTCCGGAGGCGCTCTCCGCGGCGGCGAGCAGCGTCGGCGCAAAGCGCGCGTTCTTCGGTAGCCGGGCGTCTTGCGCACCGAGCAGGCAGATCGTGAAGGGCTTGCGGCTGCGTGCCACGCGCGCCAGCACGCGTTCGGCAACGCGCGGCGAAGGTGGCTTCGAAATGATCAGCACGTGGCGCGTGCCGAGATCGGCGTCGAGCGCGTCGAGCGCGGCGAGCGTCATCAGCCCGCCCACTTCCTCGTAGAGGTCGCGCCCGCCGACGCCGATCGCGTGCGACACGCCGCACCCGGCCCGGGCCAGCAGGCAGGACACCTCCTGCAAGCCGGTTCCCGATGCGGCAATGATGCCGACGTCGCCGCGCGGGACCGCGTTGGCGAACGCGAGCGGTGTGCCTGCGATCAGGCTGGTACCGCAATCCGGCCCCATCAGCAGGAGTCCCTTTTCGGCGGCGAAGCACTTCAGCGCCACCTCGTCGGCGAGCGGCACGTTGTCGGAGAACAGCATCACGTTCAGCCCACGCTCGAGCGCGCGGCGCGCCTCCGCCGCGGCAAACTCACCCGGCACGGAGATGAGTGCGAGGTTGGCGCCGGGGAGCGCGCCGAGCGCCGCGCCGAGGCCGCGCACGCGCGCAACCCCCGCCTGCGCCGCCATGGGCCGCGCATCGAGCAGCCGTTGCGCCTCGGCGAGCGCCGCCTGCGCCACGGCCGCGTCCCTGGCGCGCACTGCGATGACCAGATCGCCGGGCTGCGCCGCCTGCCCTGCCACCGCGAGCAGGCGCGAGTCCTTGAGAAGCGCCTTGTTGCTCGGCGTGCCGATCATGAGCGAAGCCTGCGCTACGCCCGGCAGTGCCGCGATGCTGCGTGAGGCGCGCATTAATGCCACCGAGTCGGCGTAAAAGCCGCGCCGCACCAGGTTCGCGACTACGCTCAAAGGCGGATCCCGAGCGTGGCGGCGAATGCCACCAGCGCCCGCTCGAAGCAGGCGAGCGGCGCGCGCGCGATGCCGGCGCCGACCTGGCCCACGCCGGGCTTGCGGTGCGCGATGCCGGTGTTGATCGCCGGCTGGATTCCGCTCTCGACCACGCGCCGCAAGTCGATCCCGGCTGGCACGCCCTCGAAATCGAGCGCCGGGATGGTCCAGCGCGGATTCCTCGCCAGCGCGATCTCGGCCATGGTCCTGGTATAGCCGGCAGCATCCTGCGCCGAGCCGGCGCCGACGAATCCCGCCACCGCGGGTGCTGCGGCCATGGCGAAGGCGCCCAGGCCGACGGTTTCCATGATCGCGGAGTCCCCCATATCCGGGTTGGCGTCCTTCTCCGAATAGCCGGGGAAGTACAGGCCCTGCGGCATTTCCACCGGCGCGCTGAACCACGCGTCGCCGGTGGCCGAGACGCGCACCCCGAACTCAGTGCCGTTGCGGCACATGGCGGTGACCAGGCTCGAGGCCTCGATGCCGCGCACCGGGTCCATGACGCTCTTGCCCATCGCCATGCCGATATTGAGGAAGAACTGCTCGTTGCCGGCGATGAACGCGAGCATCTTCGCCAGCGCCGCCGCGTCGCCGACTGCCTGCGCCAGCGGCGATGCCACCGCGCGCAGGACGAGCGCCGAGCAGGCGACGTTGCGCTGGTGCATCTCGTCGCCCATCGCCAGGCCGCGCGCAATGAGCGGCGCGAGCTCGAGCCCGCCCAGGTTGCGCAGCGCCGCGCCGAACGCCGGGCCGAATTCGTCCCGCAGCCAGCGGATCCGGGCGAGCACCTCGGCGTCGTTGGCGCCGAAGCGCATCACCTTGCCAAGGCCCTCGTTCAACATGCAGAAGGCGCGGTTGCCGAAGGCGCGGTTCTCCACCACCAGCACCGGCATCGAGCGGCTGGTGATCCCGGTCATCGGCCCGACCGCGCCGAAATGGTGGTTGGGATGCAATTCGACACCGCCCGAGGCGGCGAGCCCAGCCGCCGCTTCGAGGTCGCTTGCCCAGCCCTCCAACACGATCGCGCCCGCCAGCGCGCCCTGCATCGGGCCGCACATCCGCCGCCACTCGAGCGGCGGCCCGGCGTGCAGCAGCATTCGCTCCTTCAGCTCCGGCATCGCGTGCGCCGCCGGGACGACATCGAGCAGCACCGGGTCGGCGGCGAGCATGCGGCGCAGCGCCTCGTCGTTGGCGCGCGCGATGTGCACCTCGTGCGCCGCCAGGCGCGCCAGCAACTCCGCGAATTCGCGCTTGCCGCCCGCGGGCGGCCGCCAGTCCACCTGCGCCACCGCGACGCCCTGCGCCGCGAGCTCCTCGGCGAAACCGGCGAGGCCGATGTTGACGACGCGCGGCGCGCCGCGGAGCAGGGAATCAATCGCCATTGGTGCTCGCCGCTTGCGCTGCGCCTGGCTAGGCCGCAGCGACGCCGTTGCCGTTGTAGACCACCTGTACGCGCTCCGGGGCGAGCCAGGCTGAGAGCTCGCCGATCAGGCGCGCGTCGGGCCGCACCCGCCAGCTCTCCCCCAGCGCCACGTCGCAGCTCGCTTCGCCGTTCTCGTAGTGCACCACCACCGGGCAGGCGCCGGCCGCGCGGTAGGGCGCGAGCGCCTCCATCAGGCGTTTGGCATCCGCCTGTCCATTGACCTCGATACGCAGGCGTGAGGCATAGCGCCCGCGCAGCGTGCCGAGGTCATGCAGGTCGTCCGCGGTCAGGCGCAGCCCACCGATGAACTCGTCGCGCTGCAGCTTGCCCTGGACGATCAGCAGAGCGTCCTCCTTGAGCTTGTCGCGGTGCATCTCGAACAGCTCGTTGAACACCGTCAGCTCGAGCTGCGCGCTGCCGTCATCCAGCACCACCACCATCATGCGGCCGCGGCGCGTCATCTGCACGCGCGCCGAGGCGACGATCCCCGCCACCCAGACGCGCTCGCCGGCGGCGGACAGCCTGGCGAGCGGCGTGCGCGGAAATCCGGCCAACTCCCTCTCGTACACCGAGAACAGGTGGCCCGAGATTGTGAAACCGAGCGCCACCTTCTCCTCCATGAGCTGCTGCCTGAGGTCCCAGGGCCGCGCCTCGACCAGCGGCAATGCTTGCGCGCGCGCGCCGTCGGCTTCGCCGAACAGGCTCGACTGCGAGGCGGCGCGCTCGGCCTGATCGGCGGCCTCGATCGCGCGGCCCACGGTAGCAAGCAGGCTGGCGCGGTTGCGCTCGATCGCATCGAACGCCCCGGCGCGCACCAGCGCCTCTACGCAGCGCCGGTTCACCAGCCGCCTGTCGACGCCGCGGCAGAAATCGTACAGGTCGGTGAACGCCCCCTGCTTGCGCGCAGCGAGGACCGACTCGATCGCGCCCTCGCCGGTGCCGCGCACTGCGCCCAGGCCGTAGCGCACCGTGCGCGCGTCCACCGGCTCGAAGCGGTAACCCGAGGCATTGATGTCGGGCGGCAGGATCTTGACGCCGTTGGCCACCGCATCGTCGTAGAACTGGCGCACCTTGTCGGTGTCGTCCATGACCGCCGCCAGGTTGGCGGCGATGAAGGCCGAGGCGTGGTGCGCCTTCATGTAGGCGGTCTGGTAGGCGAGCAGCGCGTAGGCGGCGGCGTGCGACTTGTTGAAGCCGTATCCGGCGAATTTCTCCATCAGGTCGAACAGCTGCATCGCCCGGCCGCGCGCCAGCCCGTTCTTTTCCGCTCCGGAGACGAAGATGTCGCGCTGCTTGGCCATTTCCTCGGGCAGCTTCTTGCCCATGGCGCGGCGCAGCAGGTCGGCGGCGCCGAGCGTGTAGCCGCCGATCACCTGCGCGATCTGCATCACCTGCTCCTGGTACACCATGATGCCGTAGGTGGGGGCGAGGATCGGCTCGAGCCGCTTGTCGAGGTACTCGACGCGCTGCTGGCCCAGCTTGCGCGCGATGTAATCCGGGATCAGCTCCATCGGGCCGGGGCGGAACAGCGCCACCAGCGCGATCACGTCCTCGAAGCGGTCCGGCCGCGCGCGCTTGATGAGATCGCGCATGCCGCGCGATTCCAGCTGGAACACCATGGTGGTGTTGCCCGCCGACAGCAGCTGGTAGGTCGCCTGGTCGTCGAGCGGCACGCGCTCCAGCGAGAACTCGCGCTCGCCGAGCGCGCGCACGTAGCGCTCCGCCCAGTCGAGCACCGTGAGCGTGGTGAGGCCGAGGAAATCGAACTTCACCAGCCCCACTGCCTCGACGTCGTCCTTGTCGAGCTGCGAAATGACGTGCGTCGTGCCCTCGGCGGCGTACAGCGGGCAGAACTCGGTCAGCTTGCCGGGCGCGATCAACACGCCGCCGGCGTGCATGCCGACGTTGCGGATCAGGCCCTCGAGCTTTCCGGCGAGCGCCAGCAGCTCGCGCACCT